>Ga0116187_1005381_pt1 | contig 10698 bp, 7 predicted proteins | sample AD_JPNNA6_MetaG_FD_89755 | JGI IMG/M metagenome (GOLD analysis project Ga0116187, IMG submission 89755) | Active sludge microbial communities of municipal wastewater-treating anaerobic digesters from Japan - AD_JPNNA6_MetaG | ecosystem: Engineered > Bioreactor > Anaerobic > Digestate | place... | reverse complement strand
TTTTTAAAGCGGATGTGGCGGAATTGGTAGACGCACCAGACTTAGGATCTGGTGCCGCAAGGCGTGGGGGTTCGAGTCCCTTCATCCGCATTTTTTTAAAATTCGAATTATTAATTTTTTAATTATAAAAAATGAAAATAGAAAAAACACAAAAAGAAAATAATCTATCTGATGTAACTATCAATCTGGAACCTGAAGATTATAAAGATGAATATATTAAAAAAATTAAACAATTAGGACAATCTACAAATATACCAGGATTTAGACCTGGAAAAGCTCCTATATCTTTACTAGAAAAACGTTACAAAGCTAGCGTATTGAGTGAAGAAGTTTTGCAAAAAGCCTATAAATTATTTGAAGATTTTTTAAAAGAAAATAGCATTTCATATGTTGGTGAACCCATTATTAATCCTAATAATGCAGATTTCGAAAAAGATACTAATTTTACTATTAATTTTCAATTTATTGAACTTCCTAATTTAGATATTGATTTCCCTGAAGATTTAGAAATAACAAAATATAATTTTATTATCACTGATGAGCAACTAAATAGAGTTATTGAAAATATGAGAAAAGAATTTGCTGAGATGAAAGATACTAATGCTCTAGATGGTGCTGATTTTGCTTTTATTAATATTGAATTAGATGATCCTGAAGTTAAAAAATTTATTAATATTGAACCTAATAAAGAAACTAATTTAAAGATAGATGCGATCAAAGATTTAACTAATGAAAACCCTTTAGAAATTAATTTATTAGATCTATTTAATTCTGTAGAAGAGGCAAATAATTATTTATTCCCTAATGATCCTCAAATTGTTGATGGAGATAAAAAAATAAAAGTTAGCCTTTTAATGGCTTTTAATAATAAACTTCCAGAGCTAAATAAGGAATTATTTGATAAAGTTTTCCCCAATAAAAATATTCAATCAGAAGAAGAGTTTAGAAGTGTAATCACTGAATTATTAGCTAAAAATTATTATGATGCTAGCCTAACAAATATGGTAGATCAACTAACTGACTATTTTCTTTCCCAATATTCTATAGATTTACCGAAAGATATATTATTTAATCAAATAGTGAAAGCAAACAAAGATAAAAAAGATGGTCTGAGTGAGGAGCAAATAACTGCTAATTTAGATTCTTTTATCGAGAATATAAAACGCGAACATTTTACGAATTTATTAGCTAAAAAATATGATATTAAAGTAGAAATGGATGATTATGAAGATCATGTAGCATCTATGTATAACTTTACTCATGAAGAATTGGAATCTGATGAATCAAAACATGAAATGGTACATCATGCTTTAGAGCATTTGTTTGAAGATCAGAGATCATTTGAAGAGGCCAGGGTTAATATATTAGCTAAAAAAATTGCTAACTTGATTTTAGATAAGTGTAAAATCGTCGAAAAAGATATAACATATGATGATTTTCTAAAATTAAAAGAAAATAAAGAAACTGAAGAAACAAACGAGCAATAAACGTTAGTTGAAATAAAATTTTGATATAAAGGGGGTTAAAAATATTTTTAACCCCTTTTTTTAATTTTTAAGGAGGAATTTGGGAAATAAGGATTTGAAAGTAATAACAATTTTAATTTGTTTAAAATTAAGTATTATATCAATATTTCAGCTTTATCAAAGTCCAATACCGCTCCCACGCCCATCTATCGTGCGATGATAAGTTTAATAGTCGTCCAATATCTGATTCTACCTTATCTTTTAAGTACTTATTTATAACTACAAACCACATTAAATAGTTCTGTAGATACTTTGTAGCTACTCCTCTAAATCTCATCATCCAAACTAAAAAATTAGTAATCTTTTTCTCTGCTACATTAACACTGTAAATTGCTAACCCTTTGGTTTTACGCCTCACTATTACCTTTTTGCTTAGTGATTCCATCACTGCTTGTTTGAACTCATCATTTGGCTTAAAACATATTAGATTGTTTTCTGATACTCTACGTTTCAACTCTTCCTTTATCTGACTGTTCTGAACCTTATTTTCTCCTGTGTGTTTGAAAAGCAAATTACCCTCTCTATCTGTCATCACTAATACAGCTACATTAGGATGAACTGTTTTCATGGCTTGCTCTTTTTCTTCTGGACTTTTGTACCTGCGTCCTTTTTCCGAATATTGCATTAATAGTTCGTCTGCTTCTGTTATGCCAGAAAAGGTTATTCCTCCTTCTAACCCTTGGATAGCAGAGAGAATTTTGTGCCTCCATCTGAAACTTGTGGGTAAGCTAATGCCAACTTCTCTAGCACAAGCTCTTAAACTTTTACCTTCTAGCATACATTTTAGATAATCAAGTATTAGAGGATATTTATGCAGATGATAAACAAGTGATTTAGCAGTTTCTCGAAATTGATATTTACAACTTTTGCATTTATATACTTGTCTGCCATTGTGAACACCTGCTTTTGTAACATATTCACACCTACATCGTGGACAAATCGGAGCAGTAGATAGAATCTTGATTCTCTGATAGTCTAATGCTGTCAGTTTATTACTATTGAGAAAATCATAAAGATTATCTAGAAATTCACGTTTACCTTCTTTAGTCAGCGACAGTATTGCTGCTATGTTTTCAGCTGTATATTCCATAAAATTATATTTTTGGTAAAATTAACAAATTTATTTAATACTTAAATTTAAACATAAATGATGTTTATTCAACCCCTCCTCATTTCCACTACGTTTTTATTACAATATAATTAACATCACTATACTGAGAATAGTGAAAATGATGCCCACTATTATACTTAATACCTTTTCATTAATTTTATTTGCAAATTTTGCAGCTAAAACACATCCAATTACTGTGCCTATAGATCCAATTATGGATGGCTTCATTGGTAAATTTGAGGTAAATGCATGCCCTATAGCACCTGAACCTGCTGTAAATGCCATTATTAAATTTGATGTGCCTATACCTATGTGTAATGGGTATTGCATAATAAAAACTAAAATCAATAATATCATTACACCTCCACCAGCACCCAATACACCACATAAAACACCTATTATTAAACCTAATATCAAACCTGATAGTATTACATTTGCTCTTAGAAATTTTAATAAAAAATTATTTTTATATTCTTTTTTATTTTTTTCAACGAAATTTTTATCATATTTAATATTTTTTATACCTCTATAGATAAACATGAAAGCAGATAAAAATAAAAAAACGCTAAATGCTTTACCCAATCCTATATCTGGAATAAATTTAGAAAAATAACTGCCTAATTGAGCACCTATCACTGAGCCTATAGTGATCCACAGTCCTTGTTTTAGATTTATATTTTTATTTTTATAATATGTGAATGCTGCTACTAATGCAGCGATTATATTTATGAAAAGACTTGCACCTATTGCATCAGGTGTGTTATAGCCTAATGCTACTAAAGCAGGTACTACTATCATCACTCCACTGGCTCCTATTAGTCCAGTTACTATGCCAGCTATAAAGCCCACTATTAATATAATGACGATATCCATATTTATTATAATTTTTTTTTAGAAAGAAAGGTTTAAGTAAATATAATGCATGATTTTTTTATTTAAAAAATTATTATACAAAATTATATTTTAATTTTAATTATTATTTATGTTTCAAGGTATTATAATTAATATAATGCTTTTCTGTAGCTTTCAGCTGAAAGATGATCGCAGATATTAAGATAAAAATACTATTAAAAATCAAAGCAAAATTAAAATTTTTAACATCACTTAACCATCCTAATAAAACTGGACCGATGACAAACCCAAGGTCAGATATAGCACGATATGTTCCCATCCCCACACTATAATACTTTTCAGGAATTATATCAACTACATATGCTGACGATATAGGACCACAAGTGCCAATTCCAATTCCCATTATTAAACAAGTAATCAATAATGATGAATAGCTGGATATGTGAGCTAACATAAACAGCGACAGAGCTATAATTATGCATCCGGGTGTGATAACTGCTTTTCTACCTATACGATCAGATAATTTGCCACTAACAAATATTGCAATAAATTGCACTAAAGCAACGATAGTAAGTGCTATGCCTATTTGTCCTTCGTTGATACCTAATTTCTCGGCACTTAAAAGTGGTAATATCTGATTTTGTGCCCCTTGTCTTGTTACAAATACACCAAAAGTAATTAAAGATATTAAAATAAAATTACTATTATGGAGTAGGTTTTTTATGACATTCTCTTGTTGTGTAATGTTCTGTTCTATAATGTTTTCATTGTCTGAGTTTAGGACATTTTTGTCGGGTTTGGACTCAGGTAAGCTGTAATATGCCCATATGCTAGCACAGACAGCCAATATTGCAAAAAAGAAAAATGGTGATGATAATCCAAAATCATGCGCTAAGAATCCACCTATAGTAGGTCCCAGTCCAGAGCCTATTAATATACAACCTTGATAAATGCCCATTACTCTACCTCGATTTGATTCTGTACTTATATCTGCTAGCATTATCATGGCTGCAGTAGTGTACATGGCTGATCCTATGCCTTGTATAAATCTAAATAATAATAAACCCAATATTGATTTGCTAGTCCACAACATAATGAACCTATGGCTACTACTAATGGCCCTGAAATTAATATAGGGCGACGTCCTATTTTATCTGAAAGTTTACCTGCGGGTATGTCGACTATTATCCTAGCTATACCAAAAACAGTGATTAGCATACCTATCATTGTTATATTCACACCAAATGTGCTAGCATATTGCGGTAGTATTGGACTCACTAATCCTATTCCCATCATCATTATTACAACCTCTATACACAAGATTATCAATGTTTTATCTTTTCTCAATTGTATCAAAAATTTAATAAATTCTTTTCTCATTAATCGTTTCATAATTAAATCTGTTTCTAAATCTTTTAAAATTTATAACTAACTGTAAATGATATATTTATATAATATTATATGACTATATGTACGTTTATAGATGTTGTATATATTAAATATATAATCTAAATCTGCATAAATTATTGAAAAAACGTACATAATTATTTGCAAAATTAAATATAAATTTTCATGTTGTGTATAATTTTTTATAAATTTTAAATTGAAAATAAATCAATAGTTTTAGAAATGTATAATTTAATTATTAATTTATTTCATTTGATTGAAATTTTATTTTTTAGTAATTTTGTGAGAATAATATAATAAATTATGAAAAAATTATTTTTATTTTTGTTAATAAATAGTTATTTTTATTTGAGCTTAAGCTCTCAAGAAATTAAATTAGCTACTCCAGAACAGTTTAAAAAATTCCTCTCTACTACTACATATGTCGTAAAGACTGATAATCCTTTCAGTAATTTCAATAATGTAATAGAGGAGTCTATAAATAAATTATGGACATTAACCAAATTTAAAATTATCAGTACAGAAGAATTTGAAAATCTAAAAACAAATCCAGCAAACTCTTTTATCTTTTTATCTGAGGCTGCTTTCACTCAAAATAAAGAGACTATCTCATTAGATATATTAAACATTACACTAGGCACCAAATCAGGCAATCTAAATCTTATGCCAGATTTAGGTTCAGCCCCATTAGCTTATCTACCAATAGATGCTGAAAGCGAAGAAATAGAAGAACAATATTTATATTTCATCCCTGGCATTCTTAGATTTTTTCAATATAACATTAAATATCAGGCTAATCAGTCTCAGGTGGTAGATTTGGATAAATTAGCTAATATAAATAAAAACTTACTAGCAGATAAAATACTTTATATTACTTCAGATAATTTAGTAATGGATGTAAATAGTATAGAAAAAATTGCTAAGATTTATTCTGGTAGAGTAAAAATAGCTAGCAAAGAAGATATATATAATACTCTATTAAATGGTGATAGTAAAGCAGCTGTATCTTTCGCTATAAAAACTAATGGCCAAATTGGTCTTAATTGTTTCAAATTTATCATTGATACAAATAGCGGAGCTCTGATATATTATGCTATCCAGGAGGTAAAAAGCAAAGAAGAGGATGGTTTCACAGCAAGCGATTTTAAAAAATTACTTTAAGAGTGAATGTATTTAATTCGTAATATCAATTTTACAGTTTTTAAAAAAGGTCATAATTTACTTTTTAACAAAAAAAATCTCCGCTGGGAAAATTATTTGACATTAATCGTCAAATTTGTTATTTGCAATATTCCAATAAAATTTGAAAAATTTATTAAATTTTTCGAGCACTATTTCTCTTTTTTTTGTACGTTCTTCTGTAGGATTAAAGCGTGATATAGGAGGTAATATATCATTAAGTACAGTGCCTATAGTAGGTAAGTAGCCATCGCGAAAAGCATTATTGAAATATGTAAAAGTTGCTTCTTTATTCAGATTCTCTTCTTGAATAATATTATTTAATTCTTCTATCTTTTTAGCATTAACAAATACATTCCAATCGTCTAGTACATTAGATGTGGGTGTCAAGGTATTCATGAAGTCTTCTATTAAGTCTGTTTTGTCTCTTAAATCAAAAGAAGAGCTAAGAGCTTTTTTAATTTTTATTTTAATTTCTTTATCAGCGCAATTGTTTTCGTGATATTCCTCTACTAATGCCAGGATATAATCGATATTTATTTCTACTTGTTTGATCAGCTCTATTTCAAAAATCAGATCATCATTGATAATCACAGCTTGCCCTTTATCTTTTTCTCTATATTGACTGTAAAGGTCTAAGTATGTACTTTGATAATCTTGAAAATCTCTCTCTGATAGTATTTCTTTACCATTAAATTCATCAAAAGTAGAAAGTATGTTTTTAGTTTTTAGGATTTGACCAAATAGTTTGATAAAATCCTTTTGATTTTCTTCGCCAACAATATTTTCGCCGGGACGGAATTGCTTTTGCAAATTATCTACCATCTCGGCATATCCTTTTATCTGCTTATCTTCATCTTTGTAGCCATTGTAGTAATCTTTAAAAGTTTTTAGTAATACAATTCCACCTGCTTCTTTGTCTCCAAAAAGTGCAATACTTTCATTGGTTGCGTTTTCTAAATTGCGAAAACATATAATATTGCCAAAGGTTTTTATAGAATTGAGAATGCGATTGGTACGAGAAAAAGCTTGTAAAAGACCATGTAATCTTAAATTTTTATCTACCCACAATGTATTTAGAGTAGTAGCATCAAAACCAGTGAGAAACATGTTGACGACGATGAGTATATCTACTTCGCGATTTTTCACACGCTGAGAGATATCTTTATAATAGTTTTGAAATTTAGCTGCTGATGTATCAAAATTAGTCGAAAACATCTCGTTGTAATCCTGAATAGCACTATCTAGGAAATCTCTTGAGCTTTGATCTAGAGAGTTAGTATTATCTATTGATTCATCCTCTATTAGCCCATTTAGCTCATTTACATCTTCATTAACTCCAAAACTGTATATCATAGCTATTTTTAGTTTTTTATCACTAGGTAAAAGGTCTAATTGCTTTTTAAATTCAGCATAGTATTTCATAGCTAATGGTATAGAAGCTACAGCTAAGATAGAATTGAATCCAGCTAATCGACGCTCTTTTAGTTGATAATAGCTATTTCTTTTGGTTTGTTGGTCAAAATGTTCTATGATGTATTGTACAATTCTACTAATGCGTTCTGGTGCTGCTAGAGCTTTTTCTCTATCAATATCCCATATTTTTTCATTAGCGATATATTCTTTTTCTTTTATTGTACTGAGATATTCTACGCGAAAAGGCAAAACATTTTTGTCTCTAATAGCATCTACGATATTATATGAGTGTAGTTTTTTGCCAAAAGCTTGTTCTGTTGTTTGTAGATTAACTTTATTATTTTGATTGGAATTAATTGTGAAAATGGGTGTACCTGTGAAGCCAAAGAGATGATATTTTTTGAATGTTTTAGTAATAGCTGTGTGCATCTCGCCAAACTGCGAACGGTGGCACTCGTCGAAAATGATAACTACGTGTTTATCAAAAATACTATTGAGAGATGAGTCTTTTTGAGTAAGTCTATTCGATTTGTATTGCTTTATGAGGATAGAAAGTTTTTGAATAGTGGTGATAATGATGCGAGAGTTTGGATCTTCGAGTTGTTTTTTTAGAATAGCAGTACTAGAGTTACTATTGGCAGCACCTTTTTGGAATTTATCATATTCTTTCATAGTTTGATAGTCTAGATCTTTTCTATCTACTACAAAAAGTACTTTCTCGATGAATGGCAGTTTGCTAGCCAACTGTGCAGCTTTGAATGATGTAAGGGTTTTACCACTTCCTGTGGTGTGCCATATATATCCTCCGGCATCTGCTGTACCGTAGGTTTTATAATTATTCGAAATGATGATTTTGTTTATAATATTTTCTGTAGCTGCGATCTGGTAAGGTCGCATAACTAATAATAGTTCATCTGTTGTGAAAATGCAATATTTAGTCAGCAAATTTAGCAGAGTATGTTTGATGAAAAAAGTACTACAAAAATCCATCAAATCTGTTATAGGCTTATTATTAGCATCTGCCCACCATGATGTAAATTCAAAGCTGTTACTTGTTTCTTGTACTTTAGAAGTGTATTGGTTATATGCTTGTGCATTTTTTATATGCTGATAGCGTGTGGTATTGCTATAATATTTCGTGAATGTGCCATTAGATATCACAAAAATCTGTACATATTCGAATAATCCAGTGCCAGCCCAGAATGATTCACGACTGTAACGATTAATCTGGTTGAATGCCTCCCTTAGTTCTACCCCACGCCTTTTGAGCTCTACATGTACTAGCGGCAATCCATTTACTAAAATTGTAACATCATAACGATTAGCACGCTGTCCTTTATCTTCCTCATATTGATTAATTACCTGCAGACAATTATTGTGAATATTTTCTTTATCTAGCAAATAAATATTTTTAATAGTGCCATTATCACATTTTAGCAATTGTATGTGGTCTTCCTGTATTAATTTAGTTTTTTCTACTATAGAAAATTTTTCATTAGCAATTATTTTTTTGAAAAAATCGTCCCATTCATTATCTGAAAAACTATAATTATTCAATTTTTCTAATTGTTTTCTGAGGTTTATAATCAAATCGTTTTCATTTTTAATGGGTAAATATTCATATGCCTGCTCTTGGAGCTGCTTGATAAAGGCTCGCTCGAGCTCTGCCTCGCTCTGATAGTTATTTTCTTTGCTATACTCTGGCTTATATTCAGCTACCACTGTGTTTTCACCATTTTCTGAAATTATATTGTATTGCATATGAATATTTTTTATTGTTAAATTAATAATAATTCATTAATCATTGTTTTTTGGGTTTGAAACTAAGTAATTTATTGCGATAGTACTCGTATTGTTTTTTACGTGCTGCTATCTCGGCAGGCAACCCTTCTGATAGGTCATTTACTAATGCATCGAATTTATCTAATATCGCTACGATACGCTCCTGCTCAGAAAGTGGGGGAATAGGGATTTTAAAATGATTAAAAATAGAAGAATTTAAATTATTAATTGTTGTTGTATTTAAAGCATTATTTAAATATTTTGAGAAATCTTGACCAACCAATAAATGGAATAAAAACCTGCTAAGTAATCCATCTCTAGTCCTGATAACAGCCATGAATCCTCCAAAATAAAAATCCAAATCTTCGTAAATAAAAGCAACTTTACCTATATGCTCTTTGCTTCCGCTTGCAATACAAATAAGAATGTCTCCTTTTTTTAATTTTTGATTATCTTTTATTTTTACATTTTCTGAAATTATTTTAATATCATTAAAATTTAAACTGTTGGTGGATAATGTAATATTGTTTGCTCTTAATATTTTATATCCTTTATTTGTAGAACTTTCTTCTTTTTTTGAATAAGTAACTCCTCTTACAAATTCGCATACTTCGCCCAATTTTTTCCATTCTACTTCGACGCCATTCATGAGCCTCAGATACGGTGTCTTCGAGAGCCTCAGATACGGTGTCTTCGAGAGCCTCAGACACCGTATCTGATGACTCACGGTGTTTTTGACGGTGGTTGAGGTTTTGACGGTGGTTGAGGTTCTCGAAACCACCGTCATTTTGTCTCTCGAGGTGGTTGAGGCTCTCGAGGTGGTTGAGGCTCTCGAAACCACCTCGATTGGTGTCAAAAGTCTATTTCTATAGTACTCATATTGTTTTTTACGTGCTTCCAATTCTGCTTCCAATTCTGCTTCCAATTCTGCTTCCAATTCTGTGAATTTATCTAGAATATTTACAATCTCTTGCTGCACAGGAAGGGGTGGGAGCGGAATGAGAAGCTTTGCGAAATCTTTTCCTGATAATCCATATCGAGTTAACCCTTTACTTGCTTTATAAATCTGATTCCTGAGGTTTTCTTCTTCAAAAAGATAACTAATAAAATAGGGAGTTACATCATTTTTTTCAAAAAGTCTATACCTCATAATATGATAACTATAAACAGCATCTGGTATATCTTCATCAACAACAGCAGCAAACGCAATTTCATCTCTTGTTTCAGAAGTTGGAGTTATAAAAATATCGTATTTTTTTATATCACATTTTTCAATTTTACTGTCTGAGGCGGTTACCTTCATTGAAAGCAAATCCTTTGTAATATGCTTGTTTCGCATAATGTCCATAAAGTTCAGAAGCATTACGAACTTTTGACCATCTACTATTTTCTTATCTACTCCAGTATTTTCAAATATACCTAATT
>Ga0116187_1005380_pt1 | contig 10699 bp, 9 predicted proteins | sample AD_JPNNA6_MetaG_FD_89755 | JGI IMG/M metagenome (GOLD analysis project Ga0116187, IMG submission 89755) | Active sludge microbial communities of municipal wastewater-treating anaerobic digesters from Japan - AD_JPNNA6_MetaG | ecosystem: Engineered > Bioreactor > Anaerobic > Digestate | place... | reverse complement strand
TTATTAATTATTTGTACCGGAAAATTCACAAAAAAGATCAACGAATATATGGGCATGGAAAAGGAATACACCGGCAGTTTTACGCTAGGTGCAGTTACACCCACTTACGATCTTGAAAGTGACCCCACAGATTTTAAATCCTTTGAGCATATTACAACCGGGCAAATTGAGGCGGTTTCAAAAAAATTAACTGGTTTTATTTTGCAAGTACCTCCTGTATTTTCTGCTATTAAAAAAGACGGCAAACGCTATTATGAACTTGCAAGACAAGGGAAAGAAATAATGGCCGAGCCAAGGCCTGTAACCGTACATGAATTTGAAATAACAAATATTGCATTGCCTGTTGTTAGTTTTAGAATTGTATGTTCAACGGGAACTTATATACGCAGCCTTGCTTATGATTTTGGTGCGGCTTTGGGTACAGGTGCTTATTTAAGCAGTTTATGCAGAACCAGAATTGGAGATTTTCATTTAGCAGATTCTGTATCTCCTCATGATTTTGAAACATTTGTACAACAGTTAAAATTATCAGAAGGGAAGACCAATGCCTAATTGAATGGCATAATTATTCCTTGTGAGCGGCTCATACCTGCCGGTAACAGGATTTTTGATGCTGTATTCATAATTTTTCCAGGTAAATTCTGAAGGATTTAACCAACCGTTGTTTGCGCTTCTTACAGGATCTTTTAATTTAATACCAAAATCTACCCTGATAAGAAAATAGCTGAAATCGAATCTTATACCTGTACCAATTCCAACGGCAATGTCTTTTCCTAAGCGGTTAAAAGAAAAGTTACTGCCAGTTTGCTCTTCATCCTTATGCAGGTTCCATACATTGCCAATATCTGTAAATAAAGCACCCCCGATTTTCACACTGCTAAACTGAGCTACTGTAAAACGATATTCAGCGTTTGCTTCCAGTTGCACATCGCCATACCTGTCTCGAAAACTTGATGATGTATCACTTGCAATAGAAGAACCGAGCCCGATAAGCCTTAGACCCCATGCACGCATACTGTTAGGGCCACCACCTACAAACTGTTTATAAAAAGGAAGGGTATTGCCGAATTTTGGTGAATTTCCATAATTATAACCTATACCTCCAAATACCCGGAATGCTATGGCAGATTTTCTATAATTGATTAGCTTCCTGTATTCAGCTTCAAGTTTTACATATTGGTAAATATCGTTTTGCAAGCTTTTTATCCGCCCCAAAATTCCTCCCGATTCTTCAAAAGCTACCCGTATAAAATTGGTACTTTTATAATTTCGTTTCCCGGTATATGTTTTATTGAAACTTAGTTGCTGGCTAATTATTGATCCGGTATTAAATGATGTTTTTAAAAAAGGATTTTGCAAAATAGCAGCATCCAGTAAAGGCAATTTGTCTAATGAATATAATTCTACATTCAGTGGTTTGTATTGCCATACTACTGTTTTCTTTCTCCATTCATAACCCCACCCGGCTACAAAAAACCGCACCCTGAAAAAATCTTTTCTTTCTGAATAACCAGCGCTAAGGCTAAGCTGGGTTTTTAAGCCATCAAGTTTATTGGGATGCTTAATGAGCACTTTTTTTATACTATTCGGTATAATTAAACGCGGAAAAGAATAAATATGGCTTAATGAAGTTTGTATTGTTTGCAACAAAGAACTATTTTGTATAAAGCTGAACTCCACACCATTACTTAAAGTAGTAGCCGATTGTATGGCCCTGTGCCATACATTACGATTGATGTATGTTGTATTAAGGGCCAGGCCTATCAGGTTTCCGGAACTTAAAAAATCCCCGGTATTACGGCTTGTTTCAAGATTAAAACTAAGTGTTTGCTTTGTTGCCGGAGTAAGAAAATAGTGAAAATCAACAGAATCTTTACGAAGCACAGTTCGGTAATCAACTCGCTCCCACGCGCCTGACTGACTAAAATTATTAAGGGTTTTATAAAAATTATCTTCGTTATACAATCCGCCTTTCCGTTGATAAGTATGTTCCCGCAAGGGTTGAAATTTAAACAGGTTTTTCTTGTAGAAAACTGTAAAAAAATTCTGTTTGTATTTGAGAAAGCCAGTAGTGTTATTCATCAAACTATCGGGATCACCATAAAAGCCATACCGGGCAGTCTCGGGGTAATAATAAATATTTCCAACATAATATGGTTTAAAATGTGCTGAGTCTTCACCTCTATTTAATGTATCCACAGGTTCCCTTTTTTTTATAACGACTGTACACGTTGGATTTAGTTTTCTTTTCTCAGCAGCATCCGATATTTTTTTAGCCTGCTCAAAAGGATCAAGGGTAATTTGCAAAAGAGAAACATCAGCTGTATCTACTTCTGCCACAAGGTTATCACGGGTTAACAAAAAATATCCTAACCGCCTGTACAAAACCACAAGGCGGTCTAATTCTGTAGCAATTACCTGCTTTGAAAATGGAGTTTTACCAGGCTTTATTACGCTGTTTACAGTGCTTTTCATTGAAACACTGTCTAAAAAATTATTTTTTAAATTGTATGAAAAAGTATCGATGATTGTGTTTTTACCCGGATCAATATCCAGTTTAATAGTAGTTCTTATCTGGTTGCCTACTGTATCGAAAGGTAAATAACAGGAATCTATATTGGCGAAATGAATATCGTAATATCCCTGAGAGTTAAGGTAACCGGTCATGTATAACCTTGTGCGGCTAATATTTACAGTATCAAAAACAGGAGGCTTTTTTAAAATGTAACGCACCCCAAACTGCTGTACTTTTCTTGCATAAAGACTGTCATCCCAATAGGTAGCAAGATCATTTGTTAATCTTTTTTTCTCATCTTTATTTAAGTTACCGGTAATATTTATTATGTTGTTGTAAACAAAGGGTTTGCCCGCAGGGTAATCTTTTACAACAGTACAGGAAAAAAATACACAACTTAGAAAAAGAATTGTCAAAAAGTTATTCATCAATTTACGGGTAAAACACATAGGTATGATCAGTAAGAATGAAATCAAATATATCCAAAGTTTGTTCCACAAAAAAACAAGAGATATAGAGGGTGTTTTTATTGCCGAAGGCGTTAAGCTTGTAAGCGAACTTCTTGAAAGCAGTTTACAAATAAAAAAAATTTATGCAACACAGGAATGGGTTGCAAAGCACAACAATTGGCAAAATGTTGTACAAATAGAAGACTACGAACTTCAAAAGATCAGCAGTCTAGCAGCACCCAACCAGGTGCTCGTAATTGCAGATCAGAAGAAATTACTGTTGCAACCGAAATTGCAAACAAACATTACACTTGCCCTTGATGGCATACAGGATCCAGGTAACCTGGGTACGATCATTCGAATTGCCGATTGGTTTGGCATTACGCAAATCGTTGCAAGCGAAGACACTGTTGATGTATATAACTCAAAAGTAGTGCAATCAACTATGGGTAGTATTATACGGGTTAATGTATGGTATAAGAATTTAAACGAATGGTTAAGCAATTGCAATGTTCCGGTGTATGGTGCTATGCTGAATGGAACCAGTATACATGATTATGAAATTATTAAGGAAGGCGTACTTGTTATTGGCGGAGAGTCAAAAGGCATACGTGAAAGTGTGCAGCCATTAATTCGTTATAGCGTAACCATTCCAAAAAAAGGCGGCGCAGAATCTTTAAATGCTGGCGTTGCAACGGGCGTTATTTTATCGCATTTTACCAGGTAATTTTTTTGGCCAGCTTTAGTGCATACTTCAGCTTCGTTGTGTCACTCACTTGTACACTAAATCTTTATGCAGCACCATTGCATGTTTGTATCACAGGGTGTAACATTTAGAATGCTGTTTGCATTATGCTGAAGAGCGAACAAAACCCTCAAGGGTGCGACGCAACGGAAGAACAATAGTAGCAATGTGGCCCGGATCATAAAAAAATTTATAATACACATTACTCTCATTAATAAGTACAGGAATGTTAAGTTAACCTTGTGCATTAACAGCCATCCTTTGTTTGGGGTTAATTTTAATTTGCACCATATTTTCAGCAAGAATATTTTCCAACCTTGCCAGGTGTTTATCTATAAGTTTATCGTTGATTTTTTTAAGAAAATACCCTTCGTCAATTTTATTGTTCCATATGATATACGTAAGGCATTTGAGCACGGTATCTACATTGATCTGATTGATCCAGTGATCTGCAGATTCAAATTCGCTGGGCCTGCTTTGTATAATACTGTAGTCAGTATCGGCAAAATTATTCTGACAAAAAATTTCGATAAAGTTGTCAATAGATTTTTGTAAGGCAGCATCGCTGCCTTTTGCTTTTTTACCCTTAATATCAGCTTTTAAAGTATCATCATAGAAAATATGGCGATACCCGGCAAGTTGTTGCAGAGCGCTTAATTCGTAAGAAGTGTATTCCTTTATCATTTATAAGATTGACAGCTAAGATAGTACTAAGCATAAGTACGGATTTACCGTTAAACAAGATTTATATCGTTTTTAATAAGCCTATTAAAACACGATTAAAACATAATGTATTTTTGCCCGGTTTTGCCCGCCATGCAAGCGGGGCCATATTCATGCTGGAACATCAGGTAAGTTGTATTTTGTACACATTACCCGATGTCTGAAAATTATTTCTTATGCCTGTATTACACAACCGTGTTTCCAATGAAGCGTTAAAACAACTGATGCTTAAGGAAACAGAACCAAGAACAACTATTAGTTTCTACAAGTATTTTAATGTTCAAAACCCGCAGCAATTCCGCGATCAGCTTTATAAAAATCTAAAAGCCATAAACGTGTTTGGCCGGATTTATATTGCACATGAAGGCATTAACGCACAGGTTAGCGTGCCTGCTTCCAGGTTCAATGAAATGCAGCATTTTCTCTATTCTGTTGAGCAGCTTAATGGCGTTAGGCTGAACATTGCAGTTGATGATGATGGCAAATCTTTCTGGGTACTTAAAATAAAAGTGCGTGATAAAATTGTTGCAGATGGTATAAACGACCCCACATTTAACATGCACAAAAAAGGCAAATATGTTGATGCTGAAAGTATGAACACTTTGCTGGAAAATCCTGCTACAGTTGTGGTAGATATGCGTAACCATTACGAATACGAAGTTGGCCATTTTAATAAAGCACTTGAAGTACCATCTGATACTTTTCGCGATCAGTTGCCAATGGCCGTAGATATGCTTAAGGGCAATGAAGATAAAAATATTATTATGTACTGCACGGGCGGCATACGCTGCGAAAAGGCCAGTGCATTTATGCTGCACAAAGGTTTTAAAAACGTGTTTCATCTCGAAGGTGGTATTATCAACTACGCGAAAGAGACCAGGGAAAAGGGATTACAAAGTAAATTCATCGGTAAAAATTTTGTGTTCGATAACAGGCTTGGTGAGCGCATTACAGAAGATATAATTGCCAGTTGCCATCAATGTGGGAAGCCCTGCGACACACATACAAATTGTAAAAACAATGGTTGCCATTTATTATTTATTCAGTGCAGTGATTGTGCCGCTGAATACGATGGCTGTTGCAGTAAAGAATGTAAGGATACAATCAATATGCCCGTAGAGCGCCAGAAAGAAATACGAAAAGGCATAGATAACGGTCAGAATATTTTTAATAAAAGCAAAGTACGCCTGCGCCCCAAACTGAGTGATAAAATAAAAGAAAAATAAAGAAGTTATTAGCCGGGCAATATATCGTTGATTGAACATTGTTGCGTCGCACACTTGTACGTTCGGATTATAAATGAAGTTTTAAGCGAATTAAAATAAACAGGGCTGGTGTTTTTATCACCAGCCCTGTTTTATTACATAGCATTTCTATTTTACCTGTAACAGCAGCAGTGCAGCATTTAACTGATTTACTGCGCCGAGTTTTACTTTGATGTTTGTTTGCACACTGTCTTCAAAATCTGCTCTGCTTATTTTTACCGTGTATGTTGCGGGTACTATTGGTTTTATTTGATAGGTGCCTTGCGGGTTGGTAATAACACTAATACCTGTTTCTACAATGAGTACCATGGCATCTTTTATAGGGCTGTTATCTGCTGCATTGGTAACCGTGCCGGTTAATTCTGTAGTAACCTTGCCGGGGTCTATAATTATGCGGTTGGCTTTGTAGGTGTTTACAAAATCGGGATTGGAGGCTTTAAAACCTGCAAGGGTTTTATCCATCTGTTCTTTTAATATGAGGTCTGTTGCCGTAAATAAATTCTTTTGATTGAGCCTTATTGTTTTTTTATCTGCTGCTGCATTGCGTGGCGTGGGTACTTTTAATTTGTAGGCGATGATGGTATTTTGCAGGGAGGTAAGTATTGGCGCTGTAACACCAAATGGTGCGAGTGCGGCAAGATGTGCAGTGCCTGCATCGTGAATGTTCTGGCAACGCACAGGAAGCAGTTCATCTTTTGAAGCGAGCAGATCGGAAAAGGAAAAATTTACCTGTGCTTTTAATGTATTGTCGTTAATGGAGGATGCATAAGCATAAATAAGCGCCCCTACATCGGTGCCTAATTGTGCAAGGCTTTTTTTACCCACCTGCTTATCGGTGGCAATGCCTTTTGTTACCTGGTCTTCCTGTTGTGCATTGGCAATAAGCGCAGTTACATTTGCTTTAAAGGCTGTAAATGCTGTGGCGAATGCGGGTACTGTATTTACGATGGGCATGTTATTGTCGCAGTAGGTTTGGGTTGTGCGGTACATGCCGAGTTTAGATTCGAGTCTGGAGGTCATAGTGTTGTGTTTTTAAGTTAATAAAAGGGATTTGATGGTTTAACTTTTAGATCTAATACCTGTTTTTTTAAAGGAGCAACTTATTTCTTTATTGTAGTTGTTGATTTGTGCCTTGTAAGCGGTGATTTGTTCGATGTAAAAACCGATTTGTTCCATGTAAGAAGTCATCTGTTCAATGTAAGGGTTCATTTGTGTCATGTAAGAAGTCATTTGTTAGATGTAATAGTGCATTTGTGTCATGTAAGATGCGATTTGTTCGATGTAAGAACCGATTTGTGCCATGTAAGAAGTCATTTGTTCGATGTAAGAAATCCTTCTTTGAACGTATAAAGCACTGAAAATGAGGCCAAATGAAAAAATACCGCTTAAAAAAGCGGTTTGGCGGTGGCGGGCTATGGTTATTTGGGTTGCATGAATACATAATACGTCTTTTTAAAAAAAAGAGGGTATTATGCTGACTGATTACTAAAGTACAAAACTGGTTTTGAAAAATGCAAACTATTTTGTACAAACTAAAATTTAATATTACAAAGACTTGAATTTGTGATATTTAAAACCTAGATTACGATCACGTACCTTAAAAACTTTTGCTTATGAGACCTGCACCCGGTTTTTTACATAACACAACCTTCTTACTGAAACCAGAAAAGATTATCCTGCGTTTGATTGCAATCGTATTTATTAATGGAGCATATATAAAAGTTAATGCCCAAGGTGGAGAATCCCAGGGAGGTGGCTGCAATAGCCTTATAAGCTCTTATTGCAGTTACGATCTTACCGATACGATTCCCGGGCTTACAATAGATTCAACAAGTTCAACAAGTCAAATCAGTTATGGTATTATCAATGCCAACCTTAAAGATGTACTTTATGAAAAGGATATGAATAAATGCGATACCAGTTACCATCTCGGTGATGATTGTATTGATGGCCTGGGTTCATTAACCTTTTATGTTTATTACCCCCAAAAATTGAACGGCAACCCCATTACCTGCAAGCTACCTGTAATCATCAATTTTCATGGGGGCAGTTATTTTGAATGCAGCGTTTCTACTCATCCAGGGGCAAAAGATATTTGCCGCCGTTTGGCGAAACGTGGGTTTGTTGTAATAAATGCTGAATACAGGAGAGGGGTTATACTGGATAAACAAAGGGCACCTAATCTTTTTCAGGAAATATCAGTACAACAGGTATTGGCAATATACCGTGCCAACCAGGATATAAGGGGTTGCATAAGAAGTGCAATAAAAATGCAGCGCATGGGCGTAAACGGATTTGGAACCACTTTTAATATTGATACTACAAGGATTTTTGTTGCCGGGCAAAGCGCCGGGGCAGTAATGGCAATGGGTGCCGCTTACTATGAGCGGCAGGAGCAGATTGATTCTGCGCTTTCATCGGGGAACGCTAATTTGAGGAATGCTTTAGGGCGTTTGGATGCCCCCTGGTATTACGGAGACACCACCATCAATTATAAACCTTTGGTAAAAGGTGTATTGGCTATGTGGGGCGGTTTGCCTGTTCACAGGTCGTTTTACAGTAATACGGCAAATTATTTTAATACCAATACTGTAAACCCGCCACTGATTGGTTTTACAGGAAAGAAAGACTCCACATTTCCACCAGGTAAAAACTATTTTTATTTTTCAACGACGCCTGTTTCGGCGGCGAAATATAAAACTGAATCTCTTTGTTTGGTTGGTACCGGCAGCTATTCAAACCCGGATGATGTTCCTAACCCTATGGATCCAACAGTTAATGCCGATGCTGTTTGCGTAGGCATTGATACGCTTCATGCAACGTTTAAAAGAATAGGAAAATATTCAGAAGTGTATGTGGATTGCCAAATGGGGCATGGATTGGATCCAGACTCGGTTGGTGTTACTTATAAAAGTGAATTTGGCACAGGAGCTATGACTCAGACCGATGTTATTAATTATATTGCCGGCAGGGCTGCTACTTATTTTGCGGCAATAATGAATGCTTCTACTTACCCATTATCACTCATAACAAGAACGCGGTTTATTGAATGTAGTAACAGTCGGAGCCATTGCGATGTGCCCGGCGATACCAGTACGGGCTGTTTGTATTTACCAACGGTGGAGGATAGCGCATCTTGTCCGGGTCCTTAAAAAATATCAACCAAATAATCAACACTAATATTTTAAAAACATTTTATGAAACAGATCATTTTTAATAATACGAAAAAGGGGTTGGCAAAAGTTGGGCTTCTGGCCATTATTTTTAATCTACTGGTTAATGTAAATGTTAATGCCCAACCAGGAACATTAGATAGCAGTTTTGGGGTAAATGGTACTGCACCGGTAGCAGGTTTTGAAGTTGCCAATGCCACTGCTTTTCAGGCCGATGGCAAAATTGTAGTTGCAGGTGAAATTACCGGGAGCTTTGTAGTTTCCCGGTTTAACAGTGATGGCAGTATTGATGCAGGTTTTGGCCAAAACGGTATTGTAAAAACCAACACTTTCCCCACCCATAACTTTTATACATCGGAAGCCACATCGCTTGCGGTACAGCAGGATGGTAAAATTTTAGTGGCAGGCAGCGGGTATTATACGAGCCGGTATTCTGATGACCAGTATGATTTTCTGATCATCCGCTATAATACAGACGGGAGCTTAGATGAAAGTTTTGGCGACAGAGGTGTGGTGATCAGCGATTTTGAACGCCATGAGGATTATATAGACAACATGATATTGCAACCAGACGGGAAAATAATAGTAGGTGGGTTAAGTTGGATTAATTCGCTGATAGCCCGGTATAATAGTGATGGCAGTATTGATAAAAGCTTTGGTAATGGTAATGGCTGGGTAAGAGAAGTTTTGGGTAGTATATCAGGCTGTCAGGGGCTTGCCTTGCAGGTGGATGGTAAAATTTTAATGCTGGCTGGAGATCAGAATATTTATTCTTATTTGGTAAGGTATCAAACGGATGGTGCCCGGGATTCCAGTTTTGGGGTAAATGGAAAAATTGTTACCAACGCTGCTGACCATGAACAACTACAGGATATCGCCATTCAGGAAGATGGTAAAATACTTGCAGCAGGGTACAGTTATAAAGGTGAACTTGGTGATAAGTATGTAGCACTTTTGTTTCGGTACAACCAAAATGGGGGTTACGATACCAGTTTTGGAGAAGGCGGAAAAGTTGTTACCATTTTTGACTCCGGAAGATGTGGGGTAGGTCCAATTAATATTCAAAAAGATAAACAAATTATCACAAACGGTTATTATACTCCTACTAATGATATTCTTGGTTCAGGGTTATTAATTAAATATAACAAGGACGGTACTTATAATAACCATTTTGGTAATAATGGTAAACTGATTACAGCTAATGATTTTACTGTAGATGCTAAATTGCAACAAGATGAAAAACTTGTGGTTTTAGAATGGAAAAATTATGTTTACACACTTAATCGCTATAACGGCGAACCCATAACCGATCCCCAATTTGCCAAAATAAAAAAATGGTTGCATAAGCATGGGTTTACATGGGATGATTTTCCGCATCTTGCGCCCGGTGGCAGTATACATGTAGAGCGCAGTGCCAATGGCAATATATTTACTACCATTGCCAGTATTGCCGCGCACAATAATAACCAACCTTATAGTTTTGAAGACCCTGCACCTTTGGCGGGTACCAATTATTACAGGCTTACTGCAACAGCAGCAGATGGCAGCAATGTAAGTTCTAATGTAATTGCGATAGGGAGCAGCGATGCGGCTTCTGTAAAAGTATTTCCCAACCCTGTTAGGAATAGTTTACAGGTAACGGGTTTACAAGCCACACAAAAAACCACACTCAGCATTACAGATTTAAGCGGTGCAGCAAGGGCTGCTGTTACTGTAACAGGTAGCAGCTATAACTGGAATGTGGGGCAATTGAAAGCGGGGAGTTATATTTTAAGGATTGAGAACGGGGATTTAGTAGTTTCGAAAATGTTTATTAAAGAGTAAAAGTT
>Ga0116187_1005375_pt1 | contig 10705 bp, 8 predicted proteins | sample AD_JPNNA6_MetaG_FD_89755 | JGI IMG/M metagenome (GOLD analysis project Ga0116187, IMG submission 89755) | Active sludge microbial communities of municipal wastewater-treating anaerobic digesters from Japan - AD_JPNNA6_MetaG | ecosystem: Engineered > Bioreactor > Anaerobic > Digestate | place... | reverse complement strand
CCGGACACATGGGGTGTTCAGGATGCCGTCTTGGAGGATGGGAAGATGGCCGCAAAGTATACCGCAACAGCGCGCCGAGAGCGGCTAGCAAAGGTGCCACAAGGTTAACTTATGCGCTATTGCAGAGCAGGCAACCCGACGGAATCGTTGACCCATCGTTCATCGGGGCGTGCCAACGTGGTTTCCTCAGGTGCTCCCTTCACCAGAAGCTGAGCACGCATTCCAGGCGGATTCGAGTTGGTGGTACTCCTCGAGGTTTGCCCATTCGTGCCAGTAGCCGTCGATGTTGCGGAACTCCCCGTGCATTTTTGCGCATGCGATCCAGGCCACGTGGAGAGGCGACTGGTAAAACTTCGCCAATTCGTACTCACGGATCCAGCCGAGCGTGCCATGTTCCTCGTCGATCACCGTTCTTCCCGTGAAGTCGACCCCGAGCGTCCTGTAGGCGAGGCCGAGACACTCTTGTGCGATGTCGTTTGCTTTCTTCCTTGAGTAGCCAGTTAACTGTGCTTGCTGGAAGAACGAGAGCCGGTGATCGTAGCCCTTGTCGTTCCATTGCTTGAAGAAGTCGACCAGACGCGGCTGCGCGGATTCGAGTTGCTCGCGCCGCATGAGTTCCTCCTGTTGTCGACGCCGCCGGTTCTCGTCCGCAGTAGAAGCGTCGGGCAGCGGTCGGTCAACCGGGTCGTCGCTCAGATACCCCTCGCGACGCAAAGCGTTGATGCGAGTCGTCAGACTCCGTCGTGCCGACTCCTCGGTCTTGAGCGTCTTGATCTCGACCGTCTCTTTGCCGTCGGCCCGGCCGCATCGGATGTAGAGCTTGTTGCCCTCGCACAGCAATTCTGCGTACCTGAACTCATCCTCGTCGTCGGGCTCGCAGGTCAGTCGTATCCACTCTGGCATGCTGGCTCCTGATCAATAGGGTGCAGCCGCGCCTGAATCCACCGGGCGCAGCCCTGCAAAGTCGACAAAGTGTGTGCTTCCGGTCACGTCCCGTCAAGGTGTGTACCGTCTTGCGCCATCCGGCAATGGCTACGCCGACTTCTTCATCGCCTCGATGATGCATTTTGTGTCGTTAGCATCGACGACGCGCTTGTACTGCTTACGCGTCGACTGGGCATCCGGCTAGGCGAAGTTGCTATGCACCAGCGTCGTCATGAAGGGCTACATCGTCTTTGGCATCTGCGTCAGCAGGTTCCGCATGGCCGATAGACAAATCGACCAGCTTTCGTAAGTCAAGACAAGTTCCGGGTCACATCGCGAAGGCGGCGTATAGGCAGTCAACACGGAATCAGGGCGGATTCATGGTGTGAGCGCGATCGGTAGACAAACCAATGCGTCGCCGCCTTTACTCGCAGCGCATAACCCACTGCCCTGCGCGACCAGCAGCTACGCCACGAACAAGACCGGGGCGAAGCCCAGTTGCGGGTCAGGAGCGCGTGCCTCAGTGATGGTGGCAATGACACGAAGTCTCCCGCCGCAGCGCTGACATTGCAGCGAATTCACGTTGAATACTCGCCGAAGAAGCGTCGCCCTGTCTACGTACGTCCCCGCAGCCCCCACGGCCCCGCAATAGCTTCGTTGCGGTTGGGGCTCTCCAGCTTCAGACAAGGCTTCAGACAAGCCCGCCAGCGTACACGACACGTCCGTGCTCTTGGTCTCCGACGGCCTCAGACGTTGTTGCCGGTAGCCCTTGTCGTAGTTGGTCTTGAGCACGGCATGCTCATGTCATCGCGACGCGCTCGACAACACCCCCACGTTCCTGACCAAGGGATATCGCGGTGGAGGTACCAGACTCGCGAGACGCGCAAGAAGTTGCACCGGTTCCATCAGCAGATGGGTCCTGCTCCCCCTTGGGTACTTCATCTCGTACGCAACCCGCCCATCGTTCGTGAGGCTGCGAGACTGAGGCGCGACAAGCTGATGGGATGACGGAGCACGTACCGGCATAGGTTCTCCCGTCCCACGTCGTCGTCCCCACGCACGGTGACCCCAGCGTGCAGACTATTGCCGTCGATTTCCGGGCAAAACGGCTTGCCTCGCCTCGCGAGTCTCGCCTCCAGGTCCATGTCCTCGGGCTGCACGCGGCCGTGCTCATCTACGCGCCCCAGCTTGCCGACACGCAGAGTCAACTGGGCGAAGCCGAGCATTGGTTCGTCCTCGGCCTCGTTTGTCGCGTCGTTGGGGTCACGAACCATACCTCGTCGCTCGAACTCTCGCAGCACCCGCGCCCGCACGCGACCGATCACCTGTGCGATCTCGCTCTGGGGGGAGCCCGAGTCTCGGTGAAGACGGCTCGGTGGCCGTCACTTCGGTACACGCCGTCGAGTACGAGTTAGTGAGCATAGGGATTCAAATGGAGAGATCCACCGAAAAACTGGATAGTCGCGACTATTCCTGTGGCTCCGTGCCGGACTCCCCGTTGCTGGCCGAGCTGTCGCATCAAACGGGAAATCTCCGCGCACAGGATGCGCACCACCGCACTGAGCAGAGCCGGGCAGCGTGCCATCGGTACACGCAGCTCGTAGTGTGTGCTCAGCACCCATTGTCGCAAGGCAACGCGGGGCAGGACTCGGTCCACCAGGTTTGCTGCGGTCTGACTTGCGCGCCTCGCGCCGCACGACGGGCACACGCCGCGAAGCTTGCACGAGAAAGCCACGAGCATCGATGCCTCGCAGCTTCGGCAGTGGGCACGCGTAAAGCCCCAAGCCAAGATCCCGCAGCGCAAGTACTTCTGGAACTCTTGGGCGACGTGCCGTGGCAGCGGTCGCATGTACGCTTCGCTTGCCACCGCAAGGAACGTCTCGAGTCAAGTTCGCACGACCCCAACCAGTACGGAGTTCTCGGGCTGGGCTACTGGCAACCATGTTGTATCATTATGGTTATGGTGAATTCCAAACCGCCCCACGAAGTGGAAACGTCGCTCTATAAGCTCGTTTTTCACCCAATCAGCGACGAAGAGCCCAGTTCCGTATTTGCGGATGCTGCTCAGGATGTCTCCCGCGATGCGACCGAGCTATGCATCGTTGGGCCTTATCTCGGGGGAGCCGTGCTGCTCCCCCTCGTGGAAGGTCGAAAGTTTCGCCTTATAACCGATCTCGAAGCATGCTTTGGGGCGGGTGTCGATGAAGCGGTTCTCTCGTTGCTGTCCGATCACTTGGATTCCATCAAGAACAAAGCGGGTGTGCATGCCAAACTTGTATGTAGTTCCAAGGCGGCGCTCTTCGGGTCGGCCAACTTCACTCGACAAGGCTTCGCGAGTCGGGATGAACTCGGCTGTTTGATTCGAGATCCCCAGTTGCTCCTCATCGTTCAGCAATGGTTCGAAGACCTGTGGCTCACATCGGATGCAGTGGATGAAAAAGCCCTGTCGTCAGTGGCGAAGCAGGTGAAAGAACGTGCAGTCGCTCGCCAAGAACTCGGGATAGCAACTGAAAACCCGCCCGACGCGTTGGCTCACGGAACCTGGGATGGATGACCCGCCTTCCTCACCTCTCCGACAATGCCCAACAAGAGCGGACGGATCAAGGACAATGCTGGTGGTTTGGCGTAAATAACGGGAAACACGGACATATTCGGCTGATGGACATCCGGCCCTTTATGCTTGGTCAAGAGCCAGAATTTGCATGGCCCATCGGAAACAGCAAGCCGAAAGGCCTGTATACACACATGAAAGAAGGTGACCGTGTATTGTTTTGGACCGGCCACGGGGATGAACCCGAATGGGGCTTCATCGGAACCGCCACGATCAGCGCCCTACACCACGATAGGATCATTTTCGGTAGAGCCAGAAGGTTTTCAACCGCCTTGACCCCCTATCCGAAAAAGTACCCACATGAAACCGACGTCATTCGCAGCTTGGAACGCATCTTCGGACGCGATTATCCGCCGTTGGGCGACGTCATGCGAGCCGTATTCGGAACCCGCAGACGACACCCAATCACCGTCCATCCGATTGGTGAAAACGCCTTCGAAGAAGTGATGAAGCTTGCTCAGGCACCCCCAAACGCCCGGTAGTTCCGCTCTCCTCGAATCTTCCGTTCTCGGCTCTTCATTCAACCTCGCATGCGTTGACGAACGAGTTCCAGAAGGTCCGCGAGGCTGTACTTCCTTTTTGCAGCACTTTGAAAATACTGCCACTCAACCGGTCGAGATCGGCCTGAGATAGATCGAGTACAGTGACGATCACGACAGGAATGGAACGCCATTCAGGTCTTGTTTGCATCGCTTCCACGACCGAAAACCCATCGCCCTCAGGCATCATCAAGTTGAGCAGCATCAACCCAGGCGTCCAGTTTTCGAGGGACTCGAGGGTTGCGCGACCATTATCCGCTTTCGAGACTTGCCAACCTTCTTTTACGAGGATTTTTTGAGCGTTTGTCGCCTCGGCTCATCATTATCGACCACGAGAACGTGGGCAGGACGGTCCTTGCTGCGATGACAACATAGAGTGCGCAGCAGCGCTTTGGCGTCGAAAGGCTTGATAATATAGTCCGCGGCACCGAGCGCAAATCCCAGGTCTCGCTCCGCGTGCATGGATACGAGAACGACAGGAATATGCCGATAGACAAATCGATCAGCTTTCGCAAGTCAAGACAAGTTCCGGGTCACGTCGCGGGGGCGGCGAAAAGGCAATCACCAGGACCGGCTTCGGACAAAGGACCCTGTCCGTCTACGAGGGGCGCGCAAAAATCTCCAGGCCTGATCGCCCACGGAGGGTGAGAACGCGTTGACACATGCGTGGCTCAGTTCCACCATGCGCGCTGATGTATGTATCCATTCTCGAGGAGATTGTCATCATCCTCGGCCTGTCGATGGTCGTGCTGCTTCTCGGCTCCCGCGCACGAATCCCACCCATCGTGGGTTTTTTGATCACCGGAGTCGTCGCTGGTCCTCACGGACTCGGACTCGTCGAAGCATCGGCCCACGTCGAGGTGTTGGCTGAAATCGGCGTCGTCTTGCTGATGTTCACCATCGGCCTCGAGTTTTCGTTCAAAAGCCTCGCTCGCATCAAAAAGACCGTCCTGCTCGGGGGAACCACACAAGTGCTCGTAACCCTCGGACTCGGCATGTTGGTCGCCGTCCTCATGGGGTGGAAAGCGCAATCCTCCGCTTTCGTTGGCGCGCTCGTCGCCTTGAGTTCCACAGCCATCGTCTTGAAGCTGTTGCAAGACCGCGCTCAGGTTGAAACCCCGCACGGTCAGGCATCTCTCGGCATCCTGATTTTTCAGGACATATCCATCCTGCCGATGATGCTCGCCATCCCACTTCTCGCCGGAACCAAAGAATCCTCCGACCCGCCAGCATGGATGATCGGCAAGTTCCTCGCCCTCATCATCGGACTCATCGTATCCGCAAAATGGCTGCTTCCAAAAATCTTCGAGCAAATCGTTCGAACGCGTAACTCACAACTTTTTTTGGTAAGCGTCATCGCAATCTGTTTTGCCGTCGCCACGGGCGCGTCCATGGCTGGGTTATCCCTTTCTCTTGGCGCGTTTCTCGCCGGATTGGTCTTATCCGAATCCGATTACAGCCACCAAGCCTTGGGCAATATCCTTCCGTTTCGCGATGTGTTCACCAGCCTATTTTTCGTGTCCATCGGTATGTTGATGGACGTGCATTATCTTGCCGCTCACCCCATTTTGGTGGCGAGCATCGGGCTTGGCGTCATTCTGGGCAAAACGCTCGTGGCCGGAGGAGCAACACTTCTCTTGGGCCTACCGATGCGCACGGCGGTTTTCGTGGGCCTTGGCCTCGCCCAAGTCGGTGAATTTTCCTTCGTACTCGCCAAGTCAGGACTCGATCGTAAGCTCATCGATCAGAACGGCTATCAACTCTTTCTCGAAGTATCGATTCTCACCATGGTGACGACTCCCGCGTGCCTGGGTCTTGCTCCGAAAGTCGCCTCCTGGATCGATCATCTGCCCCTTTCCCCTCGCCTCAAAGGAATTCCCGAAACCAAAGAGATCATACCCCTGCAAGACCATCTCATCATCGTGGGTTTTGGTCCAAGCGGACGACACCTGGCCCGCGCCGCGCGCGTCAGCAATATCCCGTATGCCGTCGTGGAAATGAATCCGGACACGGTTCGCATCGAGCGAGAAAAAGGTGAGCCCATCACGTTTGGCGATGCTTCCCAGCAAGCCGTGCTCGAACACGTTGGCATCCACCATGCTCGCATCTTGGTGGTCGTGATTTCGGATGCAGCGGCTGCCGGTCGCGCGGTCGAAGTGGCGCGACGTATCAACCCCGGTATCCATATCGTAACGCGCACTCGCTTCATTACCGAAGTGGAGTCCTTGCACGCCATTGGAGCCAATGAAGTGATTCCCGAGGACCTCGAATCATCGGTGGAGATTTTCACTCGTGTGCTCACACACTATTTGGTTCCGCGGGATCGCATCGACCAACTCGCTGCCGACATTCGCGCGGGAGGATACGAAAAACTCCGTTCCCCATCCGTTTCTTCCGAAACTTTACAGTCCTGCAAAGTGCCTATCCCCGACGTGCAAGTATCGGCTTGCTCGGTGGCCGAAGGCTCGGAGCTGGCGGGTCGGACGTTGGCGCAACTCGATCTTCGCAATCGCCATGGGGCAACGTTGCTTGCCATTCGACGCGACGATCAAACCATTGCCAATCCAAAGGGATCGACACGAATCGAAGCGAAAGACACGTTACTCGTGCTTACCACGGCAGGAAAAGCCGGGCATATATCGCGAGTTTGCGCGGGTTTCCCCCAGGAGCAAGCCGTCCAGCCAGACCCGCCATCGCATGGTTCATCGTGATGGACTTCCCAGCCGCCTCGGCCGAAGCGTCGTGCAGCGTCATCCCACCATGGCTTCAGGTTACTGCTGATATTTTTGATACGCTGCGTGGCCGCGCCACGAAAGACACCAAGGGCCACCGAAGATGAACATCACTTCGATGCATGATTTTTTGCTCTGGCTCGACTTGGTGGCCTTCATTTTCTTTCTGCTCGCCCTGCTGAGCATCCCAAGCGTCCTTGTGCAACGAACCGGTCGCCCCTTGGCCGCCCTGGCCTGGATCCTTACCATGGTCGCTTTCCCTCCCGTGGGAATGATCCTCTGGTGGGCGTTTGGACGGCGACATCTCAAACGACAACGCCGTCGCCGTCGAGCCTCAACTGGAGAAATTGCTGATAAAATTCAAACGGTTATAAGTGGCGCGGCCGCACCTGCCTATCGTGCGATTCCGCTGCTCCCCCTTCGGCGCCTCTCGGAAGAGTATCGGCAAGGCGTCTTTGCACCGGTTGGTGGCAACGAAGTCCAATTGCTGGTTGATGCAGCCCAAGCCTATCCCGCCATGCTCGATGCCATCGAGGCGGCGCAACACCACATCCATCTGCTTTTTTATATTTGGAATCACGACGACACGGGTCGCCATTTTCTGAGGCTATTGGAGCGAAAAGCCAGACAAGGCGTCGAGGTTCGCTTGCTGTGCGATGCCATTGGTTCCTGGGGGATGACCCCACGGGCTGCCAAAGAGTTGATCGCGGCCAAGGGGCAGGTAGCGCGCTTTTTACCACCAGGGCTTACGGCCGGCGTGCCGACGCTCAATTTCAGAAATCACCGAAAAATTCTTGTTGTCGATGGTAAGGTCGGATTCACGGGCGGAATCAATGTGGGAGATGAATATGCGGGCGCATGGAAAGACTTGGCCCTTCAGGTAAGAGGGCCAGCCGTCCTGCAACTCCAAGAAGTATTCGCTGATGATTGGTTCTTTTCGACAGGAGAAGACCTGGCGGATTTGGAGCACTTCGGTCCTCACAGACCATGGAAGGGACAAGCCACTTGTCAACTCGTCGCCAGTGGACCTGATTGCCGATACGAACAAATGCAAGACGTGCTGTTCATGGCAATCAATGAAGCCAAAGAACGAGTGTTCATCGTTTCGCCGTACTTCATCCCCAATCCCCCAATCCTCGCGGCTTTGCGTAGTGCTTCGCTTCGAGGCATCGATGTCCGCATCATGGTTCCCGGTCGCAGTGACGTTCGAATCAGTCGATGGGCATCCCGATCCTTTTATTCGGACCTTTTGGACGTTGGTATCAGACTGTTCGAGTACATGCCGGGAATCCTTCATGCCAAAGCAGTCCTTTTCGATAGGGAGCTATCCCTCGTGGGAAGCGCCAACATCAACAATCGGAGCTTTCGACTCAACTTCGAAGCCAGCATGGTGGTGGGAGACCCCACGCTCAACCACGCCATCGCCTCCTTGTTCGAATCCGATATGGCTCAATCGAACGAGATCCATCTCGATGAAGTGCTGCAACGACCATGGCGCACGAAAGTCCTCGATGGGGCAGCGCATCTGTTGAGCCCCATTCTCTAGCGTTTCCGATGATTTCCCCTGTTCGAGTGACGGGCGGCGATGTACGGGCGTTAGCGGAAAAACCTCCTTGGGACTTTGCTCCGGTGCCTACGTCACGGCTGCGCCAACACCACGCGGAGGCACTCCCCCATCGGCTACGAAAGCTCCCGCCGAGGCGGATTTAAGAGTCAACTCGCCGTCATGGTGGTATAGTCAAACGTTCCGCCAGGAGCGGGTAAGCTCGCCTCACGCCAGAACCAGGCGCGATACGAGTTCGAAGCCGTGAAACGAGTGGTCTGAATGCAGTCTAGCTGGTGTCTCCGCAACAGCGTGCGCCCCACACGTCGGGTGCCCGAAGATGTTTTCGGGAACGTGAGGTGACTTATGCGACGAAGCCTTGGGTTGGCGATTCTGCTTCCGTTTGGTGTGGCTCTGATGGGCTGCGGCGAGGACTCCAGTGAATCTGGAGGGGACCTGGTGGGAGGCTCGGGCGGGAACCCCTCTGACGCGAGCATAACCGACGCCTTTGAGGCGAGCACAACTGACGCCTCTGACGCGAGCTCAACCGACGCCTCTGACGCGAGCCCAACCGACTCGAACACAACAGACACACTCGACTCGAACACAACAGACACATCTGACTCGAGCACGGAATCGGACGCGTGTGAGGATTCACAGGAGGGCTTCCCCGTTTATCCCGGGACGTTCTGTGTAGGCATTGACCCGCAGACGGGAAAGCCAAGTTCTGCGGTCGATTCCCCGGGATGTGAAAAACGCTGGCTGCCTGATCCTATTCTTCATGAGCAAAAGTGCGGAGCCGGCACCCCCTTTGTGTTGCTTCGCTCTTCCGATGTGGCGGCGATGAGGCCTTTCATCCTTACGCCGGGCCTCAAGGCGAACGACAAGCTAGGGATTCGCACAGCAGCCGAAGCCTTTAATGAGGTTTTTCGTGAGGCGGGTTTGCTACCTGAGGGAGAATTGCTAGAGATTTTGGATTCGGTGGCCGACAAAAATACGGTCGCTGCGTATCGGGCCCAGGGGCGACCGTTCATCAGTTTGGGGGCCACGAGCGTGTTGCAAGATGCTGCGAATCATGACCTTACCGCGAGCGAAAAAACAAGTGCAATATCGCTTCCTTACGATGGCTGGCGGGTGATTTCCCGCAATGGGAATCTGTACATTTTTGGTCGGGATGTGGGGTATACCTCGGGGGAACGAACGTCACGAAACGGCTTTAGTCGAGGGACCGCAAACGGTGTCTATGACTTTCTGGAAGAGTGTGTGGGGGCTCGTTGGCTTTTGCCTGGCTCGATTGGCTTGGACGTTCCCAAAGCCAACGAGATTGCCATTGGCGCTATCGACTACACGGGGACTCACCGTTTTGCAGCGCGCGTCCTGTCCAGTGTGACCACCGATGAGGATATTGATCAAACCGCCATCATTGAAAAATGGCGAGCGGCATTACGTCAAGACGGACCTGTCAAGATAGGGGCAAACCATGCGTGGTGGCAGGTCATCAATCGAGGTTATGATAAGAACGACGATGGAATCCAGTCCGGGCCTTTTAATCATCACCATGTCGACGGGCCCAACAATGACAATGTCAAGAGCGATGCCGTGAAAAGTGCCTACAAGGCTCATCCGGGGTGGTTTGCTCTCGTCTGCGATGAGAATGGCAATAACTGTATCCGCAAAGAACCAACGACCAATCACGATAAATTAGAAAGCACCCATCCAGAGGTTCAGCAGTTTTTTGCGGATCAAGCCAATGTGGAGTGCAACGATCTCAAACCCTTTTCACTTTCGCCAAGCGACGGGAGCAAAACCTTCAGCATGAGCCCGGAAAGCAACGCGTTTTTGGGAGAGGTGCCCAAGGGCCATCTGCTCAGCGGTCGAACGCTGCGTACTCCGCTCGTTCTTGACTGGTATGAACAGGTGATCGCGCGAGCGGATACGACGTGTGAGGTTGTTCCAGGAAAGCCGCTCATGTTCTCTGGGTTCCTTTATTCAGAGTATCGTTTCCCACCCCTTGGATGGAAAAGCACGGGAGCGTATGCTCCCAAAGCCTTATCGGCCAGTTTTGTCCCGTTCTATGTGGAAAACGGTGGGTATTCGATGCTTCGGCCTGATGTGCGTAAGGTCATGGTTTACAACCTTTGCGGTTGGGAGAGCCTCATTCCCAGTCTATCGTCCAGTGACCCCCGCACCCAAGAGTATCGCGGAATGGAGAATAAGGAATGGTATTACTATGGGAACAACTTCCAGCTCTTTATGGGTGCAAAGAGCGAGGTTGGGGGCAAGGATCGCAGTTATGCAGGTTCGTCGGGGATGGTTACCCCCGTGGCCACGGATGCGATTGATTTCTTATTTGCGT
>Ga0116187_1005357_pt1 | contig 10738 bp, 5 predicted proteins | sample AD_JPNNA6_MetaG_FD_89755 | JGI IMG/M metagenome (GOLD analysis project Ga0116187, IMG submission 89755) | Active sludge microbial communities of municipal wastewater-treating anaerobic digesters from Japan - AD_JPNNA6_MetaG | ecosystem: Engineered > Bioreactor > Anaerobic > Digestate | place... | reverse complement strand
GGGTCAGGTACCGTTCCAGCCGCCACACGTTGTAATCGTGGTCGGGCCCCATCACGAGGAAGACCACGTCGATATTGGCCGCGACGATCTGTTCCTCCGTTCGCCCGCCCGGCGCCTTGCGGATAAACGCGCTGGTGCGGGACAGGACGGCCTCCACCAGCCCAATTTCCCCCGCGTCCGAAACACGCACCGCCACCCAGTCGCCCACGGCCGGCAGGTCCGAACGCGACCGGGCCGTGTTGCGCATTTTGCCCGACAGCTCCCCCTTGACGTCGCCCGCGGCGCACACGAGCTGGTACTGGCCGCGATCTTCACGGGTCACGCGGGCGGGACGGCATTCCACCGCCGCCAGCGCGTCCCACTGTTCCTGCCAGTAGTCGTTCCATCCGAGATTGTGCAAGAGCCCGTTCATCCCGAGTCAACCTTCCCCCGAGTATCACGCGCTATGCGCACTTCCCCGCATGTCAGACCGGCCGGCACACGATGATCTGGCGGCCCAGACCCGCCACAAAGGGTTCTCCGGAGAATTTGCCCAGTTTCTCCAGAATCTCGAACCGGTTATAGCGAAGCATGGCGTCCAGTTCCTGCGGGTAGAAGCACCGGAGATGGATCGTCTCCTCGCGAATCTCGCCGCTCCCCCCGCCCGTGCAGTACCAGGTGATATGCGAGACCTGCGCCGCGTCGTCGTAGTCGGTCATTTCTTCCACGAAGACCTCTTCGCCCGATTCCTCGTCCGTGTAGGTGAACATGCGGACACGCCCGCCGGCGCCGCTCACGAGGATGTCCACGTTGGGGTTGAAGACGTCGAAGATGAAGCTTCCCCCGGCCGCCAGATGCCCCCGGATACGATCCAGGAAGGACTCGATTGAGGCGCGCTCCTGAAGGTGCTGCATGGCGCTGAACGGACAGATGATCAGCGGGAATGGCCGGTCGAGCGCGAAATCCCGGCAATCGGCCTCCACAAGCGCGATTGGGAGGCCCTCGTTGGCGGCTTTGTCGCGAAGCCGCGCCAGCATGGCCGGCGCGACATCCAGCCCGACGATCTCGATGCCCTCGCGCGCGATGGGCAGCGTCACGCGGCCCGTGCCGCACCCGATCTCGAGGACGGGTCCGCCGGACCGTTTCGCGCGTTCGACATAGAACGGGATGTCCAGGGCGTAATCGTCGTTTTCGGCGTCGTATTGCCGGGCGTCACGGTAGTATTCTTCGATGCGTCCCAGGTCCATGGCGGCCCCCTTTCTCGGGGCGATCCTACCCGAGTGCCCGCCGGAAAGCGAGCCGGGGGGACAGCAAGACAGCGGGCCGCGAAACCCGGGCCGCCGGCGGGCGCCGCCCGGGCTTTCTATCCGCGCGATCAGGCCCGGGCCAGGTTCTGCTCCGCGAAATCCCAGTTGAGGAGGTTGTCAAACACCGCCTCGATGTACTTCGGCCGGGCGTTGCGGTAGTCGATGTAATACGCGTGCTCCCACACGTCAATCGTCAACAGCGCGGTCTGCATGTGTTTCATGGGGAGGTCGGCGTTTGAGGTCTGCACAATCTTGAGTTTGTCGCCGGCGAGGACCAGCCACGCCCAGCCCGAACCGAACAATTTCGCCGCCGCGGCGCTGAATTCCTCTTTAAACGCGTCGAACGAGCCGAAATCGCGGTCGATGGCCTGCGCCAGGGCGCCGGACGGTCTTCCGCCCCCGCCGGGCTTCAGGCAGTTCCAGTAAAAGCTGTGGTTCCAGACCTGCGCCGCGTTGTTGAACACGCCGCCTTCGGCGCTCATGATGAGCTCTTCGAGAGCCATGTTTGCTTCGGGTTTGCCGTCCACGAGCCCGTTGAGGTTGTTGACGTAGGCCTGATGGTGCTTGCCGTAATGAAATTCGAGGGTCTCCGCGCTGATGATCGGTTCCAGCGCGCTCTTGCTGAACGGAAGCGACGGAAGGGTAAACGCCATGGCTGCCTCCTTATACACCGGGCTCCCCCCGGAAGTTACTGCCAACCGCGGATCCAGAAAGAACGCGCACCACGCCCTCAAAACACCGGACCGCGTGCGCCCCAGCCCCGGCACCTGTTGCCGAGTTCACAGTAGACCTCTTCACGGAATGAATCAAGTACTCCTCACGGCAGGGCAATCGCACGCCATTCACCCGGCGGAATCCTGTGTTGTGTCACCGGCAATGTGCAGCGCGGGCCGCTCGCGAGCATTCTTCACATTCGGGTATGGGATCGCAGCCCCGGCGGTCATTGCCTTTTCCGGCGGCATCTCCTTGCAGCGCGACCGCATGGTCACTATCATCTGACGGGCAGGTTTTTGGAACGAAAAGGAGGTTCGGGTGAAATACAAGGCAGTGTGGACGATGGTAGCGGCGGTACTGGCAACGTGTGCGGGCGCGGCAGGCGCGGGAGAGGCCTGGCCCCCGGCGGGCGAGGTCGCCTGGGACGGCATCTACACCGGCAACGGCACGCCCATGGAGGCGGTTCCCAGCTGGAGGGAACACCTGGGCAACCAGACGGAATACCGGCTCGATGACGAAGGCCTGCGCATCATTGACGGCAGCACGGAAACCGGCACGCTTCATTTTTACACCTCGTCGTGGCGCGCACGGCCCGCGGACGGCGCGGTTGTGGAGGGCCGCATCAAACTGGTGAACAACACGAGCCGTTCGGGCGCGTTCCTTCACGCGTCCGATGGCCTGCACGAGACCTCCATCACGCTCTACCCGGGACACCTCTCCATTCATCTCGAGGGGGACGAAGAAGTCCGGCATGACATGGACACCACGTCCGATTTCCACACGTACCGGCTGGCGATCCGCGAAAACGATGTTCATGTATGGGTCGACGGGACGCTGGTCTTCGACGGAACGGGCAAGTTCACGGTCCCCGCGCATTCGGGCCGGAACTGCGTCATGTTCGGTTCGTGCAGCAGCCTCGCCGTATCGGAAGCTGTCTACGCCGGCGTGCGGTACGCGGCCTTTGGCGAAGCGCCCCCCCTGCCGCCGCGGCATGCCGGGGCCCTGGATGTGCTCATCTACAAGAAACCGGGCACGTACGCGTGTTTTCCCAGCCTCGTACAAATCGATGACGACACCTTTTTCACAGCCTTCGGCACACGCACGCGGCGGTCGCATATCGACAGCACCGGCGGCTCGGCGAGATACATTTCCCGCGACCGGGGCGCCACGTGGCAACCGTACGATGGAGAGTCCCCCGTCGCCGCGTTCATGAAGAACGAGGACGGCTCGCTCGTGGATGCCCGGGCGTACGGATGGCGCGAAGTGCCCGCCGAACAGCGCGCGCAATTCGAGGAACAGGGTCTCACCGTACGCGACGTCCGCCCCGGCGTCATCGCATACCTGCAGGGCGCATACGCGCGGCGCAGCGACGACGGCGGCAAGACCTGGCAGAAACAGGAACTCCAGCTCCCCGCGCACCGGTCATTGATGACCTACAACACGTCCTCGTACACGCGCCTTTCCGACGGCACACTCCTTCACGCCGTGTACGGCGAACTCATGGAAGACACCGCCACGCGCACCTTTGTGTTGCGGTCGGCGGACCACGGCGCCACGTGGTGGTTTCTCCCCCTCGCGGCGGATCCGGCAGGCCAGGTGTCGTTCAACGAGACGGCGCTGTGCGAGAACGATCGCGGAGAGGTGGTCGCCATGATCCGGTCGGAACCGCCCGAGGGCGGATACCTGCGCCTGTCCATCAGCAGCGACCGCGGGATTACGTGGTCCCAACCCGTTGAGACCGGCCTGTGGGGCTATCCCGCCAACCTCATCCTGCTGCACGACGGGCGGATGCTGTGCACCTACGGTTACCGGCAAGAGCCCATGGGCATCCGCGCCGCGCTGAGCAGCGACGGCGGCCACACGTGGGACGCGGACCACCTCATCGTGCTGCGAAACGATGCCGCGCCCTTCGGTTCCGACCTCGGCTATCCCCTCAGTGTCGAGAAATCGCCCGGCGAGATCTTCACCATCTATTACTTCACGCAGGACGATGACATTACCCACATCGCCGGGACGCACTGGACCCTCCCTCCCGCGAAACCATCGGAGTAGCGCGCGGCCATGCCGATCTTCGATCTGAACGTCACGCTCGGCCGGACGGCGTCGCCGGCAGGCGCTTCATTCGAGACGCCGGAACAGCTCCTCGCGGAGATGCAGCGCCTGCGCATCGACGAGGCCCTGGTGTGCCATGCCATCGCCCTCGAGGCGGATGTCGAGTACGGCAACGCGTTGCTGATTGAACAGCTCCGCGGCCACCCGAACCTCTATCCCTGCTGGGTGATGGCGCCGCCGGCGTTCGGCGATCTGCCGGATGCCGGGGCCTGGGTGGAACGCGCCCGTGCGGCCGGGGTGCGCGCCGTCCGCCTCGCGCCGAAACACAGCCACTACAGTCTCGCGGCGTGGTGCACGGGCCCGCTGCTTGGCCCGTTGGAACGCGCGCGCCTCCCCGTGCTCCTCGACTTCGGCGAACACCACTGGAGCCAGTCGCCGATTCCCTGGAACGACGTTCTGGATATCTGCCGCCGTTTTCCTGAGCTGGACGTCGTCGTGCTCGGCGTATCGGTCGGCGACACGCGAAACAGCCACGCGGCATTGCGCGAGGCCGCCAACCTGCATCTCGAGAGTCACGCGTTCGCGCTTCCCGGCCTGTATGGGCTCATGGCGCGCGAGGGATGGCTCGAGCGCATCCTCTTCGGCACGGGCATGCCCCGGTGCGCGGGCGAAAACCGCGTGTTTCAGCTCCTGCACATCGGACTCAAACAGGCCGGCCTGACCGCCGCCAGCTGGCGCAACGCCCACCGGGTGCTTCACATCGACGCCATGCCGGCAACGGACCACCTTCGCCGGGAACCCGTGAACTGGCCCAAGGGCGCCGTACTCGACATCCACGCCCATTACGGTTCGTGGGAGGCCACCTCGTCGCCGGTCAACCGCCCCGAGGACATCGTGGAATCGATGCACCGCTGCGGTGTGCACAAGCTCATCGGGAGCAGTTTCACGGCCATTCACGGCGAGACCCGACTGGGCAACGAGCAAACCGCTCATATTGTCCGGAAGTACCCGGATTTTCTATTCGGTTACTGTGTGATCAACCCCAACTTCCCCGGCGAGACCGCGGAAGAACTCGAACGGTGTTTTGATGGAGCGGAAAACTTCGTGGGCCTGAAACTCCACTGCGGCCTGCACGGGAAACCCGTCCACGACGCCGGCTATGCCGAGGCGCTGGCCTATGCCGACGAGCACGCATTGCCCGTGCTGGTCCATGCCCACGGCGACGACAACTGGACGGACACAACGCAACGGTATCCGAACGCGCCCTTCATCGTGGCCCACGCCTGCGCCTGGAATGGCTGGGAGCCGGCGCCCCCGGTGATCAGCCTGGCCGGAGAAATCGACAACCTGTACCTCGACGTGGCCGGGTCGGCCGCATGGCGCATGGCCCTGGCCCGGCTCGTGGCGCGCACCGGCGTCCGGAAAGTGCTGTACGGCTCGGACTACCCGATGTTCGACCTCGCCTTCGAAATCGGCCGTGTCGCGATGGCGGACCTCTCGGACCTGGAGAAACTCGCCATAGGCGGGGGCAACGCCGCGCGTCTATTCACGCGGCTCACATAGCTTCGAGCGGCGCACGATCAATTGCGCCGGGCGGCCACCGCGTCGAGCGTCTTGCGGATCAGCCCGCCCAGTTCCCGGGTGGAAAACGGTTTCATGATGAATTCGCGAATGCCCAGTTCCCGGGCCTGTTCCGGCGTAATGCCCTCGCTGTAGCCCGTAAGAAGAAACACCGGGAACCCCGGACGCGTCTGCAGGATCCGTTTCGCCAGCTCCACGCCCATCAGATGCGGCATAATCTGGTCGACAATGACCAGGTCATAGCTGTCCGGGTTCGCGCAAAACGCCTCAAACGCGGCCAGGCTGTTGGTGAACGCGTCGACCCGGTAGCCGAGCTGGTGCAGCATCATCCCCACCATCTGGGAGAGGTCGGGATCGTCATCCACGAACAGGATGCGCTCGGAACCGGCGCCGGGGAGTTCCTCCATCGCGCTTTCCACGGGGATTTCCGCCGCCATTTGAGGCAGGTAGATTTCGAACACCGACCCTTCCCCGACCGCGCTGCGAACTGTCACCGCACCTCCGTATCCGGTCACGATGCCATGTACGGTGGATAAACCGAGGCCGGTCCCCTCGCTGGGTTTCTTGGTTGAGAAAAACGGCTCAAATATCCGGCCGATGACGCCGGGCTCGATCCCGCTGCCCGTATCCGAAACACTCAGGCGCATGTATTTTCCCGGGACGGGGCAACCGGCATCCGCGTGAAACGAGGCGTCGATTTCCACTTCGTCGAGCGTCAACTCGAGCACACCGCCCTCGGTCCCCATCGCCTGATACGCGTTTGTGCACAGGTTCATCACCGCCTGATAGATCTGTATCGGGTCGGCCATGATTACGCCGGTCTCTTCCTCGATGCGCTGTTGGATCTCGACGGTGGCCGGCAGGGAGGCCGCCAGGAAGCGCAGGGCCTCCTTCAGGATCGGCCCGATTCTGCAGGGCTCGCAGCGCCGTTCGGCCTGACGGCTGAACGTGAGAATCTGCCGCACCAGTTCAGCGCCCCGGTTGCCGGCCTTGGCAATCTGCCGCACGCTGAGCAGCGCCGGCTCGTTGTCCGAGAGGAGCTCCAGCAACAATTCGCTGTGGCCGAGAATCAGCGAGAGGATGTTGTTGAAATCGTGCGCAATGCCTCCCGCCAGCGTGCCAACCGCCTCCATCTTCTGTGCCTGGCGCAACTGGCGTTCGAGACTCACCTCGGTCGATACATCGTGCATCAGCCAGATGTAATTGCTGATCACGCCCGCCTCATTCTGCACGGGCGAAACCGTGGCGTCCGACTCGAACAGGCTGCCGTCTTTGCGGCGGCTTACCATCCTGCCCGACCAGTTCACGCCGCGGGAAATCGTCTCCCGGATGGCCTCGTAGAAGACATCGTCATGTTCGTTGGACCGGAGAAACCGCGTGGTCTGGCCTGCGATTTCGTTGCGGGCGTATCCCGTGTTGCGCTCGAAACCCGGATTCACATACTGTACGATACCGTCCGCGCTCGTAATGATGACCAAGTCCGGCGCCTGTTCAATGGCCGCGGCAAGGCGGATGCGTTCCTCTTCTTTGCGAAGCAGCATGGTCACATCGCGGGAATAGAAGGCCAGCCGCGTGAACCGGCCCTGCTCGTCCCTCACGGGGTAGAAGCAGTGCTCGAAATGGCGTCCTCTGTAATCGTCGCTGAACAGGACCTGCCGGCCCGTCCGCAGCACGGCCAACGCGTTTTCCCACCGTCTCCGGCCGGTTTCGCCCACCACGAGTTCGCGGTAATTCGCGCCAAGGAGTTCCGAGGCGGGCCTTCCCAGACTGGCCGCCAAGTGCTCATTGAGGGCCAGCAGCCGGCCCTCCTGATCGATGAGGCCGACAAGGTCGCTCGTCGCGTTCAGGAGCGCCCGGGCGGTCTCCTCACTCTGGCGGAGGGCCTCTTGAGCCAGTTTCTGGTCAGTCACGTCGCGCGCCGACGCCTCGACTCCACCCAGTTGGCCATTGGGTTCGTACCACGGATAGGCGAGATGAGCATACCAGCGCCATTGCCCTGAAGCGTCCCGGATACGGACCTCGGCCACGCGTCGCGCTTCGGTCGCGAGTACTTGGCGGCACTGGCTGACAATCCGGGCGAAGTCGTCGGGGTGAACGACATGCTGAATGACCTCGGGACCCTTTCCGATCGCGTCTTCGCGCGGAAGTCCGGCAGCATCGAGAAAGGCCTGGTTGACGAAGACGTATCTCAGATCGCGATCGACCCGGGCGATTACCATGGGGCTGTTCTCGACAAAGGCCCGGTATTTCTCTTCGCTGGCCGCCAACGCTTCGTTGGCTTCGATATGCGCCGTGATGTCGCGCGACAGGCCCTGAATTTCCACAACCTGTCCCTCGGGACCGTAAACGGGAGCGCTCACCGCCTCAAAAAAGCGCACTTTCCCGTCAGGCCGGACATGATGGAACTGGAACGGCGTGAGACTTTCCCCGGCCTGCTGCTGCATCTTCCTGGCAAGAGAGGCCAGCGCGCGCTCCGCCAGCTCCGGGTGGAACACCTCGGCCAGCCGTTTGCCCACGACCGCCTCGGGCGGCAAACCGAAGACCGTCTCGACCGCAGGGCTGATGAAGGTGAAGATGCCTGACGTATCCAGCCGCCAGACCACGTCGGGGATCTCGGCCACGAGTTCGCGGTAGCGGACGTCACTGGCGCGCAGCTCGCGCTCCACCGTGGCCCGTTGTCCCACTTCGTGCCGCAGAGCCTGGTTCTGGAGTTCCAGATCGAAGCGCGCCTTGTTGGCCACATACGCCGAACGAATGAATCCGATCAGAATCATCAGTAAGGCGATGGTCTGCGTATTCATTTCAAGCGCGTCATAGCCGAATCCGCCGACGCCGAGCAGGGGCGCGCCCTCAAGGAACGGAAAGTGCCCGGCCCAGGCGATCACCTTGGAGAAGATGAACAGGCCTGAAGCCACGCCCATGATGATAAGCGACACGCGCTCGTGCATCAGGTGCCGCATGAGCACGATGCCCGCGGAAGCGAGAAACACCGCCGAAACCAGGCTGAGGAAATTGCCCAGGTGCTTGGGGGGCGACATTACCGCATCCGCGTAGATGGAACCGAACTCAAAAAGCGAGCCCACAAGGACGAACAGCACCACCGCCCAGCCCAGACGGGGGCGTTTCCACTTCGCTTCGGAACCGTTCACTGTGACCATGCCTGCCAATTCTCTACGCACGCCCTCCACCTGCAGACGGTGGAAGCGCTGCCACTGCCCTCACACGCAACACGCGGAGATGTTTCCAGGTATCGTACCGCAATCCGCCTCTCTGCACCAATTGAGTATCGATGATAGTACAATTGGGAATATATATACTACGAAATGGGCTGTCCCTATGTCACCAACAAAAAACGGGCGCACGTTTTCTTCTCTAAACTGCGCGAAACAAGAGCGTTGGACCTGCTGATGGGGGCCGTTCCAGGCGGGAACGGACGCCCCGGCGTCGCGTCCCGGGCGTGTAACTCGTCGAAACGAGGCATGAGATTACCCGTTGCACGCACAGACTGGCTTCCTGCACCTCCCTGAGGTACGACATGCACCGGCATGCCTGACACGGTTGCCGAGGCGCATCATTCGCCCTGCCTTACCCGCGCGAGGATATCCTCCGCGGACAACGCGCTCGCATGGAAGGCCGCGCCATCGATGCGCCCCGTGAAATGCTCGCCGCCGCTGAATTTTGGATTGAAGCCGAGTCCAACGAGCGTGCTCCGTGTCGCGATGCGCTCGGGCACGGCGACGGTCGCGGCTTCCTGGCCATTCACGTACAAGCGCAGCACGGGGCCGGCTTTCACGGCCGCCACGTGCGCCCAGGTCTGGCCGGCCAGCGGCACGACCGGGGTGGCATAGGCGTGGCCCATTTCGATGCCCGCAAACACCCCGTTGTCCCGCAGGGTCACCCGGAGCGGATCGTCCATGCCCTGGCACCACGCCGAAAAGACCTGCTGGAGCGTCCCGGCGGGCAGCGCTTCCGGATAGATCCAGGCACAAAACGTGTACGCGTCCTCCGGGAAAAACGGCAGCGCATACCGGAGCCCCGAATCCTTCCCGTTAAAGGCCACGGCGCCCCCTGCTCTGCCGGTGCGGTCCGGCGCGGGTTCCAGGCTCGCTTGATGCTCGAGCCGTCCAAAATCCGGTGCGCCGTTGCCGTCCAGGGGCGCGGAAAACAATACTCCGTCGCGGCCAATGGCGAAGAAGGCGTCCTGTGCTCCGGGATCGACGGTAAATGTACGAGGTCCCCCCTCATTCTCGGCCAGATTTTCGCCGCTTATCGAACACACTTTCCAGTAGTAGGTTCCGGGCTCGAGCAGGGCCTCGTCCAGCACGGTGTGGTTCGCCGTCAAGTCCGGAATACGGGCGACGACATCGTCAAACCGGGCATCCCGCGCCACCACGGCCTCGCAAGGCACTCCGCGCGCGCCCTCCGTGGACCAGCAGAGGAGCACCGGGCCCGGCCGGCCTTTCTCGCCTTCCCGCGGAAGCTCCAGTTGCGCGCGTACGGGCGGCAGGTTCACCGCGGGCAGCCACGCCGCATACTCGGTGCCGTGGGCGCCGGCGCTCGCGAAATCGCACAGCACCACGGGACCGCCCCCCACCGTTTCCACCTGCCACAGACCGATGGGGGCGTGCCGCACGAGCGAGTCCTGCGGCAGCTGGGGGATCGCGGCAAGAGCCGGGCCGGTTGCGTCAATCGGCTTCATGTCCGCGGTCTCGATGGCGTTGTAGAACGCGTCGAAGGCAAGCAGCACCGGCCCGTGATAGACGGCCGCGCGGCCGTAGCGCGGCCCTTTGCCCGCCCACACGCGCGGCGTCAGGTCAAACTCGATGGTGAGGCGGTCGCCGTTCGTCCAGGTTCTTTCAAGATGCAGGTAGCCGCCCGGGACCGGGGGCCAGGGACCGGTCCAGAATCCGTTGATGTCCGCTCTGATCGCGGGCATGTGTTCGGGGATACGCAGTTTGAGGACGAATTCAAGCGGTTCCTCGCATTCGAACGCAAGGGCGACCTTGCCATCAAGGGGATAATCCGTCTCTTCGGTGATTCTCAGGCGTTTCCCGTCCGGCAGAGGGATGTCGAACGCGCAGGGGCCGTAGAAATTGATGACGATG
>Ga0116187_1005354_pt1 | contig 10741 bp, 7 predicted proteins | sample AD_JPNNA6_MetaG_FD_89755 | JGI IMG/M metagenome (GOLD analysis project Ga0116187, IMG submission 89755) | Active sludge microbial communities of municipal wastewater-treating anaerobic digesters from Japan - AD_JPNNA6_MetaG | ecosystem: Engineered > Bioreactor > Anaerobic > Digestate | place... | reverse complement strand
GCTTAGTTGAATTCGTGGTGATTGATGATTATCTCCCACTAATAAATGCATTGAGTAATGATAAAACTGTTCCGAAATATGCAACCCATCTTGTCTATCTCACCAGTGCAAACAACATGAATGAGATAGAGGAGAAAGTATTCAATAGCATCCTTCATAAAAAGCCTAAACGTGCCGATGTTTATTGGTTCGTTCACGTTGATGTACTCGATGAACCTTATACACTCGAATATAAAGTAACAGAGTTGTTGAAAGAGAAATTGATTCGTGTTGATTTTCGTATCGGTTTCCGTATCGATCCTCGCGTGAATTTAATGTTCCGTCAAGTAGTAACCGATATGGTTAATAATAAGGAGATCGATATCTTAAGTCGTTATCCTTCTTTACATAAACGCAGTCTTGTAGGCGACTTCCGATTTGTAGTGATGGAGAAATTCTTGAGCCTCGATAATGAATTGCCATGGTTGCAAAAAATTATCATGGACTTCTATTTCTTACTCAAGAAAGTTTCTTTGCCGGAAGAGCGTGCTTTCGGACTTGATACCAGCTCCGTAACTGTAGAAAAAGTTCCGTTGATCGTTAAGCCGATTGAAGGATTGAAGCTAAAGCGGATAGAGTAATTATCTTTTAAATAAGCGTGCGTCGAAGTGAAATGCTTTGATCTCTTTTATCCTGATTTTTATTGCTGCGGGATGATAAGGATTGATAAGATAATTGTAGTCGCCCTCAACAACAGCCGACGGCACTTTTAAGATTGCAGTCTTCCCATGTTTCACAAAATCATTCCCCGCTTTTTGAGTAGCAGAAGAATACGGATACTGATTCCATTTCGCCGGAAGATTGGCTTCAGAAAGTTTACTGACTCTTAATGTATCAGGAATATGAATGGCAATAATAACATAGTCGCTAGGGATAATGCCTAGCGGCAAATGAACTGCCAACTCTGCTGTACAAAGAGCACGTGATGAAGAGGTGTAGAGAATCGGAACTCCTTTGCTATTCCATCGCCCACCTGCCATCGCGGCTCCCTTTCCTGACAAGTCGTGAGCAAAGGCCTTTTTAGATAATCGGTAAACTATCATGCAAAAATGCCGTGCTCGATGCGACTGAGTTCATCGAGAACTAACTGGATGCCGAAGGAACTATCAATGTATGATTTAGGGTTTTTGTTTTCTAAGGCGAGGTTAGGGAGCTCCATCCATTGGTTGAACTTAGTGGCATCGCCGAATACTTGGGCACCTCGCTTATACAAGGTAACCACTTGAAGAATGCGATCTGTGTAAATAGAATCGAAGGCTTTCTTTTCTTTTTTGTAACGAAGGAAGGTGCGCTCGGAAAGGTTAAGCATTTTTGCCCACTCGGTAATTTGAATTGGAATGTTAACGATGAGCTTTACGAAATCTGCAAAGAGGATGCCTTCTCTGGAAGAGTTGATTAAATAGCCCGGAGCGAACTCTTCGGCTTGAGAGGCTACTTGTATGCTGGATGTGTATTTAGCTTTTTTCATAACCGACATTTGTCCCCAAATCTACGAATTATGTCACTATTTTACAATACAAGCTGCAGTTATTTTCAATTTCCCTTTCTAATTTATTGACAAATGTCGGTTTATATTGGAAAAATGTCTTTATTTATGTTTTGTTGAATTTTGCCGGTGGTTCCTAGAAATTACGTTTTTTTTAACAGAATTTGTCCAAAAAAGCATAAAAAATCGGACAGACCCCCTAAAAAATAGGGGGGTAGGCAAAAAAAATGCTGTTTTTTTTGACATTGACCCTCATTTTGCAATATATTTGCTGCCGAAATCAAAGAATTCGAAACTATTCGATCATTGATTCGTAACCCGCACTAGTTAAAACAAATTATTCAAAAGAAAATGGCAATCTTACGTTTCAGAGCTTTGGAAAGCAGCATTAACCGAGCTCCTGTTCAAGTAACCGCACCTTCTCCGAAGGTTTCGGATTATTACAGTGTAAATGTTTTTGACAGAGAGAAGATGAGTAAATATCTTTCTCGTGAAGTGTTTAAGCAATTGATGGAGTCGGCTTCAGGCGGAACTCGTATCGATCGCAAAGTAGCTGAGTTAGTCGCAGCAGCAATGAAAAATTGGGCTGTAGGATTAGGCGCTACTCACTATACGCACTGGTTCCAGCCATTAACAGGAACTACTGCCGAAAAACATGATGCGTTTTTTGAGTTAAGCGACGACGGTCGTGCAATTGAAGGATTCAGTAGCTCTGCTTTAGTGCAGCAAGAGCCTGATGCTTCTTCTTTCCCTAACGGTGGTATCCGCAATACTTTCGAAGCTCGTGGTTATACTGCATGGGATCCTAGTTCTCCTGCATTTATTATGGAAGGTGTTTCAGGTAAAACATTGTGTATTCCTACCATCTTCGTTTCTTACACGGGTGAGACTCTCGATTATAAAGCTCCTTTATTAAAAGCTTTACATGCATTGAATCAAGCAGCTGTTCCGGTATGTCAGTATTTCGATAAGAATGTTACTTCGGTTTATTCTACTTTAGGAATTGAGCAAGAGTATTTCTTGGTAGATATCGATTTGTTTAATGCTCGTCCCGATTTAGAAATGACAGGACGTACATTATTCGGAGCGACAGCTGCTAAAGGACAACAATTGGAGGATCACTACTTTGGTTCTATTCCTTCTCGTGTTCAGTCGTTCATGGTTGAACTCGAAATCGAATCTTTGAAGTTGGGTATTCCTTTAAAAACTCGTCACAATGAAGTAGCTCCTTCTCAGTTTGAATGTGCTCCGGTATTTGAAGATATTAACTTGGCGGTAGATCATAATTCATTGTTAATGGATTTGATGGAGAAAATCGCGCGTAAACATCATTTCAAAGTGTTGTTGCACGAAAAACCTTATGCGGGCATCAATGGTTCAGGTAAACATAATAACTGGAGCTTAAGTACCAGCACAGGAAAAAATTTATTGTCGCCGGGCAATTCTCCTAAGAGCAATTTACAATTCTTAACATTCTTCGTTAATACTATTAAAGCAGTACATGAACATGCCGACTTAATGCGTGCTTCTATCGCTTCTGCTAGTAACGATCACCGCTTAGGTGCTAACGAAGCTCCTCCGGCAATTATGTCGATCTTCCTTGGTGGACAGCTTAGCGCTGTTCTTGATGAAATTGAGAAGTCGGTGAAGGATAAAAAAATGACTCCTGAAGAGAAAACAGCACTTAAATTAAACATCGGTAAAATTCCTGAAATCCTTCTCGATAATACCGATCGTAATCGTACTTCTCCTTTTGCATTTACAGGAAATAAATTCGAGTTCCGTGCAGTAGGTTCTTCTGCGAACTGCGGACATGCAATGACTGTTCTTAATACGATTGTTGCTGATCAATTAAAGAAATTCCATGATGAAGTGGAAGGACTTGTTAAGAAAGGAATGAAGTCTGATGAGGCTATCTTGAAAGTGCTTCGTAAATATATCGTTGAGTCGAAAAATATTCGTTTCGAAGGAAATGGATACGGTGATGAGTGGAAGAAAGAAGCTAAGAAACGTGGCTTGAATAATATCACTACAACTCCTGTTTCTTTAGATGCTTTTGTGTCGAAGAAAACAATGGATGTGTTTGGTAAGAATAATATCTTCAATCACCGTGAGTTAGAAGCTCGTCACGAAATCATGCTTGAGACTTATATCAAGAAAATTCAGATTGAGTCACGCGTTATGACTAACGTTGCAACAAATCACATCATTCCTGCTGCTATCAAGTATCAACATTTGTTAGTGAAGAATGTAGAAGGTTTAATGGATATCAAATTGCCTAAAGAAACTTATGCTGCACAAGTTGAGTTGATCAAAGAAATTTCTGCTCACTTAGCAATCATTAAGAAAAATTGCGATGATATGGTGGAGGCTCGTAAAAAAGCAAATGCTATCGTTGATATTAGAGCTCGTGCAATTGCTTATTGCGATAAAGTAAAAGCTTACTTCGATGTGATCCGTTATCACGTAGATAAATTAGAGTTAATCGTTGACGATGAGTCATGGCCGCTTCCGAAATACCGTGAAATGGTAACTATTCGTTAATCGAATTTAGATTATAAAAAAGTCCCGTAGCAATACGGGACTTTTCTTTTTATAATAGTTTTCTTACTCTCAATTTTAAAGCAATAACTTGTGCTATACTCATGGCAGCGGTAAAAATAAATGTGCCTTCCATAGAATAGTGAAGCATGATAAATGGTAAAGTTATTCCGGTTATAAGTATGGCTGCGACATTAATTAGTATCACCGACATTTCTTCTTTTGCTTTGTATAGCGCGTAAATATAACTGAGGCTATAAGCGTGACTTAATAGAATTAAGAAGGTTGAAATGATAAGTGTAGAACTAACTGAATAGGAATAGATATAAAGTGAAATTCCCGGTACAATCAATGCTAAAAGTGTGACAGGAATAATTACTCTCAGAATTGTTTTGTTAGAACCTTCCCTGATATAGTCGTAACTTAAGGTGTACATTTTGTTGATATTCGAATAGCTTAAGCTGTATAGTATACTTTGAGAAAGTAACACCATTGTCATTATTACTTGATAATTCGCCACCATTGCTGTTGGTAAACAGAAAGTCGCTATTAATTGATCAATTCGGGTTTTGAAAAGTATACTAAACGTTATTGCAAATGGAATGAAATTGGTTTTTAAATAAGTGAAATTTATAACAGGATTAAAATGTACAGCTACTGTTTTTCTGAATAAAACATACGCTAATACCGCTTTCATTGCTTCTGCTGCACTAAAGAGTTGAAGCAAATAAACAACACTGAAATCCGATTTATTTAACAAAAGTATTGTGATGATGAATAGAGAAGATAATAGTTCGCCCGCCAGTTGTTGCCCTTGCTTATTATAGATCGCGTAAAATGCTTCATACGATTGATAAATATACTTAGCCGCCAACCATAGGGTTAACCAAACTACATGAGTGAGCCCGAAGGGGAGTAGTAAGAAGACAAAGAAGAAAACAGGAATAAATAGCATTCCTGCATTGATCGATTCATTAATGCGCTCTCCTGTCGATTCTCGTTCATCACCCGCCGTTTTTAATATAAATTCTTTTAATCCGTAGTTTACTACTTTCGCTGCAATGCTCAGCCAAAGGAACTCGCTTACAAATGATCCCCAAGCATAAGAGCCATATTCATGAAATATTATGGCCGCAATTGTTAAAATGCTGATGGTTGGAATAGCGGCATTTGATAAGGATATAACTTTCCTTCCGATCTTTTTGATAGATCGGTCATCCGTTTTTTGATTGGAAAGTATGATGCTCATCGCTTTTCGTATTCCTAATTCCGTTTTTACGTCAGAAATCGAAAATTGTTTATCCTAAAACGATATTTAAGCGACTTTTATCTGATACGGTACAATTCCCATCCGTTTGGTAGGGTTTTGATGTACATCAATCGCGTTTCTTGCTTCAGATTGCGATAAATTTTATCCGGATCGGTATTCCTGAATTGTTCTTGAAAACGAATCGGATTGTATAAAAACAAACTTCCTCCGCTGATTAAAGGGTTTTTCAGATTCCAAATATTGATGATTTCTTGAGGTATATCGTAGTTCTTTAAGGCTGAACTGATGTTGAATGTGTAAAGTGTTGCCTCAGGACGTGTTTTAAGTTCTTTTGCAATCGCTAATTCTTCCTGTTGAGTGTAGTAAATAGGAATTAAAGCTTTGATAGCTATAAAGAGTTGTATGGCGGTGGCGATGAAAAAGAGTGCTAGCTTTTGCTTTTTCCTTTTTATTCTTCGCATCATTTCTTCGTATCCCGGATACATTTGTATCATCAGTAATGGGAAAACAGGAAATAATAATCTCAAATTCTGAACCGGTAATCCAGCTATCAATAGTAAATAGGCTATACCGGCATAATTCCAAATCTTAGGAAGTCCGCCTTGCTTATTTATGTTATAATACAGCAAAAGTATTCCTGTGAAGATGTAAATAGGATGTAAAACAACGGCAAAGATAAATACGATGTTGGGTAAACTATAGCTAAATTGTCCTTCGCCAGTCGAAAATCCATTTTTGAAATAGTTCATTGGCGACCAATTGCTGATCCATGTATAATGAACTATATCTTTTATGTCGATTGCATGAAAAAATATCCCGGGTGTTATGGTAATTACTAATCCTGCCATTAGGATTAATCCCATCGTGTAACGTTTACGTATAGCCGAAGTAATTTCAGGAAATAAAGGAATTAATAGCATGATACTGTTGATTCCTGTTTGTATTGCTAAAACCCCAAAGCAAAGCGATAGTAATAGCAAATGGCTTTCTCTCTTTTGTTGCCATTGTAATAATTTTAGCCATGAAGAGGTCATTAGTCCCAGCATCAGCATATCAGGCATAGCTATGCTTGCCGATTTTAAAAAATACGGACAACAGAAGAAGAATAGAAATGCAAATCGTTGTCGCTGCGTTCCTGCAGGATAAACTAGGTTTAATATTTTGCAGAAATTAACATAGGTAAGCGCAGCAGCTAAGAGGCTTACCGTTTGTAGTACTATAAAGTCGGGAATGACAAATGTAAAGAATGCACCTACCAATGAATAAATGATTGGGAAGCTGAAAGTGCCGGGATCCGGACCTCCGGTAAGATAAGAAGCAACAGCCATCGTGTAACGATGAAATTCATGCGCTTCTTGTCCGTTTAATCCGTTGAAGCCTACAACGCGAAATATAATCCAGAACAAAGGAATGGCAATGCCTATTGTGAGCCAATAGAATTGCACATTATCTTTTTTCTTTATGTTGTATTCTTCTTCCATTAGTTTTTAAAATCAGGAATAAAGATCAAACGTATCAGAAGCTCATGTTCACTCCTAATGAAGGAATGGTTGGTAACTGATTTACTCGTTTAAATCTAACCCTGTCGAAATAAAATATGTTTTCGCGATTGTAAACATTTATTACACTTCCAATCACTTCAATATTTGAGTTTTTACCTACATAGAATGTTTTCTTTACACTCACATCCATGCGGTGGTAATCCGGTAGTCTTCCGTCGTTAAGTTCTCCGTAGCTCGTTCCTAAATACCCATTTGCCGTATTCGGATCGGTATAGAGTCCTCCTGAGAAGTTTAGATATTCATAGAATCCTGCTGTCTTAGTAAATGGAAATCCTGAACCATAGTTCCATCGTACATTGAATTCCCAATCTAATCGTTTTCCAAAGGTATAAGATCCTACAAGATTTACGTTATGTCGTCGGTCAAAATGGGGACTATAAGTGCGAATGCCGTCATTACGCGTTACAAATCCTAATGAGTATACTGCCCAGAGGTAAAGTTTTTTGTATTCGTATTTCAATACTACATCTGCTCCATATGCTTTTCCTGATTCTACAATATAATCTTTTGTTTTGTAGTCGGGTTCGTTGGAGTAGGTGCCGTTATCGGGATAAACTTTATCGCGATTAATATTCGTAAGTTGATTAAAGTCTTTAATATACGTTTCTACATTTAAGTCGAGATGTTTCGTTAAATCGAATTCTGTTCCCAATACGAGATCTCTTGCTTTTTGTAAGTGTGATTTTACTTCTTTACCGTTGAATTCACTTGGTAACGTTTCCGGTCCCGATAAAAATCCGTAGAATAAATTCACCACATCACGATCCGATGATGTACTTAATAAGTTTTGCGAGTACATACCACCTGCTAATTTTACTCTGAATTTATCACTCGCATTCCATTTAAATCCGAAACGTGGCTCAGGAGAAAATTCCGATAGCGATGCATAATACTGAATACGCATACTCGGCTCAAATACAAATTTCTTTCTGGTGATTCGGTATTTAATAAAAGACCCGAACTCAGTAGTGTTTTCTATTTGCTCGTTCTTTAATCCGGTAATCGTATAAGCTAAATATTCTGTTCTGAATCCTAATACTTCGAATCCATACTTCAATTCGTCCTTGTTATTATAGCTCACGAAATTCAATCCCATGTTGAATCCGTTCACTCCGCTGCTTCTTGGTTTGTCGCTGGCTTCTTGTTGCTTGATTTTATATTGAGAGAATGCAAATACTCCTTCCATCAAAGTGTTTGATCCTTTCGGTACTAGAATGAAGTTCGATCCGAATCCGCTGCTTTTCCAACCAATCGTTGCGATGTCTCTGAATTTTGCATCATCTGTAAAATTGTATCCGAATACATTGAGTTTACTTCCGTTTTCTCCGTTCATCGATACTTTACCGTAGATGTCTTGGAAAGAGTAGGGTAGTCCTCCGTCATTCGTATTTACATAATCATAAAATGTTTTCGATGATTGATCGAGATAGGAATTCTTAAACGATAATAAGAAAGAGGTACTTCCACCACCATTATCATTTTGTTTTTTTATTGGTCCTTCAACCAATGCTTTTGATCCGAAGGTGCTTCCCGATATTTTTCCTGATACTCTTTTCTTGTTTCCGTCTTTGGTGGTAATATCCATTACCGATGAAATGCGATCTCCATACTCTGCGTTGAATCCTCCTGTGTATACATCAGCATTTCTTAAGATATCAGTATCGAATACAGAGAATAATCCTATGGAGTGAAAAGGATTGTAAATTACCATTCCATCGAGAAGTACTTTATTCATAATCGGTGTACCTCCTCTGATATAAAGTTGTCCCCCTTGATCACCACTGAATACTACTCCCGGAAGGACTTGTAAATATTGTGCTAAATCGGGCTCTCCTCCAACTGAAGGGACAATCTTAATGTCCTTTGGTGTGATTTTTTGTACCGATATTCTTACTTCCGTTTTTTGTGCTTCGCGTTCAGCAGATACTTCAACCGATTTTAAGTTGATTACTCTTTTGCTTAACTGAAATTGTTTCGATACAACTCCATCATCCGTAATTGTGATGTCAGCATACAAAGTATCAAAGCCGATTGCCGATGCTGCTAACTTGTAATTCCCTACGGGAACTTTGGTGATCGAATAAAATCCGTTGATGTCGGTCGTCGTTCCATATCCCGTTCCTTTTAAGAAAACAGGAGAGAAAATTACCGGCTCACCGTTGTCTTTGTCGTATATAAATCCTTTTACACTGCCCGTTTGAGCTGTAGCAAAGAAGTATGCAAACGTTGATATTATTAAAAGCAGTAAATGTTTTTTCATATTTGTTTAGGCGCTGAAGCGAATCAAATTTTTGTTTTTCCCATTTCCATCAACACGTCGAACTCAAAAGTAGTTAATGATACTACCGATAAACGATTTAATCGTAGTAGTTGAATTTCCGATAATCTCTTTTCACTTTTTATCGCTGCTAAACTTACTGGTTGCTTTAGCTTTTTTACAGGCTTTAAGTCAACAACCGACCAATTTGTATCTTCTGTTGTAGGATCTTGATAATGCTCTTTCGCTACTTTGGCTAAGCCAACAACTTCTAATCCTTCGTTGCTATGATAAAAGAGTACTAAATCGCCTTTTTTCATTGCACGCATATTGTTACGCGCTAGGTAATTACGGACCCCATCCCAGAAAGTCTTGCCGTCTTTCTCAAATTGGTCCCACGAATATTTAAAAGGTTCTGACTTAACGAGCCAGTAGTTCATAATTGTTTTGGATATGGGACTCCGAAAATAAAGAATTAAAAGGTAATAATTGATCGCTTCGAATCAATTTGCTGAAATTGTGATTTCAGATCAATTCGGTTGCAGATTTTAGTACATAGAGAAATGAAGAAAATTGGAAGTGGAAATTTTAACATATTGTATTTCACCTGATTTGAAGAGAATGCCCTAATGTAGATTTTCTCTCGAAATATGAAATTTCTAAGAACTTCATGAAAGTGTTCAAACAATTCCGAATTTTTGTTGTTCTTCACTTCTCCAACCATAAAGAAAACCATGAAAAAAATATTTACTCTATTGATGTTATTAGGCTCGGCCTTTTTAACTCAAGCTCAACATTCTTGTTGCTCTAAACCCGGCAATCAAGACGTAACTGCTTTCGCTTCCCTTGGCGACGATAAAGCCTTTGTTAACGCGCATTTAGCTCCTTTGCCGCTCGATTTTACGCCGACAGTAGGTAAAATGGTGAATATCAAGGCAGCCGACGGCAAAGAGGCGAAAGTTTTCGAGGTGAAATCGGGACCCGGACAAGGTAATGTGATTTTAATGTTCCACGAGTGGTGGGGATTAAATGAATATATCCAACGTGAAGCTGAACGTCTTCATAATGAAACAGGATTTACGGTTTTAGCCCTCGATTTATACGACGGAAAGGTGACAGCTAATCCTGATGAAGCAGGTAAGCTGATGCAAGCAACTAATAACGATCGCGCTCGCGCTATCATCCAAGCAGCAATCGACTATGCCGGTCCAAATGGAAAAATCCAAACTATCGGCTGGTGTTTCGGAGGAGGATGGAGCCTTCAAGCAGCTTTAATGGCAGGTAAAAAAGATATGGGTTGCGTAATGTACTACGGAATGCCTGAAACGGATGTCAACAAAATCAAAGGAATTGCCGGTCCGGTTTTAGGAATCTTTGCCACACAAGACAAATGGATTACCCCTGAAACGGTTTCTGCCTTCGATAAAACAATGAAAGACAACGGAAAAGAGATCACGGTAGTAAACTACAATGCCGATCACGCTTTCGCCAATCCTAGTAATCCTAAATACAACAAAGAATACGCCGAAGACGCACACAAAAAAGCCGTCGAGTTCATCAAGAAAAACGCCGCCGCCCCTCTGCAT
>Ga0116187_1005344_pt1 | contig 10755 bp, 11 predicted proteins | sample AD_JPNNA6_MetaG_FD_89755 | JGI IMG/M metagenome (GOLD analysis project Ga0116187, IMG submission 89755) | Active sludge microbial communities of municipal wastewater-treating anaerobic digesters from Japan - AD_JPNNA6_MetaG | ecosystem: Engineered > Bioreactor > Anaerobic > Digestate | place... | reverse complement strand
TCGGGCCGAATGGGGCCGGGAAGACGACGACCGTCAAGGTCGTGCTCGGCCTCATGAGGCCCACCTCCGGGCAGGTCGAACTCGGGGTCGGGGGTCTCGACCGCGTCGGTTACCTGCCCGAGAACCCCTACTTCTACGACTACCTCTCGGGGCGCGAGTTCCTCGAGTTCTGCGGGGCGCTGTTCTCGCTGCCGTCCGATGTGTGCCGCGAGTGCGTCGCTGAGCTGCTGCGCGTCGTGGGGCTCGAGGACGCCGCCGACGTCCACCTGCGCAAGTACAGCAAGGGCATGCTGCAGCGCATCGGCATCGCCCAGGCGCTCGTCAACGACCCGGACTTAGTGCTGCTCGACGAGCCCATGACCGGGCTCGACCCGATCGGCCGCCTCGAGGTCAAGCGCCTCATCCAGCGCCTGCACGACGAGGGCAAGACGGTGCTCTTCAACTCGCACATCATGGCCGACGTCGAGGAGCTCTGCACCCACATCGGTATCATGGCCGGCGGCGTCGTGCTCTGGACGGGGACGGTCGCGGAGGCGCTGGCGCAGGCGCCGACCCTGGAGGACTTCTTCATGAAGACCGTGAGGCCGGCATGAGGCAGACCGGCGCCATCGCCCTCAACACGTTCAAGGAGACGATCCGCGACCGCGTGCTGGCCGTCATCGTCCTCTTCGCCCTGCTGATGATCGTCGCGAGCCTCTGGCTGGGCAGCATCAGCCTCGGCGAGGAGGGGCGCGTGATGAAGGATTTCGGCCTCGTCGCCGTGACCTTCTTCGGCCTCGTCGTGGCGGCGTTCATCGCCGCCGGGCTCATCCACAAGGAGGTCGAGAAGCGCACCGTGTTCGTGCTCTTCTCGAAGCCCGTGAGCCGGGCGGCGTTCATCGCCGGCAAGTTCCTCGGCCTGGCGGTGACGCTGGCCGTGGTCGTCGCCGGGATGGGCCTCTTCCTTTTCGTCGTCGTGTGGGTCATCGACGGCGCCCCCACGTGGATGGTCCTGGCCGCCGTGGCGCTCATCTACGTGCAACTGCTGGTGGTCGTCGCCGTGACGATCTTCTTCTCGACCCTGGGCTCGGCGATCCTCGCCAGCGTGCTCGGCATCTGCGTGTTCATCGCCGGGCAACTGAGCACGAACGTGCTCGAGCTCACGCGTCTCGGGCAGAACGCTCTGACCGAGGCGCTGAGCTGGGTCGTCTTCGTGCTCATCCCCAACCTCACCGCGGTCGACGTGAAGCCGGCCGTGGTCGGCGAACAGACCGCCGACTGGGGGGCGATCGGGCTTTGGTGCGGGTACCTCGTCGCCTATGTGGTGGTCGTGCTCGCGCTGGCGACGGCCGTGTTCCGGCGGCGGGAGTTCTGACATGACGGGGCGGTTGGCACGCCGCCTCGCGCTCGTCGTCGTCTGTCTCGCCTGCGCCGGCATCGTCGTCGCCTATCAGGTCACGCGTCCGGCGGAGGAGCGGCGCATCGGGCAGCCGTTCGTGCCCTCGCCGCAGTTCTTCCTCGACTTCTCGCCGAGCTTCCGCACGACGATCGCCGACGCCTACTGGCTGCAGACCATCCAGTACTACGGCGAGCATGTGCGGACCGACCAGCGCTACGACAGGCTCAAGGCGATGATCGACCTGGTGACGACGCTGAGCCCGAAGTTCGAGCGCGCCTACCTCTTCGGCGCCTACGCGCTGCTCGACGCCGGGCTCGCCCAGGAGGCCTACGACCTGCTCGGCCGTGGCTTCGAGGAGAACCCCGACGCCTGGAAGCTGGCGACCAATGCCGGCATCCTGATGTACAGCTACGGGGCCGAGGATGTGAAGCGCGAGGTGGCGGCGAAGTGGTTCGAAAAGGCGGCGGCGGTGGAGGGCGCGCCGCTGTACGTCTCACGTATCGCGGCGCGCCTCCTCGGTGAGGGCGGCGAGGTCGACAAGGCGCTTGCCCTGTGGGCCGAGGTCTACGCGACCGGCGACAAGTACTCACGGGCGAAGGCGCTCGCCGGCATGGACGCGATCCTGCCCAAAGATCCGGCGACGCGGCGCGCGGCCCTTGAGCGCGTGCGCGACCTCATGGCGCCGCGGACGTTCAGCGAGCTTGTGCGCAAGCTGGGGGCCGGGTGACCGCGCTCGTCGTCGTCATCGCCGTCGTCTACGGCCTCATCTTCGGCAGCTTCCTCAACGCCTGGGCGTGGCGCATGGCGCACGGGGAGAGCATCTGGCGCGGACGCTCGCACTGCACGCAGTGCGGGGCGCAGATCCGCGCCTACGACAACATCCCGGTCCTGAGCTGGTTCCTGCTGCGCGGTCGCTGTCGCGACTGCGGGGCGCCGATCCACTGGCGTTATCCCGCCGGTGAGGCGCTGACGGCCGTCCTCTTCGGTTGCGTCGCCGCCTACGACGGCCTCTCGTGGTGGCTCGTCCCGCACCTCATCTTCATCAGCGCGATGATCCTCGTGAGCCAGGTCGACCTCGAGATCCAGATCATCCCCGACGTCGTCGTCCTGCCGGTGGCGGCGATCGGCCTGCCGCTCATGGTCTGGCTGGACCACGACCCGTGGTGGGAGTGGCCCGTCGCGGGGCTCGGGGCGGCGTTCTTCCTCTGGGCGATCGCCTGGATCTACGAGCGCGTGCGGCACCTGGAGGGGATGGGCCTCGGCGACGTCAAGATGGCCCTGTGCATGGGAGTGTACCTGGGGGCGTCGGTGATCCCTGCCCTGTTCCTCGGCTTCGTCGGCGGCGCGGTAGTGGGCGTCGCCCTGATGGTGGGGAAGGGGAGGGACGCGAAGTCGGCCCTGCCCTTCGGGCCGTTCCTGGCGGCGGGGGCGGTCGTGTGCCTCTTCATCGGCCGCTGGCTCATCGACGCGTACCTGGGGCTGGCGCTGCCGGACCGCTGAGCGGGGCGCGAGTGGGGCCGTCGCGGGAGCACGGCGCGTCAGCGCCATCGGTGCGACGGCCGAGAATCTGAGCCGGGCGTGGAGAACGTGAGCCGGTCGCGCGCAACGTGAGCCGGTCGCGCGCAACGTGAGCCGGTCGCGAGCAACGTGAGCCGGTCGCGGCCGCCAACGTCATCCGGTGGGGCGGGTCGTCATCCTTCAACGGAGCGGGCGGCCGACCTATGCTCAGGAGGCTCTCGCCGGGCGTCGGCTCCGTGAGCATCCCCCGTCCCGAAGGTCCGTTCAGGAGGCGTCATGTCACGCCGTGGCTGTCGTGTACCCGCCGGTTCGTGCCGTGCCCGGTCGTGCGACCGCGCGCTGTGGCAAGCGCGATCGTGCGACCGCGCGCTGTGGCGGGAGCGATCGTGCGACCGCGCGTGTGGTCGGGCCCGCGCTGCGTGGCGAGGGAGCGCGTCCTCGCCTGCCGGCGGGTTCACCGTCGTCGAACTCACGGTCGTGTGCGCGATCGTCGGCCTGTTCTGCGCCGTGGCGGTGCCGTCGGCTGTGGCCACCCGACGGGCGCTTGGCGCCGACGCGGGGGCGCGCCACCTGGCGCTCGTGCTGCGCGCCGCGCAGGCACGAGCGCAATGCGGTGGCGCGCGCACGGCCGTGCAGGTGACGTCCGACGGCAGGTACGAGGTCGCTGAACAGGGTGAGGGCGGCTGGCGCGTCACCGAGGCGGGCGACCTGCCCACGAGCGTCAGCACCAACTTTCCCGGCGGGCGCGTCGAGTTCGGGCGCGCGGGCTGGCCGCTCCTGAGCGGAACGGCGACGCCGCGCGCCGGCAGCTTCGTCCTCGGCAGCGGCGACCGCACGCGCACGGTGGTCATCCAGATGGCGGGGTGCGTCCGATGTCGGTGACCGTGCCGGGCACGCGGCAGCGCACCACCAAAGACGCCCTGCCGCGCGGCGCCCGCGGCCGGCCGCTCTCGGACGCCCGCGGCATGACGTTGTTCGAGGTGATCGTAGCGACGGCGATCGTGCTGGTCACGTGCGTCGCCGTCACCACGGTGACGACGACCGCGGCGCGCGCCGGGCGGCAGTCCGACGTCGTCCGGCGGGCCGACGAGGCGCTCCTCGCCGAGGCGGCACGCCTGCGCGCCCTGCCCTTCTTCTCACGGCTCCCGGCCGACTGGCCGGTGTCGCACGCCCTCCCGGCGCCGAGCGCCGTCGGTGAGCTCTTCCCGCACGCCGACGGGTCGCTGAACGAAGGGACGCCCGGCTACATCGGCGCCGGGGCGTATTCCGGGGCCTACCGGTCGATGGCGGTCGTCACCGGCGCCGAGGTCCGTCGCACCACGTGGATGGCTTGCTGCGGCGCTCACGGGTGGCGCCGGCTCGGCGCCGGCACAGTGGACGGATGGTGCGCCTGGTCCAAAGAGCCGCCGCCCGGCGAGGCGCTGGTGGTCCTGCTGGAAGCGTGCGGCGGTGGCCCGACAGTGTCGCCGCCGACGGCGCGGGACGGCGGTGCGGCTACCCCTTCGGCGCGAGCTTTGCCCTTGACGGCGGCTTCGCCCTCGGCTGGGGTCACGGGGCGCGTCAGGTCGATGATACTGGTCCTGACGGCCGAGGCCTCGGCAGGCGCCGTCGACCCTGACGCGCTCGACCAGCTCGACGGGGAGGAGGCGCCGTGAGGGACGGTCAGCTCCACGGCGAGGTGGCGCCGTGGGGCGGTCATCGGGACGGCGGGCGGTCGGTCTCGAGATCGCTGCGGATGGTGGCGGGCGGCAGCCGCGGCCTGACCCTCGTCGAGTTGCTCGTCGCAGCGGCGATCGCCGGCGGGCTGCTCGCCGCCGGCTGGGGCTGGTTGTGGACGACGGCCGCCGCTGCCCGTCGCGCCGACGTAGGGGCGCAGGCCGCCACTGCGCAGGCCTTCGCGGCGCGCATGCTGCGCGCCGACCTTGCGGCCTGCGCAGGGCTCTGTCCGCCCGATCTCGGCGTGTGCGGTCCGACGAGGTTGGCCGTCGTCTGTCGCGACCCGGTCGGCGGCGAGGACGACGTGCGCGTCGTCGCCTGGGATCCCAGCCGTCGCGTCGTGTGGCGGAACGCGACCGGGTCGTATCTCTGTGAGGGCGTGACCGCGTTCCGCGTGCGCTACTTCGACGCCGCCGGGGCCGGGCTCGAGCCGGTCGACGGCGTCCTCGGGCGCGAGGCACGCGAGCGCAGGCGCCTGGTCGTCGTCACGTGGACGACGCCACGCGGCGACGTCACGGTGCAGGAGGAGCTTCCGTGAGAGGCGCTGCCGTGAGGCGCGACGAGCGCGGCTTCGCCCTGCTGGGCGCTCTTCTCATCGCCGTCATCGCCGCCCTGTTCGCCGCCGTCGCCCTTGCTGCGGCGCTCGGGGCGCAGCGGGTGGCGGCGAGCGACGGCGGCCACGCGCGAGCGCGGGCCGCCGCGCTCGCCGGCGCGGGCTTCGCGCTGCACCGCGTCTGCTGGACGCTGCTGCCGTGCGATGCGGCCGCGCGCTGCGAAGTGGACATACCGGAAGACGAAGCGGGCGGATCGGGCGCGCCTGACGGGATTGGCGCGGCCTGCGCCACGAGCACGCCGGATGGGTCTGGCGCGGCCTGCGCCACGAGCACGCCGGATGGGTCTGGCGCGGCCCGCGCCACGGGCGCGGCGCCTGGCGCGGACGCGAGCTCGGAGGTGACGCTGGAGCGCGTCGAACCGGTGAGCCTCGGTTGGCCGTCGTCGGCGCGGCTTGTGCGCGTGACGGCCAGGGCGGCGAGCGGCGGCGCCTCGGCGTCCGTGATCGAACTCGTCGCGCTGCGGCCTTCCGCCGTGCCGCGCGGCCTGAGCGTCGCCGAAGACCTCGACGCGCAGGCTGACCTCGCGATCACCGGCAGCGGGGTGTACGTGGGCGGCGTCGTACGCGGACGCGAGCACGTGTCGTTCGCTCCGCCTTCGGCCGAGGCGGCTCCGCCTGCAGACGCCGAGGCGACGGACGTTCCGGCTTCGGCGTCCGACGCGGCTCCGGACCACGCCTGGGGCGGCCGCTGGCCGGCCGCCGGCGTGCACGCCGGCGGCGGCATTTGGGCCGCCGGCCTCGACACCGCTACGCTCGACCCTTGCCCCGAAGCCTACGCCGCCGACACGGTCGGGGCCGCGGTCGCCGGCCTGGTCGAGCCGCCGGACGCCGCCTGGCTGGCGTCGGCCCGGTCCCACGCCCTCGACCCGGGCGACGCTTGCTCCGGCGGCGTCCTGCGTCTCGACCGTCTGCCGGCGCTCCTGCCGACGGGCGAGCCCGGCGCGGCCGAAGCCGCCGGCCGGGCCGACCCGTCGGCCGGCTACGTCGTCTTCGTCTCGGCGCGCGGGTACGACGGCGGCGTCGTGGTGACGGGCGTCCGCGACGCCGCCTGGGCGCCGGTGACCGTCGTCGTCGACGGCGACGCCGTGCTCGGCGCCGACCCGGGCGCCGTCGCGAGCGCCGACGCGGGCGCCGACCCAAGCGCCGTCGCGAGCGCCGACGCGGGCGCCGACCCGGGCGCCGCCGGCGCCCCCTCGGCGCCCGCCTCCGCCGTCGCCCTGCGCGGCGCCCTCGTCGTCGCGGGCCGCCTGTCGGTCGCAGCTCCGTCGTCCCTCTGCGGCCACGTCGCCTGTCGCCGCCTCGCCGTCACGGCGTCACTGTCGCTCGATCTTGAGGCGGACTGGCGTACACGTCCGCCGGTGGGTTTCGTCGAGCCTGTCCTCGTCGCCAGGCGGTGAGGCGGATTGTTCGTCGCGCGGCGTCGCCGGGCGGTGAGGCGGATTGTTCGTCGCGCGGCGTTGAGGCGATATGGTGGAGAAAGGGTGAGGCAAAACCCTGAGAGACGGGGTGGACGCACCGGCCCGGTCGCGGCCCGCCCGACGGTCTCAGTCGCACGATTCTGTACGTGGTCGGAGCCCTGTGTAAGAATACGGCGGCGTCGCAGGCAGGGTGCGGGCGCCCTGTGACGAAATGAAGCGTCGACGTCAAGCCCTAAAGCCGACCCCTCGAGCTGCCGACAACGCCGTAGACGGCGGTCGGGGACGCTAGGAGTGCGCCTATGGCGAGGAACGGTGTGAACGTCGGGATCGATCTCGAACAAGCCGCGATCGCCGGCGCTCAGATCCGCGGCGGCAAGATCGGCCAGACGTTGATGGCGGCGGCGGTCCGCGCCCTGCCCGAAGGGCTTGTCTTCGAAGGCGAGGTCGTCGACGTCGACGGCCTTGCCGCGCAGCTCAAGAGCTTCTGGAAGGAAGCCGGGTTCTCTGGGCGTCGCCTGCGCCTCGGAGTGGCCAACCAGAAGATCGTCGTTCGCACCATGGAGTTCCCGCTCATCGACGAGAAAGAGCTCGAGGCGGCGATCCAGTACCAGGCGCAGGAGGCCATCCCGATCCCGCTCGAAGAGGCCATCCTCGACTACCAGGTACTCGCCACCGCGGCCGACGAAGAAGGCGCGGGACGACAGAAGGTGCTCGTGGTCGCCGCACAGCGCGACATGATCTCCCGCTTCACCGAGGTCGCGAAGAAGGCCGGTCTCTCAGTGGACGGCATCGATCTTCAGGCCTTCGCCCTCACGCGCGCCGTAGCGCCCGTGGTGCCGTTCATCGACCAGGGCGGCGGCGCCCAGAGCTCCGAGCCGCTCGCTCTCGTCCACATGGGCTCGGGCATCACCAACCTCGTGGTGGCTGCCGGCGGCATGCCGCAGTTCACGCGTGTAATCAACCTCGGCTGCGAGGCCCTCGTCCAGGCTCTCGTCAGAGACCGTGGCGTCAGTCACGACGAGGCCGACTCCCTGCGTTTGCGTGTCGGTCTGTCAGGCGGCCCGGACGACGACATCGCCGATCTTGAGGCCGATACCGTCGCCGAGATCCACCGGGTGCTCGACGCGGCGTGCGAGTCGTTCGCCGACGAGATCCGGCGCTCGATCGACTACTACCACTCGCAGGGGCCCGAAGGACAGATCTCGAGTCTCCTGATCACCGGCGAGGGCGCTCTCACGCGGAACGTGCCACAGTATTTGTCCGAGGCCTTGCACATGCCTGTCTCGCTCGGGAATCCGCTCCAACGCGTCACCGAGAACAGGACGAAGCTCTCGCAGGCTGAGCTCGAACTGATGGCGCCGCGGCTCACGATCGCCATCGGTCTCGCCCTCGAAGACGAGGAGTAGGCGATGGCGACGAAACGCATCAACCTGCTGCCGCCCGAAGAACGCGCGAAGGCGCGGCGCGAACGCGGTCTCACGTGGACCATCGTAGCCCTCCTGGTGCTCGCCGCCGTGCTCGGGATGGTGTACTTCTGGGAGAACGCCAAGGTGTCCGACAAAGAGTCCGAGCGCGATCAGCTCGAGGCCGACATCGCCGCCGTTCAGGTACAGATGGCCGAGCTCCAGCCGTACAAGGCGCTGCAGACGAAGCGTACCGAGATGACGAAGACAGCCAAGGCTCTGGACGACGCCCGTGTGCCGTGGTCGACGATCTTCGAAGAGATCAGCCTGGTCATCCCCGAGAACGTCCGTCTGCAGTCGCTCACCTGCACGGTACCGGCGGCCATGCTGCCCGGCGGCGCGGCCGAGACGGCCACGGGCGAGCTTGCCGCCGACGTCACATTCACCGGTCAGACCTATCAGCACAAGGACGTCGCCGAGTTCATGACCCGCCTGGGTCTCATCCCGCAGCTCACCAACATACAGCTCGCGAGCTCGACGACGGCGGCGGCCGCGACCGGCACGACCACGACGACGGCGACGACGCAGGAACTCACGACTTTCACGGTGACCGCCTCACTGAGGCGCTACGTGACGGCGCCGCCCACCACGAAGGCGGCGGGTGAATGATGAAGAACCGCGGCAGAGAGGTATATGTCATCGCCGGCGTCATCGCCGCGGTGCTCGTGGTGGCCTGGTACTTCCTGCTCTTCGGACCGACCCGCGAGAAGCTCAGCGATCTCGACACGCAGATCGCCGCCGATGAAACGGCGCTGGCGAGCGCGCAGCAGGAGCTGGCGCTGCTTCAGTCGTACAAGAAGACCGCTCCACAGGCGGAGGTCGACGTCATGCGTCTCAGCCGGATGCTTCCCGAAGACGAGGGCATCCCGAGCCTCATCGTCGACCTGACGAAGACGGCCTCGCTCTCCGGGGTGAAGCTGACCGGCATCTCGCGGGGTACGACCACGGCCGGGACGCCGTTCGGCATCCAGACCATCACGCTGGCCGTCAACGGCGAGTTCTTCGATGTGCAGGACTTCCTGTATCGCATCGAGAGCTACGTCCGCTTCCAGAACACTACCTTCAGCGTGACCGGACGTCTCCTCCAGGTGACGAACGTCTCGCTCAGCGGGGGCTCGACCAGCGGCACGACGACACCTACGACCGGCGTCGCGCCGCTCACGGTCTCGTTGACGCTCAACGCGTACTTGTGGGGCGGCGCGGCGACGGCGACGACCGCGACGCCCACCCCGACTCCCAGCCCGACGAATCAGGGAGGTGAGGGATGATCACCTCCAGGCGCACCATCCTCATCATCGCCGCGGCGCTGCTCATCGGCGCGCTCGCCGCCGTCGCCGTCGGCGTCGGCGGCGAAGGCACCGCCACCGGCATGGGCGGCGTCGACGGTGGCGCGCAGACCGACGCCGTGCTCGCCGACGACGGCGCAACGGCCGCGCCCGTGGAGGACGCCGACATCGACCCCGCGAAGCAGGCGGTCACGCTCGACAAGTTCGTCGTCAAGAACCCGTTCATCCCGCTCACGCAACCCAACACCGCGGGCGCCGGCGGCACGACGACGCCCACGTCCGCCAAGGTGAAGGTCAACGGGACCTCGTACACCGTCGCCGTCGGCGACAAGGTGCCCGCCAACGGAACGTTCACGATCAGCGCCATCACGTCCAGCGCCGTGACGTTCGCCCTCCAGGAGGGCCGCGAGTTCAGCGGCGGCAGCAGCTCGGTGACCGTCAGCGTCGGCCAGTCGGTCAAGGTCAAGGACGCCGACTCCGGCACGTCGTATACCCTCGCCGTGGTCGGCGTGGGGACTGGCGGGGGCGCCGCGACCGGCGGCCACACGGTCTCGCTGGTGAGCGTGAGCCAGAAGGACGGCGTCGCGATGTGCACGATCGAGGTCGACGGCACCACGTACGCCGACAAGAAAGAGGGCGACACCTTCAGCACCGGCTGGGGCGACGTCAAGATCGTGAGCATCAACGTCGGCGCCCAGTCGGTCGTCATCCTGCACGGCGACCAGACCCTGACGCTGTACGTGGGCACAGTGCTGACGAAGTAGGCGTGGCGGCGCGGGGCGCGCCGCGTGAAGCAGAAGGCGGCGGGGCGGCCGTGAGGCCGCCCCGCCGCCTTCTGTGGCCCGGCACCGCCTCGGGGTCTTTGCCAGCGTGGCGGCGGCTCTGTATCGTTGCCGCATGGACAGATTGCGGATGCTCACTGCCGGGGAATCGCACGGGCCGCAGCTCACGGCCATCCTCGACGGCTGCCCCGCCGGGCTGGCCGTCTCTCGTGCCGACATCGACGCTCAGCTCGCGCGTCGCCAGAAGGGGTACGGGCGGGGGCCCCGGCAGGCGATCGAGCAGGACCGCGTCGAGATCGTCGGCGGCGTGCGTCACGGACTGACGATGGGGACGCCGATTGCCCTCGTCATCCGCAACCGTGACGCGGCGAACTGGGGCGATGCGCTGACGGCCGACGCTTCGGCGGCGGACGCCCTGGAGGCGGACGCCCTGGCGGCAGACGCCGCCTCGGGGCCCGGCGCAGGGAAGAGCCAGACGATGAGCGGCGCGCCTGGGGGGGGTGTGGGCGCCGGGGAGGGCGCCGATGTCGGCGCCGGGGCGCGGCCCGTGACCGTGCCGCGCCCCGGACACGCCGACCTGG
>Ga0116187_1005339_pt1 | contig 10760 bp, 9 predicted proteins | sample AD_JPNNA6_MetaG_FD_89755 | JGI IMG/M metagenome (GOLD analysis project Ga0116187, IMG submission 89755) | Active sludge microbial communities of municipal wastewater-treating anaerobic digesters from Japan - AD_JPNNA6_MetaG | ecosystem: Engineered > Bioreactor > Anaerobic > Digestate | place... | reverse complement strand
TCGACGCCGGAGCGGCCGTCGCCCTGGCCACGGACTTCAATCCCGGAAGCTGCTACTGCCCCTCCATGCCATTCGTACTGAGCACGGCGGTCTGCCGGTGCAGATTCACCGTCGAAGAGGCGATCGTTGCGGCGACTGCCAACTCCGCAGCCTGCCTGGGCCTCGGAGGAGTGAAGGGAACGCTCCAGCCCGGAGCTGACGCCGATTTCACGATCTGGGATCTCGACGACTACAGGGGGATACCCTATCACCTCGCAGCGCCCGATATTGTCTCGGTTCACTGCTCATCCATGCCGGCATGGACGAAGGACGATCGCTCGTACCCGGTCCAACCGGCCCGGGATCGCGGCCGAATCTGCATGGACGAGAGCGGATGGAAGGCTGGACGGTAGGATGGCCGACATCTCCCTGAAGAAGAAGGCGCACGACCTCCTGCAGAAAGGCAAGCTGGACAGCGCTCTGCGAACGTTTCAGGCTGTCCTGAATGAGGATCCGGAGGAGGCTTCGGTCTATAACAGCATGGGCGACGTCCTTCTGAAGCTGAAGCGGAAGGACGAGGCGCTCGAACATTTTGCAAAGGCTTCGGAGTTGTACATGAAGGACGGCCTCCACATGGTCGCCCTCTCGGTCAGCCGCAAGGCCCTCCGTGCCGAACCCGCCTTCGCCTCGGCCCACTTCGTGATGGCTTCGTGCTTCGACGAGCAGGGCAAGCCGGATCAGGCCAGGCGCGAGTATGTCGCATTCCTGAAGGGCGCGGCCGACAAGAACGATCCGATGGTTCTCAACGCCCTCACAGCCCTAGCCAGGCTGGACCCCGAGGACAGGAACTGGGTTGTGAGGCTGGCCAGGGCCGCCTTCGTCCAGAAGAAGGAGAGCGTTCTCGACCGCTGCGTTTCCATGGCTGCGGAGAGAGGCTTCCCGGAGCACAAGATGATGGTCAGGATGCTCGACGAACTCCGCCAGGAGCTCCGCCCCCCCGTACCCGAGGAGGAGGAGGCGGAGATCAGCATCGATCAGGTCTCCTTCGACTCCGATGACTTCATCGAGGCGGAGGACGCCGACGAAGAACCCGAGGCTCCGCAGCGCAAGCGCATAGGGGAGTACTTCGTAGCCGAAGGCCTCCTGAAAGCCAGCGACGTACTCCGGGCCCTCGAGATACAGATGACCTCCCGTGACCACAAGAGGCTCGGCGACGTCCTGGTCGACATGGGTCTGGTATCCACCCGCCAGGTACGCGAAGCGCTCTCGAAACAGGTCATGGACATGAGGCAGCGTCTGGAGAAACGGCCGGGCGATGCGCTGGGATATGTGGAACTGGGCAATCTCCTCCTCGACGTGAGCGACTTCTATGGAGCCGTGGAGTCCTACCTCAAGGCCGCCGAGATCTACAGGGCCACCGGCAGGGAGAAGATGGTCTTCGAGCTGCTCGAGGGTGTGCTCGACATCTGTCCCGAATCCCTGGCGGCCGCACGCGAACTCGTCCGGACGCGATCCTCCCTCGGTCTGGAGGGCCAGGCCAGATCCCTCTACAGACTCGCTGTCGCGTATCTCCTCAACGACAGCCCCCACGAGGCGGTAGCGGCGCTGGAGGCCTCGGTCCAGACCGATCCCGGCTTCACGATGGCCGTGGCCCTTCTCGATGGGGTCAGGCCGGGGCTGGCGGACGCCGACAACTACGCCGACATCGCCTCGATTCTCGCGGACATCGACAGGATGTTCGACTCCGACTCCGCCAGAGCCCTCGCCGCGCTGGTCAAGGAGTTCCAGGACGGCATAGACGAGGCGATCGCTCCGGATGATTTCAACACCCACTACGATCTCGGAATCGCCTATCGCGAGATGGGGCTCCTCCGCGAGGCTGTGGACGAGTTCTCCCAGGTTCTTCCGAGTCCCGACCACAGGATCAAGGCCCGGGAGATGCTCGGCAGGTGTTATCTGAACATGTCCCGCTTCGACGAGGCCGAGGAGCATTTCCAGAAGGGCATGACCCTCGCCGGCAAGGATACCGTGGCGCTCATCGGCTTCCATCTGCACCTGGCCCAGGTCTTCGAGGCCACCGGCAGGAAGAGGCAGGCCGAAGCAGCGAGGAAGGCGGCTGAGAAGATCGATCCGGTCCTCGTCCGGATCCAGTCTCGTGTCGAGTAGGGCCAGGGCTCCTCACCGGAGCGCTTCCGCGTGTCTTCCGACAGGGCGTGCCGCAAGCGGTCGTCACGGGCATACGGCCCTGCGACCCGCGTGAAGATATGATCGACTCGATCCCGTTCTGGCCCGCCGCGGCGATCGTTCTGGTTTCGCTCTTCGCCGCGGGATTCTTCAGGCGCCGCTTCATTGAGACCCGCAAGAGGAACGAATCCCTGACGAAGGATCTGGAAGGAGCGCTTGCCGAACTCGATTCCGCCGCAAATCTGCGTTCCGAACTGCTCTCGAGGATCGGGCAGTCCCTACGTAAGCCGCTGGAATCGATCAGATCGGCCACGGACGAGATATCCAGACCCCTTGAATGCCCCGACTGGCTGAAGGAGCAGCTCGGCCTTCTCTCCAAGGAGATCGACAACATCGGGAAGTTCATCGATCTGATCGGTGAGATCGTCACTCTGGACAAGCTCTCCGACGAATCGTCCACACCCCCTCTGAGCGGCGGAGCCGTGACCGATCTGGAGGCAGTCCTGACCGACGTGGTCCAGGCCTCGTACGGGAGGCTCGCCGAGAGGGGCATATCCATGACGGTCGCAATGGATTCCGACGTCTCGGTCAGGGGCGACGAGAGCTATCTGAGGCAGGCCTTCGAAGCCATCGCATCCGAGACCGAGAGGTTTGCCGGCAAGGGCAGCATGGTCCATGTCGACCTGACGGCAGGGGAGGGAACTGCGCGTGTGACCCTCGACTATAGAGGACCTGTGAACCCCGAGGCATCATCGTCGCTTCTCTCGCTGGAACTCGCCCGGCAGATAGTATCGGGACACGGCGGATGGATCCAGGAGGCGTCGAAGAAGGGACAGTTCACGGTGGAGCTGCCCACGGTACCGAGGACCTCCACCGCACCGGAAGAGAGCAATGAATAGGAACATCTTCAGGAAATACGACATCAGAGGGGTTTTCCCCGACGATCTGGACGATTCCACAGTCATGACGATCGGCAGAGCGATGGCGGACCTGGCCGGTCCCGGCGGGCTCCTGGCCGTAGGGAGGGATTGCAGGCTCTCCGGAGAATACCTCTTCGGGCTCCTCGCCAGGGGAGCCGCCTCCGGGCGGGTGAGGATCGCCGACATGGGCGTTCAGACCACCCCGATGACCTACTTCGGCGCTCATCACCTGCTGTCCGAAGCAACCGTGATGATCACGGGCAGCCATAATCCTCCGGAATACAACGGCTTCAAGATCATGAAGGGGCTGCACACCCTGTCCGGCGACGAGATCGCCGCGCTTGCCGATACGCCGGAACCTCCCTCCTCCGACCTCCCTGAGATCAAGACCGTCAACATCCTGGAGAGCTACCTCGACCGGCTTAGATCGGAGTTCTGCCTCGAAAGGTCACTGAAGGTCGTCGTCGATGCAGGGAACGGAACCGGCGGCATTCCTGCATGCAGGATCCTGACCGAACTCGGGTGCAGGGTGGTGCCACTCTTCTGCGAGCCGGACGGGCGCTTTCCGGGCCATCATCCCGATCCCACGGTCGAAGAGAACCTCGTGGATCTCAAGAAGGCGGTTCTCGCCGAGGGCGCGGACATCGGCCTGGCCTTCGACGGGGACGCGGACAGACTGGGAGTCGTCGACGAGAGGGGGCGCACCGTCTTCGGCGACAGGATACTCACCGTCCTTGCGCGCGCTCTGCTCGAATCCTCGCCAGGGGCCACCGTGATCTCCGAAGTCAAGGCATCACGGGTCTTCTACGACCAGGTGGCCGCGGCGGGCGGGAGGCCGATCATGTCCGCGACCGGGCACTCGCTGATCAAACAGAGAATGCTGGACGAGAACGCCCTGCTGGCCGGCGAGATGAGCGGACACATCTTCTACCGGGACAGGTACTACGGCTATGACGACGCCCTCTACGCGTCGCTGAGGCTGCTCGAAATCATCGCCGCTAGCGGCGGCTCCATGTCGGATCTGCTTTCGGACATCCCGGAACTCGAATCCACGCCCGAACTGCGCGAGGACTGCCCCGACGCCCTCAAGTTCAGAATCGTGGAGGCGGTAAGGAACAGGATTTCCGCAGAGTATCCGACCAACTGCATCGACGGTGTGAGGATCGACTTCCCGGACGGCTGGGGGCTCCTGCGCGCCTCGAACACCCAGCCCGTGCTGGTGATGCGTTTCGAGGCCGGGAGCAGGGAGGCTCTCGACTCATACGAGAGAACCGTCCGCAAGGCAATCGAAGAAGCCAGGAGGGAACTGGATGTCCAGACAGACGATCGAGGACACCGAGCGGAGGATCGCTGAACTATCCCCGGGGATAGACCGGCTCAAGGACACCTTTTCGAGGGTGGTGGTAGGGCAGGAGGACTTCAGGCTCGGCCTTTTGACAGCCCTCTTCTGCGACGGACACGTGCTGATAGAGGGGGTGCCGGGGCTCGCAAAGACGCTTGCCGCGAGGACGCTCGCTTCTTGCGTTAGCGCTTCCTTCTCCCGCATCCAGTTCACCCCTGATCTCCTCCCGGCTGATCTGACCGGCACGATGGTCTATATCCCCGAAAAGGCCGCCTTCGAGCCCAGAAAGGGCCCGGTCTTCACCCAGATCCTCCTCGCCGACGAGATCAACAGAGCCCCGGCGAAGGTCCAGAGCGCTCTCCTGGAGGCAATGCAGGAGCGCCAGGTCACATTCGGCGGCTGCACCTACCCCCTCCCGAAGCCGTTCTTCGTGATGGCCACACAGAACCCGATCGAGCAGGAGGGCACCTATCCGCTGCCTGAGGCCCAGATAGACCGTTTCCTTCTAAAACTGAAGGTTGACTACCCCTCCCAGGAGGAGGAACTCGAGATAATCGACAGGATGGGCTCCTCCACGCCGCCAGTGGCCGAAGTGGTGATGACGCCCTCCGAGGTCGAGGAGATCCAGCGCCTCGTCGTGAAGATCGCCGTGGAGCGGAGCGTGATGGAGTACATCGTGAGGATAGTCGCCGCGACGCGATTCCCGAAACAGGCGGGTTTTTCCGAACTTGCCGGGCTCATAAGCTTCGGAGCCAGCCCGAGGGCTTCCCTGGGGCTCCAGGCCGCTGCAAGGGCTCGCGCGATGCTCTCCGGGCAGGGCTTCGTCACCCCGGACCAGGTCAAGGAGGTCGCACCCGACGTCCTCAGGCACCGCATCATACGCTCATTCGAAGCGGAGGCCGAGGAAGTCGACGTGGAAGAGATAATCGAGACCATCCTGGGCAGGGTGCCCGTCAAGTAGGCCCCCGTGGAGAACGCGCACTCCCTCCTGAAGAGGGTAAGGCGGATCGAGATAACAACCCGCAGGCTGGTGGACCAGCTCATGGGCGGGGAGTACCGTTCCGCCTTCCGCGGACGCGGCATGGAGTTCACGGACCTCCGCACGTACCAGGAGGGCGACGATCCCCGTACTATCGAATGGAACGTGACCGCCCGGACAGGCGTTCCCCACGTCAAGCTCATGACCGAGGAGAGGGAGCTTCAGGTTCTGATCCTCCTGGACGTCTCGGGCAGCCTTAAGTTCGGCTCGACGAGCCTCACCAAGGAGGAGAGGGTTGCCGAGACGGCTGCGCTGCTCGCCCTGGCGGCCGTCCGGACAGGCGACAGGATCGGCATGCTCTCGTTCGCCAGGGATGTCGTCGACTACATTCCTCCGGACAAGGGCCGGAACCATGCGCTGACCATCGTTCACAAGGTTCTCGCGACACGCGGGAGACAGGAAGAGGCGGACATCGACAAGGCGCTCGCCTTCCTGGGCAGGGTGCTCCACAGGAAGGCCCTCCTGTTCGTAATCAGCGACTTCAGGTTCGGACGGCCCTCGAAACTGCTTTCTGCGGCGTCCAGGAGACATGACCTCGTGGGCATACACGTCTTCGACCCCAGGGAGGTCAACATGCCCGACGTCGGCCTGATGAGATTCCAGGATCCGGAGACGGGCAGAGCGCTCGTAGTCGACACCGGATCGAGGGCGTGGCGCAAGGCCTTCTCCAGCATGGTGATGCAGATGAACGCTCAAAGGGAGGCTCTCTCCAGAACCTGCGGCTTCGACCTTGTCAGCATCTCGACAAGCGACGACCTGGTCCTCCCTCTTCGGAGGTTCTTCCAGCTTCGCCGCAGGAGGCGAAGCCACCTGTGATCCGGTTCCTGCTGCCGGTCCTTCTCACCGTCGGTCCGGATTCCGCGCCGGCGTCGGGCGCACAGTCCGGGACAGCCTCGCTCGGCGTGCCCGTCATGGCCCCCTACGGCTTTCCCGAGGGATATCTAGCCGACAGTCTGGAGGCTTCCGAAGACTGGACAGTGCTCGAGCGAAGCCCCGACGGTTTCCTGATAGTGCCGCTGGCTCTCGATACGCTGCGTCTGCCCGATCTCGCCGCGGTGTCGCCCGACGGGGCGGACACGGTGATCGTTCCTCATCCCGTTATCGTAGTGGGACGGACGATGCCGGACTCCGTCTGCGATGCGACCGTGTTCCCCGCTCCGCTCCCGATGGACATACCGCCGGGCTACCCCTCCGACTACCTCCACAGGCTTGCATTCTGGCGGACCTGGGGCGTGCGGGGGAGGGCCTTCCCCTGGCTGCCGGTCGCTGCAGGCGCGCTTGTCGCCGTCCTGGCCGTCCGGCTCCTGTCCAGGAGGCGGAAACCCTCGGGTGTTCCCGCCGGCGTTGATATCTCCGACTCGCCGTCCTCGTTCGAAAAGGCGGCGCTCGCGCTGCTGGACAGCAAATTCCTGGCGGCGGGCGACTTCAAGGCCCTCTACCGCGAGATCGATCTCCTTCTCAGAAGGCTCTTCCGGGCAAGATCGGGCATAGACGTGGAGGCTCTCACGCACAGGCAGATACACAGAAGACTCTCGGGCCGCAAGGATCTGAAATGGCTCGTCGACGGCTCCGAAGGGCTGATCCGTGAGATTGGGCTCCAGCGCTATGCGGACTGGGGGACCACCAGGGAGAAGGCGCAGGCGGACATCAGGAGGCTCGCGGAACTCGGAAAGGCAGGGCCGCGGTCATGAGGCTCGCCTTCTGGCCCGCACTGGTACTGTTCCTGGTTTTCCTGTCGATCTATCCCCTTGTGTTCCGCAGGAGGCGGCGTCCCGCCCAGTGCTTCACCGGGCCCTTCGATGCAGGGCCGTCCAGCAGAATCGGAATGGCCACGCTGTTCCCTACGCTTGCGGGATTGTTTCTGATCGCGCTGTCCGCATCGAGACCCCAGAGCGGTTTCGAGAGGCTTCCCGACGCCGGGGAGGGGGTCGATATCATCATCACCCTCGATGTCTCGACCAGCATGCTCGAACAGGATTACATGCCCAACAGGCTGGAAGCGGCCAAGGCGGCCGCCCTCAACTTCATCCGCAACAGGCCGACGGACCGTGTAGGTCTTGTCGTCTACGCAGCCGAGCCTCTCGCCCTCTGCCCCCCCACCCTCGACCACGGCACTCTTTCGAGATTCATACAGAAGGCGGGTATCGGGACGCTCGATGACGGCACCGCGATCGGAGCCGGGCTTGCGATTGCAGCCCGGGAGCTGGAAGGTTCGCAGACATCCAGGAGGGTGATCATCCTCCTCTCCGACGGGATGGAGAACGCGGGCACCGTAGATCCGATCCAGGTGGCCACCGCCATAAGGACGCTGCATGGCGACAGCCTAAGAGTCTATACCGTCGCCATAGGCACGAACGACACCCGAACCGGCGTCGACGAGGAGACGCTCGCGCGGATTGCCGCAATCACCGGAGGCCGGCTTTTCGATGCGGGAAGCCCCTCCGACCTCGCGGACGTCTATGCGGCCATCGACTCTCTCGAAGCCTCCACCCTCCCGCCCGAAGGACTCTTCGTCTACCGTGACCGGTATCTCCCCCTGCTGTTCGCCGGGCTGGGGCTTCTCGTTTTCGGAGGAGTCCTGAGGTGGAAACTGCGGAAGGTGGCCGGAGACTGATGTCATTCGAACGACCTCTGCTTCTTCTGCTGGCTCTCGCCGCCCCGCTCTGGTGGTGGCTGAGATCCTCTTGGCTCGCATCCGAGAACAAGCGCCTCAGGGAATTCGTCCGGCCGGCAATGTGGGATCGGGTGGGGATATCGCCTCCTCCTTCGCGTACCCTGTCCCTGCTGCTCTGGTGTGCCGCCCTCGTACTCTTCGCCGTCGCAGCCGCCGGCCCCATGTGGGGAGGAGCGGAAGCAGTCATTCCGTCCGGAGGGGACAACATCTCCATCGCTCTCGACGTATCGGGCTCGATGGCCTCCTTCGACGCCGCGCCGACCAGGCTCGGCAGGGCGGCTTCCGAAGTCGCGAACCTGATGCAGGCCTTCCCCGGGGTCAGGTTCAGCCTCGTCCTCTTCTCGTCACAGGCCAGGCTCGCCGTTCCCGGCACTCTGGACAGGGAATTCATAACCTCGAGGATTCCGCTCGATCCCGGGGACGAACCGGCTCTGGCCGCCGGCACGGAACTCGGCACTCTCGTGGACGTGATGTCCGCCTCGCTGCCCGAGGAGGATCTCGAGACCCGCGTCGGGATCATCATGAGCGACGGCGGCTTCCATGACTTCTCGGTCGCGAGGTCGATAGAGGCCGCCAGGGAGTCGGGCCTCAGAATCGTTGCGGTAGGCATCGGGGGCCTGGACTCCGTGCCTCTCCCGGACGGCTCGGGGGGATTCCGGACGATCGGAGGGGACACCGTGAGGACGGCGCTCTGCGAACGGCCCCTCAGCGATCTGGCCGAGGGCTCCGGTGGATTCTACGTCAGGCTTTCGGAAACCGGCGATCTGCCGGCGCTCGTGGGTGAACTCATCTCGGGGAGCAGAGCGGAGATGGCGGCCAGGGTGGCCGGGGGTTCCGGCGGCCGGAGATTCCATCTCTTTCTCTCCGCCGGCCTCGCTCTCGCCTGCGCCGCCCTGATCCTGGAGGCCAGGGGAAGATGACGGCCATGGCTGCGTTTCTCTCCATCCTGTCCCTCGTCGCCCCGACCCCTCGCCCCAGGCCGCTCGCCACGGTCTTTGCGGGGGCCGTCGAGTCGTACGTCGAAGGCGACATGGAGGCAGCCCTGTCCGGCTTTTCCGAAGTCGCCTCCCGGATGCCGGGCTTCGAGAGGAGCTGGTACAACCTCACGGCACCCCTCTTCGAACTGGAACGCTTCGGCGAGGCGGATTCGCTCATGCGCCCGCTATCGGACTGTGCGGGGGGGGATACTCTCGGATCGGCTCAGGCGGCCACCCTGTTGGCGTACTCGATGTCGGCGGGGGAGAGGCAGGGCGTCGAACGGGCGGCGGACATGCTCAGAATGCTCCTCGGCGACGGAGAGAGCCTGGAATGTGACGCACCGAACCTCGAAGCGGCTCTCAACTGGCTGAGACTGAACAGCGAATCCCAGGATCAGCAGAACGAACAGGAGCAGCAGGACCAACAGGACCAGCAGGAACAACAGGATCAGCAGGACGAACAGGATCAGCAGGACGAACAGGAGCAGCAGGACCAACAGGATCAGCAAGACCGGCAGGATCAACAGGACCGGCAGGATCAGCAGGAACGGCAGAATCAGCAGGATCAGCAGGTCAATCCGGAGACGGGCATGACGGAGGATCAGGCCCGTATGCTCCTCGATCTCGTAGAAGAGGCCGTTCCTGCGGACAGCCTCAGGGGGAGACCGGCGGGCATCGCTGGAGGTCCGGACTGGTGAGCGCGGCCATCCTGCTCGCTCTGTGCCTGCCGGGACAGTTCCCGGTCTCGGTGGACTGCCCGGACACCGTTGCCGCCGGAAGCCAGTTCGTCTTTTCGATCTCGTGCTCCGACCCGGGATGCAGCTCCATCTCGACCGATCCGGTCTTCTCGGACGGTCTTGCACTCTCGTCCAGCAGATCGATGAGAAGCACCTCCAGCGTGAACGGAGCAGTCCAGTCGACCTGCAGGCTCGACCTGATCTTCCAGGCCTCTTCCTACGCGGGCGGAATGCAGACGGTCGGACCGCTCACGGTCAGACTCGGCGGGGGAGCGGCAGTACTGCTTCCCGCCGAGAGCATCTTCGTTGCAGGACCCGGGGCTGAAGCCGCCGAAGCCGCCGTTCGACCCTCCGGAAGGCCGCTTGTGATCGAAACCGTGGTCCTGACAGACAGGATATACCCGGGGAGCCCCTTCGAAGTGGCCTACTATCTCGTCTCACGCATACCGGTGAAGAGCGTGGAGACGGGCTGGGGGCCTCCGGAGAACGGGGCCGCCAGGCTGGTCTCCTCGCCCGAATTCCTGGCCTGGGAGGTCTCCGGTTCCGCAAGGAGGGCGCACATCATCACGCTGGAAGTCACGGCGGCATCAGGAGGCGGGATCAGACTCCCCGTAATGAGCGCACTCGTCTGGGAGGCCGGGCCGCTCTTCTTCGGCGACGGCCCCCGCCACCTCGTCCAGGGCGATACGGTGAGGGCGACCGTCGAAAGCTTCCCTTCGGAGGGCATGCCCCGGGATTTCGGCGGCATCGCCGACAGTGTCTCGTTCTCGCTGACCGGTCAGCCGGCGGGGGAGAGGGATCATCTCATCTCGATCGAAGCGACCGGTCCCGGCATCCGATCGATGCGATCCATCCCGGCGCCGACTGCATCCGGCCCGGCCTCCATCCTCCCGCTGGGCGGCGCCTCG
>Ga0116187_1005337_pt1 | contig 10763 bp, 9 predicted proteins | sample AD_JPNNA6_MetaG_FD_89755 | JGI IMG/M metagenome (GOLD analysis project Ga0116187, IMG submission 89755) | Active sludge microbial communities of municipal wastewater-treating anaerobic digesters from Japan - AD_JPNNA6_MetaG | ecosystem: Engineered > Bioreactor > Anaerobic > Digestate | place... | reverse complement strand
GAACTTCTCCCCCGCCCATGCCGTGGCACCGAAAAAATACGCGGTACTACAAGGCGATCGCCTCACGGCCCCCTTTTGCCCTCGGTCCGAATCGTGTCGAGCCAACCCAGCGATTTTACACGATTTATTTTTTCCTGCCGGCCCGGAGGGAGATACCCGATGATCAGCTCGAACCCCCCGTCATCCCTCAGAATTCAAAGGCCAAACCCGCCGCCCATGTCGACGTTCCCACACGCATTTGATCGTTTTTCCCAAAACCATCGAGCTGCGAACGCATCCATTCCAAGAAAAAGTACGAATGATTCACGCCCACCGAATTGTCTAGCTGCTGGGCCGCATGACGGTCGAACGGATCGAGTTGCAACATGATCCCCGGCGAAAAATGCCAACCGTACGAGCGCCCTTTGCCCTCGATGGTCTCATCACCCTGTCGGTAGGTCGATAACCCGGCCCCATCACTCGTTTTCCATAATGCATATCCCACCCCCCCTTTGAGGTAGGGCACCAGGGGTATCCCCACTTCGTTCGCCAATACATCGATGCGAAGCACCGCTACCCCGTACATCGGCATGATCCAAAGTCCCGTCGTTTCCGCCGAGTCGCCACCATCGCCGGTGAGCTTCGCTTTGGCGCTCATTTTCGTATATCCCCAGCCAAATCCAGGCCCCACCGTGCCCACGTACGGAATCCGAAATACTTGATAATCCAATTCGACTCCCACAAACCAACGACGATCGCTGCCAAATACCGACTCGTAGGGGCCCGTGCCACCAAACTCATCGTCAATCAACGGCTTGTAGTGCCCAAACCGCACCTCCAACGCAAACGATTGGGGTGACTCATGTCTTCGCTCGGAATTCCGATGCCAAGAAGGACCATCGGGCGTGTCGTAACCCTGCGCAGATGCGGAAACGGGGATGAAAAAGACGGCCATGGCTACCGTCGAGCCTTTCACGAGCCGATTCATGAAGCCCGCCTCCTGCCCAGCATGCTTGCCATTACCAGCATCACCATCACGACAAGGGGCGTGGCCCCTCGCTGGCCTTTCGTTCCTAACTTGTCGATAATAGAGCAGAATCCTCCGCCCCCCTTGCCCCCTGCCTCACGGTATACCTTGAAAAAATCATCCACCGGACTGGGCGTCGCACACGTCACGTTCGACAATTTGCCTACGTTGCCAACCCCATCGACCGCGGCTACCGCAATCGAATACGTCACTCCATTTTTCAACCCTGTCACCTTGCCCGTGGTGCCGGTTCCCGAACCGCAATAATGAGCCTCCTTCGGATCCGTATTCGCAATGAGCACGTTCGTGGGACACGCGCTTCCCCCCGGACTCGCCCCTCCCGCTCCCGCTTCCTGTCCAGCCTCCAGCGGCGCATCCTGTTCGACATCCCCCTGCGCATCCGCTCCCCCTTCGAACCCCGCGCTATCGCCAAAATCGGCATCCACGGAAGCATCCACATCGAAGGGTTCGATGTTGCTTTGCTCCCCTTCCTTGCCCGGAATCGGGTCGCAATAAAAACGATATCCCGCTTTATCCGTATCCTTGGACTCCTTCCATTCGAGAACCAAAAGCGTGTCGCCAATCCCCGCGCTGACTTTGTCCGGCGCTACCGGACCGGCAAGATCGAACTTGGTCTTCCAAATCGCGCCCCCCATCTGCTGCTCCGAACCCGCGTCCACGAACATGAAATAAAGCGCAACCTCCTGCGGTGCCGTTGTCGCTTCTTTCCACTCACAATCCTCGATCGTCCCCGACCCAGGCCCCGTAGGCCCCCCCTCCGACGGCTTGTTGCGTGACACGATGTCCCGCGTACTTACCATCACGTTCAGCCCCGTACTCGTCGGGACCCCCTTCCACACTTGCCAACATACGGCCGTCGTTCCCCGACGCGATTCCGCTGTCCGACAATCATCGCTTGCGGAACCCGCCCATACCTCCAGTTGATAGCTGCCGTAATTGCTCACCGTCAGCGGAAAGGAAATCTGATCGTTGGCCAAGCAATCCGCTTTGCTGATCCACAACGGATTCTGGGAGGTCGACCGAAAACTGTTGGACCGTTGAATCCCCCCCTCGTTGATCGCTACCGTCTGAGCCAACGATGTCCCCGTCCAGACCATTGCCAAGGCGATTCCCAGCGCAACGAGAACCATGGTTTTGATGTGCGAACTACGCATGACCCGGACTATGCAGCACATCACGTGCCAAAACGCAACGCCACCGTGTTGCGTGCCATGAACCATGGGCAATTCCCTTCGTTCGTCACGATGGCAACCCGGACCCCTGCCCAAGAGCCAACGTGACAATCTGGCAATGAGAATCATCGAAAATAGGACTCGAGGGCTTGTACGACACCCGGAACGGTAAACGTTGCGGCCTCCACGCCGACCGTCAAACCCAGTTTTTTCGCCTGCGCCGTGGTGATGGGCCCAATACTCGCCAAACACGCTCGAGACAATAGCATCGCTGCCTCCTGCCCCAGCGCCGAACACAGATTCGTTACCGTCGAACTCGACGTAAGCAACACCACATCCACCTCGTTGTGCCTGAGCCCTTCTCGCAGAGGCTCCATCGTTTCCGGTGGGGCTGGCAATGTGCGGTACGCCGCGACGACATCGACATCGGCTCCGGCCGCTTGCAATGCCTCGGGCAATACCTCCCGCGCCTCCATCGCTCGCGCGATGAGGATTCGCTTGCCGCGAAGGTTTCCCATCTGCTCGATGATGCCATCGGCCAACCCTTCCCCTCGGAACTCCTTGGCTTTCACGTCCGCAACGATGCCATGGTTCAACAACTGCCGGGCTGTTGCATCACCAATCGCCGCGATTCGACAAGCCCCGAACGCACGCGCATCCAATCCCAATTCGCGAAGCTGCTCCCATGTCTTGTCGACCCCGTTGGTGCTGGTAAACGCTACGAGATCATAGCCGCCAAGGTTCCGCAACGCCGTTCGAAACGCTTCGACATCTTCTGGAGGATGCAGTTCGATCGTGGGAACCACCCATGGATCCGCCCCCCGTTCCACAAGCAATTCCGCCGTCGTACTCGCTTGCCCCACCATGCGTAACACCACCACCCGTCGCCCCAATAACGGCCGTTGTTCCACCCAGTTCGCCCAGCGATCGGCTTGCGGTTCCGTGGATGGAATCAACTCGAACGCAAGCGAAGCGTCACGCAACATGCGCATGTCCCGAAGGACAATCCTGTCTTTCCATCCCACTCGATCATAAACCCGAACCACACGCTGTCCCGCGCGTGCATCGTCCATCATCCGCAAACACGCCGAACGGCAAGCAGATACCTCGATGCGCCTTGCATCGCGAGCCACGATATCCGAAAACCATGCGCCGCTTTCGCAATACACGACATCGGCGTGGCGCAATGCCTCCACCGCGGCTCGAGTCAACCAGGCCGGATCGTGGCTTCCCGCAGGAATGAGACAAATGGACACCACCAGGCCAAACTAGCCCCGACCCGTTGCAAAGGGAAAGACCAAAGGCATGAGCCCCCATCGATGAGCCGCCCGCTGTCCCCAGGCCATGGATTCCCCCATCGAAAAGGTCGATCCGAGTCGAAGAAGGAGGCCTTCGGAAAAGCCATTGCCCGATAGCTCGACCGAATCGTACGCTATCCATGTCCGAGGTATCACCATGGCGCGTACACAAGTCGTTTTGATCGCGATTATCCTTTCCACGATGGCAGGATGCACCAAACCACAAGCCACCAACCATTCCACGCAACCCTCCGAGGCCGCCTCCCATCCGGTCGTCGGAGGCCGCTGTGACTACCAATCCACGGCAGGACACGTCGTCGTGGAGCGAATCGAAAGCGCTCCCGAAACGGAAAACAATTGCGCGACCGATCCGGTACGCGTGGTGTTGCGCTTTACTCCTTCCGACGGCGCATCCGAACCAACGACCGATACCCTTACGATTTTCGATGGGAAGAACCCTCCGCGTTCGTGCCTGGCTGCCGCCGGGATCATGGAAGGAGCAAAGTTTCCCGCTACCCACAAACAAATCACCTCCGGTACATGCACCCCTTCCTTGCTCGAACCGAATATCCCTGCCCTGGACTCCTGCCGCGACGCTTGCTTCACCAAGTGAATCCATGACGCATCGCGTGGTTGCCCTGCCGAAATACAGCCTTACATTGATCGGCACTCTCAACCGTCGAACGGAGTGCCATGACCTACACAGCTTCTCTTCCCGTCACGGAATCGTTTTCCCGCGGCTCGAAACGAGGCATGCTGGCTCGTATCCCTTTTTGGGCAGATGTCGGCGCGTTTTGGCGGTACTTCCGAGACCGTAACGCCTCGCCGTGGGGAAAGATATTCGCCCTGCTTACCGTCGCCTATGTCGTCATGCCCGTCGATGCCATCCCCGATATCGCACCCGTGTTGGGATGGCTCGATGACCTCGGCCTGATGCTCGTAGCCCTGACGTACCTGGCCTCAGTCGTGCGAAAATACAGAAACGACAGCGCTCCACGTATCGACGATGACAAACCCATCGAACCGTCTGCCCTGTGATACCGATGATCAAGCGGGGATATCGTCACACACGCGGAATCGATCAGGTGGGATTGCGAGTACACACCACATCATCGACCTGAATATGGTCCTTCGAGGCATCGGTGTAACTCGCGTACAGAATGATGCGCATGTCGTGAACGTTGTCGTTGATCGCAAAGGGGATCGGCGTCCACGTCAGCGTATCGATGGCAATATGATCGGTGTACGGGCTCCATCCTCCCGATGAATAGGTTCTGTGTCGGAAGGTGCCCTTGCCTCGTACCCATAGTACGCATGTGTGCTTTCCGGGGGGAACGTTGAATAGTTCGGACGTGAAACGCTCCGCGATGCCGTCCTGGATCAACTGCAATGCCAGCGCACCCGTATGGGGATGGGCGGAATACGGTAGGACACGCTCCGGATCGATCTCGGTCGAACCCGGAATGTCCAGGCCATACCACCCATCGGGAATCAAGTGATCTCCCTCGTAGGGGATATAGTAGACCGACCAGCTTTCGAACCCACCGTTGGGCACGATATTCGATGAGTGATTCGAGGGCATGCACGTATGGGTTGCTCCATGGCATGCCGGCAAGTCGTGAAGGCAGTCGGCCGTCGTGTTGCACCGACCCGGTTTCAACACACATAACGCCGTGTCAGGATTGCATTGCTTCCATTCATCGCACACGACCCCCGCACACGGATCGCCGGCCACGCACGTATGCGTTGCTTTGTCGCATACGGGTGTGCTCGAAGCCACATCGCAATCCGCCGTGTTATTGCAGCGTCCCGGCGCCAGCACACACGTGTTGGTTCCATCGCATTGTTGCCACGATTGGCAATCACTCGCGGTCCCACATCGACCGTATTTCGGCTTGCACGCAACGGTGCCCGGATCACACGCGGCCCACTCCGGGCACGTCACCTGATCACAAGGCTCCGGTCGACGAATACAAGACACATCGTCGATTTGAAGATTGCCCGAGGAGGCATTCGTCGATCGAACCGAAAAAACGAGTTCGAATGCATCGGCATCGCCGTGGAGATTGAATCCCCACGAGATCTGTTTCCAATTCGGGCTGTCGACGGTCGAATAAGAGGAATAGGTTCCGTAGCTGCTGCCGTTGTAGGTTGCGTTGCGAACTTCTCCAGCTCCGCGAACCCAATAGGTGCAGTCGTAATACCCATCCGCCAAAGAAAAAGCGGCTGTCGAAAAGCGTTTGTGCGTGGAACTCGGGTTGGAAAGAGCACAAGCATGGGCGCCACCGTGCGGCGAGGTGACGATATCGGAAATCGCATCATCGCCGATGTTGGTTGCCTCGCCCTTCCACGCGTCCGGAAGACCGTCGCTCCAATATTCGAACCCCGGATTGGCAATGACATTGGTCCCCGAAGAGCCGCCATCGGGTGGCGGGGCATCGATAGGGGTATCCGTCGGGCTGTCGCTAACCACATCCGGTTCGTTGCCATCGGGCAAATCCGCTTCGGGAGTGTCCGTCACCACCACATCGGAGAACGTGTCAGAGGCCGTATCCGATGCCGTATCGGAAGAGGTTTCCTCGGTTCCATCGGGGCCAGTATCCACGGTGCTATCCGCATTCGTATCCGAGCCGGCGTCGGCCGCGACGTCGGAGTTAGCATCCGTTAGCGGTACATTGTGGTACTCCTCTGACGAATCACTGGAACAGGCAGCGACACCGAAGGATAGGAAAACGGCGCAATAAAACACTCGACGCATCGTCCGGCACCTTAAATAAGTGTGGGAAAACGGGTGTATAGCGGAAGGTAGGCAGTGGCACCAGAGGCTGTCGGGAGAATGAAGCAAAGGTTGAATGCGGATATGTTGGCCTTGTCTCGCGAATTGTCGTTTCCTTTGCTCGTGATGGATTTGGGCCGACGCGTTCATTTTCGTGTTCCGACCGCCGCCCGCGTGGATTGGCATGCCCGGGGAACGTGTACGCACCATGTTTCGACGACGCGGGATTGGAGCCGGGGAGGAGTGTTCATTCGCACCGACATACCCCGAGCCCCCGGGGAATTGCTCCACGTTTTGATGGATGTCGGGGAGGTTATCGTCCAGTTCGAGGCGACTGTCGCTCATCGATGCAAAGACGGCATGGGTGTTCGTGTGGATTCGAGTTCGGTTCGAATCCTGTAATCGTGGCTCGGGGTAGGGTATCTTATAAATTACGCGGAAAACCTGCCCTGGAGTTGCCATGCGTCGATTGCTGCCGGTCTGTTGTGCCTTGTGTTGCCTCGCCCCTGCCTATGCTTTCGCGAATCCTTCCTTCACTGGCCCGGTGACGATGCGCGATGGGGTAGCTCTGGCTACCGACGTGTACCTTCCGGAGGGGCCCGGACCCTTTCCCGTGTTGGTCGCTCGAACTCCCTACGACAAGGCGGGAGGGCAGGGGATCGGCGATGGGCTTCGAGATGCGGGAGTGGTCACGGTCGTGCAAGACACGCGCGGGCGTTTCGCATCGCAAGGCGTGGATTGTCTGTTTCAATGCGTTGGGGAGGATGGTTTTGACACCTTGGCTTGGGTGGCCGCTCAACCCTGGTGCAATGGGCGTGTGGTGACCTGGGGTGGCTCCGCCCTTGGCATCGTGCAGTATATGGCCGCGGTTCATGCTCCACCGGCTCTCGATGCCATGTGGGTGGAAGTAGCAACCCCAACCGTGTACCAACATGCGTTTTTCCAAAATGGTGCCTTTCGACAATCCATGATGGAAGGCTGGCTTGCCGGTCAACATAGCGACTTTTTCCTCGATACCCTGGCGGAACACCCGCTCGACGACGGCACCTGGGATTCGGTGCAAACCGCCGATCGTTACGACCAGGTCATCGTGCCCGGCGTCCACTATGGTGGATGGTACGATATCTTCAACCAGGGCACGATCGATGCCTTTGTCGGCTATCAACACCACGGTGGCCCCGGTGCCAAAGGCAAACAAAAACTCGTCATGGGACCATGGACCCATGCCCTCAACACCACGCAAGCAGGAGAATTGACCTATCCATCGAATGCAGCGGGCGTACCCGGCGGTACCGATACGATGCTCGTGACCTGGCTGGCGCACTATCTGGGGTTCGAACTAAGCTCGGCAGCCGTCGATGCCATTCCCACCGTCCAATACTACGTCATGGGCGATGTGAAAGATCCTTCCGCTCCCGGCAATACCTGGCGTTCGGCGGATGATTGGCCGATTCCCGCCGCACCCGTGCGAATGCATCTGCATCCCGGTGGCATGCTGGACGAGTCCTGTCCCACGGTGAACGACGCGCGGACGAGCTACCTTTACGACCCCGCGTTTCCCAGTCCGACCAAAGGGGGAGCCAACTTGCTCATCCCCGCCGGCCCCGTGGACCAGACCATCGTCGAAAATCGCAGCGACGTGATCGTTTTTTCTTCCGCGGTTCTCACGAAACCTATGGAAATTACAGGTAGAATTCGCGCTTCCCTGTGGGTCGAAACCGATGCCGTCGATACGGATATCAACGTCCGGTTGACTGACGTTTATCCCGACGGGCGATCGATGCTCGTGCTCGATGGGGTGCAACGACTCGGTTATCGAAACGGCAGTGGCTCCCTCGAGCCCGTTCCTATCGGTCAACCCATACCTCACCGTGGACTTGTGGAGCACATCCATCATCTTGGCGGCCGGGCACAAGCTTCGGGTGAGCATCACCTCATCGAACGCGCCGCGCTTCTGGCCGAATCCCAACGATGGCTCGACATACCGAAACACGAAATCACCCACGAAGGCGAATGTGTCGATCTTGCACGATCAACAGCATCCCTCCTACGTGGAACTGCCTGATCCGAATCGTCCCGATACGGATATCACCGTTTGCGACCCTCACGATGCGGGCGCGGAAGCCTCGACCGATGGGAGCGTAACGCACGACGCTCCCCATGCCGAGGATGGCGCCATCGAGACAGGCGTGGACGCAAGCGTTGATGCTCCCTTGCTAGAAGATGCGCTCGATACGAAAGAAGGCGGTAGCTCGTCAGCAGCCACGGCAGAAGGCGATGGGGGATGTGGGTGTCGCACGAAAACGGGCTCTTCGGCAACGCCTTGGCTTGCTCTTGCCTGGCTCTTCCTTTCTGTTGTAAATATGCGAAAATATTCAAGAAAACATGTATTCCGCCAGGCCAATCCACACGTGCAATCATGAGAGTCCGAAACGCAGGCGGACGTTGCGCCCCTGACCGATCCCATCATTTTTGCCGAACTGGAAAAGGATATGCGCTGAGAATTTCTAGATCTTGGTTTTGGCTCGGTCCTTGGGCCGCCGCCAACAGTTGTCTTGAGCTACTTAACATCGGACTGGCACACTGCGGTGATCAACATGGGATGACCGTGATCGTTTTGCGTGCGCCGTGATCGTGAGCGTTTTTGTGTACCGTACGCCGTGATCGTGAGCGTTTTTGTGTACCGTACGCCGTGACCGTGATCGTGGGCCGTGATCGTGACCGTGGAGGAAAGGCCCGGGGGAACATGAAGGGATGGCTAACCTCAACCGACACGGTGGAGGTCGTTCGAAAGCCCCCCGGACAACGAGCGAAACCACGCCCTCAGTGGGGTTGCTTATGCTTGTCGAGCCAGTCGCAGGCTTGCTGCTGCATCATCTTCATGAGCACTTGGGTTTGGTTGCCTGCTTCTTTCCCCATTTCGTCGTCCGTTGTGTTCTGAAGGAGGTTCAGCATGCCGAAATTGCCTTGGCACTTCGCCTGCTGCTCTTGGATTTCACCCTTTTTGACGCATTCAATGCCGGCCCACTCTTGGTCCGACGCACAGGCCTGAACCGCCTCATCCCTGTTGTGGGCGGTGATCACGGCAGCCAGGTAGCCCTTGATATTGCGCTTGTTGAGTAGTCTGAAGGAATGGGAACCCCCTCCTGAATAGATCTGGTAGTTGCCCTGGGCGGACACATCTACGTGCTGACCGCTCGCGTACTCTCCTTCCCCATAGATGAGAGCACTCACATAGCCCCATCCGCAATTCTCCGTCTGGCAGCAGGCCACATACTCCTGGGTATCGAGGCGCGCGAGTTTCCTTTGCGTCTTCACCTTGTACAGAAGGTGGGTGGCCATCGATGCATCTGCGGAGAATCCAAACATCCCTAGCATCGCACCGCCACCGGCCGTGGTCTTCACGTCGATGGCGTTCTCGTAACTGTTGGGCATATCGACGATTCTTGCTTCTGCCAGCTTGTCGGCACAGGGATTGGGCTTGGATTGCTCCTCCAAAGACAGGGCCGTATCTGGTGGTCTGCCGAAGGTTCGCCCCAACAACCCATCATCGTCGCTCGGCGTTGGGATCACCCAGAAAGACGGTCCGAGAGGATTGTTCGTTTGCATGTCCGACGCCGAATGCGGCGGCATACACCCCGAAGCCAACCACGATACCATCACAACAAAGAGACCCACTCGCTTCATCCGCGAGAGTCTACGTCAGAGGGTTGCCCCTCTCCAATCTTTTTCGTGATTCGAACCTGGCGGAACCTCTCATTTTTTCTTGCATTGGAAAGGGATACGAGCAGGGAATCCCCTGGACTTTGATTTCGACCTGGTCCTCGAGTGCATTTGGATCAACCATGTGAAAGCATGAATAAATACGGTTGAATGAACGCTGTGCGGTGATGCTCGCGGGCTATCAAGCTTTCTCATCCTGTGCGAGGTGCGTCATGGTTAGCCGTGCGCCGTGACCGTGACCGTGAGGTCCAAGACAATATAGGGCTTACACTTTGGGAAGGCAGAGGGAATATGCGTTTGGACAGTTGTTTATACAGCATAATATATCCGTGATGTCCCTGAGCCATCCCCTCATTTCCCCGGAGTATTTCCCTTGTTATAGATTGCCGATAAGTCGTATCCATCACCACTCGGCCAGAATCGCTAGGTTCAAGACCAGGTCACACCCAAGGTTTTGGGGTCCAGGTTCATTTTTATGGCAATAACCAACTCAAGGACCGGGTTAAAGTCAAAGTTCAGGGGATTGTCGCTCGTATGCCTTTCCTATTCAGGAAAAAATGAGGGGATCTATCAGATCGTTCCCCCAAAGGCACTTCTTGCGGCGATGATGGGAAGCTCCTGACGCCTTGGAGGGCTTTTTGCGGTTCTAGGAGAAACGCTGAGTTAGTTCTCATCCCAGAAGTCGTACGTATCGATTTTTGTAGCTGATCGTGATCCGTTTTCGCTCCCTCAAGCGTCTATATATCGTAGACAACGACGACTCTACT
>Ga0116187_1005325_pt1 | contig 10782 bp, 10 predicted proteins | sample AD_JPNNA6_MetaG_FD_89755 | JGI IMG/M metagenome (GOLD analysis project Ga0116187, IMG submission 89755) | Active sludge microbial communities of municipal wastewater-treating anaerobic digesters from Japan - AD_JPNNA6_MetaG | ecosystem: Engineered > Bioreactor > Anaerobic > Digestate | place... | reverse complement strand
CAGGGGCAGGGACAGGGGCAGGGACGGGGGCAGGGACAGGGCCAGGGGCAGGGACGGGGACAGGGGCAGGGACGGGGACAGGGGCGGGGGCAGGGGCAGGATTAGGGGCAGGGACAGGGACTAGTTATTGCGGCAGGTGTCATATTTGGCTTTGCAGACGCCTCCTGTATTTATTGAGGCATTGGCACAAGTCAACCATGCGTCGTCGTCTAAAACATCAGAATCGCAAACTCCGTCGATACAATCGAAGACATCCTGAAACAGCTCTATCGCCTGTTTGCTTGCTGCACCAACGCAGGTCTGCCAGCATGTGTCGTCAGTACAAGGCATGTAGCATTCCCAAAGCTGATTACAGGTCCCGGTGCCATAAACTCTATCCTCAAGACAGACATTAGTCACAGCTCTGCAGGCCCCCCCAGCTTTGATGGCGGTATTTGCACATGTATTCCATTGATCATCTGGCAGGTCTGGATCGCATACAGTGTTGATACAGTCAAAAATGTTATTCAGCTTTGTATTGGCGTCTCGACTGGCAGCCGTTCTACAGGCCTCCCTGCACTCTGCTGTCCCACACCCCATGTAGCAATTCCACAGGTCAAGGCAGAGCCCAGTCCCGTATGCCCGATCAGCCATGCAAGTGTCCATCTGGGTTTTGCACGCTCCCCTGAAATTAATTGAAGCATTTGCACAGGTTAGCCATTCAGACCCAGAAAGAGTACCACAGTTTGCGTCGATGCAATCATATATCGCGTCGAACATTTGATTGGCCTCTGGACTGGCTTCGGCAACACAGGCGTCCTGGCATTCTTCGGTGTTGCAGCTTTGGAAACATCTCCACAGGACACTGCAATAGCCGCTAGGTTCTGGCAGCTCGACACACTTGCTCCAGTATGCTCTGCAAGTGGTTACGGTTGCCTGATCCCAGCATTCATCGCACTCGGTGCCGCTTGTTGTGTTACAGATGGGGCATGCGTTAGAGTTGCATTCAAGGGCCGCATTCAGATCAAGTTGAGCCTCTGGGGTTGCTCCTTCCCAGCAGTTGTTTACACACGTGGTCCTGTTGGCTTCTGGTCCCGCAAGGCATGGGTCAATGCAGGCCATCAACAAGTTGCAGGTCGGATAAGAGCATCCCCAAAAACAGTTGTAGTAGGGCTCTATGCAATACTCATCCACGCAATCTGAAAAATCATCATCGCTAAGACCATAACAACTGTTGTTGCCTAGGCATGTATCAAGGTTAGTTAGGTTATTCAAGCCTTCAGTGGAAAGCCTGTTAAAGCATTGATTGCGGCAGGTTTCCCCAGGCGTTCCTGCAGCACACCCACCTACACACCCATAAAAGGCCTTACAGGATCCAACGGGGTCGTCAAAACAGGACGGCAGGCAAGCTCCATTACCGCATCCATATTCACAGGTTTCAACCACCGCTCCCTGGTTGCCACAAGAGTCAAACCAGCAAACGTTGTCGCCACAGCACTTCTTTTGGACCATTTCAGTACATTTACAAGCGCCATTTTGGCATGTAGCTCCAGTTTGGCACTTATCGCCACAGCCAGCACAGTTAGTATCTGTTCCAAGCTGTGTACAAGTCCCAGAACAATCCATCAGGTTGTCAGGGCATTGGCAGACGTTATCAATGCAGACTTTGCCACCAGAACAAGGCCCACAGGTTTCTCCGTCATCCTGCCCTGGGTCATCGTCCTGCCCTGGGTCTTGGTCTTGCCCCGGATCATCGCTTTGTCCTGGATCGTCGTCCTGCCCAGGGTCCTCGTGTTGTCCCGGATCATCGTCCTGCCCAGGGTCCTCGCCTTGTCCCGGATCATCATCCTGTCCCGGATCCTGGTCTTGCCCTGGATCATCGTCAACCCCTCCCGGGTCCTGCTCCTGTCCCTGCTCCTGCCCCCGGTCCTCTTGCTCCCCAGGGTCCTGCCCCTGATCCTGCTTGGGCACGTCTCGATCACCTGGCAGGAACACGTCAAACGGCAGTTCTTGGTCGATCACAGAACCATCACCACCGCAAGCAAAAAACATCAACGCAACAACAGGAAAAGCCAAGCGCTTCAACATCTTCAACCCCCATATGTAGCAGCTTTCGCCCTTTGATGATTTTACGATACGACAGTTTAAAGTACAAGGTTGTCGAGGATTCTAGGTAGCTTCAAGTATGCAGTTGCTTTGATATTGCCAACAATGCGGTGATATACTTTCGCTTGTGAAGACCTCTAAACCTCGAAAACCAGCCTCCTTTGAGCCTGAGCAGCGATTAATAACCCTGATTGCGATTTTGCTTGGTTCGAAGCAGCCGTTGACCTTGGATGAAATTCGCGAAAGAACAGATGGTAGCTACGGTCCATTGCTGGATCCGGGCAAACAAGACCTACAAGGACAAAAAGCCTATGAATCTGGTAGGCGTAAATTCATCAGGGACAGGGAAAATCTGGCCAAAATGGGCATTCCAATAGGCTGTATTAAGAAATGTGTCGGACACAAAGAGTGCGATTCATACTACTTAGATCCAAATCATCTGCGAATGCCCGAGGTCAATTTGACCTTCAAGGAACTTGGTATTCTGCGTCAGGCTGCAGCTATGGTTAATAATATTGAGGCGTTCCCCCTGAGCCAGGACCTGATGCTGGGTTTTGCCAAGTTGGATGCAGCCATGGCTGGGGTGGATCTTCAATCTTCAAAGGATGATGGCGAGCTCACGACCTTTCATTTTCAGCATGGTTTGATCGCACAAAACCCTGAGACCCAAAAGAATCTGGCGGCATTGTTTGATGCCCAAATGTACAGGATTCCAGTCACTTTTTCATATCGATCCAGCCGCCAGTCGGACTCCAAGGAGCGCAAAGTCGACCCATATTCCCTGTTTTTGAAACGCAGGGTGTGGTATCTGGTTGGTTTTTGTCATTTGCGTAAAGAAGTCAGGATGTTCGATGTCAACAGGGTTTTTGCCGTTAAACAGACAGGGCCCAGGAATGGATTTCAGATTCCCGATGATTTTGAAGTGGCGCCATGGCGGACACTTGAACCATGGGATATCGCGTCACATGATGCCGTGGTTACCAGAATCAGACTTGAACGCCCGGTAGCGAGCCTGTCCAGTTTTTCCAACGCTACGGTGATTGCCAAGGAAGAAGACGGCTCTGTCTTAATCGAGCTAACAGTTCGTAACAATGAGGCTTTATTTGGCTTCATAATGTCGCTGTGGGGTAGGGCGGTGATTTTAAGCCCCCCTGAGTCGGTCCAAGCCTTCAACGACTTGGTCAGGCGCATCGCGTTGGTGCATGGTTATCAGGAGAACACATGAGCTTAGGGTTGAGTCTGTCTCAAAGGCTTGCTCAAATTCAGCTGATTTTACCAGTGCTTAGGGCCAATGGGAACAGAATGCGCCTGCAGGACTTGGCAGCGGCCTGTAAAATGACGCCTGCCGAGGTTAAGGATGCCGTGATCGCTTTGTCGATGGTGCATACCACACCTGAACTCGATAGTTATATCGACGTTTTCGTTGAAGGTGACTGGGTTGATTTGGGGCCACAGCTGGACTTGGGGCTTGGTCATCGTCCTTTGCCGTTGAACGTTGCTGAAGTTGCGGCTCTTACAGCTTTGGTAAGGGTCATGGCTGATGGCCCCTTGGATGATTTGGCAAGGGATGCGTCAGCAGTTTTGGAAAAGGTCACCAAACTTGCTTCACCCGTGGTTCAGGCTGCGTTGAAACACATGTCCTTGTTCATTGATACCGGGGTTGGAGTCATATCGCCGACGTGGGCTGTGCTGTCCAAGGCGATTGATTCCGATGTTGAGGTTGTAATCGAGTATCTGGCAGCCTCCAACGATGAGCTGAGCAAGCGGACCGTTCAACCGCTGAAGCTTTATGGAAGGGATGGCTACTGGTATGTGATGGGCCACTGTAAAACTCGTCAGGATAGGCGCCATTTTCGACTTGATAGGGTCGTTTCTGTTGAGCTTACCGATAAAAAATTTGTGTCACACGACGTTCCTGATGAAAGTGACTTTACAGAAGACGACGGTCAGGAAACGATTTTGGTACACATAGACAAGGATGCCGCAAATTGGGCCATTGAACGAAATCCGGATGCCTCAATCAAACAATTGCCAGACGGCTCAATCGAGATCGAGCTTTCCAGGCGTCTTTCCCCGTACTTGGCAGGTTGGATCCTGTCCTTTTCGGGCAAGGCCCAAGTTATAAAGCCAAAATCCATGAGAAAGGTCATAGCGGACCGCCTAGCCGCAGCCTTCGACCTCTAGGCCCCTGTCTCCTGCCTCCCGCCCCTGCCTCCCCCCTCCGCCATTATTTGGAGTTGTTATTAATTTTCGGTTATCATCAGCGACTGTTTTGTCGGAGGTCACGAATGAGATTAGCCGCTAAATATTTTGCATTTCTTACCGTTTCTTTGACCCTTTGTACAGCTCCTGCTGTTGCCCAGGAAGCACCTGCGTCCGGCAAGGAAGCCCCAGCGGCTTCTGCGCTTGATGATCGGCCTGTTTTTAACCCTGTGGTGTTGAAAAAACGTGGTTATCAGGTGATGCCTGCAGAGGATGTCGTTGATTTTGGAGATTCCTTGGTCGCAGTTATGACTGCTCAAGTCTTGCCAGAGGCTGAAGGGACCAACAGTGGACTTGAGCAAATCAGTAGGCTGTTTATCCTGTCTGGCGACCGGATTGTTTTTGATAGCTTCGAGATGGACGACGTCGGCGAGTTTGTGGAGCCGTCAATAAATTCACGCACCTTTTTCCAATTGACTTGGTCAGTGGTTAAAGTCACAAAAGGCAAATCCTATCTGGTCCTGCGTGGGATCACCCCGCGACAAAAGTCAGGTGAGCCAATCAGAACCGCCAAACGAGTGGTCGTGCTGACCCAAAAGGGGCCGGCCTCCTTCGAGGTTCTAGTTGATTCCGCAGGAACCACTGATCCTGTTGTTACCGCAACCGAAGTTCGAATCCCCATAAAGTAAGTAGTTCCAGACAAGCGAGTTTAAAGTGCCAATACCCCCCAACGATTATGATCTTAACGACCCCATTTTGCAGAACCTGAATGACGCGCAGTTTGAGGCAGTCACCCACGATAAAGGGCCCTTGTTAATCTTGGCTGGAGCAGGTAGCGGAAAAACCAGGGTTATAACCAGGCGAATTGCTTGGCTGGTCCGTTATAAATCGGTATTTCCCTCGCGGATTTTGGCGGTCACTTTCACCAATAAAGCCGCGGATGAGATGCGTGAGCGAGTCGCCACACTTTTGGGTCACGAGGATGCCCCAAGGTGGATGGGCACTTTCCACTCGATATGCCTACAGTGGCTGCGTAGGTATGCTGAACGTCTTGGATATCCAAAGGATTTCGTCATTTACGATGACCGGGATTCCACAAGCGCTGTCAAAAGCATCTTAAAACGATTTGGCCTGCCTAAAGAGGGCGCCTCCAGCTACACATACTTTATTGACAACGTTAAGAACGCCGGCAAATCAGCCTCAGATCTGTTGGCAGCAACCGTCAGAAGGGAATATGTTGAGGTTTATGAAGCCTATCAAGATGACCTGAAATCAAATGGGGCAATGGATTTTGCCGATCTGCTGCTTCTGGCCTTGGAGCTTCTGCAAGATCACGAAGACATCCGCCGGGAAATCCAAAGTCACTTTGATTATGTGCTAGTAGATGAGTTCCAAGATACCAACGACGTTCAGTATCAGCTTTTGCAACAACTGGTTCAGGAGCATCGAAATCTGTGCGTTGTCGGTGATGATGACCAGTCCATCTACTCATGGCGTGGTGCCCAGATCGAAAACATCCTGGAATTTACAGACAACTATCCAGAGGCCAAGGTGGTGACGTTGGGCAACAATTACCGCTCGACGTCCAAGATTTTGGAGGCCGCCAGCCGAGTCATTTCCTACAACGATTCTAGGTATGAGAAGGCTTTGACTGCTATGCGCGGTCCTGGCCATCCAGTCATCGTGCACGCCAATCTGAACGAGAAATATGAGGCAGAGTGGGTTGTGGCCAAGGCCATAGAGTGCATGGAAGACGGGGCCCGTTGGTCGGACATCGCCGTTTTTTATCGTACAAACGCACAATCCCGTGTTTTTGAAGATTCATTTGGTGCAATGGGAATCCCCTATAGGGTTGTTGGGGGGATGAGGTTTTACCAGCGCAAAGAAGTAAAAGATGTTATTGCCTACCTGCGATTGATTGTGAATCCAGCGGATTCTATTGCCTTAGAGCGGATTTTCAACGTTCCTCCAAGAGGTATTGGTCCCGCCACGATCGACAAGGCTAGGGCGGCTATGACAGGTCCTGAGGATTCGTTGCTGATGGCCCTTGCCCGAGTTGGTGACCAAGCCGGTGGCGCAGTTGGTAAGCGGATCTCTTCTTTCATCGCGATGCTTACCGATCTGGCGGTCAAGGCCAAGGAAATGAACGCTGAACAGGTGCTTCGCGAGACATTGGATAAAACTGGGCTTTTAGAGTTTTTTGAAAAGGATGAAACCCCTGAAGGCCGCTCCAGAGTTGAAAACGTCCAGGAATTATTGGCGTCAGCAAGGCAATTCTACGAGACTACGGGCCTTGATGACGTTGGGGCATGGCTTGATAAAGTGGCCTTGGTTCAACCCCTTGATGAGGGAGGCGGCAACGAGGCTGTAAGCTTGATGACTGTGCATGCTGCGAAAGGCCTGGAATTTCCATGTGTTTTTGTGTGCGGTTTGGAACACGGTCTTTTCCCACTGTCCCAGCGGCCCTCAGCTGCAACCTATGCCGCTCCCATTGGGCGTGAGGCGTTGGCCGAGGAACGACGCCTGATGTACGTAGCGATGACTAGGGCAATGGATAAGCTGCACTTGTGTTACGCCGCGACCAGAATGCGTTATGGCCAGACAGTAGCTGGCAGACCGTCCGTTTTCTTGACTGAACTTCCTCGCAGTGCCATCAAGTTGGTTTAATCCTAAATTTTGCAATGATTGCACGCCCCTAGGGAAATACATTTGCAACCTTTGTTGCTGGTGCAAAACCCAGATACAGTTCTCCAGCCTTACAAGGCGCACCTTTTTGGCATGGGATTAGCGTGGCATCCCGCTTTGTAGCCTTTGAGATGTTTGCCCTAGCTCGCTTAACTTCGTCACCAAGTGGGGCAATAAACCTGATGGTTGAGCCATTTACAGATTCAACTACACCCACCAAGACGTTGCTTGGGTACTTGGCGCTCTTTTCCTGAAGCCTAAAGAAGATTAAGTCGCCCCTTTTGGGTTTGTCCTTGTGACTTACAGCACGTTTCCTGGCCAAAGTTCTATAAAGCGAACTTGCCCAAGAATCAGAGCGAAACTTGCTTTTGGTGGTCAAAGCCGTGGAATAACAAAGGTGGCTTGCAAAGGAATCTGGGGTAAACGAGTTCTTCATTCCAACCAGTCGTTGGGCATTTATCAGCAGTTCTGAGCCAGTCGTTCCATCACCCAGTTGAGGTTTCGATCTGTTTGGCCACAGCTTAGCTGGTGCCTTTTGGACGGGTTCTTGCCTCTTTGGTGGAGTCTTCTTTGCAGGTGCTTTCTTTGAAGCCGGCTTCTGCGTTGACGCAGATTTTGCGGGCTCTTTTTTGACTTCTGTCTTCTTGGAGGCTGGCTTCTTCTTGGAAGCCTCCGCCGGTTTCTTTTTAGTGGCCGGTTTCTTTTTAGCGGCTTGAGTGCTCGTCGCTGGTTTCTGCCTACTAGTTCTTGAGTTGCTAGCCGCCTTTGGCGTCTGGGCCTGCCCTTCATTGCAAAAAGGCAACATCAGGCATGCCAAAATCAGAATCACAGAAGTCCTGTAAATTCCTTTGGGCTGACGGCTTGTTGGAGATAACGCGGTCATGGGCCCATAATATCCTTGGTTCCGGTAGTTGGACAAAAAAATTGATGCGGACATTGGCTTTAATCCTCGTACTGGCAATTTTTGGGTGCGCCCCTGCGATCACTCAGCATCAAGCTGACAGGCCCTTAAAGAAACGCCAGGCTCCAAAAACTAGGTTGGAACCGCGATCACTTGACTCCCCCATCCAAAGTGACCGCCGTGAATTTCAACAGGTCCCCTATGAAGCCAAGAAAATGAGCTGTGAGGAGATTGTAAGCATCCTGTCCGTTTTGGGCCCTGAAAATGACCTAGATCCAGCGCTACTTTTGGCGTTAATAAGGGTTGAAAGCGCCTTTTCCACAAATGTCCTTTCACGTGTCGCCGCCATTGGTTTGATGCAGGTAATGCCCGAAAATGTCGAGCGTTTTTCGTGCGGGGATCCCTTCGACCCCACTGAAAACATCAAGTGCGGGATCATAATTCTGAAGCGCTTTTTAAACAGGTACGATGGTAATCTGATGCTGGCTTTGTCTGGCTACAACGCAGGCTTGGGGATGCCAAATCGAGCCAGAACTGAATCAAGGATACCGGCTAACTTCTCGTACCTGGAAAACATTTTGCGAGTCAGAGCCAGATACCTAAGATACGGATGTAAGACTTTTGACTAGCCTTTTGGTTGTACGCCAGGATTCGTGATTGTTGCCACTAAATTATATAATCGGTCTTGCTTGCATCCCAAGGTTTGGGTAATGTATCGGGTGCCACAACTGTGGTTAGAAATCTGGAGAGATCACATATGAAGGACGATCAACTCGATTTAGATATGAGCCCCCCGGAGATTCCGCCCGAGGAACTGCCGCCTGATGTGCCAAAAGCCCGTAATGTGCTGATGGATTTCCTTGAAAGGAGCCGCGCCGAGATCGAAGATGAGGGCGCTAGGCTCATGGAAAAATTAAAGGCCAAGGAAGAAGAGGAGCGGCAGCGCAGGGAGGAAGAGGAGGCCGCCAAAGCCGCTGAGCTTCGGGCCATAGTCGAAGAGGAAAGGCGCGCCCGCGAGGAGGCCGAGCGGGCCTACGAACAGCGCAAGGAACGCAAGGCCAGGGAGGCCGAGCAAAGGGCTGCTGCTGCCAAGGTGGTTACAGTGGCGGCCCCCGAGCCCAAAAAGTCAAAGGCTGGAATTTTCATCACCCTGGGGGTTGGCCTAGCGGCTGGTGCAGTTGCTGTCTTCTTTTTGATGCCCAAGCCGGTGCCTGTCACTATGACGCTTGACCGCCCCTTTGATACAGCCCGTCCAGGAACAGTTCTTGCCACTCCATTGCCCTATGGTCCCAAGGCGATACCTGATGCTGGCAAGCCCTGGGATCCCGAGCTGTTAGTCGCCAGATTCCAGGTCGCAAAATATGAAGCTCCCGAGCCGGCTCCTGTGGTCAGAAAAACCACGAGGTCGTCTTCTCCCAAGCCCTTGGTTAATATTAAATCCGGCATTTTAGGTGGAAAGAGGGTAATTCGTTGACAGACGTAGTGGTCATTTTGGTAATGGCCCCTGATGGCGAATCTGGGGCGACCATAGCCCGTAATCTGGTCGAATCCGGACTTGCGGCCTGTGTCAACCGGGTCCCTGGGATTCGTTCTGTCTACAGATGGCAGGGCGAAATTCACGACGACGCCGAAGAGTTATTGATAATCAAGACTACTGCTGCTGGCGTTGAGGCGCTGACTGAAAGAGTGTTGCAGATTCACCCCTACGAAGTCCCGGAAATCATTGCCCTACCAGTTGTCGCGGGCAGTAACTCATATCTTGAGTGGGTGGTCAGTCAAGTTGGTGATCCTGAATAGATTTGGGGTCACGTAATGCCCAAACAAAACACGCACCTTGCGATTTTCTTTATGGTTTTGGCCGCGGTGTCCTTTGCTACCATGGGCGCCTTGGTTAAAGCTTCGACTGGGCATTTGCCATTTTTAGTTGCTGTCCTTTTTCGTAATGTTATCAGCGTAATTCCTCTAATTATTTACTTCAGGGTCAAGGGGTTGTCCTTTCGAGTCAACAATCGAAAACTGATGTTTGCCAGAAGTACCTTTGGTTTTTCGGCTATGTTCTTGTATTTCTTGGCCATTGAATACCTGCCTCTTTCTCTTGCTGTTGTTTTGAATTCCAGTTCTCCGGTGTTTGTGGTCATTATGTCGGGGCTGATTCTGCGTGAGCGAGATGTTGGAAAGTTGATACCGTTGGTAGTATTGGCGCTTGTTGGAGTGGCTTGGCTTGTATTTGGCCGGCAATCCCCAGAGGCTGGTGCTAAGCCGTTTTCCATTGGGATTGCTCTTTTGGGGTTGTTGTCTGCTGTGTTGGCGGCTGCTGCGTACGTTGCGGTTAGAAAACTGTCTGCTACCGAGCCGTCTGCAAGAATTGTTTTGCATTTTGGGCTTTGGTCTTCTTTTTATTCGGTGGTGGCGTTGGTTATCGCGGTGGTTGCAGGATATGAAAAGCTGGAGCCTGCGGTAATTTGGGATGTCATATCGACTCCAAAGAGTCTTTTGATGTTAATTGGAGTTGGGTTGGCGGGGCTTGGTGGGCAGATGTTTATGACGGCAGCGTACGCGAGGGAGCGGGCGTCTATTGTGAGTGGATTTTCATATCTGAACCCTGTTTTTGCCTATTTTATCGGGCTCTTGGTGTTTGGAGAGCCACTGACAGTCTCCGGAATTGGTGGCGGACTGCTAGTCCTAGGCGCCTCATTAGGTCTAACAATAATGGCAGAACACAACTCCACCGTGCCTAAGCCATCTCCCTGAACTTGCCCCTGTTCCTGTCCCGGATCCTGCCAATCAGCATGTTCTGGCTCCTGATTGTTTGTTCTTTTTGGCGTTTGATCTCTTCGTTACAGTTTTAAAACATGTCCGGGGGCATCCTTCCGGGCCCAAAATCTCCCGTAGCCACCCCGACTGTCTCT
>Ga0116187_1005321_pt1 | contig 10786 bp, 14 predicted proteins | sample AD_JPNNA6_MetaG_FD_89755 | JGI IMG/M metagenome (GOLD analysis project Ga0116187, IMG submission 89755) | Active sludge microbial communities of municipal wastewater-treating anaerobic digesters from Japan - AD_JPNNA6_MetaG | ecosystem: Engineered > Bioreactor > Anaerobic > Digestate | place... | reverse complement strand
TCTATAAAGAATGAGACAATCACGTTGGCAACGATATAAGCAAATCGAGCAGAAGCTTAAACATAATGAAAGAATTACAGGAGAACTGGAAGATCTTTGCTCATGTTCCGAAAAAAGATTCAAAGAAATAATCTGTAACGGCATGAATCTATCATCTGGACATTATTACGAATATCTTTTTTCATGTATACTTTTTTCAGTTCTAGGTGAGCAATTCAAAAAAGCAGATATTAATACCGATATAACAGAACATTATGATGCAATAATATGTGGAACACCTTGTGACTTTACAATGCAACTATCAGAGAAGAGCAAGATGACGTATAAAAATATTATTCTTATTAGATTCCCACACAAGTCATACCATAAAGGTGGTCGAGTTAAAAAAGAGATTGTCAACATTATTTTAAATACAGTCAGAGATCATGATATTCCGATTGAACCTGATGATAATAGATTGGCATCATTAAATAAACGTATTGCCAAATATGCATATTAAACCTAATACTTTCCAATTTCATTTAGGTAGATGGAGCGCAGTTTTGACACGCCCCTGTTTTTCTCAATAGCGGATTCACACTTTCCAAAAGAAATGTGGCAATAAAGGCGGCATAATTCATCTCCACTCCGGCGTGATCATCCCAAAATAAAAAAGTTGTTTATTATTTCTTCACATCAGACGCAACCGGCGCCGCTATTTTTCATAGCGGCCTCCGGCGCATCCTATATTCTTCATTCACTCCCCCGAAAACATCTCCTCCAGAAACGGCGACCGCTTCACCGGCCTTCCAGCATAACTGCCGGAATAGGTCAGATAAAGCTGCCGCATCGCCCTGGAAATCCCCACAAATGCTATTCTTCTTTCTTCTTCTATATCACCATTCTTGTGCGGCAACATGCCGTCAATAAGCCCGGTGACAAAGACCACGGGGAACTCCAGTCCCTTGGCCTTGTGTATCGTCATTAGTGATACTCCGTTCTTGTCGTTGGACGTCTCATCCCTGAAACTGTCCGTGTAATTCAATAGCGCCTTTATATCGCTGTATCTTGTCGCCGCCAGCTGGAGCTGGTTGATGTTGGCGATCTTTTCATCGTCAGGAGACGGGATGTCATCATCGGTAATAAATCTGTCGTAATCAAGCGCCTCCCGCAAGATGCCGATCATCTCTGCCGGCTCCAACTGATTCTTGTCCCTGATCAGAGGGTCTATAATCTCGACGAATTGCTTGATATATTTTCTGAGGTAGGGAATCTCTATCCTCATGGTCTTGAGGACCTGATAGAGGTGTCTCTCTTTCTGGCCCGCATAACCTTCCAGCTCGCCCATGAAGCTCTTGCCGATATACCTGTTGGGCAAATTGATGATCTTTCTCAATGCATCATCGCCGTCGTCACTGTCCGGACCATCTATGAATCGTAGATACTCCAACAGTGTCCGTACTTCATGACGCTGATAAAAGCTCATGCCGTTTTCCACATGGTAGGGTATCCTATGCTTGGAAAACGCTTCTTCAATGATTCTGGACTGGCAATTCGCCCTGTATAGGACAGCAATGTCTTTATAGGCAAAGCCCTTTCTTTCCAGAAGATCCCTTATTTCATTGACTATCTGTAATGATTCGTCTTCTTCATTGACACCGGCAAGAACTGATACCCCTTCACCTGTCTGGTTCTCTGTCCTGAGCGTCTTCTCGATCTTCCTGGTGTTATGGGCGATCAGCTTCTGGCAGACATCAAGGATCTCCGGTGTGCTACGGTAATTCATGTCCAGTATGAACTGCTTGGCGTTTCTGAACATCTCCTGGAAGTTAAGGATATTCCCTACCGATGCGCCCGTAAAAGCATATATTGACTGCCAGTCGTCTCCACATACCCAGAAAGAACTATCCCCGTTTCTCCCGGACACGAGTAGCCTCAGGATGCTCATTTGCGCAGGATTGGTATCCTGGAATTCATCGACCAATATGTGAGAATACTGATCCTGATACTTCTTCCTGACGTCGGTATTGTCTTTCAATAGTCGATACGTCTCCATCAACAGGTCGTTCAGGTCAAGCTGGAGATTTTTCCTCTTTGATTCTTCGTAGGCCATATAAACATGACCGACCTTCATCATGGTGAAATCCCCAACATACATCTCCTTGAACTCCTGCCAGGTGATCAGGTTGTTTTTGGCAAGCCCGATCTCCCTGACGATCATCCCTGTCGGAATCTGAGAAATCTTCTCCTTCTTCGCCAGCTTCTTGATGAGCGTCAACTGGTCCTTCTCCGTGATGATCTCAAATGTCTTTCCCTCGTTCTTCAATAACGAGTAGCAAAAGGCATGGATCGTCTGTAATTGAACCCGCTTGGTCATCTCATTAAGGACAGGTTTCAGTCTTTCCTTCATGGCCGCGGCGGCGTTTCTGGTAAATGTCAATCCTAGTATATTCTCCGGCGCCACACCATGATTACGGATCAGATTGCCGATCCGGTGAGTCATCGTCAGCGTCTTGCCCGACCCCGGGATCGCAAGCACCGATGCGACGCCGTTGCCAAAGCTTGCCGCTCTTCTCTGTTGTTCATTGAGTTGAGGTTTTCTCTTCATTACCTCCAACCTCCATTATGCTTGTTCTGTTTTTTGAATCTTAATGATCATGCCGCTTCGCGATACCAGTCGTTGCAAGCTCCCTTGTAGAAGCATTCGGCGCATTTCCAACTGGTGTCATTCGGGATGAAGACACCTTTGTTTATTCCTTTCCAGACCTCGATAATTTTCTTTGCCGCTTTTGTCTCGTCCCATCTGTCCCTCGCGGTATAGTACCTCTTGAACTGGGGCATCTTGGTCTTGATCAGGACGTCTAACTTCATGATGATATTTCTTTCACCGTATCCATTGGATCTGCTCGCCAGATGATAAAGGGTAAGCTGCGCATTCTTGCTAACGTCGTCCTCTGTATAAGATCGCGCCGCTGTCTTAAAATCCGTAATAATGATATTCCCCTGGTCATCTTCTTCAACGAGATCCATTACTCCGACTATGGGTATGGGCAGATTGTCGAGAAGAAACCTGAAAGGCTCCTCAATGGCAAGGACAACGGTATTGTCGTCATGGAAATTCTCATGATAAGTTCTCAGCAAAGATTTCCCTTGTGCCAAAAGACTCTCAAAACTATTTTCTCCCTTGTATTTGATTGCTTCATTTTCAGATGCCCGGATGGTCCAGTAATAAGTGAACTTATCCTGCAACTGTTCTAATGTCATAATCGTCCCCATCATCCTTTCCTGATGGAAATCGGCCAGAGTTTGATGGATGCAGCTTCCGAAGGTCATATTATCGGATATAAATTCCGGTTTCAGTTTGTCTATTCTGGAAAACCGGTATAATAAGCTACATTCCATGTATTCCGCTATTGATGATGCGGACAGATGGAGTCCCTTGCAAAACTCGTCAAGTCTCATTTCTGTGATCTCCTTGATGATAAGCGGCGAGGTCTGGACACGAGTTTATTGTCATGTCGCAGACCCCGCCAACGATGGTTCAAATGTTTATCTGGTTATGCCGCCTGCTGAAGATGTCGGATAAAGCCCTTGGCCTCGCTTGCGTTGATCTGCTCGTAGGGCTTCTGGTACTTCTCGGTGAACATCTTCAAGAGCTGCTCTCCGTTGATGCCCCTTCGTTCGGCAAGTTTTTCGATTGCCTTGATCTGGGCCTCGGACGGCTTAACCTGACCTTCCGCAGTCTTGGTATCAGGAGCTTTCTGATCCTTCTCCCTCTCTCCAATGGCTTTAGCTCCTGCATCTGGAGCATTGCCCGGTTCAGCTTCTTTGCCAATCTCTTTTTTCGCCTGGTGGTCTTCTTTTCTTCGGTCATCAGCGGTCGCTCCTCCTTTATGCTGCTCCTTCGGCGGAGCCTGATTTCTCGTTTCAATCACAGGTGCTTCTGTCCTTGTTTCCCGGCGTGATTTGTTTCTGGATCTCCCGGAATCATCATCAGCAACATCTTCGAAGTCCCCAAGCTCCTCCAAACAGGTCATGCCGATGTTGGTGAAGTCACGGAGCGCCCTTGCTTTCGCCCTGGTCGCTGCTACTCTGAGAATATGCTCCGCAACCATGCGATTGACATTGAGAGGATTTGCATCGGCAATCTCTACAAACAGCTCCCCATTCATGGATTCGACAGTGGCTTTGCATATGGCCTCCATCTTGTTGTCCTTGGTAGGAAACTGAACAGGTTCGACGATCATTCTTCTGATCCCCTTCTGGTGCGCCAGGTCGAGCAGCCCCGAATACAGGACGAACTCCTTTGCCTTGATTTTGGTTATAAATCTTTCATCCAGTTTGGGGACAACATTCTGAAGAACATCGACCTTTCTGATATTACCGTTGCCGTTTATGACAGCGAGGATATGCTTGCAGACAAAGCCGGGATCTTTGGCAATCATGCTCGTGAAATCTCCACAGGTGCAGGATTTGCTGCCGTTATTGCCGGTTACCCGGTAGCAGATCTTTCCTTCCGAGCTTTCCACATAATACTGGCCGTCCGGGGTCTGAAATACCTTCAGACCGTTAGACCGGTCATTTCTTTGCGATATGTCCTTTGTGGTCATTTTCTCCTCCTGTACTTAGAACGGAACATCTCCCTCAGGTTCATTATCGTGTCCATCTTCATGTCCCTCATCTTCAGTGTCCTTGGTGAACCCTCTGCCGTCCGTCTTGATGAACTCGATCTGGTTGGCAATGAGCCGGTATCCGGATTTCTGGTTGCCATGATCGTCAGTCCACTTCTGCTGGTCAAGCAATCCCTGTACCGCGATCTTGGCACCCTTGTGCAGACACTTGGTCGCCAATTCGGCAAGCTTGTTGTAACAGGATACCCTGATCCAGCTTGTCTTGTCCTTGCCCGAGCGAAACGCCATGGGGAAGGTCGAGATTGCAACTCCGTCAGGGGTGAAGAAGTCTTTCACATCGTCTCCGAGGTGCCCGGTAATGATTAATTGATTCATGCTTTGTTTCTCCTTTCTGTTTTTGATGGTTGATTTAAATGATGGAGAGAACAGGGCGGCAGCGTAGCCCAAGCCTGCATCATAAACCCTGTCTCTCCGAGGAAGAGGTGGATGGAATAATCGCATCCGGCTCAAGAGGGGAAAATCCCATTTGGGGAATGTTGAGCTTTACCGGTCCTTCAAGGTTAGAAGTAGCGGGATTGCTCTGTTGGAGGGAATTTCCAGCTCATGCCGGGTTATAAATACCATCCCCAACATTCTGATCTCACTATTGGTCTGTCCGGTGATTTATTATGAAGTTGATACGGCGCTTGATGGCAGTTCAGACGAAATCTTAAGCGGCAAGAGCCAGGCGGATCTTCCTTTTCGGAAGGTCCTCGATGGAATCGTTGATCGCCTCTTTCAGCGTCGTCATAGCCGTTTTGATCTTGTCCTTCATCTGGGTATTGTAGTTGAGCCCATAGGGAGAGATCCCGGAGATGGTGTCTCTGGCGATATTTGCCAATTCTATGAGCTTCTCGTCGTCGAAGATATTCCTCGTGGTCAGGTCGGACAGGAATTCATGAAGTTTGTTGAACATTGAACTCTTGATCGTCTTTGTCTGACCGTTGTCTTTGGACAGTTTATCGACCAGTCCATTGACGATCTCCGCAAATTCCTCCCTCAGTGCTACTGCGGCCATATCTCTGGCTTCCGACATCATAGATTCGAATTTCTGCTTCTCGCGTTCATATACTTCCGGTGACAGGATCACTCCCTTGCCGGGAATATCAAGGGCAAGGAATCTCCACTCGAACTTGAACTTCGATCGGATGTCCATCGGATAGTCCGCTTCGTTGAAGAGGTCGCCTAGATGACGCTTGGCTTCTTCACGGGCCAGGTCGTAAGTCCCAACAAAGGCATCGACCTTCTCCATGAATTTCTCCTTCTGGTAGTTCAGCCGTTCATCAACAAAGGCAAGGCTCTCCTTGGGAATCATGTAGAGACTGGTGATCGGGAACGGCAATGAATACTGCTTCACCAGATCACGCGCTTTGTGTGTAGAAGTGTGCAGCGGCCCCAAAAGCTCCGGGTTGATCAGGAATTTTCTTCCCCGAAGCCATTCGCTGTTGCTGGAAACCTTCGTCATGTGGCTCTGGTCCAGCATCTTGCTGCCCATCCAGGTAGAGGTGCTCAACTGGATAAGACACGCCTTTCTGAAAACATTTTCAAATTCACTCATTTCTTTCCTCCTTGTTATTGGTTATTTCACCCGCACAGTTGCAAGTATTTCTTGGTCTTCTGCTTACCCTGGTAATAAGCAGGGGTAAGCTGCTTTGCTTGTTCTTTACCGAGCAGGTCCTTCAGGAACTTTGATTCCTCAAGACATGCTTTCCCGGTAAAGCCCCTGGTCTCGATATGGATCTCTCCATCATCAGAGACGTCGACAATGATCTCTTTCATGGTTTGGTCCTTTGATTGTTGTTCTTGGGATTTACAGATCAGAAGGGCTTTTCTGTCTCGGTAAGCAGACCCTTCTCCTTCATGGAGACAAAGCCCTTGCTGGATACGACAAGGTGATCATGGACAATTATGCCCAGGAGCTTGCCGCACTTGATAACGTTTCTGGTGAATGCCAAATCTTCCGAGCTTACTTCGAGATTCCCTGATGGATGATTATGCGCCATGACGATATAAGCGGCATTAGTCAAAATAGCGCTCCTGAAGATCTCCGATACGGTTGATCCGCAGGTGTTGATGCTTCCTATAGCGACAGTTTCAATACCGATCAGGTGGAGGTCCGTCGCCAACATGATGGACAGAAGAGTCTCCCTGTCTGATGATTCGAGCTCGTCCTTGACCAGTTCATATGCCTTCACAGGAGTGTTGATCAGAATCTTTGGCAATTGGTCATTCTCCCTAATCAGGCATACCTTGCAGCGGGCCGCTCTATAGATTGTCGCCAATTCAGGTCCCTGTTGCCAGCTGCCCTTGGCTTTCTTGCCATAAGCCCGCTTCAGGATCGATTCTGCGGTCAATGGTTCACCTCCTTTCTTTTTTGATAATTGTGGTTAGCGGCCAGATTTTCTAGAAGAGCTTGCCGGGCCTTAGAATGTCATCAAGGGAATAAATGGATTTGGGCCATTCTTTACGAAATGCCATAGCCATCGCTTTCCTGATTTTTTCAATCAGTTTATGCCGGCCGACACTTTCATAATTGTCGGTCTTGATCTGTTTATCCGTCTTTATGGCTTCTATGGCCCGGCGCTCGAATTGATCCAGGATGTCCATCATGGTTTCCCTGGAAATACTGTCTTTCAAGATGTATCTTCTGTCGATGTCGTTTCACCTCCTGTCTTGTTATTCATAATTCATTCACCCTGATCCGCAGACGGTCATATAACCAGTCAGCGATCAGTCGTCGGTGACAGGGCTTACCCGGCTTCTCCCAGCAAAGGATCACAGCGTCTTCTCCCAGATCATGATAGACCTTCTCTGGGTCGAGCTTATCCAGGATGTCCTCCTGATAGATCTCGACATAGTTTTGCCATGAGATATTGTGGCGCTTGTATTCTTTGACAAGGGACCAACCGGGGCAGAGTTTTCTGTAGTGGCGGGTGTCCTTCAGCCAGGGGAGATGTCGGGGGAAGGTATTGGATACTGCTACCAGGTTCAGTCCCGGGTCTCTGATCCTGTTGGAGAAGTAGTATGATGTCTTCATCGTGGCTCTCCTTCCAGATCTTGCCGGGTCGTTAGACCCTCAAGACCAACCTAATAGATTGATCGTTGCGGATCTCTCTTACCTGGTACTTCTTCCTCTTCGCTTCCCTTTTGATTCTCTCAATGGTGTATGCCTGCTTCAATATGCCCGCCTCCTTGCCTATCTTCTGTTCCAGACCGCCGGTATGCCAGGAGTCCCATAAGAGGATATATTTCGCTCCTTTTTTAACAATGCCTATTTCATATGTGCAGTCCTGGATTCTGATGGCATGGTCGCACTTACCGAGGTCTTCTAAAGCAATCCCTTCCGGTAGAGGGCTGTCACCAACCCAGCGACCATACCACTGATACGTCTTTTGGTTCTCGATGAAACTGAAGCCGAGCATTTTACAAGCCGACTCCAGATCCTCAAGTGATAAAATCTCCAACTCGATCTTCGCTATGTGGCTCAATTGATCCTCCTTTCAGTATATTCTTTTGAGCTATGCCGCTTCCTTCCCGTTGAATCCGCAGATATTACATGCGGAAGGGTCTCGGCATGTTTCACAGACCTTTTCCCTGTCCATCAGGGACGGTATTTTCTCAAAGATGGCATTCATGGTTTTCGTCATCGGTTGGTTCAACGCCCATGAGATTCTTCTTAATGTCGCTGAAGCCGATTCGCTAAGTTCAGGCGTGTAAGCCATGGTGTTTTCTCCTTTCTGATTCATTATCCAGAGCTTGCCGGTAAAAATCCCTCGATGCTTTCTTTCAATATGTCGAAGTTCTCTTCCTTCTTCATAAGTTCGTTACAAACGAAATCCTTCTTATAGACCGACCTAATTTTCCTTTGTTCATCAGGCTCATCATCCGGCGTATTGGCAAGTCTTGCCCTTGTCTTCGCCCATTGTCTGAGGGCGTCAATATCCTCCCGCATAGTACGGGACAGTGGAACTAAGGCGTCATACGCCTGGTCGAGACCATCAAATAATGAGTCCTTGGCAAGTTGCTCTATCTCCGCTCCGGTGTAGCCATTGAGGCGGTCGGAACAACTGATGGGAATATCCGATCCCCATTTGCGATTCATTATTCTGATGATCTCTTTTCTTTCCATTGATGTAGGCAGATCGACGAAAAATGTTGCGTCAAATCTGCCTGCCCTTATGAACTCTGGTGGAAGTTGAGATATGTTATTTGCTGTAGCCATGACCAGGACGGAAGATTTTGTCTCCTGCATCCATGTAAGGAAATGGCCGAACATGGCGGCAGATGTGCCTGCATCGGTTTCTCCGCTTGACCTTGTTCCCGCGAAAGCTTTCTCAACTTCGTCGATCCAGACGATTGCCTTTCCAAAAGCGTCGATCAATCTTGTGGCTTCCCTCATGCGTCTTTCACTCTCACCCACTAAAGAGTTCTTTAATGAGCCGATATCCAGACGTATCAGGGGCCAGCCTAAAATTGATGCAGTCGCTTTCGAGGCAAGACTTTTTCCGGTGCCGGGAATGCCAACGAGTAAGATTCCCTTGATTTGTGGTAAATTGTTGTTGTCGGGGTTGAATGCAATTGATCTATTTTCGATGAATGATTTGAAGTTGTTTAATCCTCCTACGTCAGCAATGTCCGCCGGTTCCCAGAATTCCATGAGTCCAGATTTTCTGATCATCTGGCCCTTGGCCTCGGAAATGACTTTGGTCGAGAAGTAGCCCTTCCGAATCAGCGACAGGGCAAAAGCCGTTTCACTCTCGAACTCGGTCAGTCCTTTTGCTGCTCGGGCCGCCTTTCGATTGGGTTTGATATTGTGGGGCTTCCCCAGTTCATTCTGAAGAGTGAATAGCTCCTCGTCATCAGGTAGTGGCAGGTCCACCAGATGGAAGAACTTTTCCACCTCCGGTTTGAGCTGGATGATGGGTGAGACCATAATCAAGGCACATCCCGTGGCCTTCCAGCGAGATATGCCGTTCTGTATAGCCTGGATAACTTCAGGACTTTCCAGGAACAGGTGCAGATTATGGCAGATCAGGACCGTATCCTGATAACCGTTGAGCCAATTCAGTGCCTCTACAGGGTCTTTGATCTCGTCGATGGTTTTCAGTGTAGATGCTTCCCTGATGCCTCTGAGGCAGTCCCAGATGACGAATGTCCAGCCGTCACAGGGCAGAGTTTCTTCAGCTCGGTGCGGCTCCTGAGTAAGGACGCAGAGGGCGGGAAAGCCCGCTTGAAGATAGTCGTGGATCATAGATTGTTCCTCCTTGAGATTTATTGTTGTCGCCGATGTAGCGACGGATTGATAAGTTTCAGGATCAATGGCACCCGTGGGTGATGTTGATCGTAGGGACAGGTATCAAGTCCCCCCGCGGGGGATTGAAAATCGTCGTTTGGGATAGATAATCATTGCTGCTGCCGTCGTTTCACTTGCTACCGTGGTAGAGGCTGAAAATCATGCCGAGCAAGACTCTTGATAGTTTTGGTCAGTTATCAGGGGCATTTTTCAAATCCACCGGTGGTTTTGATCGTGAATTTCAAGTTGTCTCGGGAACACTTGAAAAAACCGAAGATAGAAATCGCGTTTGTTGGGATTGTCAAAAGCGATTCGTCTGGAGGGGATGTCTTGGGGGAGCGATTGTTGAAGAGTGTGAAAAAGGCCCGTTATCCTGTATCAACAGGAAGCTCTGGCCGGTAAAGATTCATTTGTTGGAATCTATATAAAAAGCAACGCCCCCGACATGTCTGCCGAGAGCGTCACTTTTCGACTCCTGTTAGTATTATTTCTCTATGAAAACATTGAATTTCAGAAAAGAAACGACAAATATAGCCGCAGCATTATGAAATTATTTTTCTTTCGTGCTCAAAAAGCGCGACACACGTTTGTCGACATGATCTTGAATTAATACATAAGGATCGTTAAATAGATATCAAAGAACAAAATTCTTATTCTTATAGGAAAGGAGGTGAGCAGATATGTTAAATGGCAAAATTTCAGGTCTGATAGTCGGGTCTCTTGAGAGTTGCCACGATAGATGATGGGCGATCAGCCACAAAGAGTGATGGAGGTTTAAGGGTAATGACCGGTACGTCCTTTGGTCAAGCCATGGCGGTTCAGGATTCGAGCGATGGTTGATAAG
>Ga0116187_1005316_pt1 | contig 10797 bp, 6 predicted proteins | sample AD_JPNNA6_MetaG_FD_89755 | JGI IMG/M metagenome (GOLD analysis project Ga0116187, IMG submission 89755) | Active sludge microbial communities of municipal wastewater-treating anaerobic digesters from Japan - AD_JPNNA6_MetaG | ecosystem: Engineered > Bioreactor > Anaerobic > Digestate | place... | reverse complement strand
TTACCCAGGATCCAACCTATTTCGGGCAGTATGTCCCGGTGGAAAACGAAGCCGCCCTGGAATCCTTTCATCGAGCGTTGGGTCGTCTTGCGACAGCGCGGCGGGACAAGAAAGACACAAAAAAAGTGCGAATGTTGGCTTATGGGGCTTCGCATACCCAGGCGGATGTTTATACGGGATACCTTCGGAGATACTTGCAAAGTCGTTTTGGAGACGGGGGCCAAGGATTCGTATTGCTTGGGAAAGTGAATTCTTGGCATCGAATGCTGGACACGAAAATGGAGAATCAATCCCTTGGTTATCGGCATGCCCATTATAAAAACGATGTCGAAAACGAGCCCCTTGGGCTGTTCGGAGCCGCTTTCGTCGGAACGACGAAAAACGCCTATGGGGAAATCATTGTATCCCATGATTCTCCGAATACTCGCTTTGAATTGCATTATTATCGACAGCCCAAAGGAGGAGATGTCGAGATCATGGTCGATGGGCAGGTCGTGGCGACCGTTCCCACCGAATCGGAGACGGAGGAACCCGCTTATTACGGTTTTGAGGCAACGGCAGGGGCGCATGCCATCCGCGTTCGTCTTGTCGGTAACGGTTCGGTACGACTCTTTGGTATCACCGCGGAGACGGATTCGCCAGGGGTGGTGGTGGACACGTTGGGGATAGGGGGGACGCGAATGCCCAGCGCGCTGCGGTGGAGCGAATCGGTTTGGGCCGACGCCATCCGTCGACGGGACCCTGTGCTGGTGACGTTTGCCTATGGCACCAACGAAGCTGGCAATACGGCGATGGCCATAGCGCCCTACGAACAGCGGGTGCGTGAGGTGCTCGCTCGCTTGCGAAGGGCTGCGCCGCAAACGAGTTGTGTGCTGATGGCGCCTTTCGACTTTCCTTTGGTTCACGACGATACCCTCGTCCGTCGTCCGGTGTTGGAAAGGATCGTGCAGGCGCAGCGCAGGATTGCCAAGGATATGGGATGCGGGTTTTGGGACGGTTATGCATTCATGGGAGGCGCGGGGTCGATGAAGCGTTGGGCGTCTGCCAATCCACCTCTGGCCTCGGGCGACCATATCCACCTGACAAGGCTGGGATATACCTATGTGGGAATCGCGCTGGCAGACGCGCTGATGCGTCGTTATGACGAAAATCCTCGGTATTGGGCTGAGCTGTCGGCGCAATCCCCCTGATGATGTCGGATGTCGAGGTACACCGGGAGGAAGAAGTCATTGCTCGGTCCGCGTCAGGGTCGGCAAGCCCATCCCAAGAGTGAGACCAGGTTATATAAATCGTTTTATTTTCCATAACTTACGAGCATTCAATCGCCTTGTGTCGCTTCACTTTCGCGGTGGAGCAACCTGGATGGGATGGGTAGGCCAAGTCGTGGAAAGATGGCGGCGGCGGCGTGGGCCGATGAGCTTTTCGTGCTCCGTTTGGCCTTCGCACGTGTCGCCCTTGCGACGAAGATGGTCCCTTAGGGGCCTGACAATGGGTCTTTTGCCTCCTTTTTTGGGTCGTCGGAAGCCTCGAGGGTGGGCAGCGGGCTTCCTGCCATCCGATCGCGATACTGCTGGTAGCCATGGAGGATGGCGTTGGCGACCAGCGAGGCGATATATTCATGCCCCGCGGCGCTGGGATGCCCGAGGTCGGGGGAAATCAAGGGGGGATTGGCCCGGTACCATTTCGCGATCGAGCCATCGCCACCGGTGGCTTCATAGGTATCGAAATAGCCACAGCCATTGCGTTTGGCCACTTCTCGCTGGGCTTTGGACAATTGTTTGGCGAATTTACGAGAGACGACGGTACCTTGTACGGTGCGTTCCCCGCGATCGGTCATGCTCAGCACGAGGCAGGACATGGTGGGTTTTCCTGCTCGATACTTCCTGATGGCCTCTCCGTATTCTTCACAATAAGGTTCCATGGACTCTTTGAGGTCCAGGTGGTTGCGTTTCATATCGTTGCCCCCGAAGAGAAAGACGATTAGGTCCAGGTTCCGATGCCGGACCTGATGGCTGATGTGGGTGGCATCTTGTGTCCGCATCTGTCGGGTGGAGCCGGCAATCATCACCATTCCATCCCAGACCACACCGGGGCCATCGTTTTCGAGAACGACGCCATACAAGCGAACGTCGCCACCGCCGGCGGCGCGTACGCGAAATCGGTGTCCTCCCCGTGGTACGGTAACGGCGTACCAGCCATCTTCCCGGTCTTTTCCACGGGTGTCCACGATGATCGGAGGGTCCTTGTCGACCACGATTTCGACTTTTCCGCCTTTGGTTTGTCGTCCGAACCACAATTCAAAGAACGATACTTCGCTTCCGAACCCTTCTTTCGGTGTTCTCCAGGTCGACATTCCGCCCCCTCCGGAACGAGCGATCAAACCACCATAGCCATAGAAAGGTTCGTTTTTGCTGCATTGTTGTACGATGAAACAGGAATACCAGCCTCCCGCCCGGAGATACTCAATCCCCCGTTGTCGATAGCCGGGATCGTAGCGATCCATGAGATGAAAACCATGCCCCGCATCACCAAAACGCGTTTGAAGACGCCGTCTTATGCCACTGGTGATGCCGTCGATGGCGAGTACCGAGTCCCCCCAATGCCCTGCTCTTGCAATGGCTTTGGGGATCCCAAGATCCGCGAGAGCTAGTTTTTCATAGAAATGGTCGAGAGCCTCCGGAGGTTCGATGCCGAAAGCGGGTTTTTCGATGCGAAGATTGTCGGCATAGGGGGGAAAACGTTCCGCCGCCGGCTCCGTGGGTTCGGTGTGTACGACAGGCAGCGCGGGCGTAAGTACCTCTAACCGCGCGGCAGCCATGGCTTCTTGCTCCGCTTGCAGGATTTTCCCCTCGCCCAACAGTTCTCTGCCCACGATATTCCAAAACGGAACGTATTCACCTCCGGGAACCCAAGGACGCAAAAAATACAAGGTTGGAATCAGGTACGGTACCGCGATGGCGCCGAACAACCCCAACCCAGCCCAAAAAACGCGTATCAACGCGTTTCGCCCGGAGGGGGACTCCGGAGACGATCGGGATTCGGCCGGGGTTTTCGCTTCGTTGGGCATCGTAGGGACTCGATTGGATTCACGGGGGATGGTAATGTCAAGTCCCAACGTCATCGGGACCTGTTGCCGGGACCCTACTGTTCAAAAAGCGAAATAAATATTCGCTCGTGGACCGGCAAGAAGAATACTGAGCAGCCCCGCTATCAAGGCTAGCCCTACGCCAAGCAGGATGGCCGGGGTTTTCGAAATCCACTGTATGGCTGTTCGATTCACCCGCTCAGCAGGGGTATAATGCAGGGCGAAACCGACCAGCAGCAAGAAAAAAATTCCCCATTCCGCCAGGGGACGGGCAAAGGAAAGCGAGGGGATAGCTTCTAACCATGCGGAAAGATTAGGGATTCTGAATAGGCCTTCTCGTACGCCAAGTCCGTCCCATTGGATCAGCTTGAGGGATATTTCGCGGGCGGCATCGAGATCCTCCGCGCGAAAAAAGATTCGGGATAGGATGGAAAAATGGATAGTCAACCCGATATGCAAGGGAAGGGTCCAGCGTCGAGTGTCGGCACGGGGCAGAAGCGCAATCAACAATGCGATGGCGCCACCCAGCAGCGAGAACTGCCAAATATCGGGGATACGGAGAACGAGCCGGCCCAGCAACGCGAGGGCAGCCGTGGTTAGCAGGGTCAACGACCCGATTCGAAGCACACGCGCCATACTCCACGGTGGAAGCTTGCGGCACGCGCGATTGAAAAGCATCGCACCCGCTTGAACACTGGCATATATCACGAAATTCCAGCTTGCTCCGTGCCAGATACCCACGAGAAACATCGTGATGCCAAGATTGATATAGGTCCTCGTTTCCCCCACGCGGCTGCCTCCGAGGGGATAATAAAGATAATCGCGCAGCCAGGTCGATAGGGTCATGTGCCAGCGGCGCCAAAAATCCGCCATATCGATGGCCTGGTACGGTCGATTGAAATTCTCGGGGATGCGAAAATGGAAGAGGCGCGCCACGCCGATGGCGATATCCGAGTAGCCGGAAAAGTCGGCATAGATTTGAAGCGTAAACGCGTAAAGCGCCATAAGGTTTTCCAAAGAGCTATGCGTTGCCGGAGAGGCAAACACCTGATCCGAGAATACGGCGGCGATGAAGTCCCCGAAAACAACCTTTTTGACCACGCCTTTGCTGATTCTCCACAGGGCCTCGTTGACATCATCGACGGTGAGCTTGGGACGATGGTGGAGCTGATGAAGAAATTCGCTGGCGCGAACGATGGGACCCGCCACCAGTTGCGGGAAAAATGCGACAAAAAATGCAAAACGAAGGAAAGAAGGCTCCGCCTTGATCTTTCCTCGGTACACATCGATCGTGTAGCTGAGGGTTTGAAAGGTGTAAAAGCTGATCCCAATGGGAAGCAGGGCATGAACGACGGGCAGGTGAGGAGCCAATCCAAATACGGAACAGATGTCCCGCGCGACCTCGAGCAGAAACCCCGCGTACTTGAAGTATCCGAGCAATCCGAGGTTCGTCAGAATCGCAACGAGCAGCCATGGCTTCCCGGCTCGCCCATCAGGCTCGTCCGGGGGCAGGCGCTTTCTCGCTGCGGCGATTCGTTGTCCGCAAAAAAAATCAACAATGGTGGATAAAATCAGAAGCCCAACGAAATACCATGGTGTTGGCAGAGGCCCGTCGACCGGTTTCGACGATGCCATATAGAAAAAGTAGCTGCTACCGACAATCCAGAGCAAGCGGGCTCGTGGTCGTCCGACCAGTGCCCAGTAGACCGAGAAGGTCACCGCAAAAAACAGCAAAAAATCGAAACTGGCGAAGAGCATTCAGCCATCCATGCGGTCACGCGCCGTAGCGGAATCTTCCTCCTTACCAAGGGGAGTTGGCTCAAAGGCGCGTTGTTTTGTCAGAACCACGGGGCGAGGGACTTTAGCAGAGAATCCCTGGTGGGGGACAGGATAGGTTCGACTCGCTTCGGTTTGGGGTTCCTTATCAGCTTGGCTGCCAGCGTTGGTTCCATTATGGAATATTCTTTCGAAGTTTCATATAGTTACGCATTGTGCGCTCCGTAATCATTCGCACCTACCCTTGTCTTCGATCTCGACGACACGGAATAGCGCGCCGCACGGCTGCGGGTTTTCGCGCGGCTATGGGTCGGGCTGCGGTTCTGGCTGCGGCTCGGATGGAATTGGCTATGCGAACGGCATAGGCGTTGGTTCTTTTCCCTCCTATCATGGGGCTCACGACATAGGAGTAGCATGAACGACTCCCTCTCCGTATTTCCGAAAAATTGCCTCCGGATGGTGGAGTTCGGGTCGTGCTGGACGCGACGCCGGCTGTGGCGCCTGATGCTTTTGTGTTCTGGACTCACTGCGGGTTGGGCATTTTCCTCGTGGGTCGAGGCATCGGAAGGCGTTTTGCGCCCGGATTTGGTGGTGCTTGCCGATCCCGATGGATCGATGGAGCCGGGGGTTCGAAGTACGCTCAGCCTGGCGAGGCTGCTGTACCGATACGACGGCGTGATGGGTGACCTTTCGTTAGCGGATACGGAATCGATCGATGTGGCGCGCATGGCAGGACGTTCAGCGAAGGTGGTGTTCATCGATGCGCCGCTTGCATTTTTTTCCGTGACGTTCGGTCATGAGGTCTTCGGCCATGGGGCAAGAGCACGGGAGCAAGGGTTGACGTCATCGTATCGATTTCACCTTGTGCAGCCATATTCAAGCCTTTTCGGCCAACACGATGAGTTTGCGGGGGAAGCCTATTGGGGCCATCCGAATCAGGTGGATCGAGACATAGCGCTGGTCACGGGGGGAATCGAAGCGGATTATCGCATGGCGTATTGGATCGTCCACGATCTCATGCGATATGGCGGCGCTTCGTACGGTGATCTGTTGATGTATATGGCCGCCCGCGCCAGCTACGCTTCCTCGTTCTTTCAGCCGCAAAAAGCCACGGATGAACGCGATGATGTCCACCAATACGTGGGCTTATTGCAAACGCGATTCAACCGGTGGACGGATACGGAGCGAGATTCCATCGCATCGCGGCTGAGCACGGCTTATGGTTGGAATTGGGTGGATCCCATGATGATTTTTGCGATTCATGGGCTTTTGGTCGATCATCTTGGGCATGGGCGACGTTGGAGCGCGGCTCCCCTTCCTTCCGTGGGCTCCGTGCATTTTCTTCCCTGGACGAGTGTCAACGCAAGTCCTTGGGGGATGGAACATCAACTCGATGTGTTCATGCAACGCGACGGTGTGGTGGTGGATGTTTACGGACGAGTGGGCAGCAGTCGGCTTGCCGCGAGCGCGGGAGGAGGGGTTCGCGTGTCCGGTGCCAAACCGGCGTCCTTTTTGGGATGGAGCGCGCATGTCGATGGTTGGTACCAGCCGGAAACCTTGTTGTCGGAAAGAAATGTTTTCGAGCGCCCGTCGACGATCGGAGGCAATATCGGGACAGAAACGGATTTTTCTCTTGGGTCGAGTGTGGGGCTCGTGCTTTCGGCGGCGTATAAAACGCGGGGGTATCTGCCGGCTCGTCCGTTGGAGCGGGGGTTGTACGGCTATGCGGGGCTTCGGTGGACCCTGCCATGAGCAGGTGTCGGGGGCGAAGCATAGGCTAGCCATTTGGCGAAAGGTCTTCTACAAAGACCTCGACGTAACCCATGAGCAATGCCGACGACAGTTCCATCATTCACCGGGATGTGCATGCGGGGCCGCCTCGAATCGTCGTTGTGGGCTTGCCGATCGTTGGTCTTGTCGTGGCGATATTGCTCGTGCTGTTGGTCGTTTGGTTGTGGGCGACGGCGCGTGCTTTCGTGGTGCCCCAATCTTCCATGGCGCCAACGATTTATGGGGGCGATGAGGTGCGAGCGGATGCTACCGCCTTTGGTTTTCGTCTACCGCTGGTTGGCAGTCTTCGTGCGTCCACCGAACCACGACGGGGGGACGTGATCGCGTTCGAGTGGCCCATGGATCGATCGCTCGTCTATGTCATGCGTGTGGTTGCCGTGGGGGGCGACGAGGTGCAAGTGCTTTCGGATGGGTCGGTGGATTTGGGAGGCAAGCCGTTACGTCGCTGCGCCATGGGCTTGTGGCCGAAAGGCAGAGATCCGAATGGAATTGCGGACGGCCGACAGGCGTTCGTGGAGTGGAATGATGACTGTAACTATGCTATTTTATTAGGAAATGAACCTTCCTCGGGAAATTACTGCGTGGATAAGCCGTGTAAAGTTCCCGCGGGGCAATTATTCGTGCTTGGCGACAATCGTTCTGCCAGTTCCGACAGTCGTCATTGGGGATTCGTGCCGATAGATCACGTGATTGGCAAGGTGCTGGAGCCTCGGGTTCCGGATGATTTGCCGGGATGGAAAGCGTGTCTCGAAGCGCCTATTCCCTAACGGGGAAGGCTTAGCGCACGACGACCCAGGTACCGGTGCCTCGGTCATCGCCGGAGCGGATGGCATGCCATCCTTCGGGCAGCGCAGGTTCGGTCCAAGCGAAGAGCCATTGGGCATCGGCGACGGATAGGTTGATGCAGCCTCCGCTTTTTGGTTCTCCGAAGGCATCGTGCCAATAGGCGCCGTGCAAGGCGAAGGGCAGGTGGAAAAACTGCGTGAAGGGGACTTCGGACAGATAGTAGGTTTTTTTCTCCGGGTCCGGGGACATGGTGCGTGTGAGGTGTTTCCATTCGATGCGAAACGCGCCGGTGGGGCTCGTATTTTTCGCCGGTTTCCCCTGCACGCGCGCATATCCTTTGAGCCCTGGGGAAATCAAGGTGGCGAAGATGGGCTTCGAGCCTTCGTAGGCGACGAGTGTGCCCCAATGGATGGATACATCGATCCATTTTTCGCCTTCGCGCAATTCTAGCCCATCGGGGGGGCGACCCCGAACGACGACGGCATCGCTTTCCCGGATCCATCGTCCTTGTTCGTTGGTTTCGAGATAGCGTTTGCCGCGTTTCCAGCGGGCTTTTCCGGTGAGTTGGACGTGTTCGAGCCGCTTCCAGGTTTCGGCGGTAGCCACGAACGCCCCTTTGGGTGAATCGGCATCTTCCTTGAATTCGGCCCTTGGGGACCATGCGGCGGGGATGGTGGTACCGGAGGCGCTTTCTTGCGCTACCCCTTGTTCTTCCCAACGGTATTTGGTTTTTTCTTGTCCGCGAATGAAGGCCAAAGGCAGGTGGATGCCGTCCGACGAGAGCCGAACACCAGAATAACTCGACGGTTTTTGTATGGACACCTTGTCTTTGGGGACGAGCAGGAGCTGGGGAGTCAGCAGCCAGCTACGGCCTTCCGCGAAAAATTCGTCGGTCCAGGCGATGGAGGAGCGAGCGGGGACGGTGTCGTAGCGGGGGCGAAGATCCGTGGGCGTATGCACGGCTGCCCAGGGGGAAGGGTTGCCATTGGCAAGGAAAGCGGGGGCTGGGCTGGAAGCGGCAAAGATATCGACTCCGCGAAGGGGCGAAGGGGTTGGCACTTCGTCTTCGCTGGCTCCCGCGCGCCGCGCCTCGCGCAATTTTTCGAGTGCAGCAAGATGCTTATCGAGCTTCGGTTCCCATCGTCGCTGCTCACGGGCATCGGGGATGCTTCGATACAGCGGGGCGAATCGTGATTCTCCCCAGGAATAGGGACAAGCCTGATCGCTGAGGTGATGGGCTCGTTTGGCTTGCATCAGAGGATGGGTATCCGGTTCCAGGGTGGTCGTGCCATCGTGACAAAGAAAGCCGTAGGGTTCGACCGCGTACCATCCGCCGCGACAACCGGCCGTGCCAACCGGGGAAGGCTGTCGAAGCGCGACCGTGGAGCCAAGGTCGAGCGTTCCAATCTCAGGGGCTTTGTGGTCTGGGCGGGCGCGAATATAAGCATCTTGCGTGAGCGAGCCGATTCGTGGGACGGGGGAAGGCATGGGTTCGGCAGGGGGGGAGGGATGAACACGAGCGGAGGCTGAGGTTACGGGGGAGGATGCCAAAGGTTGGCTCGACACCAAAGGCGGTGTGGCAGGACTTTCTGAAGGAACGGAGGGGTCGGCGCATCCCGCGGCCCACGCGGAGATGCTGACAATAAGGGCAATCCATCGTGCAACCATCGTGGCCGGACCATGGGGGAAGTGGAGGGGAAGGGCCAAGTTCCGTTGCCGGCATCATCGTCCGTTGGCATCAGGAATTGGGCGTTGGATCGAGGGGGCGGGGGGGGCAGGAGGGAAAAATCGTCGCTGGCTCGAGATAAAAAAACGTAACTCAGTGGCGAGGTACTAATTCCTCTCGTAGGCTATTCTTTGCGATGAAAACCTGGACGCCCTTTCTGTTCACCCTGTTGATTTCCTCTTCTGCCTTCGCGGTGACGCAGCCGAATGGAAAGACCATTCCGGTGCAGAGCGTGTATTGTGATGGTGGAAAAACCGCGGGGCTCGCGGCGGTATTCGCGTGTATTTGTGAGCAGCCGGGGGTCTGCAACATCGGCGACCCATGTCCGGGCAACCAGGATCCGAACAGTTGTGACAAGGGTCAGAAGGGAACCTGTGAAACGACACTTTGGCATAATTGGAACGAGGATCCTTGTATTCCGAAGAATCTGTCGGGGCTCGATCCGGTAGCTGACGCGGACATTCAGCCCGAGACGTTTCGTCCTGTCTGTCCGATGCAGTTTCGGATTGAGAGCCGTGGAACCGCGATGTTTCGCGACATTTTTGGTTGGTATAACGTGACGGGGAGCAAGCCGAGCCTTGATGATTTGCACGTGATGCTCGACTGCAATACGGCTGCGGGCAAGACGGTCGAGCTTGATTTGCAGAGTGAGCCGGCGTACCTCGGGGGCGAGGTGGGATTTTTCCTTGCCACGCCGCAAGACCCCAACCACGGTCCGACTTGTGCGAATGGCGATTGCTGCGCCACCTTGGATCGGATCAAAAAAGGGGAGGGGTTCGTGTACTATTCCGAGCCGAAGTACAATCCCGACACGGCCGGCCAGATCCATCTTCTCATCTACGATAGCCGCATTTCCGATTATAAGTTCTATTTCGCCTGGGAAGATATCTACGGGGGGGACAACGACGACTTCACCGACCTGGTGACGAGTGTGTCTGGGATCCAGTGCAGTGGTGGAGGTTTGCCCTGCGATACCGGCAAGCCAGGGATTTGTTCTTATGGCATCACGGAATGTGATTCGAGCGGTGCGATTGTATGCAAACAAGTATTCGCGCCTTCCGCGGAGACCTGCGACGCCATCGACAACGATTGTGATGGACGCGCAGACAACGACGCCACGTGTTCCGGTGATCGAATTTGCCACCAAGGACGGTGTGTGAAGAGCTGTTCGAGCGGTGAATTTCCGTGTCAGGGGGCCTATCAGCAATGTGATTACACCTCGGGACTTTGTGTTCCTTCCGATTGTGTCGGGGTGAGTTGCGATGCGGACAAGGTATGTCGGGCAGGCAAGTGTGTTGCGCCTTGTGAGGGGGTGGTTTGTCCTTGGGGGCAGAGCTGTATTGGGGATGTGTGTCTCGATTTATGTGAAGGCGTGAGCTGTGCGCCGGGCCAGGTATGCCGGGGCGGAGCTTGTTTCGATGGATGTGGGCAATGCAGCGGGGCGACCTGTGAAGCGCCCCTTCGTTGCGATACGGCAAGTGGTGAGTGTTTCGATCCTTCTTGCGCTTCGCCATGTCCGGCGGGACAGCATTGTGAATCGGGGGACTGTGTGAGCAATTGCAAGGATGCGGTCTGTCCGGGTGGTGCGTCTTGTGTGGACGGCAGGTGTCAGGGAACCGATGCTTCGGGCTCG
>Ga0116187_1005294_pt1 | contig 10828 bp, 9 predicted proteins | sample AD_JPNNA6_MetaG_FD_89755 | JGI IMG/M metagenome (GOLD analysis project Ga0116187, IMG submission 89755) | Active sludge microbial communities of municipal wastewater-treating anaerobic digesters from Japan - AD_JPNNA6_MetaG | ecosystem: Engineered > Bioreactor > Anaerobic > Digestate | place... | reverse complement strand
CGTCCAACGCCCCGCTCCTGCCGGCTCGGCAGGCGCCGACCGCCGGCCTGGCGCTCGCCCGAGCCAACGACGGCCTGCCGATGGTGCTCGACCCGTTCGCTGTCGCCAGCCGTGCTGTCCTCGTACTCATCGGTTCGGTCGAACCGGCCAAGCACATCGCGCGCACCGCCATCGAGATGTCGATCGAGCACGACTCGAGCGCTGCGATCGACGTGGTGATCCCCCGGGCGATCGACCTGGTACTCCGCCGCGCCGCCCACCTCGTGTCGATCGGCGCCGGCCCCAAGGTCGTCGACCATTACACCGAACGCCTCGAGCTGTGGCGCCGCCTCGCCCGCCGCTCTGGGCTCGAACCCGCTGCGATCGTGCTCACCCTCGCCCCGTTCCCGATCCCGACCGTGGCATCGATGCTCCGGGTCTCGTTGGCCGAGGTGGAGGCGTGCATCGACGACTGGTATGCCGGCATCGACCCCGACGACAGCCGCCCGCGAAGCATCGCGCCAGCACCCGAACCGGTGATCGACCTGCGCGACTCGGCCCGGAACCCGGCGACCCCGGCACACTCCCCGGCGCATTCGGCGCCGTCCGCCACGCCCCGACGGTCCCACCGCCGATCGGGCTGGGCACGATTCCGGATCCGCCAAGCCTGACCACCGCGCACGTCGGAGGGGCCGACGCCGGCCGCGTCCGCACGGGAGGAATCCCCCGCACCCCGCGGCACACTGACCGTGAGGTCTCACCGTGCTCCGTAACCGCCGCGCCACTCCTCGGACCAACGCGTCGGAGGAGCAGTTCCAAGCCCTGATCGCCGACCACGCCGAGGTGATCTACCGAGTCGCGTACTCGGTCGTGCGTGACGAGCACCTCGCCGAGGACATCGTCCAGGAGACGATCATCAAGGCCTGGCAGGCCCTTCCCAGCTGGCGCGGTGACGGATCTCTCCGCGGCTGGGTGCTCAGCATCGCCCACAACACCGCCGTGTCCTACCTGCGACGCATGCGGGACACCTCGACCGAACCCGCCCGGTTGCCCGAACGGGCCAGCTCCGCCGACGTGGAACGCGAGACCGACGCCCGCGCCGACCTCGATCGTCTCCGGCTCGCGCTCGCCGATCTCGACGAGCTGAGCCGCAGCATCGTCGTGATGCGCGACCTGGACGGCCTCCCCTACCAGCAGATCGCCGAGGCGCTCGACGTGCCGTTGGCCACCGTGAAGACCCGACTCCTCCGTGCCCGGCGGGAGTTGCAGCGCGTCGTCGAAGCAGGAGTGCACACATGAACACCGAGCGACCACCATTCGACGGCGATTGCGACCGCGACCGCGACTTCGAGCGCGACTTCGACGCCGACCTGGAGTCGGAGCTGGCGGCGACCGACAACGTCCTCCACCGGTCGCTCGCTCAGCTTTTGGCACCACCGGCCGATCTGGAATCGAGGACACAGGACCACGTGGCCAACAGTCTGATGAGCCGATCGCTCCTGGGAACGGGTGCCGACCTGCTCACCGTGGGGTGGCAGACGCTCCGACTGATGTGGTCCGAGCCCGAGCCCGAGCCCGATGCCGATGAGACGGAGGTGACACGATGATCGAGGGGAACCGCTGGATCGTCGCCGTCGTCGCGCTGGCCGCGAGCCTGCTCCTGGGCGAGATCGCCGGCCGTATCGTGCGGGCATCGATGAACCGGCCCGACCGGTCGAACGAGATCCGCGAGATGGCTCGTCCCGTCAGCAGCTTCCTGTTCTGGGCGAGCACCGCACTCGGTGTGTTCGTAGCCGTCGCGTCCACCAGCCGCCACGCGTTCGAGCAGATCCCCGACCGGATGCTGAGCCGTCTCCCCGACCTGCTCTTGGCGGGACTCATCCTGATCGCCGGATACGCGCTCTCGATCGGCGTGAGTGCGGCGGTGGCACAGTCCGCCGTCCGGGCCTCGGGCCGCCGGAATCGGCGAATCGAGCGCACCGTGCGCCTCACCGTGCTCGGGGCGACCGGGGCGCTCGCCTTGAGCCAGCTCGGCGTCGACACCACCGTGCTCAGCCTGGCGATGGCCCTTGTCCTGGGGGCCCCGACGCTCACCGTCGCACTCCTGACGGCGTTCGGCGGGCGTCAGGTCGCGAGCGACATCGCCGCCGGAAAGGCACTCCGCAGCCACCTCAAGGTCGGATTCCACCTGGCCACCGGTGATGTCGAGGGTGTCATCGTCGCCGTCCACCCCGTCGCCGTCGAGGTGGAGAGCACCGACGGCCGCCGGGTCCACGTGCCGCTGCACTGCCTCCTCGAGGCCCCCTACACCGTGTCGCCCGCCCGATCCCGGGCCTGACCACGACCTCGGCGCACCGCCATCGGTCCGACGGATCTCCCGCTTGGGTGAATTTCCCGAAATTCTTCGCGACTTTCGGCCCCCGCGTGCGTCTACCCAACAGATTCGCTGACATCCTCCCGAGTGCTGGTGCTTCCGGAGACAGCAGTAGTGAAGATCGTCCCGCCGGAACTGGTGCCGGCGGGACGATCGCGTTCGGTGGGCCGTGGCGACCAGCGAGGCTCCGGGGTGGCGGCCGGAGGTAGCTTCGGGCCATGTTCCGCCACATCGTGCTCCTGACGCTCGTGCCCGACACCACCGACGAGCAACGCCAGTTCCTCCTCGACGGGCTCGCCACGCTGCCGCCGGCGATTTCCGAGATCGACTCCTACCGCTACGGCACCGACGCCGGTCTGGCCGACGGCAACGCGACCATCGGCATCGTGGCCGACTTCGCCGATCAGGCGGCGTACGAGCTGTACCGCGACCACCCGGTGCACCGTGCGGTCATCGAGGAGCGGATCCTCCCTGTCCTCGCGGGTCGCACGGCGATGCAGATCGTCGACGCGTAGACCTCCCGGTGCTGCTCGCGACTGTGTAACGACTGCTCGCGATGACTGCACCCAGTTTCTGGGTGACAGATGTCACCACGCCTTGCTATGGTGCCGTTCCGAGGCGGAATGCCTCGGAGTCGCAGTGATCCGGCAGGCCTCGGCCCCCCGGTTTGCCGCCAATCGATGGGCCGTGTGAGCAGTTCGGGGGGTCTGCTCATGCGGCCCCTCGTCGTGTTAGTGGGAGAACCTTTGCGTTCTGTCCTGCGAACCGGCCTGAAGTGTGCGTGGTTCGCAGGACAGAACTGCAGGGTCGGGCGAACCGCTTCCGGACAGATCGGATCGGCCGCGGCTCGCCGAACGGTCACATGGCACAATGCAGCCGTGCAGATCACCAAGACCTCGGGCGCCGACGGCTTCGTCGTCGTCGACCTCCCCGACGCAGCGACCGCCACTGGCATCGTCCGGTGCGCCCGCAAGATCCTCCAGGACGGCGCCGTCAACCTCGCTCGTTCGCTCACCTACTCCTACGCCGCGTTCGGCATCCCCACGTCGGGGGCGTCGGCCGGCATCAACGCCGATGGCGACGGTCGGGACGAGGCCGTCGCGGCCTTCGTCGCCGAGCTGGCGCCACGCGTGGCCGACGGCTCGCTGCAGCTCAGCGCCGGCAAGGGAGTGACCGATGCCGACCTGGAGCCGTGGGCGGTCGTCGCCGACGATGGCGCCGATGCGGCGCTCGTGGCGTCGGTGGTGGCGGCGGCGGCCGCGACCGTCGACCTCGCCGGTGCCACGGTCGCTGTCGAAGCCGGTGCCCCGGCATCGGAGGCGATTGCGGCCGGATTCGCAGCGGCCGGAGCCGATGCCGCGGTGCTCCCGCTCGCCGAGCTCCTCGCCGCCGGTCGCGGCGTTGTGGTGGTGGGCTCCAAGGCCGGGGTCCTCGACCACGAGAACGTCGGCGCCCTCGGCGCAGCGATCATCGTCGGTGCCGCCGGCCAGGCCGTCACGGCCCGGGCCCTCGCCACGGCGCGGCGCAACGGTGCCACGGTGTTGCCCGACTTCGTGAGCGCCGCCGGCCCGCTGCTCGCCGCCTCCGGCGAGGCCGACATCGCCGCGCGGGTGACCGAGGTGGTCCGCTCGGTCCTCGACCACGAAGAAGGTCCGTACCTCGGTGCCTGCTACGCGGCCGAGGCGTTCCTTCGCACCTGGTCCTCCGAGCTCCCCTTCGGGCGTCCCCTCGCATGACGGCACCCGCTCCCGACCTGCCCGGCGCTACCGTCGAGTTGCCGGGCCAGCCCGACGGCGTGTCGTGGCCGACGCTCACCTGGGCGACCGGCGCGCAGCTCACCGGTGACGCCGACCGGGTCTCCGACGTGCTCGACCGGGCGTTCGCGACGAACCCGAACCCCAAACTCGCCCTCAGCCTGGCGTTCATCGCTGTGCAGGGCGGCCGCATCGTGGCCGAGCGCTACGGCCCCGGCGTCAGCGCCGCGACGCCGCTCACGTCCTGGTCGGTCGCCAAGTCGATCACGCAGAGCGCACTCGGCCTCGCCCTCGCCGACGGCGTCGTCGACCTCGACGCCGTTCCGGCCGCGCCCGAATGGGCCGACCCCTCCGATCCCCGACACGCCATCTCGCTCCGGCACCTGATGGCCATGCGATCGGGCCTCGAGTTCAACGAGGACTACGTCGACGCCGGCACGTCGCACTGCCTCGAGATGCTGTTCGGTGAGGCGTCGGCGGACATGGCCCACTACGCGGCGAGCCAGCAGCTGGTGGCGCCCGTCGACTCGACGTTCAACTACGCGTCGGGCTCGACCAACATCGTCAGCCGCGCCGTGAAACAGGCGCTGGGCCTCGACCATGCAGGCTTCGACGCCTACCTCCACGAGCGGCTGTTCGACCCGATCGGTATGTCGAGGGCGACCCCGCACTACGACGGCGCCGGCACCTTCGTCGGATCCTCCTACGTGTACGCGACGGCCCGGGACTTCGCCCGCTACGGCTACCTCCATCTGCGCGACGGCATGTGGGACGGCCGTCGGATCCTTCCCGAGGGTTGGGTCGACGTCGCCCGCACCGCCCGCTCGGGCCCCGACGAGGACGGCCAGTACTACGGCGCGTTCTGGTGGGTCTGGGGCGACGAGCACGGCACGTTCGCCGGGCAGGGCTACGAGGGGCAGCTCGTCGCCGTCGTCCCGGCGCTCGACCTGGTGCTCGTGCGATTGGGCAAGTCGCCGATCGCGCACCGGCCGGCGCTCTTCCAGTTCTATCGTGACGTGATCAGCGCCTTCGCCGACGGTGCTGCCGGAGAAGGGGATCCCCGATGAGTCGACCACAGCAGTTCTCGTTCCCGACCTTCGAGTCGCCCGCCGAGGAACGAACCCACCTGCGGCAGCGACTCGCCGCCGGTTTCCGGTTGTTCGGGCGATTCGGGTTCGACGAGGGCGTCGCCGGGCACATCACGGCCCGTGACCCCGAGCGTTCCGACTGCTTCTGGGTGAACCCGTTCGGCATGAGCTTCAAGCAGATTCGTGCCTCCGACCTGATCCTCGTGAGCCACGAGGGTGAGGTCGTCGAGGGCGACTGGCCGGTCAACCAGGCGGCCTTCGCCATCCACTCGCGGGTGCACGCCGCTCGCCCCGACGTCATCGCCGCCGCCCACTCGCACTCGAAGTACGGGCGGGCGTTCTCGACCCTCGGGCAGAAGCTCGATCCGATCACGCAGGACTCCTGTGCGTTCTTCGACGACCACGAGGTGTTCGACGACTTCACCGGCGTCGTCAACGACACCGCCGAGGGCGACCGCATCGCCGGGGCCCTCGGCAAGAACAAGGCCGCCATTCTCCAGAACCACGGGCTGCTCACGGTCGGCACGTCGGTCGACGCCGCCGTGTGGTGGTTCATCACGATGGAGCGTTCGTGTGAGGTGCAGCTCGCTGCCATGGCCGCCGGCACCCCGAAGCTGATCGATCCCGAGGTCGCGGCGGCCACCTACCGCCAGGTCGGTGGCGAGCTCGCCGGGGCGTTCCAGTTCCACCCGTTGTGGGAGTGGATCACGTCCCAGGAGCCCGACCTCCTCGACTGAGCCCTCGCCCTCCGCAACCCCGTCTGCGCGGACCTCACCGCTTCTGTCCTGCCGTTCCGCCCCTGGAGGGGCGAGAACGCAGGACAAATCAGGTGGAGGCCTGCCGCAACTTCGCACGGACGCGGGCCGTGACCTCCCACGGGCGGTACCAGACCTCGTCCTCCCACACCTCGACGACGGTGAAGCCGTCCTGCTCCAGCCGAGCGCGACGCTCCGCGTCGTTCGAACGGAACGAGAGGGCCGAGTGGAATCGGTCGCTCTGTACCTCGACGATCAGGGGCAGCGTCTCGTGGCGGAGGTCGACGCGACCATCCCAGTGCTCGCCACCCGAGTCCACCTGGCGGCGCATGGGGTATCCGGCCTGCTCCAGGATCGAGATCGCCCGTCGCTCGAGGTTGGTCGCGGCCGGTACGTAGTTCAGGCCGCGGGGTTCGAGGTAGCGACGAAGCCCCGCCGTGCCGTTGCGGCCACGCTCGCCCAGCTGGGACAGAAAGGCAGCGAGCGATCCTCCCGAGAGCAGCCGCATCGCCCACAGGTGCTCGACCAGGTCGGTCGCCCGTGCCTCTCGGCAGACGGCGAAGATCTGGAGGGCCAGGAGTTCGGGCCTCACGATCGGGATGCCGTCGAGTTCCGTCGTCCAGGTGTCGGGCAGTGTCCTCACCTGATGAACCCTCGAGAGCGTCGTCCTTCGGCGGCTGTATACCGTCGTGACGACATGGAAGGGGCGAAGGCTGCAGGAGAGTCCCCACTGGTTTCCGCCGGACAGATGGGACAGCTTCGCTCCCGGGCCGGCGTCGAGCACCGCTGCCATCGCCGCTTGCGCATCGGTGCGCCGCGAACCTCGAAGTCGGATGACCTCGTCGGTCAGGGGCTCCCATCGGGGGTTTCCCTCGAAGAGATGGCGGGTGGCCTTCGGGCCGGCTCCGAGTTCCGCGTACTGCCGCCGAGTTGCGAGCGAGTGTTGCCGTTCGGCCAGTGCCAAGAGATGCGCCTCGATGTCCATGGAATGACGTTCGCTGGAGCATGCACCCCGCCGATATCGGGGGCTTCCCCCATGGCACTTGATCTGTCCTGCCGTTCCGCCCCTGGAGGGGCGAGAACGCAGGACAGAACCGGTGAGGGCGCGCCGGGCTGGTCCGGGATCAGGTGGGAGGCGGGCGTGGTAGTTTCTGCGGACCAACCGACGCCGTTGACATCGAGCGGGAGAGTTCCGGCGGCACCGCCGTCGGGCACCGAAGGAGCAACGCCCCGCAATCTCTCAGGTCCCGGGACCGCTCGACGTAGGCAACTCTGGAATCGAACCCGGTCAGCGGGTCCCGGTGACAGAGGGGAACCCCAACAGGAGTTCGCCCGATGCCGTCCACCGATCAACCCTCGATCATCGAGTTGCTGTCCGCCGGTCGTGAGGAACGCTTCGCCGACCGTCACCTCGGGGCGGCCGAGGCCGACCTCGCCGTAATGGTCGCCGCAGTCGGCTACGGGACGGTCGACGAGCTGATCGACCACGTCGTGCCGGAGTCGATCCGCAACCGCGACCTGCTCGATCTGCCGCCCGCCCTGACCGAGGTCGAGGCGCTCGCCCGCATCCGCTCCTACGCCGACCGCAACCGCCCCCTCGTCTCCATGATCGGACGCGGCTACCACGACACCACCACTCCCCCGGTCATCCTGCGCAACATCTTGGAGAACCCGGCCTGGTACACGGCCTACACGCCGTACCAGCCCGAGATCAGCCAGGGCCGCCTCGAAGCGATCATCAACTTCCAGACGATGGTCGCCGACCTGTGTGGCCTCGACATCGCCAACGCGTCGATGCTCGACGAGGGCACGGCGGCCGCCGAGGCCATGACCATGGCTCGCCGGGCCACCAAGACGAAGGCCGAGGCGTTCTTCGTCGACATCGACTGCCACCCGCAGACGATCGCGGTCGTCGAGACCCGCGCCCAGCCGCTCGGCATCAAGGTCCTGATCGGTGACCCCGCGACCGATCTCGATCCGGCGTCGGTGTTCGGCGCACTGCTCGCCTACCCGGGGTCGTCGGGAGCGATCGTCGATCCCCGGCGCGTCATCGAGTCGTTGCACGAGCACGGCGCGCTCGCCGTCGTGGTCAGCGATCTCCTGGCGCTCTGCCTGCTGGAGGCGCCGGGCACGCTCGGTGCCGACATCGCCGTGGGCTCGGCCCAGCGCTTCGGGGTGCCGATGGGGTTCGGCGGCCCCCACGCAGGGTTCCTGGCGTCCACCGATGCCCACAAGCGGTCGATGCCGGGCCGGCTCGTCGGCTACTCGCTCGACGCCGGCGGTCGCCCCGGTCTGCGCCTCGCACTGCAGACCCGCGAGCAGCACATCCGTCGTGAGAAGGCGACGTCGAACATCTGCACGGCCCAGGTGCTGCTCGCCGTCATGGCCTCGATGTACGCCGTGTACCACGGCCCCGAGGGCCTCCGCCGCATCGCCGCTCGCACCCACGCGATGGCGTCTCGGCTCGCCGCCGGCCTCGCCGCTGCGGGCATCCCCACGACCAACGACGTCTGGTTCGACACGCTCACCGTCGAGGTGCCCGGGCGGGCTGCTGCGGTGATCGCCGCCGCACTGGAGCGGGGCATCAACCTGCGTCCGGTCGACGCCGACCACGTGGGGGTCAGCTGCGACGAGACCACCACCGTCGAGGTGATCGAGTCGGTCCTGGCGGCGTTCGGCGCCGGCGGGATGCCGGCCGACGAGACCGTCGCGACCGGGCTGCCCACTGCGCTTGCCCGCACCACCGACTTCTGCGCCCACCCGGTCTTCCACAGCCATCGGAGCGAGACCGAGATGATGCGGTACCTCCGGCGCCTCGCCGACAAGGACATCGCGCTCGACCGGGCGATGATCCCCCTCGGCAGTTGCACGATGAAGCTCAACGCGGCCACCGAGATGATCCCCGTGACGTGGCCGGAGTTCGGGCGCTTGCATCCCTTCGCACCGCTCGACCAGGCGCAGGGCTACCTCGACCTGTTCGCCGATCTCGAGGCCTGGCTCGCGACCATCACGGGCTACGACGCCGTGTCGTTGCAGCCCAACGCCGGCAGCCAGGGCGAGTACGCCGGCCTCATGGCGATCCGCGCCTACCACCAGGCCAACGGCGACCTGGGGCGCACGGTGTGCCTCATCCCGTCGTCGGCCCACGGCACCAACGCCGCCAGTGCCGTGATGGTCGGCATGAAGGTCGTGGTGGTGGCGTGCGACGACGACGGCAACGTCGACGTCGACGACCTCCGCACCAAGATCGAGGCCCACCGCGCCGAACTCGCGGCGCTCATGGTGACCTACCCGTCGACCCACGGCGTGTTCGAGGAGGCGATCGGCGAGATCTGCGGTCTCATCCACGACGCCGGCGGTCAGGTGTACCTCGACGGCGCCAACATGAACGCCCTCGTCGGATTGGCCCAGCCGGGCAAGTTCGGCTCCGACGTCAGCCACCTGAACCTGCACAAGACGTTCTGCATCCCCCATGGCGGCGGCGGACCGGGGGTGGGTCCGATCGGCGTCGGAGCGCACCTCGCCCCCTACCTGCCGTCGACGAGTGGTGCGAGCGAGGGCGGTTCGGTCGGGCCGGTGTCGGCGGCCCCGTGGGGGTCGGCATCGATCCTGCCGATCTCGTGGTCGTACATCGCCATGATGGGGCCCGACGGGCTGCGCAGCGCCACGACGGGTGCCATCGTCGCCGCCAACTACATCGCCAAGCGTCTCGATCCGCACTACCCCGTGCTCTACTCGGGTCGTGACGGGCTGGTCGCCCACGAGTGCATCGTCGACATCCGGCCGATCGAACGCGAGTGCGGGGTCACCGGCGAGGACATCGCGAAGCGGCTGATCGACTACGGGTTCCACGCCCCGACGATGTCGTTCCCCGTCGCCGGGACGTTGATGATCGAGCCGACCGAGTCGGAGTCGCTCGCCGAGATCGACCGCTTCTGCGACGCCATGGTCCAGATCCGCGCCGAGATCGAACGCGTTGCGTCCGGCGAGTGGGAGCTCGCCGAGTCCCCGCTCCGCAATGCCCCCCATCCGGCCGACGACCTCCTCGCCGAGCCGTGGACCCGCCCGTACTCCCGTGAGCTCGCCGCCTTCCCGGTCGAGTCGTTGCGCGCGAACAAGTACTGGGTCCCGGTGAGCCGGGTCGACAATGGTTACGGAGATCGAAACTTGGTGTGCTCGTGCCCACCGGTCGAGGCATTCGCCGCGCCAGACTGAGCCCATGACCGTCACCGATCCGCCCCGTCCTCCTGTCAGCGGGTCCGGGAGCGGGTCGGCGTCGGCGGTCGGAGACGTCGATCCGCGTGACCCGATCGATCGATCGGGCCGGTGGAAGGTGCTCGCCCGCCCGTTCTCGATCGGCACATTGGCGGCGGTGGGCTCCACCGCGGCCGGCAGCCTCGTCGGCGCGATCGCCTCGGTCGACTCTCCGGTGGCCGCAGTCGCCGGCACCACGATCGACAACGTTCCCGGCCCGGTGCGGCGCTGGGCGATCAGCACGTTCGGTACCTCGGACAAGCTGGTGCTCGGCATCGGGATCGTGGTGGTGCTCGCCCTGATCGCCACGTTCGTGGCGTCTGCCGCGGCCCGTCGGCGGTGGGTCGTGACGGCGGCGATCGTGGCCCTGATGCTCATCGGGTTCCTCGCGCTCGACGACGTGACGCCCGGCGCCGTCGTTGCGACGATCGCGTCCGCGCTCGCCGCGTGGGTGCCGTTCGGTGTGCTCCTGCGCTTCGCTGCCCCACCCCGGCGAGTCCCCGTCGCCGTCGAGGCTCCGGTGGCCGAACCCATGGTGATCCACCGCTGGGAAGCTCCCGTCGACCGCCGGGCGTTCGTGGCCCGCGCCGGGGCGTTGTGGGCCGGCACTGCGGCCATGGCCGG
>Ga0116187_1005252_pt1 | contig 10886 bp, 9 predicted proteins | sample AD_JPNNA6_MetaG_FD_89755 | JGI IMG/M metagenome (GOLD analysis project Ga0116187, IMG submission 89755) | Active sludge microbial communities of municipal wastewater-treating anaerobic digesters from Japan - AD_JPNNA6_MetaG | ecosystem: Engineered > Bioreactor > Anaerobic > Digestate | place... | reverse complement strand
TTGCATATATCAAGAAATTTGCCGAATATTACATATAAGTTGTGCATACAGAGATTGAATATTAAAGTGTTAGATGACTCTAATGTACTACAAATCAATGATATGCGCAACTTTTTAAACATCGATTTATTAACTTTTTAATTCCGCCAACGGGTTTATTAACAAAAACTTATTATTAATGGACTTTATTTATGGTATTTGAAATGTTTTCTTACCTTTGCAGTCGCTAATTTCTCCCTATTATAGGAGGATAATTTTGCTTGTGGAGATTTCATGACAAATAAAGTTGAGCCAAAAGGGGAGATTAATCTCCGAACTTTCGAGGATAAAGAGTGTAACTGCTTAGTTAATAGTAATATAAATAACTTAGCAGGAGTCAAACAATTACCCGAAAGTGAAAAAAATACTAAAAAATGGTTCGTTTTGAGAGACCTCAAACGTTCTAATGCCAACATGCCTGCTTATAAACAGCTTGATACTTTCAATATTGAGATCTTCACTCCAATGACAGAAAGAATTGTTCTTCGAAAAGGAAGAAAAGTCAAAGAGAAGGTTCCTTTCATTCAAGATTTATTATTTGCACATTCTTCAAAGGAGACCCTTGATCCTATCATAGAGAAAATCAGTACACTTCAGTATCGTTTTGTCAAAGGTTTACAACGTTTTCCGATGGTTGTTTCTGACAGAGATATGGATCGATTTATTCATGCTGTGAATACAGACAATAAACCTCGTTTCTATGCACCTGAAGAGATAACTTCTGCCATGTGTGGACGAAGGGTGCGTATTGTTGGTGGAGCTCTCGATAATTATGATGGATTTTTGCAAACAACCCATGGCTCTAAGGTGAAAAGATTGCTCATAGAACTTCCAGGCTTGATGACCGCAGGTGTTGAACTTACTAATTGCGATTACATCGTATTAACTTAAAGATGAAAGGTTTAAGAATCAATTTTTTATATTTTGACAAATAACTTCAAAGCTTATTGATGTTTCGTTTATTTATTGAACGAAAACATAAAAAACATATTCGTAATATGGCAAAAAAATCATTTTTTTATGATTAGAGAATAATTGGATAATATGAAGAAGCATTTAAATATATTATTGGTTAATTGTGTTGTAGTGAATGGTAACAAGGGATGTGTTGCATTAACTGTTTCCACAATGTTTTTGTTGTCTAACCTTTTGGATTCATTAGGTTATTCATATACTTTTTATTTGTCACATAGTGGTTATTCTGATTTTTCTGAGCATGAGTTGGATTTTGTAGGTGGAAAGAAGTTAATTTATAATGCTTTACCTGATTTGCCTTATAAAGGATGGAAAGTGAATCTGAAAAAAAAATTGTTTAAAGGAATTTTAAAAAAGTCAGATAAGATATTGAAGTCTATAGATTATGTTTTTGATATTGGTCAGGGTGACAGTTTTTCAGATATATACGGAAAAGACAGATTTAATTATATAACTTATTGGTGTGAGAAAATGATGTTTTATAAAAAACATTACTGTTTCTTGCCTCAGACTATTGGTCCTTTTGATAATGAAACAATAAGAAACAGAGCTGTTTCAGCTCTTCAGTTTTCTGATTTTGTTTTGGTTAGGGATTCTCAAAGTTATGATTATGTCAAGAATTTACTTCCTGAGAAAAGCGTCTCAGAGATAATTGATGTGGCTTTTTTTATGCCATATAGTAAAAAAATATTACAAAAGGATAAAGTACATGTTGGTCTCAATGTTTCCGCTTTACTTTGGAATGGAGGGTATACTCTTGATAATCAGTTTAAATTGAATGCTGATTATCAAAAGGTAGTTCGTAAAATCATAGATTTCTTTTTAAGTATGCCTGACGTTGTGTTACATTTAGTACCTCATGTGGTCGAACCTATGCACAGTGTGGAGAATGATTATGAAATCTCTTGTGCAATCAAGGATATGTATGACAATTCTAATCTTGAGTTGGCACCTTTTTTCTTGGATCCGGTTCAAGCAAAGAGTTATATCGCTGGCTTGGACTTTTTTATGGGAGCACGCATGCATTCAACTATAGCTGCATTTTCATCTTGTGTTCCTGTTGTTCCGATGGCGTATAGTCGTAAGTTTAATGGTCTATTCGAGGATACTCTTAATTACCATCATATAGTAGATTTGAAGGTTGATGGCGAGGAGAAGATTCTTAATATAATCAAGCAGAATTTTGAAAACAGAACTGTTTTGAAAAATGAAGAGCAGAGGCAGATGGAAACTATTGTTGCTGATGCAGGGAAGAGATTAGAAGAGGATATTTGTAAATTTTTACATGTAAAGAATAGGTAATATGAGTTTTATAAGCAAACTGAACAGAATTATCAAATCAATAAAAGCATTTAAGGAGACTTATAAATTTGGTGGCTTCAATGAAATAAACATTACGACAATAGAAAACAAGGATTTACTAAAAGGTAAGAGAATTCTAATTACTGGCGGAGGTTCTGGAATAGGGCTTTCTATGGCTAAAAAGTTTATTTCTCAGGGTGCTAATGTGTTAATTTCTGGCCGTAATGAAGATAAATTAAAAAATGTTATTGATTCATTATCAAATAAAAGATTGTCATATATAGTTTGGGATGTTACAGAAACCAATCTATGTGATGTAAAAATCCTTGAAGCAAATAATCTTTTGGGTGGAGATCTTGATATTTTGATAAATAATGCAGGATTGCAGCCCAAAGCATTCTTCCCAAATGTAACAGAGGAAGAATGGATTCGGATATATGAAACTAATTCAAAAGGAACATTCTTCTTATCCCAAGCTATTTGTAAATATTGGAAGGCTAATAAATCAAGTAACTATCGTAAAATAATAAATATATCTTCACAGGGTGGTTTTGTAGGTGCTACATATCCATATAGAATGACCAAATGGGATGTTTGTGGTTTGACGCAAGGTTTGGGGTTAGCAATGGCTCCATATGGTATTCTTGTAAATGGTATTGCTCCAGGTGTGGTAAAAACAGAAATGCAAGCATTTTCTTTAAAACAAGGAAATAATACATTTTGTAATCAAAACTTACTTAATCGGGTTCAATTGCCTGATGAAATAGCAGATTTTGCATCGTTTATGATAAGCGATGCATGTAACTTTATGGTGGGTCAGACCATTTTAGTAGATGGTGGTTATTCATTAAAATAATGATTTATGCATACTAATATAGAGAATATTGATGTTGTTGTTAAGTTGCTAAAACAACACAATATAAGGCAAATTGTTATTAGTCCAGGTGGAACTAATATTCCATTTATAAATGCAGTTCAAGATGATGAATTCTTTACGTGCTACTCAATTGTTGATGAGAGAAGTGCAATGTATTTTGCTATAGGATTATATTTGCAGAGTGGTGAGCCTATAGTAACATCATGCACAAGCGCTCAAGCAACGCGAAATTATATTCCAGGTTTGACTGAGGCATATTATAAGCATGCACCTATATTAGCTATAACGATGTCAAAGCATCAAAGATTTACTTATCAACAGTATATGCAGGCACCTGATCAAATATCGTTGCCTAATGATGCTGTTAAGTCTTCATATATGTTGCCGTATCTTGTGGATGAAAATGATTATCTGCACAGTATGAGAACAGTAAATGAGGCAATCCTTGAATTAACTCGTCACACAACAGGCCCTGTCCAATTAGACATTCCATGGCTTGATTTTCCTCTTGATGATGAAGTTTCTGAACTTCACATTATCAAGAGATATAATGCTAATCATCTTAAAAGCATTAATATCAAAGATAAGAAAATTCTATTAGTAATTGGAGAACATAGGCCTTTCGAAGATAATCTTAAAGCATGCATAGAAAAATTTTGTCAATGCTCTGATGTAGCAGTATATGTTAATCATCTCTCGAATTATAAAGGAAAATATATTGTTGAAGGAAATCTCCAATTATTAACCATGGGCAAAGATACGTTCAATGATAATCTTAAACCTGACATAATGATAACTATTGGAGGTCAGACTGGTGATTACCCTTTTTATACTATGTTATCTCAACCTTCAATCAAAGGAATTGAACATTGGCTGGTTTCATGTGATGGAAAAGTTGTTGACACATACGATAAACTAACGGTAATCTATGAGTGTTCTGAGTATGAGTTCTTTTCTATGTTAGGGTCATCTAAAAATGTAACCCACTCATATTTTGAAGATTGGAAAAATCAAATATCTAAAAATAAATTAGATATAGAATTGCCTTTTTCAAGTGCTTATGTCGCTCAACAGATTCATAATAAGATACCTGCAAATAGTTTTATGCAATTCTCAATTCTTAATAGCTTGAGGATATGGAATATGTTTGATATTGATCCGTCAATTACTTGTTACTCTAATGTCGGAGCATTTGGTATAGATGGTGGCATGTCAACATTTTTCGGATTGAGTATGGGAACTGAAGAGCTTTGTTTTATAGTAATCGGAGATTTGGCATTTTTTTATGATATGAATTCGTTAGGTATTAGACATATTAAGAATAATGTACGCATTCTTTTGATTAACAATAATGGGGGTGTGGAATTTAAACTTTACAATTGCGATAATAATGCCCAAAATCGATATATAGCTGCAGGCAATCATTTTAAAAATGCTAAAGGGTGGGCAGAGACGTGCGATTTTTCATATATGGCAGCCAAGAATAAGTCTGAATTTTCAGAATCATATAATGCGTTCTTGAAGTCTTCAGATAAACCGATGGTTTTTGAAATCTTTGTGTCTGATAAAGATGATGCTGAGGCTTACAGAATGATAGTATCTGAAAATGCTCCTCAATCGTTTGAAAGATCAATAAAAAGTAAGATTAAAGGAATAATAGGAAGAAAATAATGGGAAGTGCAAAAAATGTTGCATCAGGAGTGGTTTGGAGTACACTTGTAAATCTAATAAATGCAATTTACGGTTTTATCTCTGTGCCAATATTGATAAATTACTTTGGAAAAGCTGAATATGGAATAATTGGTTTGGCAATGTCAGTTAATGTGTATATGCAGTTAATGGACTTGGGGTTCAATTCTACAAATGTTCGTTTTTTCAGCAATTGGCTTGCTAAAAAAGATTGGTCGCATACTAATAAGTTGTTTCAGACTAGCCTTGCTTTCTATGGAGTGATAGGCATATTAAACGCATTAGCACTGATATTAGTATCATTCTTCACAAAGGAGTTGTTCCATTTATCTGCCGAACAGGATGTGATTCTTAAAAACTTGCTTTATATTCTTTCTGTAAGTGCAATTGTAAGTTGGTTTGTATCATGCTTTAGTCAGCTGATTAGCGCTACAGAAAATGTAGCTTGGATTCAGAGATACACACTGCTACCTAAGCTACTTCAACTTGCTATTTTGTTTATTACTGTATTTAGTCATCTCAGCATTTTATGGTATTTCCTGCTTACTACTTTTTCTTTATTCTCAATAATTCCATTTTATATGAGGAAGATAAGCAAGGAAACTCCATTTGTCAAATTTTTGCCAAAATTCGACAAGAAGACTTTTAAAGAAATTATTCCTTATTGTTTGAATATATTTTCATTCAGTATATTTCAATTTTCATTCTATAATCTTAGGCCTGTATTCTTGGGAATACAGGGATCTGTAGAATCTGTAGCTGATTATCGTGTTTTAAATGGCGTGATAACTGTGGTGTCAATATTTGGTAGTTCATTTATGGGAGTACTTTTGCCATCTGCAGCTAAAGTTGTGGCAACACATAATAAAGAGGCATTTTATAAAATAGCATACGATGGGACAAAGTACATCACTATCGTATTATGTTTTTGTTGTTTCGGCATGATGACGATATGTTCCGAGGTCTTAGAACTTTATGTGGGAAAATCATTTCTTTACCTTATTCCTTGGCTACATGTTTGGCTTGTTTGTACTCTTGGCGTTCATATTCAGGCAATATCAAGTTTGATACTCTCAGGTTCAGATATTCGAACTATTACTTACAGCACAGTCGTCGCTTCTATTACGGGTTTGCTGATTTCATGGTTTGCCATACCATATTATCAGGTAGGCGGTGTAGTTATGGCGTTCGTTGTTTATCAAATAGTACAATTAGTATTCTATTACTTCTATTATTGGCGTGTGAAGATGAACATCAGTTCATGGCGAGTTTTCTCGTATTCATTTATTCCATATGTGATTTTAGGTGCAGCTCTTTATTTTATAATTAATCAATTTGTTGTGTTTGATGCTTCTAATTGGATTCTTTTGTTTGTTAAAGGAATTTTGTTTTCTGTGATTTATTTATTTTTTATTTTATTCTTATTGACAGATAATGATAAAATGTATTTTCGATCATTAATTAAATCATGATTTATAAAGGGAATATTCTTTACAATGTTTTATTTGTCTATTATACTAATTTTTTTCAAAAAAGAGGATCGAAAGTTTTTCTTGACGTTAATAAAGCGTTAAATTTTTGTATTTGTATATTAGGGTGTAATACAATTTTTTTTAAAAAATGATAATTGATTCTCCTTATTTCACAATTTTAATTCCTGCATTCAAAATAAAATTTTTTGATGAGGCTATTAGAAGTGTTTTAGCTCAACAGGATCAGGACTTTGAACTGATCCTGTTGAATGATGCCAGTCCTGAGAATATTAAGGGTGTTGTAGAAAAATACAATGACTTCAGAATAAGGTATTATGAAAACAACAAGAATGTAGGGGCAATTAGAATAGTTGAGAATTGGAATAAACTTCTTAGTTATGCAAAAGGAGAGTTTGTCATTTGTATGGGAGATGATGATTGTTTGAAAAAAAATTGTTTATCGGAATATAGAGAACTTATAAGTAAATATCCGGATTTAGATATTTATCATGGTTGGACCGAGATTATTGACGAAGATAGCAAGGTTTGGAAAATGCAGGAACCTCGTCCTCTTAGGGAGAGTGTTTATACCATGATGTGGCATCGTTGGACTGGAAGATTTAACCAGTACATCGGAGATTTTCTTTATCGTACAGATGTATTGAGAAAAAATGGCGGTTTTTTTAATATTCCGTTGGCATGGGCAAGTGATGATATTACATCGTATATTGCTGCAGGTTATAAAGGAATAGCAAATACTCAGATTCCTGTTTTTCAATATAGGCAGAATAAGTACAGCATAACATCGGTAGGCAGGGCTGCAGAAAAAATAGAGGCTATTTCGTTGGAAAAAAGTTGGTATAACGATTTTTTGTTAAGAAAGCCGATAAACGAAACTGATGTTATTTATTATGGGTTGCTGAAAAGAGATATGCCTGATTTCATTTCACAAAAAGTGAATTATACAATAGATAATGAGGTTAAAGGCAAGATTAAAAATCATTTTTTTGAGGCTTTGAATAGTTGGTTCTTTTGGTTTAAGGAGAATAAAAAAATTGGGCGTTCAAAACTATCAATGTTTAAGTTGTTATTTAATGCTTTGAAATTTAAATTATTTAAGTAGAAGACATGAAATTAGTATATGTAGGATTGGTATTTCCTCATCATAAGGGTACTCATGCTGGATATAATCATATAAAGGATTTCTTGCCATATGATTATGATGTGGATTGCCAGATGTTGTATTCCAAATTTGCTTGTTCCAAGTCGTTTTTTGGAAACTTGATGAGAAGGATTGGTTATAAATTTTTTGGTTATAGAATCATTCCTTTTTTTCTTCTAAAGGTCTTTTTTCTATCATTGACGAATAAAAATCTTATTTTTCATGTTATTTATGGAGAAGATATCTTAACCAAATGGTTTTTGGCTTGCACATTGAAACATAAGGTGGTTTGTACACTTCATCAGCCTTTTGCTTGGTCAGAAAATAATCCTTCGTTCCGTGAATGCGTAAAAAGAACTGATAAAGTGATTCTAATGGCGTCAAATGAATTGGAAAAGTTTAAGTGTTTGAAGTGCGATGACAATGTTACTTATATCCCTCATGGCATCTGTTCTGATTTCTATCATTTGCCTTCGGACAAGAAAGATGAAAAAAACGGCTCTGTTTTGATGGTAGGTGATTGGCTCCGTGATTTTGACATTGCCAATAAAGTGTTTACTAGATTGTTGCAGAATAATCCGGATCAAATCATAAATGTGATATGCAGCAAAGAAAACCGTAAATACTTTACTGATAGTAGAATAAACTGTTTTGTAGGCATAACAGACGAAGAGTTGAGAACTTTGTATTGGAAGTCGGCAGTTCTCTTTTTGCCAGTTAAAAGGTTTACTGCAAATAATGCTTTGTTGGAATCTTCAGCATGTGGATGTAACATTATGATTGCTTCTGAACAGATTGAGAATTCTTATATTCCTGAACAATATACTAAGATGATGCCATTGGATTTTAATGTTTGTTGTCAAAATTTGTCAGAGTTCTTGAACGAAAAGAAGCCATCTGAGTTTTCTTTTTTTGATACTATATCAGAATATGTCATATCAAACTATTCTTGGCGTAAAATATCGGAAAAAACAATCTCATATTTAAGGCAAAAGTAAATAATTAAGACATGCGTGTACTTTGGTTTGAAGTGACAGTTCCTGCAATTTTTAAATCGGAAGGTGCTCCGGTAGCAGGATGGCAGGATTCATTGGAGGATATTGTTAAGGAAAATACAAACATAGAGTTAGCGGTAGCTTTTGAAGGTAAGACGAAAGATAAGAAGATGATAGATGGCGTTACTTATTATTCTCTTTGTCCTGAGTTGTCTTTAAAGGATAAGTTGAAACTGAAGTATTCTTGGCAGCCGTTGGTCGATATAATGATACCTTTGGCTCTTGATGTTGTAAAGGATTTTAATCCAGATGTTATCCATGTTTTTGGTACGGAATGGTATTGGCCTCAGATTGTAAAGTATACGGATAAACCAGTTGTTGCTCATCTTCAGGGATCTATTCCTCCTTATTATAATGCTCAATATCCTCCATTTTACAATAAATGGAGTGTTGTTTTTAGCATGGGATTATTGTGTGTTAGAAATCAATTAGGAGCTTATTTGGCAAGAAAAAAATATTATTCAAGATATCTTTTGGAAGAGGATAATTTAAGACACGTCTCAAATTATATGGGTCGTACTAAATGGGACAGACAGTTGGTTAAACTCTATAATCCTCAATCCATTTATTATTATTGCAGTGAAGCTTTAAGGCCTGATTTTATTGCAAACAATGACCAATGGAAACCTCAGAACAGAGATAAGATAAAGCTGATAACCACAGGGTGTGGGGTGTTACTCAAAGGTTTGGATACGATAATTAGAACAGCAGTTCTGTTAAAAGAGAGAAATGTTAATTTTGAGTGGAGAATCGCAGGATCTCTACCTGCACAATTAAAAAAGCTTTTAGAGAGTCAAGAAAATGTAAAACTAGAAAATTTGAATATTGTCTTGCTTGGTTATACCAATTCGGATAAGTTGAAAGAAGAGTTGTTGGATTCAGATATGTATGTCCACACATCATATTGTGACAATAGTCCTAATTCTATTTGTGAAGCTCAATATTTGGGATTGCCAATAATTGCGACGTATGTAGGAGGTATTCCATCTTTGATAGAAAACGAAAAAGAGGGTGTCTTGTTGCCCGCAAACGCTCCATATGAGATGGCTCAGACAATCATTGAATTGTTTGCAGACAAGGATAGAAGATCGGCATTAGGTTTGGCATCTAGAAATTGTGCAGTAAAAAGACATGATCAAAAGGCTATTTTAAATGATTTGTTAACATGCTACAAATCATTAATATGCTAATTTTCTGTAGTAATAACTTTTTGTATTAAAGAATAAAGAATGGAAGCTTTATTGTTAGGATTTGTTAAACTTTATTCTATAGTAATCTTTATTACTATTTTTTTTGATTTAAAGATGGGTATGATATTATATCTGTCATATTTTTTTTTAATTCCTCAGGTTACGTTAGGATTTTTCCCTGTTACTATTTTGTCTTTAGCTTTATTTGGTGTAGCATCTTATAAATATAAGCGTATGCTTTTTTCTCCTCAATCATTATGGGCAATTACGCCTTATGCTTTTTTGTTATTGATGCTAGGTTTGTTTATTCCATTATCTCCTACACCCATATCTTTTCAGTTTGAAAAATGGCGTGTTGATTTTATAAATGGATTATTGACGATGTGGGTGGTCTGTTTGATGGTGATTAATGATGGTATGACTAAAACTTTAGTTCGATTTTTCTTAATTATATCTTTTATTGTAGGAATATACGCTTTGATCTTAACTCAAACAGAAGGTGTGAATCCTTATGTGTTTGGTTTTTCTATTTTGAGTGATGGAAAATTATTGGAAAACTGGTTCGCAGACTCAAACAGACTATTTGGACGTATTTCATCTACTTTTATACATCCTATGATATGGGCTTTCGTTTGTGGAGCTTTAATCATTGTCTGTTTTGCTATCAGGGATAAAATAAGTAAATTCACATTTTTTCTATTAATGATTGTTTTGTCGCTTGATATGTTGTTTTGTGGTGTGAGATCAGTTTTAGCTGCTTTTTTGGTAACTGTAGTGTTTTATCTGCTATTAAAGAGACAAATAAAACTTTTATTATATTCGGGGTTGACATGTTTGTTAATCTTGCTATTGATCACTACAAATGATCTTTTATTCAGCTATGTCTCGTCAATTTTTGATTTTTCTGGTGATGCATCTGTAAGTCAAGGATCTAGTTTTGAAATGAGATTTAATCAACTTGGTGCTGCATTAAAAGAGATGAAAGATAGCCCTTTTATCGGTAAAGGTTATAATTGGCATCAATATTATATGGAGACTGAAGGTGATCATCCTGAGTTACTTGCTTTTGAAAGTTTGATATTTACCATCCTTTGTAATAGTGGTTTATTAGGAGTTATAATATGG
>Ga0116187_1005245_pt1 | contig 10902 bp, 8 predicted proteins | sample AD_JPNNA6_MetaG_FD_89755 | JGI IMG/M metagenome (GOLD analysis project Ga0116187, IMG submission 89755) | Active sludge microbial communities of municipal wastewater-treating anaerobic digesters from Japan - AD_JPNNA6_MetaG | ecosystem: Engineered > Bioreactor > Anaerobic > Digestate | place... | reverse complement strand
TTTGATTACTATGGCTAATCAAGCAGCCGCAGGATTCACCGAGAAAAACGCACATATCGCAATGGTTCCGTTTTACAACGACCATACAGCTTATGCAGCAGTAATTGCATTCTTTATTCCTCTGTTAATCGCATTAATTGTTAATCCCGAAGAGACCAAGAAGGCAAGAACCAATGCAATATTAATGTTCGTGTTATTAGTAACTGCCATTGTACTTTCTTATACGCGAGCGGCATGGGTAGCATTAGCGGGAGGATTAGCTTGTTATTTGGTTTACGTATTTCGCATTAAAGATTGGATGGTTTACACCGGAATTGCGTTAGTAGTAATTACCTATGCGTTATTTCATGTGCAAATCACCATGTACCTTGAAAGAAACGACAAAACATCATCTACCGATTTTTCAGCGCACGTACAATCGATTGGTAATATCTCAACCGACGATTCAAATATTGAACGACTAAACAGATGGTCGTGTGCATTGCGGATGTTTAAAGACAAACCTATTTTCGGATATGGTCCTGGGACATACATGTTCCAATACGGACGCTATCAAAAATACTCTGAACGCTCGGGCATCAGTACCAACTTTGCTGAAGGAGGAGGTTCGCATAGCGAATACTTAGGTCCATTATCGGAGCAAGGAATTTTAGGACCAATCACTTTTATTCTCATAGCCGCAGTCGTTATACAACGATCAGCAAAATTCTTGCGTCGCTGCAACGATAAAAGCACAAGAGGATTAGTAAAGGGACTATTAATGGGATTAGTAACCTATTGGATTCACGGAGGATTAAACTACTTCCTTGATACCGAAAAAGCGGCTGTACCTTTTTGGGGATTCATTGCTGCGTTAGTAGCTTTAGAAATCTACTACGACGACCATACGGCACAAAAGTTAAGCGAGCGATCGGCAGCTTAACAAGGTAACATCATCGATTGCTTCGGTGTTGTTTTTGAATTTCGTAAAGGATTCAATTATTCTATAATGCAAATCTTTCATCGTAAAAGCATCGGCATTTTCTTTAATTAAATCCATCAAAATTTCCATTCCGAAAATATCACCTTTTTCATTTTCTTGCTCCACTACTCCATCGGTATAGCAAAACAATGTTGAGCCGGGTTTTAGATGTACCATTCCCTCGTGGATAAATGGTAATTCTTCAAACATGCCTAGTCCTGTTGTTCCTTTATCGAGTAAAACAAATTCGCCATCGGCATAAATGAACGGAGGATTATGTCCCGCGTTGATGTATTTAACAATATGCGTTTGGGTATTTAACACCGCAATAAAAACGGTTATAAACTTCTCGCCTTTCGCCGATTTATTTACACTACTATTTAAATCGTGAATCAGAGCTTTTAACGAATTCGAATAAAGAGCCTTTGCATTTAAGTTGGCTTGAAAATTCGACATCAACAAAGCCGCTGAAATTCCTTTTCCTGAAACATCAGCAAGACAAATCATCAGTTCATGCTCATTCAATTCGATATAATCGTAGTAATCTCCTCCTACTAATTCGTGGGGAAGATATGTCGCTGCTAAATCGATTTTCTTATTCGAAGGAAGATGAGCAGGGAACAACATGTTTTGCATGCGTGCCGCTAGTTCTAACTCCTTCTCCATTTGAGCTTGTCGGATAGTATCACGTGTCAATCGCTTATTCTCGATTGCAACAACAATAATATTCGTAATGGTATGAATGAAAGGTAAAACTTCTTTTAACCCCGTAATCTCTTCATGCTCGGTGCCACCGATAAATGCATAAGCAAGGGCTTGGTTATTATGAAATACGGGAATAATACTTTCGAATCCGTGCACCCAATCCGGCATTGCCACATTATTGAGTTGCATCTGACTGATTTCATTCAGTCGTTCTTCTACTTGATCAACATGAAAATCTTCATCGAGTCCGTACGACAGCATTTTATGCCATGTCTGCTCATGAATAAACAACAATAATTTTTTAACCTTCAGCTGATCACGCATTACGGTCTCGTAAATTTCAAAAAGCTGAGCCGCCGGCAAATTATAATTAATTGCCTTGGTAATCTGCAAGAGCCAATGCAATTGCAGTTTTTTAACGTTCAATTCTGAATGCGATCCCAATGCCGGTTCTTTTACCAAGGTCATTGTACGAAACTACATACAAGATAAACCTTAGGTGAGGGTTATTACTTTAACTTTTCAACAAGCTCAGGCAAGCGATTCATGAGCGCCAATTCTTTCATTTTTTCGCGAGCTTCCTTCACCGGACTACCAAAGTAAGTTCCTGTTTTAAGCGATTTAGGAACACCACTTTGTCCGAGTACAACCGTGCCTTTACTAATCGTTAAATCTTTCTGAACGCCAACTTGTCCCCAAAGAATAACCTCATCTTCGATATTCACACAACCTGCAATACCTACTTGAGCTGCGAACAAGCAATTCTTACCGATAACTGTATCATGACCAACATGAACATGATCATCGAGTTTAGAACCTTGTCCGATGATAGTATCAGCAGAAACACCGCGATCAATCGTACACATTGCACCGATTTCAACATCATCGTGAATTACCACGCGACCGCATGAATGCATTTTTTCATAATGCGAAGGGCGACGTTTAAAATAGAAAGCATCGGCACCTAGTACGGCATTCGCATGAATAACCACGTTATCACCAATAACGGAATGATCGTAGATTACTACACCGCTATGGATAAGACAATTTTTCCCGATTTCAGCATTCGGACCAATAGAAACATTCGGTTGAATCACGGTACCCTGGCCAATTTTAGCAGAAGGATGAATAGCCGATGTTGAAGGCACGAAAGGCATAAAATTTTTACAAAGCCAAACGTAATCTCTAAAAGGATCATCCGAAAAAATTAGTGCTTTGCCTGCAGGAGCTTCCACCTCTTTATTAATGATAACAAAAGTAGCGGCAGAATTCAGCGCCTTATCATAATACTTCGGATGATCAACGAAAGTAAGATCACCGGCCTCGACACGATGAATTTCGTTAATACCTGTAACCAACATACTGCCATCGCCAATAACGCGGGCATCAACAAGAGCAGCTAATTCGCTCAGCGGATAAGATTTCTGGAGTTTCATATAAGAGAGCACAAAGATACAAGAACCCAATCAAAATATTGCATAAAGTTAACCGCATAAAAAAAGGGAGAATGACAATTAAGCCATCCCCCCTTAACCTACCTATAAGAACTCTAATTGTTAACGATGATATTAGCCGATAAAGCTTGACTACCTACTCCACCTAAAAATCCGCCAGCATAAACTGTATAGATTTTACCAGCTGTTAAAGTTATCGGGTCAAGATCTAGTGCCACGGTAGAAGTACCTGCCACACGAACTTCTAAATTGTAAGTACCTGCATCTAACGGAGTGAAATCAGTTGCTTGCTTAAACGATTTATTAGCAAAAACTACTGCTCCGCCTGTTACAGCGACATCAACTGCAGGAGCATTCGGAGAAAGGTGAACGAAACGAACATGAGCTTTTCCTGCTGCTGGAGCCGTAAGATCGTCGGTTAAACGTACAGTAGATAATTTAGAAACGCTGTCAACAGCAAATAATGTGTAATTCACATTTTTAGTGAAAGGCAAATCGGCATTAATAACCGTAGTTGATGTGCCTGCCACATTCACTTTTACGTTTCTAGTTCCTTCTGTTACAGATAAATAACCTGTAGCATCTAAGAATTCTACCGGATCGGTATTAACCTTAGAGCCGGCTACATAAAGATCTACTCCGGGAGCATCAGGAGAAGCATGTACTACCATCATTTTTGCAGTACCTGTTGTTGGTGTAGCTGTATCATCATCATCATCCTTGCAAGATGAAAATGAAGTCATAATTACAGCAGCTGCAAGCGCTAAAGTTGAAAATTTTAAAATTGATTGTTTCATAATGAATTGATTTGTGGGGTTTAAATTGTTTGTTTTTAGGTTTGTTTAACTTTTTACTTGAAATATTAAACAAAACTTAATCCATAAAAGTTTTCGAGTTTTGTCAAAGAAATGTCAATTCAATTTCACTGATTTGTATCAGGTGCCAAGGAAAAGCCGTACCTTTGCAGTCCTAAAAGGCATGAAGTACATAGCCGTCTGAAATTCAGCTTATTGTAATTATTGAGGATTAGTCAATAAGCGATAAAAGAATAGCAAACCGGCAAAAACTTCGAGTTTTAGGGAATAAAACAATAAAAAATCAATACTGCATCGCAGATCGCCCATGCAATCAATTCGCAACATCGCCATTATCGCCCACGTTGACCACGGCAAAACTACATTGGTCGACAAAATTTTACATCAAACTCAATTATTCCGTGACAATGAAAAAACGGGAGATTTGATTCTTGATAACAACGACCTTGAACGTGAGCGTGGAATTACCATTGTCGCTAAAAACGTTTCTGTTAACTACAAAGGACATAAAATCAACATCATTGATACACCGGGCCACGCCGACTTCGGAGGTGAGGTTGAGCGTGTAATGAACATGGCTGACGGAGTAATTTTGTTAGTAGATGCCTTTGAAGGTCCGATGCCGCAAACGCGTTTCGTACTTACAAAAGCAATTGAAATGGGCAAGCGTGCCGTGTTGGTTATCAACAAGGTAGATAAAGAAAATTGTCGCCCTGAAGAGGTACATGAAAAAGTATTCGACTTATTCTTCCACCTTGATGCAACTGAAGATCAGTTAGGATTCCCTACTGTTTACGGTTCATCGAAACAAGGTTGGATGAGTTACGATTATAAAAATCCTACTACCGACGTAACAGCTTTATTAGATACAATCATTGATTACATCCCTAAACCGGAAATCGTTGAAGGAACGCCTCAGATGTTAATTACATCATTAGACTTCTCTTCATATGTTGGTCGTATTGCTATCGGACGTATTAGCCGTGGATCATTAAAAGAAAACCAACCGGTTACTTTGATGAAGCGCGACGGAACCATGAAGAAATCACGTATTAAAGAAATCTTTGTTTTCGAAGGCTTAGGTCGTCGTAAGGCAGAAATCGTAACGTGTGGTGATTTATGTGCCGTAACAGGAATCGAAGATTTCGATATCGGTGATACTATTGCTGACTTTGAAAATCCGGAGGCCCTTACTCCTATCTCTGTTGATGAGCCTACAATGTGTATGCTTTTCACCATCAACAACAGTCCTTTCTTCGGAAAAGAAGGTCGTTTTGTAACATCTCGTCACGTTCGTGATCGTTTATACAAAGAGTTAGAGAAGAACTTAGCGATGCGTGTTGTTGAGACTGAATCACCTGATTCATACTTAGTATACGGACGTGGAGTACTTCACTTATCGATCTTGATTGAAACGATGCGTCGCGAAGGTTATGAATTACAAGTAGGACAACCTCAGGTAATCATAAAAGAAATCGACGGACAACGTCATGAGCCTGTTGAACATTTAACAGTTGATACTCCTGAAGAAGTTGCAGGTAAAGTAATTGAATTAGTAACGCAGAAGAAAGGTGAATTAAAAATCATGGAGCCAAAGGGTGACCTTCAGCATCTTGAATTTGAAATTCCTGCTCGCGGATTAATCGGATTACGTAGTAACGTACTTACTGCTACAGCGGGACGTGCAACGATGGCTCACCGTTTCAAAAGCTACGAACCTTGGAAAGGCCCAATCGCGGGACGTATTTCAGGAGTATTGTTAGCGAAAGAAACAGGAACTGCCACTCCTTACTCTATTGATCGTATGCAAGATCGCGGATTCTTCTTTACTGATCCGGGTGAGGCTGTTTATGCAGGACAAGTTATCGGACAACATATTCGTCCCGATGATTTAGTAATCAACGTTTGCGAAGCGAAGAAACTCACTAACATGCGTGCTTCCGGTAGCGACGACAACGTTCGTATTGCACCGGCTGTTAAGTTTTCATTGGAAGAATCGATGGAGTATATCGAGAAAGATGAGTACTTAGAAATCACTCCGAAATCATTGAGAATGCGTAAAGTTCACCTCGATGAAAATACGAGAAAGAGAATGTCGAAGAAAGAAGAAACGGTTTAATCACCATTCTATAAATACTAAAAAGGGAGCTCATTGCTCCCTTTTTTATTTAGTATAAGTCACAAAAAAAGCGGGATAAATTATCCCGCTTAAATAAGAACTTGGTACGTTTTATTTGCAATAAACTATTACCAGATTTTAGCTCTGTCTTTATCGTTACGATACATTCCGTTTCCTTCTTTCACATCAAATGCCTTATAAAATTCCGGCATATTTGATAATGTACCTAATACTCGGAAGTTAGCAGGAGAGTGAACATCAGTAAGAATACGTTTACGTAACATTTCTTCTTTAATATTTTGTTTCCAAACTTGACCAAACGCTAGGAAGAAGCGTTGTTCTTCATTATATCCATTGATCAATAATGGAGCAATACCTTCGCGTGAATTTTGAAGCGCTTGATATGCTGTACTTAATCCACCTAAGTCAGCAATATTCTCACCGATTGTCAACTCACCATTGACAAATACACCTGGCAGTGCTTCGAATTTATTAAAGCATTCAATTAACACTTTCGATTTCTCTTCAAATAGTTTGCGATCATTTTCTGTCCACCAATCTATCATATTACCATTTCCGTCATATTTAGATCCTTGATCATCGAAACCGTGAGTAATTTCATGTCCGATAACAGCACCTAAAGACCCATAATTTGTTGCATCATCGGCCTCAGGATAATAGAATGGAGGTTGCATAATTGCTGCCGGGAAGACGATCTCATTTAAAGTAGGTTCATAATATGCATTTACTTGATGAGGTAACATTTGCCATTCAGATTTATCTACAGGTTTACCTAATTTATTAATCATGAACCTGAAAGAAAACTCTTCGGCACGCATAACATTTAACACGAATGCATCGGCTTTAACATCAAGTTTTGAATAATCTTTCCATTTATCAGGATACCCTAATTTAGTATTAAAATGGCTTAATTTTTCAAGTGCTTTCTTTTTAGTTTCATCGCTCATCCAATCCAAGCGATTAATTCTATTCTTATACGCAACAAGAATGTTTTTAACCATTGCTTGAACTCGACCTTTAAGTTCAGGACTAAAATACTTCTCAACATAAATTTGGCCAACTATTTCACCAATTGATCCGTCGCAAGCACTTAATGCCCGCTTCCAACGCGGACGCATCACTTGAGTTCCATTTAATGTTTTACCGTAGAAATTAAAATTCTCGTTAACAAATTCGCTATTCAATTGATTGGCATAGGTAGTAATATAATGCCATGTTAAGTAAGCTTTCCAAGTATCAACAGAAACTGATTCATATATAGTTGAAAAACTCTTTATGTACTCAGGTTGATTCACAATGATTTTTCCACCGGTAGGAATACCACAAGCTTTAGTGTACACATTCCAATCAAATGATGGCGACATTTTAGTTAATTCATCATAAGTACGAGGATTATAAGTTTTCTCTTCATCGCGCATTTCCACACGAGACATAGAGATCTTTGCTAAATCCGTTTCTAATGAAAGAATAGACTCTGCAGTTTGCTTTGGATTAGCATAATTGATCATCGACAACATTTTTGTCATATGATCAACATATGCAATACGATAATTAGCATTACGCTCGTCTTCTTTTAAATAATAATCGCGATCAGGTAATCCAAGTCCACTTTGCGAAATATACAATACATAAGAACTGCTATTCTTTAAATCACGACCCACATAAAACCCAAATGCATTGTCAACACCCTTTACAGAAAGATCGGCCATACATGTAGCTACGTCTTTTTTAGATTTAAGTGAAGCGATTTTCTCTAAATCGGGTTTTATCAAGCTTATTCCTTGAAGTTCAGCTTTAGCTGAATCCATTGCCAACAAATAAAAGTCACGCAATTTTTGATGCAATGATCCTTGCGGTGCTTTTGTATCTTTAGCAACACTTTCAACTGCCTTGCGAATCTTCTTGTTGTTTTCTTCAGAAAGTACATCGAAGCTCCCCCATCGGCTTTGATCGGCCGGTATTGGATTATTTTTCAACCAATTACCATTTGCATAATGGTAAAAATCATCTTTAGGGCTCATAGTAGTATCAATTGAACTGATATCAATTCCTTTGATAGGTTTTTGATCTGCCATAAAAGCAAAAGCCAAAGCCGTACCGGTAGTAACAGCTAGCACTGCTAACATTTTCATTTTATTCATCGATCCATTTTATTTGTGGCTCGAAGTAATAAAACAATCTAATAGAAAGCAAAACATTTAGACCATTCACCACATTTTCCTGATAAAACACTCAAAATGACCTTAAAAACTGTCTTGTCGAATAAATAATCGGTTTGATCGGAATGAATATCAATTTGAGCGAAATTCGCGCTTTTTAATTGCACTTAAAGCTATCTTTGAATTGATGATAGACCGATTATTAGATCACTATAACCGACAATTGCCTAATCCGAAATTGAGAAGTATCCTACTCCACTCTCTATTTTGGTTTGTTTGGCTTTCGCGTACTATGTACGATATTAAAGATTTGTGGGGATGGAATTGGAGTTTAATTTATATCGGTGTTATTTTTATTTGTCAAGCCCCATTAGTTTATATCCATCTTTACCTATTAGTGCCTAAACTTTTAAATAAAAGGCATTATGTTGCTCATTTTATTAGCATAGGCTCATTAATTTACCTCTATTCATTTTGCAATTACAGCATATTAATGGCATTGCCTAGAGAAGGCATGCCAGATATTATGTTGAGATTCTTAGGTAGAATTCAGCCCAATTTCGATTTATTAGAAGGAATGATAGTGGTGATACTTACATATGCTTTGAAGTATACTTTAATTGCCTTTATCACTCAAACAGAACTGTTGAAGTTGCAAAAAGAAAAACTTCAGCTTGAATTAAATGCTTTAAAAGCACAAATACATCCGCATTTTTTATTCAACACCTTAAACAATCTTTATTCGTTAACGCTTAAAAATTCTGAGAAAGCATCTGAAGTAGTTCTGAAACTATCAGACATTATGCGTTATGTTTTGTATCAAGCGAACGAGCAACAAGTCGACTTAAAAAAAGAAATAGAATTCGCTAAAAACTATGTCGATTTACAACGCATCCGTTATCAAGATAAATACAGCATTACATTTGAAACTAGTGGCGATTTCGGAGAATTAAAAGTGGCACCTCTTTTGTTTATCGACTTCATTGAAAACGCATTTAAACATGGGCTTGAAAGAAGATTTAACGACGGATTTGTCTCAGTAAAATTCAAAATTGAAAAAGACTTGGTATCGTTAAACGTAATTAATTCAAAAGGACAAAACGACGAAGATTTACCTGCCGGAAATACTAAACGAAAAGGCATCGGACTACAAAACGTTCAGCGACGATTAGACTTGATTTATGGCGAATCGCATCAACTAAAAATTGCGGAAACGGATGAAACATTTGAAATTCACTTATTACTTCAACTATCATGATTAAGCTAAAATGTATTATCGTTGATGATGAACCATTAGCGCAAGAAGTATTAGAAAGATATCTCGAAAATATCAGAGAAATTGAATTGGTAAAAAAATGCTCGAATGCGCTTGAAGCATTTGAAGTTCTTCATACAGAACATATCGATTTAATGTTTTTAGATATATCTATGCCGGTGATTTCGGGAATTGATTTCTTACGTTCACTGAGAAAAGCACCTGCAGTAATTATCACCACCGCTTATCCTGATTATGCTTTACAGGGTTACGAACTCGATGTAGTTGACTACCTTGTAAAGCCAGTATCACTTGAACGATTCATGAAAGGAGTTAACAAAGCGGTTGAACGTATTAAAGCAATTAATCTTTTACCGGCCCAAGAAGTGAAGCCAAGCAAAGTGGATTATATGTTTGTTAAGAGCGATCAGAAACTAATCAAAATTCGTTTTAGTGATATCGATTATATCGAAGGCATGAAGGACTATGTAAAAATCTATACAACAGAGAAGATGATTGTTACTCTTCACACTATGAAATATTTCGAGAGCAATCTTCCTTCAGGTAACTTCATGCGTATTCATAAATCTTATATTGTAAATCTGGATGCCATAAAATCGATAAGCGGAAATGAGCTTGAATTGAAGACTGTTCGCTTACCTATCGGTAGCTCATACAAGGAAGTTTTGATGAAGAAAATTTCATCTTAAGCACATTTTCTGCCATTGCACCCCTATACACAAGCGTTTTACCGAAAAGTACAAACTGCAATTTGCCATGTTGAGGGATTTCAGCTAATTTTGAGAGACCAAAACTACCCATTCACCCCTCACTAACCATGAAGAAAATTTACTCATTGGTCATCTTAATGATGATCAGCATGATTTCATTTGGACAGTTAAATGTCACTTTGAGATCGCACTTACCATTTTCGGTAGCATTATCGAATATTGGAGGATACGTTGACAGTTCAGGCAACGAGTATGCCTTAGTAGGCACTTATAACGGATTGTCAATTGTTGACGTAACAGATCCTGCTAACCCCGTTATTAAATTTAACATCCCCGGAACAAATAGCGATTGGAGAGAAGTGAAAACATGGCAAAACTATGCTTATGTTACTACTGAGGGATGCTGCAACGGATTGCAAATTTTGAATTTAGGTTATCTTCCTGACTCGGTTCCAATGAAATATTACAAAGGAAACGGCGCAATTAACAATCAAATAAACAGAATACATGCTTTACATATAGATGCCGGATTTGCTTATTTATACGGAAGCGATTTATTTAGTGGTGCGGCAATAATTCTCGATTTAAGTAATCCTTGGTCGCCAAATTACATGGGACATACACCTGGAACTTATATCCATGACGGATATGTTCGTAATGATACATTATTTGGATGTCATAT
>Ga0116187_1005232_pt1 | contig 10929 bp, 8 predicted proteins | sample AD_JPNNA6_MetaG_FD_89755 | JGI IMG/M metagenome (GOLD analysis project Ga0116187, IMG submission 89755) | Active sludge microbial communities of municipal wastewater-treating anaerobic digesters from Japan - AD_JPNNA6_MetaG | ecosystem: Engineered > Bioreactor > Anaerobic > Digestate | place... | reverse complement strand
CCAGAGCCATATGTTTTTTTGTGAGAACTTCCTAATCCAAGAGCTTTTTGAAATGACTTATCGATGCCTTTGACAACCTCATTTTTGAGGACACCTAAAGCATAATCAATTTGCGCTTGGGTTGTAAAATCATTTGGTTCACCCTCTTGCCGGCAATATGGGCAATAAGCAAGTACTTGCCCTTCCGTTAATCCGGTACCTAATTTCACCTTAAAGTAACCAGGTGAGCACTCAGCATTAGGACATTCTCGTCCGACTAACCCATCATTAGTTGGAATTGGTATGTGCATTTCGTACTGGTCTGGACCGACTTTCCGTGTTTGGAAATCGCCGCCATCATCTAGAATCGAATTGGACATGGTTCAAATATCTTCCTTTCGTTAGTAATTTTTCTCAAACCAAAATCACCTTTTCCAATCGTTCCTTCCGCTTCTTCCAATCTGGCATTAAAACGTCCAGCAAGTGGTAGAACTTTGCATTGTGACCTACGTGCACTAGATGACATAATTCATGCAGGACCACGTAATCAATGCAGTGAGTCGGCGCCTTGATTAGCTCTGTATTGAATGTAATCACTCCTGAAGGTGTACAGCTTCCCCAACGTTTGTTCATTCTGCGGTATTTGATTTCAGGTTTTCTTGCACCAAGCTCAATGAGTCGATCAACAAACAGCTCTGATCGATTTTGTATGAATACTTTGGCATGTCTGGTGTACCAGTCTTGTAAAATTTGTTGTTTTCTTTCCAGATTCTCTGGTTGGGTTGTAGTTAACATAAAGAATTTTCCAATCAGTTTGACAGCATTTTCACTACCTGCCGTTACCTTTAACCGATACTGCCGTCCCAAATAGTAATATGTTTCACCACTGATGTATTGGCGATCAGGCAGTACGGGGTGATACTGATCAAAGTACTCCAGTTGCCGAATCATCCAGGGGGCACGTTTTTCAAGTTTTGCTTGTACTTCCTCCATGGAGTGATCCAGAGGCGCTTTCGCGACAATGCTTTTATCTGGCCGAACCGTGATTCGTAACCGATTTCGCTCTTCAAACCATACTGTGATGGGAATTTGAAGGTTGGAATAGGATACGGTTATCATTTTTGGACTCTCGATCATCACCATTAATTACCTCTTGCTTACGGACATCTGACGCGGGCAACATCAATCGATTGATCTAAAATTCGATCGATTTCCTCAAAGGTTAGCTCAATCCCTTCCTGCTCTTTCCAGTCAAATAACATATCTTCAATTTCAATGCGCATCCGATTCTGAACGTCGATATTGTCCACCCAGTTAACAATGCGATTTCGTTCAACAATGTTTTCCACTTCCAGTGCAGCCCGGGCAAAGGCTTCACTGCGGTCTTCTCCAGACTCGCCTGGTTGAATCGTCTCTTTCACAATCCCATAATAGGCTTTGGCAACTTCATGCCCATTCAACCGCACAGGAACATTATCCCCTGTTCGATTGAGGACAGCTTGCATGATCTCAGTGACCTGCGCCAGGTAATCCTTTTCACGTAGGCGTTCATCCCGGTAAGCTTTAATCGCATCTTTCAATATCTCCGAAAAACGTTTGTAAAATACCGGATCCTGCTCCATGCGCTCATAGATGGTTTTCTGGGTGCGGTGGGCAATCGTATCGGCTTTGGCAGCATCCGAATGCAGCTTTTCTACTTCATCAGCGAAAGCCTTCTGATCAAAGATGTTCACCAGTGAGGTAATTTGCTCCACATCACCGGTACCAACATGGGTGTCCAACAGCTTCTGGATGCGCGGTTCGTATTGCGAAAAATCGACCACCTCGGCGTAGCGCCGCTGAACAGATGCTTTTAACTTGGAGAAGAATTTTAGATCGCTTCGGTACTGTTCGACCTTCTCCGCAGGAGTTTCTTCCAGGAACTTAACACTCGATAGGGCAATCGATAATGTCTTAGCGTATTTTGAAAGCCTTTCATAAAATTTTTCGCGCAAGGCATCGTCCGCCAGCAGGATTTCATACGCTTCCGCGTCGCGGCGATTCTTGACCTCTTTGAAGGTGTCCCACAACACCGAATGGGCTTGCGCCAACTGCGAAACGGGCTCGCTGATATCGGTCAGGATGCCAACCAGATCATCCTTATCAAATTCAGGCAGCGAGTTATACAGGTCAAGCGCATGGCTTAAATTCTCCAGGACACCGTAATAATCCAGGATGTAGCCGAAATCTTTGCCCTCGTACAGGCGATTGACCCGCGCGATGGCCTGCAAAAGGGTATGATCCTTGAGTTTGCGGGTCAGATAAAGTACCGTGTCTCGGGGCGCATCAAATCCGGTCAGCAGCTTATCCACCACAATGATAATTTCGGGCGTTTCTCCGTTCTTGAACGCGTTGATGATTTGCTTGTTGTATTCGCGCTCGCTGCCATATTTTTCCATCATCCCTTTCCAGAACCGCTGGACAGCCAAAACGTTTTCCTGATACAGGTCTTCCTCGCCTTCGCGCTCGTCTGGGGGTGAAATCAACACTTCTGATGTCACCATGCCAAACTCATCCAGGAACTGCTTATATAAAAGAGCAGTGGCTTTATCGGTCGCGACCAACTGACCCTTAAATCCTGTGCCCTGCCAGTTGTCGCGATAATGAACGCTGATATCCCAGGCGATGCGCTGGACTTTTTGCGCAGCTTTATTGAGCTGGTCCGTGGTGGAATATTTAGCTTTTAGGTCTGCAATTTGCGGCTGGGTCAAATCCTGAGTGATGCGTTCAAACCAGGTATCAATTGCTTTCGAATCCACGTTTTGATCGACATGCCGGCCTTCATACAGTAAAGGCACGACGTTTTTATCTTCCACCGCGCGGGTGATGGTATAGGTATCGATCAAGCCGCCAAACTGCCGGACAGTATCGTGATCTTTTTTCATCACCGGCGTGCCGGTAAAGCCGATGTAACAGGCCTCGGGGAGCGCCTGGCGCATGCGGGCATGCATGGAACCGTATTGACCACGGTGACCTTCATCCACCAGCACAAAGATATTGGGGTTGTCGTTGCGCGCGTTTTGACGACCAACCGCAGCATCGAATTTATCAATCACGGTGGTGATGATGCGCTGCTTGTTTTCGCGCAGCATTTCCGCCAGGTCTTTGCCGGTGCGGGCCTGTTCCACATCTTTGCCACAGGCATGGAACGTTTTGTAGATCTGATCGTCCAGATCGACACGATCGGTGACCAGCACAATTTTGAAATCCGGAATATCGGGCTGCAGCGCAATGGCTTTCGCCAGGAAGACCATGGTGAGCGATTTGCCGCTGCCCTGGGTATGCCAGACCACACCGCCGGATCGTCTGCCTTCCGAATCGCGCTCATAGATGCGGCGCATGATTTTCTTGACGCAGAAGTATTGCTGGTAGCGGGCGATTTTCTTTTCGCCGGCATCAAAGAGGGTAAAGCCATATGCCAGTTCGAGCAGCCGTTCCGGCCGGCAAAGCGAGTAAATGGCTCGATCCTGCGCGGTAACGACGCGCGGCAAGTTCAGGCTGATGACCGCTTCCATGCGGTGTTTGCCCGGAAAGGCGTCGTACAGCGCCTGAATTTGGCTGCGGCTCAATGGCTTTTCCACAACAGTTTTCAAAGATTTCTCGAATGCTTCGTCTTCTTCTTTCCAAACGCTCCAAAACTTGGCCGGGGTACCGACCGTGGCGTATTTGGCTTCATTGCCGGAGACCGCCAGTAGAAGCTGTGCATATTGGAAAAGAGCGGGGATTTCATCCTCTTTCTGATTGCGAATCTGTTGTGAGATCGCCTGGGTCATGGGATCTTTAAGGTCGGGCGATTTACATTCGATCACGCAAAAGGGAATGCCGTTGACGAACAGCACCAGGTCGGGCCGTCGCGTTTCGTGACTGCCGCGGCGTTCGACGGCGAATTCCTCCGCCACATGAAAAACATTCTGTTCGGGATGTTCCCAATCGATATAGCGCAGGCTGAAACTTTTTAGATTGCCGTTCACGGATTGCGGCAGGCTTTTTCCCAGGCTGAGCAGATCGAAAATGCTTTCGTTGGTGCGCAGCAAACCGATGGAGAGAGTCTCTTTGAGCACCTGCACGGCGGTGTGAATATTGGCTTCGGAAAACGGGTAGCGTTGACCATGGTATTGGATTTCATTATTCCTGGCCAACCAGTCGAGCAGAACACTTTCCAGTAAAACGGAATCAGCCCGCCCGCCGCGCAGCGCCAGCGCTTCGCGCGGGGAGAGGTAGGTGTAGCCCAGGTTTTGCAGCAGGTGCAGCGCCGGCAGCTGGGAGCGGGTGAGTTCTGAGAGTTCAAAGTTTTCCATTTATAATCATCCTCTCCTCATATCAACCCAAATTTCCAATCACCACAGATTGCATATATGCAATTTTGGTTGAGTTTAAGTCTCTATCTGATAGATTTTTCCCACAGAATTTCGTTATACGTGTTATTCGCCTTGTTTCTTTCGACTCTTTATATGCATAAAAGATTGATTTTTGATGCCCATTAGTGATTTCATCAAAGGTATAAAAATACCTACTATCTTCACCAATATATTTCCCGGTCGAATCAGTAGTCCAAAATCCTGAATAAGACAGCTTTTCCAATGAACGGCGGAGATCTAGAGCAGATGAACACCTTTTTGTTGGATCTGGATCAATTGCCTTGTTAATGATGGTTTTTAGATTCCTCGGAACAAAAGGTTGGTAATCTTGTGGTAAAACGATTTGCCCACATTTAACTAGATCATTATATGCGTCCCAATTTCCAACCTGTGCTAACCTATTACGAACAAGACCAATTCCGTTTAGTAAACGAAAAATTGTTAAACCAGTTTGGTAAATATCACTCAATACACTCACCTGATTTTGAATCAAAGTCTCAGGAGCGACATGTAAACGATAAAAACTCCTTGGTTGGACAGGCTGTTTACCAGGTGAGTAACAGGTAATCCCATAATCAGTGAGAATGGCTTCGTTATGCGGACCAAGAAGAATATTTGATGGCTTGATATCGTTATGGAACATATTCTGTTCATGCAGATATTCCAAACCACGCAGAATATCTATCGAACTGCTAAGAAGTTGTGGCAGCGGTAAAAAATTCCTTGAATTCAATTTACCGACAATTGAGCCCTGGTTTTGATAATCCATCGAAATGATTACTAGAGGTATGCCGTTATAGTCGACCACATCTGCATAATGTACTTTAATTAAGTTTTGATGATTGAGATGATTACCGATTTTCGCCTCGATCAGTCTTTCATCGACAGATGCATTCTTTCCATCAAGTAATTTGATCGCGACTTGTGTTCCAATACTTCGGTCAATTGCTAACCAGACTTCTCCAAATTCACCGCCACCGATTTTATTTTGAAGTTCATATTTGTAAATTGTTTCGCCTTGTTTAAAATTGAATACTCCCATTTATCCCCCTTTTGCAACCCAGGTAGCAGCGACAGCATCAGCCATTTGCGTATCCCAATATTGAGAAGAACGCCCTATATTTGTTTCAGCAAATTCCTTTACAAGACCGCCGTTTGTTTTTAACTGTGTATATAGTACAGGCCGGCTATTGATGTTCTGCTGCGCAGCAAATAGAAATACTGCACCAAGTAAATATGTAGATTCCCTTCGTTTTTTTGTCTCTCCTCCATACTCATTTTCTTTAACGATAACCTGTTCCAAATCAGGATATTGGGCAAAGATACGCTCCAATTCCAAGAATAGCCACCTGGATTTTGCAGCAATGGTGGATAAGGCTGCAGGGAATTCCAATTTATTTTCAGAATCGTGATTTATGAAAATAGCTACACCATCATCATATTCAACAATAGCGTATCGTGCCATTTGGGGTGTAACGCGCATACCTAATACTTTCATTCAATCACCTTGGACAGATTTATCACAATCTGAAATCTCTGAATAAGACAATGCTTACAATTCATAGTTTTTTTTCCTCCTAACCCACTTTCACCCGAATTTCACCTGTGAGCAGCTTCTGCATCAGACCTTTTTTTTGCTCTTTTAGCTTCTCCAGGTATTTTTTCAACAAGGCGATTTGTTCATCCATTCCACCCAACACGCCGGCGATCTTCTTTTGCTCTTCAACACCTGGAATGGTGACCGTGATTTTCAGGAAATCGCCTTTATTCATCACCCGGTTGCGCCCGGCTCCGCCAGGTGAAATCAAATCCAGTTCATAGAAAAATCGATCGGTTACCATGAGGTGCTTGAAATATTCCGGCAGCATCGTTGAAGTATAGAAAACATAGGTCGGGAAGCGGTGCGAGACCAGAGCTCCATCACCATCCGGGCCAACAATGGCGATCGCACCTTCCCAGGCAAAGGTGATGTTAACGATCAGGTCATCCTTGCGAGTCTGAAAAAGATGGGTCAACGCGATGGTTTCCGGGTCATCCACGACTGAAGTAAACGTGCCCTTGCCATGACTGCGGATCCCGAGCCGCAGATAAGCTCCATCTGGTTTTATAACCTTGCGGAATTTGGGGTGCAGGAAGGTACCCAGCCTCACCTGTTTCCATTCATCCTGAAAGCCGGGGAAACGCTTTTGTCCGGAAAGTAGTTGTGAGACCAATTGGTCTTTTTGCCGTTGCTTCGCCTCAATCAGCCGCTGCACCCGCTCAATGGCGCGGTCCCAGGTAGAGAGGATTGTTGCGATTTCCTTTTGTTCACCAAAAGTTGGTAATAAAACATCAATATTTCCTATTATTGATAGATTTAAACCTCCTCGTCCACCATCACCAGCAGAAATCTTCCGTAATTCACCGTATCGGGAATCAAGATTGTAGAATAAGAAAAGGTAATAGACATCACTTGATTTTGGCATAATCGCTGCAATGGATTGATTAATACATAAATCGATTTCATTTATTGCTACAGTTCCTCTTGTCTTACCTTGACCAGCCAAGCCTACTAAAACCGAGTGTTTTGGAACTAGAAAAGTGCTAGAGTTTTTTTGACCCTGTTCAGTAATTCGTCCATTAACGTCAAAAACAAATCGCTTATTTAGATCGCCTGAGTTCATCCATGGAATTCTGCCATCAACCCAAAATTGCTCAACAAAGGTTGAAGGAGTTCCACCTGCCTTGATATTAGCAAGCTCTGACATTTTATATAATTGCCATCCGGTGTTTATTTTCGAGAGAATCGAATAGTGCCTGTTATTCATTTTCAGACTCGTCATTTTTTTTCTTGGACCCCCCCGAAGATATTTTTTTGACGACTTTATCAAAATCCTCATCGGGTTGGCTGGCTTCCCGTTCCAGGCGGGCAGTGTTGTATTTTTCAAATTCTGAAAGCGCCAACGCCTTCGCCACCTCTGCCGACACCCGGCCGGCGTTGCGCAGCACATCGCGCCCGTTGAACTGCAAAAAGGCATCCAGCTTTTGAGCCCAATCACGCATGTACATGGGCTGGTGGCGCTCCGCCTGGTCTTCGGCGTAATCCAGGTACATGGTCACAATGCGGTTCAGGCTGCGCAGTTCCTCTTCTGCCAGGTAATTCTTGGCCACGGTCACATCCGCCGGACGCACTTTCTTGCCCTTCCAACTGGTCAGCCCCATGTTGGGTTTGGCGGCGCTGGCGCGTTCCGCAATCAATTCAGCCGCAGTATGCCCGGTAATCGCCCAGTGCAGCTTGTTTTGCACACTGGCATAAAACTCATGGGTGATCTCCGCGTTGGGGTCGTAATCCACGGCCAGGCTGTAGATCTCGGTGATTTTGCGATAAAACTGCTTTTCGGAGGCGCGGATATCACGAATGCGCTCGAGCAGCTCGTCAAAATAGTCCGCGCCCAGTCCGCGCCCTTCTTTCAGGCGCTCATCGTCCAGAACGAAACCCTTGACCAGGTACTCGCGCAGCCGTTCAGTCGCCCAGCGTCTGAACTGGGTGCCGCGGTGGGATTTTACGCGGTAGCCAACTGCGATGATCACTTCCAGGTTGTAATGCTTGAGAGTGCGTTGTACTTCCCGGCCACCTTCTGATTGAACTTGTAAGTAATCCTTACAAGTTACCTCCTCGCTCAATTCACCTTCAGTATAGATATTCTTAATGTGCATCGTGATGTTCTGTGACGATGTCTGAAACAATTCAGCCATTGCAGATTGAGTAAGCCATACCGTATCACCTTCCATACGGACATTGATATGGGTCTTACCGTCTTCCGCCTGGTAGATCAAAATATTCATGGGTTTTTCTGGAAGATGCTCGGTCATTGAGCACCTCCCAGGCCTAACTCTTCCAGGTATTTCTTCATTTCCGCCTGTACCTGAACCAGTTCCGCTTCGATTGCCTCGATTTCCTTCTGCACGGCGGGAATATCGACTTCTTCTTCCTCTTCAAACGTATCCACGTAACGCGGGATGTTCAGGTTGTAATCCGCGGCTTGAATATCCGCCAGGGTTGCCAGTGCGGCGTATTTCTCAATCGGTTGAAAATCCAGGTAAGTCTGGAAGATGCGGTTGATGTCATCCTCGCGCAGAACGTTCTGGTTGGTGCCGCTTTCAAAGTCGCGCGAGGCGTCAATGAACAGGATGTGTTTATCGCGATCCGTCTGCGCCTCCGCCCAGGACTTGCGCGCTTTGTTGAATACAAGAATGGCGGCAGGGATCGGCGTGCCAAAGAAAAGCTTCTCCGGCAGCCCGATGACGGCTTCCAGAATGTTCTCGTCGATGAATTGCTTACGTATGATGCCTTCCGCCGCGCCGCGGAAGAGCACGCCATGCGGAACAATGACCCCCACGCGGCCTTCGCCTTCCAGCGCGATCTCCACCATGTGGCTAATGAAGGCATAATCGCCTTTGCTGGCCGGCGGCAGCCCACGGTGGAAGCGGTTGTAAGGATCGTTGGCGGCAAATTCAGCGCCCCATTTTTTTAAAGAGAACGGCGGGTTGGCAACCACAACGTTGAAGCGCATCAGCTCATCATGATCGAGCAGGCGTGGGTTGGAAATCGTGTCGCACCACTCGATCTGGGCTTTTTGGTCAATTCCGTGCAGGAACATGTTCATGCGGCACAGCGCCCAGGTGGAGCCATTGGATTCCTGCCCACCCAGGAAATAATCCGGACTGCCGATCTCTTTGGCAACGCGGATTAACAATGAGCCCGACCCACAAGCCGGGTCGCAAATGCGGTCCCCGGGTTTGGGCTGCACCAGTTTTGCCAGTAAAATGGATACTTCTGGCGGCGTGTAGAATTCACCGGCTTTCTTGCCTGCACCTGCTGCGAACTGGCCGATCAGATATTCATAAACATCCCCGATTACGTCTCGGTTACCCACAACCGAAGGGCGCAGATTCAAACGGGGACTGGCGAAATCCTCCAGTAAATTTTTCAAGCGGCGATTGCGGTCCTTGGTTTGGCCCAACGCGCCTTCACTGTTGAAATCAATGTTACGAAAAACGCTTTCCAGCTTGGATTTATTAGCATCTTCGATCTTCATCAATGCAATATTGATTAGTTCGCCAATATTCGCCGCATCACGTCGTTCATAAAGATAATCAAAGGTGCTCTCTTCGGGAACGATAAAACGCTCACGGGATAATGCGCGATCTACGCGTGTCATATCCCCGTTGTATCGATTGAAGTATTCTTCAAAAACATCCTTCTTTAAGTCGCTCAGATATTTCACGAATAGCATCGTGAGAATATAGTCTTTATATTGAGCCGATTCAACAGCCCCGCGGAAGGTATCGCAGGCAGCCCAGACAATTTGACCGATTTCATTCTTACTCGCATGTGAGTTTGCCATGTCTCTTCTTCTCCTATTCGATAATTGCATTCAGACAGACAGATTGGATTAACGTCGATTTTTTTAACAGGTATAAACCCAATAGATTCGCTTCCTTTTTTCGCAGCAATTCCAGCTCGCCAATTTTCCTTTGTACCTCAATGGGTGGGATAGGAACCTCAAGACGTGATAACGCGGAAACAGAAAGAAAGGGGAGCGAACTTCCGCTGCGGTTCAATTGGATGTACTCCTGCGCGGGTTTTTGATTGAGCCACCAGGCCAGGTATTCAGGCAGAATCGTTGCCCGATCAGGCCGTAAGATATATAATGAATTTGCTGCGAGGACATGATTGGTAACGCAGTTTATTGGGCAGGCAAAATTTTCCTGTCCTTTAGCCAGGAACAAGACATCACCCGGCTGAATTTCCGATTTGGTCGTCGAGCCAGCAGGGGTAAACCTGGTGAGGTTGGACCAATCTACCTGGTGCAGGGTGTTGAAATCTCGCGCCTGAAGTAAAAAGTGGCTGCCATCAGGATACGCGCGGATCCCTTCCCGCGATTGATAGCCAACCAGGATTTCAGAGATGTCGCTCAAGAAAACCTTCATAAGCCCTCGCAATTAATTACAGCAGTAGCATTCATACTGTAAATTATAGCGGGGATTTTTTATTTGTCAAGTATTATTTGCAGTATGTATTCTACTGTTTTTATTAATCAGGGGTTTTAATGTCTGTTAACAAGCTGGATATAAATAAATTAAATGTTTTGTTTCAAAGTTCTACTCAATGAGCTAATCCTGCGCGAGTGAAAGCGTCTTTTAATATCGCTTTGGCTTCCTCAGAATTACTGAGAATCCTTTTTTGTTCAATTTCCTTTTCTGCTTCCCAAAGTGCCTGAGCCAGGCGACTTCGAAACTCACCATGCAAATGAGAGAAGGCATGATAAATCTTCATTAATTCAGGATCCACTGCAGGAAGACCAAGGGTTGAAAAAACCTCTGTTCCGAGTGTCCCCGCAATACTCAGAATTTCTGAACCTTCAGGTAAAAACTCACCATGCAACCAGCCCAATACCTTGGAAGGTGGATAGCCTAACAGATCGCAAAAGGCTATGAAATCTTCCTCTCCCGCCTGGGATCGGCTCCATCGTTTGTACGCTCTGTTAAACCAGGCCGGAAAGTTGGACAT
>Ga0116187_1005226_pt1 | contig 10940 bp, 7 predicted proteins | sample AD_JPNNA6_MetaG_FD_89755 | JGI IMG/M metagenome (GOLD analysis project Ga0116187, IMG submission 89755) | Active sludge microbial communities of municipal wastewater-treating anaerobic digesters from Japan - AD_JPNNA6_MetaG | ecosystem: Engineered > Bioreactor > Anaerobic > Digestate | place... | reverse complement strand
ACCAACTGGTCGTGGGTAACCGCTTCCGGTCCAGGGCTCGTAGTGCGCTCAGGAAATGGCGCAGTGGTAGTGGACATGGACGGCGATGGCTTTGAGCAGACTGGCTGGAACATCATTTACTTGCACGTTGCCACCAATCAGCGCGTGCCAGTTGGCACCTGGGTTGAAACCGGAGATCATATCGGACACCCCTCCTGCGAGGGAGGTGTTTCCACTGGAACCCATCTGCACATTGTCCGTAAGTACAACGGTGAGTGGGTGCCTGCGGATGGTCCGCTCGGCTTTGTGATGAGCGGCTGGAGGGCGAAAGCCGGTTCGGCATATTTGGGTGGATGGCTGGTGAGAGGTGACCAGGTCGTGAAAGCCAGCATCGTAGGAGCCAGCAGCTCACATATCTCCCTGGACTAATGAGTCATTTTCCGTTTATGGTATAGTAAAAAACGGATATTAACTGGTTGTTGACTCATGAAAACCTCAAAATTTTCTCTATTCAGATGGCTGAATCTTTTCGGCATTTTGTTGATCATCGCAAGCTGCACTCCGCGCCAGCGGCCAACTTACATCATTTCTGAGTCAGTTCCAACCGGCACTCCCGTCGAGCCAAGTGCTACTCCATTCGAAACGCGCCCGGTCTATCCGCCTGGAACACTGGTGGATTATGTTGCCCAGAGCGGTGATTATCTGGATTTGCTTTCGCTCCGTTTCGGTACCACCCCCTCCGAAATACTTTTCTCCAATCCTGAAATCCCGAAGGACATTACTACATTACCGCCGGGATATCCGATGAAAATGCCCATTTACTACATTCCTTTTTGGGGACCCAGTTACCAGATCATTCCTGATGCTGCTTTCGTTTACGGTCCGGATTTGTTGGATTTTGACCTGAGCGTCTTCCTGGACTCGACACAGGGTTGGTTTAAGAACTATGGTGCGTTTATCCAGGAAAAGTATCGCAATTCAGCAGGGATTATCAAATACTATGCTGAAAATTACAGCCTGAATCCAAAACTACTCCTGGCGCTGGTGGAATACCAGACTGGAGCACTCACCAATCCACAGCGGGATCCAACGCAGGAAGCCACTTTTCTGGGCTTTGAGAATTACCACCGCAGCGTTGAATTGCAGATTTCCTATGCGGCTGATCTGCTGAATGACGGCTTTTACCGCTATTTCAATGGTGAGCTGACCTCGCTGGCGCTGGAAGAAGGCACCATCGAAAACATTGACCCCTGGCAAAATTCCGCCACGGTAGCACTGCAGTACTATTTCTCCCAGGTTTACAAGGGAGAGGCTTACAAGAAGGCCATCGGGCCTGACGGTTTCGCGAAAACCTTCAAAGACCTGTTTGGAGACCCCTGGCAGCGTAATCTGACCGTTTTACCCGGATCGCTCAGCCAACCGCGGTTTATTCTGCCATTCCAAAGCGGGACAACCTGGGCATACACTGGCGGACCGCACACCGGTTGGGGCTCCCGTAAGCCCTGGGCTGCGATCGATTTTGCTCCGCCCAGCCGGACACAAGGCTGTGTTGAGACAGAGCAGTATGCTTTGGCAGTTGCTGATGGCGTGGTGGCGCGAACTGATAGCGGCACAGTCATGCTGGATCTGGATGGCGATGGTGATGAACGCACAGGGTGGGTGATTCTTTACCTGCATATTGCTGAAGAGGGTCGGGTAAAGGTCGGTGACCGCCTGAAGCAGGGCGACAAGGTGGGCAGACCCTCTTGTGAGGGGGGGAGCGCTACCGGCACGCATGTTCACCTGGCGCGCAAGTATAACGGCCAGTGGATTCCGGCTGCATGGAGTGTGTTACCCTTCAACCTCGAGGGCTGGACACCCGTGGAAGGTCTTGCGGCATACCAGGGCGAATTGGTCAGGGGAACGCAAAGAGTGCGTGCCAGTACGCTCTCTGACTCTGCCAGCATGATTTCATCGGATTAAAATGAATCAAAATGGAAGACACTAAAAAGATGGCGGGTTTTCAAAATACTGCCTCAGTAATGCATTAAGATCCGCATCGCTATGATTGCGAATCGCGTTAAAGAAATCGTTACCTGAAGCAATTTTGTAGGTATTGTCGACCACATATTGCGTGATAGCAGCAAAAAAGGCTTCATCCCCCACCAACTGCCGCAGACTCTGCAGGAATATTGCTCCATTGAGGTAAACCGCGTCGCGATAGGCAGTGTATCCTCCAGGGATGCTCGTACTCGAGTCAACCCAACCGCTCGGTTTAAACCCCTCCACCCGATTCTGCCACCACCAATCTAGCTGATCAGGCTGAAAACGCTCAAAGTAAAGCGCTTCGCTATAGGTCGCGAAAGCTTCATCCAACCAGGGCTCTCTGGCGGGGTCATTCCCAACCATGCTGTAAAGCCATTGATGTGAAATTTCATGGGGGATGAGGATGGTGAGATTGTTGAGCGGCGCGTCGCGATAGAAGTCGATGACACCTTTACTGATCAGCAGCATGCCATCTGTTTCCATGTTGTGCAGGAAATCGGCTGCCACCAGGCTGAGAGTCTGGCGCGGATAGGGGTAAAAAAGCTCCGCGAACATGTCGAGCGCATTTTTAGCGACCTCAATGATTGCCTGCCCAGCCTCCCGATGCTGTGGGAAAACATAGGTGCGAATAGTCACCCCCTCGTGTTGAACTTCCTGCATCACAAAGCGATCACTGACGGAAAGCGAAAACGATCTCGCCAGGGGCAGCTGGTATTCAATATAGCCAGGCTGCTCTTTCCCCTCACTGCTCGCGGCAATCGTCAGGTCCTGGGCTGTGCCTGTCAGGCGCAGCCGCAGGTGAAAATCCGCGGAATCCGCTGCAATGTACTCCCCTACGATCGTGTTGGTTGCATCCACCACTCTTTCATTGACCTGCCAGCCGGTAGTAGGGTCATATGGAGGAATTACCGGGAACCAATCCACCAGGTTGGTTTGCATGTCCGACCAGCCAAAAACGCCCTGCCGGTTCGGGAGGAAAAGCGTGAAGATGATCTGGATTTGGGTGGAAGCTCCGGGCTCCAAGGAAGGTTCAAGGTTTAACATGGTCTGGATGCCGTTCTCGCGCGATTGCCCGACCAACTCTCCGCTGATATTCCCTTGTGAATACGCTCCAGCAAAGTAGCGGGGAGGTATGAGCAGTAGCAATTCATTCATTGCCTGGTCAGCACGGTTGAAATATGTAATATGCTGCACGACGCTGACAGTGTGCTGCGCGTAGTCAAGAGTCGCGTCCAGATCGTACACGGTGCGGTTTTCGGGAGCGGCAGGAGGCTCGAGTTCAGGTGTGCCAACTGGCTCTGTCTCAAGGGAGGAATTTGGGATGGCTTCAGATGTCCTTGTGATCTGCGCAACTGGCGTGGGCAGTTCTGCGGGGGGCGTCGCGTGCTGACCGCAGGCTGAAAGCAGCAAGCTCAAAGCGATAATGAGGGCTAACAGACGTTGACGCATACGGACAATTCCCACTGGCAGTATACCAGTTTTTAAAAAGGAATATTGATCACTTGAGTATTCCAGTTTTGTGTCTTGCCGAATTGTCAGTGCGAGCCCTGATCCGATCGAAATAGCTAACAAATGAATGATGAAGGGGGGTGGCTCCGATAAAAATGTAGGGTGGGTAGGCGTCACAAAGCATTTATAGGACACAAATTTGGCTATAGCATACCCACCGCAAAAAAAGCAGATTGAGCAGACCTATACTTCGAAATAACAAAAGGCGTGTTAGGACCGGTGATCCTTGCTGTTGGTGGGTTGGCTATTGAGATGTTCAGGCAGGTTGAGGTAATGTGACGCCAACCCACCCTACATAAATGCTGCTTTGATGTTGAAAATGAGTAGCAATTCTCCAATTCCTGTTTCGCGGGCACAGGCTGCTTCGTTCACGATGAAGAGTGCCCCAGTGACAGGGTACATTCGGAATTTACTTTTATGTTATACACAAAGGCTGGTCTGCATGACCAGCCTTTGGGAATTTATTAGCAACTATAGCCCAAAACCGTGCGGGTTCACAGGACTGCCATCGTAGCGCAGCTCAAAGTGAAGGTGGGATCCGGAAGAGTTACCGGTAGAGCCCATATAGCCAATTGTGCTTCCACCATATACTGCTGAGCCGCAGCTAACAGCCACGCCGCCATCCATCAAGTGTCCATAGAGCGAAAGGTAGCCATTGCCATGGTCGATCACGATCGTGTTGCCGTATCCGCGGTCAGACCAGCCGGCGTAGATCACCACGCCATGATCTACCGCATATAGGGGATCGCCTGTTTCTCCGTCATAGTCGAGACCGTTGTGCACTGGCGGGTTGTACTCATAACCACTGATAAGCCGCGTGTTTGTGGGCAGCTGGAAGACTCCACTGCCAGTTATCCAGGCAGTTGTGTTGCAGGCATAAGCACCCAAGTAGGACACATTCGGGTGATCTCCACTGGCAGGGTCAGATACGACGCTCACCCATGATGGAATCGAACCTTTCCCACCAGGGATGTAAAGGAATGTGCCAGTCTTGATGCGCGGCAGGCTCAAATCACCGATTATTTCTGGGTCGAGTTGGTTGAGGGGTTCGTTCAGGATGTCTTGAGGCGTGACGCCGTAGCCGGCTGAAACGCCATTCAAGCCCTCGCCATAGAGCCAGGCGTGATAGACGCCGTCTTCAGGCAGGATGATCAGCTTTTGACCGGGATAGATCCCATCCGGCGTGTCACCGATCAGGTAGCGGTTGGACCAGAGAATTGTTTCAGGGAGAAGGCCGAACTTCTCAGCTATACTGAAGATCGAGTCCAGAGGCTGAACCTCATAGGCAATGATCTCTTTCCGGGGAGCCGGAAAGCTCTCCGCATCGCCCAGCGGCAGTGAGTTGAGTTTTTCAACTGCAGCATAATAGAGCAAATTGTCACTTGCAAAGTAATTGGGCAGCGTTCCGCCAGGCACCACCAGGCGAGTACCAGCGGCAATATTAGGCGACGAGTAATTACCGATTGTCTCAGCCGAGAGCTTGTTTGCCGGGAAATTGATGATGTCTTCAGGGGTCACGCCGTAATACTTCGAAACAGCCCCAAGACCCTCGCCAGCCGACCAGGTGTGATAGACCCCATCCACCGGAAGAATAAAGATCGTCGTACCAGGCGTGAAATTACGGATATCATCGCCGAGTTCATAACGGTTAGCCCAAAGAATCGTTTCAGGCCACAAGTTGAATTTTGTCGCGATCGAGGAAACAGTATCGCCTTCCTGGATGGTATAGGTGATCACTTCAGTGCGGGGCAAAGCCGTGGGTTCGGGCGTGGGCTGCTTTTGGGTGGGAACGGGAGCCAGCGTTTGGGTTGGCGCTTCCATGCTCGTGGTCACATCGTCTGTTTCCACCAGTACCAGCGGTGCAGCCACGGTGCGGGTAGCTTCAGCCTTGGTAGGCGTCTTACTGCCTGTGAGCCAGGTGATCAGCAGGACGATTGCAACCAGGATCAAAACACCAGCAGCAATCATTCCCGGGTGTTTGTAAAAAGGTTGAGGTTTGGAAGAAGGACTAATTCCCTCAGCGTCTTTTTCGGGCTGAGAGCCAGGGGTCGGTTTTGTATTTTCGGTCATATTAACTCCAGTTTTGGATAATACCCGCCAAATTCAGAGGTGTCAAGTTGAGGCAATGCCCCTGGAAAGCCCCTTTGGGAAGCAAAAACGGTTTAGTGTTCAAAATACTTGGAAACAATTGGTCCCAGGTCCACCTGGCTGTGGCGCGCAAGCGCGTCGAAGAAATCCTGCCGGGTCGCGATGCGCCAGGTGTTGCTGTAAGCATAATCCTTGAGCGCCTCAAAAAACGCTTGATCTCCGACCGCAAGGCGGACCTCGTTCAGGAATTGCACCCCCCGCAGATAGACCGCATTGCGATAGGGCACATAGCCGCCCTCAAGATGGATGTCCGAGTCAACATAGCCTTGGGGGTTCTGTTCGTGAATGCGAATTGCCCACCACCATTCCACATCCGCGGGGTAATACTCCTGGTAGTAGAGCAATTCCGCATAAGTGGCAAAGGCTTCATCCAGCCAGGGTTCTAAAGCGTGATTGTTGCCGATAGTGCCGTAGAACCACATGTGCATCAGCTCGTGGGAGGTCATTAAAACGAGGTCAGTCTGCGACGAACCGTTGTAAAAATCAAAAATCCCATAGCTGATCATGACCATGCCGTCCATTTCCATGTTATGAAGGAAATCTCCGACTACGATCGAGACCATTTCATGCGGGTAAGGGTAAAGAAGCTTGGCGTAAAGCTTCATCGCGTTTGCGCCGATTTGTGTGACAGCTTTGCCGGTTTCAATGTTGTTCATGAAGACATATGAGCGGATGCGAACCCCATCCTGGACGACTTCGTACTCAAAATAGCTGTCGCTCACCGAGAAAGAAAAACCGCGTGCTCCTTCAAGGTGGTAGGAATACTTGCCATTTGATCCATTGGCAGGGGAACTGGCGGCAACTTCGATGAGCTCAGCACGGTCGGTTAGCGTTAGTGTCACATCAAAATCACTGAATTCGTTGACGATCGATTCACCTACGATGATATTGTCCTGATCCACCACCCGGTCATATGCCAGCCAGCCATGTTGTTCATCATAGGGTGGAATGAAAGGATACCAATCCGAGATGTTGGTCTGTTGAGTAGTGTAGCCATAGATGCCCTGGTGCTGCGGGAAGTAGAGCCTGAAGCTGAATGTGAAGGTGGTCGTCTCGCCGGGCAGAAGAGGTGAGGATAGGCTGACAAGGGTGTGGATCCCATCCTCTCTGAAGCCAGCAACGCGGTCGCCGCGTAGGTCCGATTGCTCGTAACTGTTTTCAAAGTTGCGCGGAGGCACTACAAAATGGATCTGTTCAAGGCTTTGGCTGCTGCGGTTGGTGTAAGTGACCACTTCTGTTACTGCACCGTAATGCGTGTAGTAGTTCAAGATCAGGTCCAGTTTATAATGCGTTCGATTCTCGGGCAGAGGTGGCAATTGCCATTGGACTGGAGCAAGGGTCGGACTGGGGCTGGGTTCCGGGCTTGGGCTTGGTTCGAGGGTTGGAGTCGGTTCGGGCAAGGCTGTCTCAGTCGCCCGCCCATTGCAACTGGTGACGAGCGAGAAGAGGAGCAGCACAAGGAGCCATTTCCGGAAGTTCATACCTTGCGATTTTACCAGTAATCCAATATTGCGCAGGTTTGCTTCGTACGGTGGGGGTCATGATGCTGGGAGCAAAGCGAGCAGTACTTGCTCCGTACGGTGGGACTTGCTCCCACCCTACGGATCCTACAGCCATTCTTTGTTTAATGGGGAAACAATCTATGGGTAGGGGCGACGCATGCGTCGCCCCACGTCAGCATCCATTGATGTAAACAGTTTCTCATTGGAACACACATGAATCCGAATGGGCTTTAGTCCATCCGTACGGTGGGGGCTTGCTCCCACCGCACAGGTCAAACAATCAATCGATCTTTGTTTAATGGGGAAACAATCCCTTGTCGTAGAGGCGACGCATGCGTCGCCTACGTCAGCGTCCATTGATGAAAACCGTTTCTCATTTGGAACATACACGAATACGGATGGGCTTTAGTCCATCCGTACGGTCAGCTTGCTTTCACCGCACAGATTCAACAACCATTCGATCTTATTTATTCTGGAAACAATCCCTTGGTCTTGGTCTGGGCGACGCATGCGTCGCCTACGTCAGCATCCATTGATGTAAACCGTTTCTCATTGGAACATATACGAATCCGGATAGACTTGAGGCCCACCCGTACGGTGGGGGCTTGCTCCCACCGCACAGATTCAACAACCATTCGATCTTATTTATTCGGGAAACAATCCCTTGGTCTTGGTTAGGGCGACGCATGCGTCGCCCCTACGTCAGCCTACATTGATGTAAACCGTTTCTCATTTGGAACATACACGAATCCGGATGGACTTGAGGCTCATCCGTACGGTCAGTTTGCTTCCAACGCACAGATCCTACAGCCATTCGATCTTTGTTTAATGGGGAAACAATCTATGGGTAGGGGCGACGCATGCGTCGCCCCTACGTCAGCGTCCATTGATGAAAACCGTTTCTCATTTGGAACATACACGAACCCGGATGGACTAATGCATGCTTTCTGTGATCTATTGAAAAATGTCCCTTGGAACGTTGACCGGCTATTCCTCGATGATCGTGATCCTGCTTCGAATTTCCGCTGTTTTACGCATCATGGCGATCCCCTGACAGTACTTTTCCTCGGAGAGCTGCACAGCGCGTTCCACGTCTGCCCGGTCGATCCCCTTGCCCGTTACGATGTACTCAAACTCCATCAATTTAAACACATGCGGATGCTTATCCTGCACGCTCTCCACGTGTACTTTGCACTCATAAGCGGTAAAAGGTACTTTCTTCTTGCTCAGGATTGAGAGCACATCCATGCTTGTGCATCCCGCTGTACCGATCGCAATTAATTCTGTCGGTCTGAAGCCGGTGTTATGTCCACCGGAGCCTTCCGCAGAGTCCAGCGTTACTTCATGTCCAGAATCAGCGGTACCAGTGAAAGCCATCTCTTGTTTCCAGGTTACTTTTACGTCCATTTTTGCTCCTTTTGTTCCATCAGGGTGGGTTTGTTAAAAAAAATCAGGCACTGGCAGCCAATGACAAGTTTGCCTGAACATCAAAGTCCAGGGATGAGGTTTCGCCTGCGACAAAATGCCGGTAGCCTGCAGCAGCGATCATGGCTGCGTTGTCGGTGCACAAGCTGATATGGGGGATGTGCACTCGAAATTCGGTTTGAGAGCGAAAGGCTTCGCGCAGGGCTTTGTTTGCGCTGACGCCGCCCGCTACGATGATTTCGCGCACTTCAAATTCCCGGGCTGCCGCGATGGTTTTTTCAAAAAGAGCTCCCACCACCGCCGCCTGGAAACTGGCGGCAATATCCGCTGTGGGCACGGTCTTGTGGGCAGACTTAAATTCTTCCACGGTGCGCAAAACGGCTGTTTTCAGCCCACTGAACGAGAAATTCCAGGGTTCACTCAAACGTGCTTTTGGAAAGTTGAATGCCCGTGGATTCCCCTGCATGGCGGCTTTTTGAATGGAAGGACCACCCGGGTAGGCAAGTTCCAATAAGCGAGCCACCTTGTCGAAGGCTTCGCCCGCAGCATCATCGCTGGTTCCACCAAGCATTTGGTACTGCAGATGATCCCGCATCAAGACCAGTTCTGTATGACCGCCCGAGACTAAAAGCGCCACCAAGGGGAATTTTGGTTCAGGGGTAGGTTTGCTGCCGGACTGGTACAGCCAGGCTGAATAGAGATGCCCCTCCAGGTGGTTGACTCCCACAATCGGCAGTTCAGCCGATAGGGCTAAACCCTTGGCAAGATTAACCCCTACCACCAGCGAGCCAGCCAGACCCGGCCCGCGTGTGACCGCGATTCCGTCCAGGTCTCCAAGCTTCATGTGTGCCTGTTGCAAGGCTTCATTGACGGTTGCATATACCGCCTTGACGTGTTCTCGTGAAGCCAATTCGGGATACACGCCGCCAAATTGAGCGTGCAGGTCCACTTGGCTGGCGATCACACTACTCTCGATCACTCTCCCATTCTCAACGACGGCTGCAGCTGTTTCATCGCAGGAGCTCTCAATTCCTAAAATGCGCAGATCGATCTTTTTCATATTATCCGCCTTTCATGGGGATCACCAGATCCATGGGGAAATCCACAAACTTGGCGAAGGTGCGATCAGGTTTTACATACCAGGTGTCTTCCAGGCGGATGCCAAAGCCTTTCTCGGGGTAGTAAAGACCGGGTTCGATCGTCATGACCGAACCGACTTTCAGGAGGTTGGTCGGGTCATTTTCGAGACCTGTGAAAGGCTTTTCGTGCACGTCCAGCCCAACTCCATGACCGAGATTGTGAATGTAACCCTGCTCAATCTTTGGATTCTGGCGAATCGTTTCGTGCCCCATGGCTTCGTAAAGCTCACAGGTGCGGGCTTGATAGCGAGCGGGGTTGACGCCAACTTCCAGTTCAGACACAACAGTATCGTACACCTGTTTGACCTGCTCGTAAGCCTTCAGAACTTCATCGGGAGCATAGCCCAGACACCACGTGCGCGTGAAGTCGTAGAAATAGCCGCCGCCGGCTTCGCAGGGAAAGATGTCGTAGACGATTGCCTGCCCCAGTTTAATTGGGTCGCTGGGGGTGCCGCTGCTGTGAGGGATGCCGCCATCCCGCCCGATGGCAAAAATGGTACCCTCAGGATTTTCCACGCCAGCTTCTGCCAGCCAAAGGTTTATCCGGGCTTTGACATCGCCAATTGTGAGCGGTTGCCCGTCGGATTTGATGAGTTTCTCATCAACAACCTGGTGGCTGGTGAGCAGGTCGCGTGTTTTTTGAACGACAGAGGTGGTAATGATGCCCATCTGGCGGATGCGTTCGATCTCTTCCGAACTTTTGGTGGCACGCGCCTCGACCATGATCAAGTCCAGGGGGTCACCTACAAAAGCTAATTCCGGGAGGAGCTGCTGCAGGCGGGTGATGAGGGAGAAGAATGGTCCAAATTCACGCACTCCATAGAGCATAACCTTGCCCGTGTTGATTCCAAGATCTTTCAGGATTTGTTTATAGCGCAGCGCCGAGGCTTCAGCCATGTCGTTATTGGCCGGGGTCAAGAACTGCTGGATCGGGTAGTTGGAGTAACTGATCAGGCGATAACCGGTTTTTGCCGCCTCTTCGCGCTCCATCATGCCGTGGAGGAGAATGGGCGTCTGACCGGGGATGTAGAAAAGGTCAGCGTTGGTAACATGGCAACCCCCGGTGAAATAGACCATGTTGGGGTTGTGTTGGGCAGGACCACTGATCCAGAGATAGTTAATGTCGTGTTTCCGCATAAGAGCGTCAAGATCTTGTTTCATGATAATTCCTTCCTTTCAAGGAGGATGGTTTGCAGCGAGGTTAGGAGTGTTT
>Ga0116187_1005222_pt1 | contig 10943 bp, 9 predicted proteins | sample AD_JPNNA6_MetaG_FD_89755 | JGI IMG/M metagenome (GOLD analysis project Ga0116187, IMG submission 89755) | Active sludge microbial communities of municipal wastewater-treating anaerobic digesters from Japan - AD_JPNNA6_MetaG | ecosystem: Engineered > Bioreactor > Anaerobic > Digestate | place... | reverse complement strand
TCTATTCAGGTTAGTAAACCTGACGAAGCCACTTATTCCCTATGCCAGGTTTGGCGTAGACTTTGGTATGCCTGGTGCTTGTGGATGACGAGATATGCGTGTTTCTGTCAGCCCATCCCCCCTTCCCCCAGGAAGGGGGATTTTTTTGGGGGGTGTGGCGGGCGGCGAAGCCGCCCGCCACACCCCCCTTTTGCCCCCTTCTTCCCCGCTGGCGGGGGAGAAGGGGGTTGGGGGATGAGAGGGCCATCACCTGCCGAAGGGGTCACCTATTATGTGCTCTCCCCAAAGTCCCGTTCGCCACCTGGCAAGGGTGGCTGAATAGTTACATTCCAAACTCATTTCCTGTGCTTTTTCCCACCTTTCTCTTCCACTTGCTTTTGCAGCTCGTATAGCTTCGTGAGTGCCTCCAGCGGGGTGAGACTGTTGACGTCGAGCTGCCGCAATGCCTCCACCACGGGTGGTGTTTGTGCGATGAGCAGTGGCTGGAACAGTTCCGGCTCCGGGGACTGCGTTCCGGGGCGGAATTCGCCGCTCTCCAGTTCTTCCAATAGCCCTTCGGCGCGATGGATGACCGGCGCGGGGATGCCCGCCAGTCGTGCGACGTGGATGCCGTAGGAGCGATCCGCACCGCCGGGCACGACCTTGTGCAGGAAGACCACATCATGCCCCTCCTCGGCGACGGTCAGGTTGAAGTTGCGCACGTGCGGGAGATGTTCCTCCATCTCGATCAGCTCGTGGTAGTGGGTGGCGAAGAGCGTCCGCGCACGGCGCTCTGGGTGGTTGTGCAGGTATTCGACCACGGCCCAGGCAATCGCCATGCCGTCGTAGGTGCTCGTGCCGCGTCCGACCTCATCCAGGATGAGCAGGCTCTGCGGCGTGGCGTGATTGAGGATGTTGGCGGTTTCCACCATCTCCACCATAAACGTCGATTGCCCTGCCGCCAGTTCGTCGGACGCGCCGATGCGCGTGAAAATGCGGTCTACGATGCCGATGTGCGCCCGCTCTGCCGGGACGAAGCTCCCGCTTTGCGCCATGAGCACAATGAGGGCGTTCTGTCTGAGGAACACCGATTTCCCGGCCATGTTCGGTCCGGTGATGATGTGGATACGGCTGGCTTCGTCCATCACCAGGTCGTTGGGGACGAACGGTTCGCGCTGCGCCCGCTCTACCACGGGATGCCGCCCGCCTTCGATGATCAGCACCGGCGCGACCTCGAAGGTGGGGCGGACGTAGTGTTGCCGCGCGGCGACCTCCGCCAGCGCTGCCGCCACATCGATCCGCGCCAACGCCTGCGCCGTCGCCAGCAATGCCTTCGAATGGGCTACAACCTGCTCGCACACCTCACGGAAGAGGCGCGTTTCCAGTTCCGCGATGCGTTCCTCGGCATTGAGCACCAGATTTTCGTATTCCTTCAACTCCGGCGTGATGTAGCGCTCGGAATTGACCAGCGTTTGTTTGCGGATGTAGTGGGCCGGCACGAGAGAGGTATTGGCCTGGGTGACCTCGATGTAGTAGCCGAAGACTTTGTTGTAGCCGACTTTGAGGCTCTTGATGCCGGTGCGCTCGCGCTCCTTGCTTTCCAGTCCGGCGATCCAATCGCGGGCGTCCTGCGTCGCCAGCAGGATGCCGTCCAATTCGGCGGAAAAACCCGGCGGATCACCCCCCCCGCGCTGACTTGGGCCGGCGGCTCGTCCACAATCGCCTCCGCAATGAGGCTCGCCATCTCCGGCAGCGATTCCAGTCCGGCCAACAACTCCCCGAACCCCCCTGGAGATTGGGTGGTGGGGAGATTTTCAGATGGGGAGATTTCCGGACTTGCTGAGGCGCTGATTTGCCGATGCGCTGCGGCCAGTTTCTCCCGCAGCCCCGGCACGATTTCCAACGTCGCACGGATGCCGGTGAGGTCGCGCGGCGTTGCGCGCCCGGACAGGACGCGGCTCGTCATCCGCTCCAGGTCGGGGACGGATTTGAGTGCCTGGCGGACCTGCGCCCGCAGGATGCCGTCGTCCACGAAACCCTGCACCTGATCCAGGCGCGTTTCCAATTCGGGGATGTCGAGCAGTGGTTGCGCCAACTGCGCGCGGAGCCGTCGCCCGCCCATCGGCGTGCGGGTGGCGTCAAGGACACCGAGCAGCGACCCCTCTTTTTCCCCGCGCAGCGTCTCCGTGATCTCCAGATTGCGCCATGTTGAGGCGTCGATGCCCATAAAGTGGTCCGTGGCGTAGGTGCGCAGCCCGGTGATCTGCGGCAGTAGCCCTTGCTGGGTTTCTTGCAGGTAGGCAAGCGCCGCGCCTGCCGCGCGCACCGCCAGTGGTTTCCCCTCGCAGCCGAAGCCCTGCAGCGTTCGCACGCCGAAGTGTTCCAGCAGCGTCTGGCGTGCTGCCGTCTCTTCGAAGCGATAGCCGGGCCAGGGGGTGAAAGTGCCCGCCACCAGTCTCACCAAATGTTCTTCGAGGCGCGTCGGGGAGGGGTCGGCGGGGCGCTCTTTCCACGAGCCGACTTTGGGGATGAGGACTTCGCGGGCGTGCAGACGGGACAATTCCTGCCGCACGGCGTTGAGGATGTCGTCGTCTTCCTCAAGCTGGGTGGTAGCGAACTCGCCCGTCGAAATGTCGGCGTAAGCTACACCCGCACGCTTGCCGTCGATGACCACGGCGGCGAGGTAGTTGGGACGTTTTTCGTCCAGCATGGCCGGCTCGGTGACGGTGCCGGCAGTGACGACACGCTCAATGCGTCGTTCCATCGGCCCGCGGCTGGTGGGTTCACCCACTTGCTCGGCGATGGCGACGCGGTAGCCCTTCTCGATGAGACGGGCGATGTAGCCCTCGACGGCGTGATAGGGCACACCCGCCATCGGCACACGCTCGCCCTTGGCCACAGGCCGTGAGGTGAGGACAAGGTCCAGCTCGCGCGCGGCGACCTCGGCGTCATCGTCGAAGGTCTCGTAAAAGTCGCCCAACCGGAAAAAGAGAATTGTGTCCGGGTAGCGAGCTTTCAGGTCAAGGTATTGCTTGCGTATGGGAGTGGTATCTTTGTCATCCATACTACTCTCCGGTGAAAATCTCCGCCCGCCCTGTCAACCCCGGCAGGAGCAAGAGGTCGGTGGGGGCGAGGCGCACGTGGACGGTAAAGCGGGCGTCGGTGGTTTCCGTCGCGCCGACCTGGGGGATGATGGCGACGACGACACCGTCCAGCGGGGTCTCCGGGTAGGTGCGCAGGGTGATCGTGGCCTTCTGCCCCGGGCGCAGGGCGGCGACGTGCTGCTCGCTGAGGTCTTCTGAGACGAAGCGCAGGCCGTCGGCGATGTTGAGCAGCGTCAGCACCGGCGTCCCCGCGGCGACCGTCGCCTGGGGTGCAACGTCGACCGAAAGGACGATGGCGTCCCACGGCGCGCTGAGCGTCGCGTTGTCGAGGGCGTCCTGGGCCTGCGCCAGCTCGCGCCTGGCGTCTTCGATAGCGCGGTCGTAGCTGGGGGCGAGGCCTGCCTGGAGCGCGTCCAGTTTGCGCTGCGCCTGGGCCACGTCCTGCTCGCGGGCTTTGATGTCGAGCGCCTGCGCGCTGCGGGAGTTGAGCGCGTCCTCCAGCCGCATCTCGGCGAACTCGCGCTCGCGGATGGCGTTCTGCCAGGCTTTGTAGTCGCGCTCGCGCTCGTCATCGGGCGTGAAGTTGCCGAAGAGGGGAGTATCGTAGGCTTTCTTGGCGTCCGCCTCGGCCTGACGGGCGTGATCCAGGGACGTTCGCGCTTCTTCGACGGAAGTGCTCGAATACTGCAAGCGCGCTGTTTCCAGCGCCCGCTGCGCCGTCGCCAGGGATTCTGCGGCGTCGGCGACATCCTGTTCCCATTGCGTCTGCGCTCGCTCCCGGTCGACGACGGCACGGTCGAGGGTCAGTTGTGCGTCATCCACGGCGCGGTGCAGGTCGACGTCGTCCAATCGCGCCAGGACAGTGCCGGCCGGCACCTGATCGCCGGCCTGCACGGTGATCGTGAGGACTTCGCCGCTTACACCGCCGCTGAAGCCCACCGCCAGGCTCGGAAACGGCGACGCCAAGCGCCCATCGGCGGCTACCGTCTTGCCGACGGCAACTTCGGGCGTCACCGGCGTCGGCACTGGGCTGGTTTCTGTCGGCGTTATGATCGCCTCCGTTGGCACCTCCACCCCGCGCGCGCATCCCCCGACTACCACAACTGTAATCACCACAAGCACTTTCAAAAGCACCTTCATACCTACCCCCAAGATTGAAAATGGGGAAATCGGAAATTTACTAAGGTGGCAGAACCGCATTTCCAATTTCCCGGTAACAAATTTACAATCTTTACCAGCCTTCGCGCAGAATTTGCGTGACTTTCCGGCGCACGGTGTTGCGCGTCGCTAACATCGTGCTGATGACGCTCGCCAGGATGACCATGACGAGGATTGCCGTGGTTGTGAGCCAGTCAAACGTAGGCTGGGTGGGCGTGTTGCTCATGGTGTTGTTCGTGACGTAGAAAACGTAGCCCAACAGCGTCCCGGCAACGACACCCGCCAACGATGCGCTGACCGTCATCAGCACGGCTTCCAACGCGAAAGCGCCCACCAGCTTCCGCCTGGGCATACCGATGGCCTTGAGCATCCCGATCTCCAAACGCCGCACGTACACCGCTACGTAGACGACTGCAAAGACGCCAAAGACGCTGGTGATGAACGAGAGCACGGTCATAATCAACATCAACACGCGCGTGGTGCGCATGGATTGCTCCGTCGTGCGGATGGCCTCGGCGGTGGAGCGTACCCAGATGGACGGGTTGTCGGCGAAGAACTCGCGCAAGGCGGTGATCACTTCCGTCTCAGCCGCCCCCGGCTCCGTCGTCGCCATGATTTGCGCGATAACCGGCTGCTCCCGCTCTGAAACCGCGCACACGCCGCTGACGCACAGGCTGTCAACCGTCGGATCGTGCGTCAGACGCAGGTAAGTGTCCAGCGAGACAAACGCGGGGGCCTGGCCGTAACGCACGTCGTTCTCATTGCGAGAGAAGGTGCGGAAACCCGGCAGACGCTCGATCAGCCCGACGATGCGCATCGCCACGCTATGGTCTTTGCCTTTCCCCTGGACTTTGATCACATCACCGATGCCCACATCCATATATTCCGCGTACCCCGCGCCGAGGATGATCGTGTCCGGCTCGCTCAGGAGTACGTCGAACATGCCCGGACCGCCGGCGTTGTATTCGGCGAGATCGTCGTACACGATGCCGTCCAGCGAACCGGTCAGCCCTTGCACCTGGATGGTGGTGTCACGCAATGTCACCTTGTTGGTGGCATTGGCGGCATACGCCGTCGTCAGCCCTTCCGCCTCGGCGATGCCCGGCACTTCCCGGAAATCCTTCAGGATGCCCGGCAGTAGATTGTCTTCTTCGGCGGCGAAAAAGGACCAGGCCCAGCGCGAGACGTTCACGGTGATCGGCGCACCGTAGCTGGAACGGGCCTGGATGTCGAAGTTCTCCTGTTCGAGCGCGGTCATCGTCCCCAAAAAGGTGGGCAAGGTGGCGCTGAAGACGACCATCAGCGAGATGATGGTGTTGCGCTGTTTGGCGCGGAGCAGGTTCGGCCCGGCAAAGAAGGTCAGGCGCGGTGCGACCCCATCGCTCACGAGCAGCAGCAGGCGCTCAAAGGGGATGGTCAAGGCGTAGAAGAGCAGGCTGACGCCGATGATGAGCAGCGCCAGGCCGGTGAACATGAAGACGCCGATCACGGACTCGTTCCCCTGCACATAGAGCCAGTTGGTGACGATGAAAATCAGGCCCCACATGATGGTGAGGACGACACCGGCGATGACGATACGCATATCGAATTTGCGCGTACGCAATTTCGCCAGGTCTTCGATCTGGAGATTGTCGGCGGAACCGGGGTTGATGGCGTAGCGGATCTTGGTGCTCGCTGCTTTGCGGGCCGGCGCAATCGCCGACAGCGCCAGCACAATGGCGGCGGTGATGCCGGCGCGCAGCATTGCTCCCACGGTGATCGTCATGCGGAAATCGATGCCCAGTTCGTTGCCCACCATCCCACTGCTGGTGATGAGGTAATTCGCCACCGGCGCGATGACGGCGATGCTGAAGATCTGCCCGGCGATGATGCCCAGTCCCACCCCAAACAGGCCGATAAACGCCACTTCGATGAAGACCAGTGCGAAGAGATGACGGCGTTTCGCCCCCAGGATGCGCAGGAAGGCCAGATCGCGTCGCCGTTCTTCGACGTTGGTGTTGATGATCGAGTAGAGCAGCAGGCCGACGACACCCATCACCAGAAAGCCGTAGACCGTGCTGACCGAGCGCATGACCGTGAAGGCGACGTCGCTCATATCGAGCGATTCGGCCTTGGCGATGGAGAAAGCGTAAGTATCTGCCTCGTCGCCCAGCGCGTCGACCATGCGCTCGGCGATGCGCCGCACGCGAAAGATTGCCGTCTGCGTGTTGACGGAGCCGTAGACGGCATCGTCCAACACCACGATCAGACTTTGAGCGCGGCCCGGCACGCCCAGCCAGTCCTGGACGGTCGCCACACTCGCCAGGATGCCGTTTTGCCCACCGCTGCCCAGTCCCGTCGCCAGCGCAATCCCGCTGATGGTGAAACGGCGCGTCACGCGGGTCACGCTGACCTCGGCGGGCAGATCGTAGCCGGGGACGCGGGACACCGGCAGGATGTAGCTTACATCCACGCTATCGCCGACCTTGAGGCTGTAAGTGTCCGCCGTTACCCGCAGGAGCACGATCTTGTCGCCTTCCAGGTCATAGACGCCTTCCTGCATCGTGACCTGGCCCAGGTCATCTTCAGGGACGCGCGCCACCAGCGAGGCGTTGCCCACCTGCCCGCCGCTGCGCACTTCCACCGTAGCGTGAAAACGCGGGTAGACTGCCGCCACCCGTGGATCGGCGGCCCGCAACACCGGCGTCGTTTGGGCAATGTCGATGTATTGGTTCGGGCTGGTCTCGGCGCGGGTCAGCGTGATGTCGTGCTCGCCGGCCTCGCGCTCGACGAGCTCGACGACCTGACGCTGCAACGAATCGACGCTGTTGTTGAGCGTAACCAGCATCGCCGTCACAACCAGCAGTGCCAGCACCATGATGATGGTACGTGCTTTATGACGAGAGAAACTCTTCAGAACGTAGCGTTGAATCATGTCTTGAGGGTAAATTGGGAAATGGAAAATTTGGCAATGGGTTCAAACAAATTTTCAATCAACAAATTTTAAATTTCAACGATTTGCCCATCTCTGAGCTGGATCAAGCGCGTGGCAAACTTCGCCATACGCGGGTCGTGTGTCACGTAGATGACGGTGGTGCCTTGCTCACGGTTGAGACGCGCGACGATTTCCATCACCTCGAAGCCGGTCACGGAGTCCAGGTCGCCGGTGATTTCGTCGCCGATGAGGATCGGCGGGTCGTTGGCGAGGGCGCGGGCGATAGCGACGCGCTGCTGCTGGCCGCCGGAGAGTTCGCTGGGGTAATGCTGCGCGCGTTCCGCGAGGCCGACGCTCTCCAGCAACGCGGCGGCTTTGCGTCGTCGCGCCCGTCGGGGCAATCCGGCTAAAGCCATCGGCACTTCGACGTTCTCCTGCGCCGTGAAGTTCGCCAGCAGGTTGTAGTTCTGGAAGACGAAACCCATCTTGACGAGCCGTAGCTCTGAGAGGCGATCCTCCGACAGCGCGACGACGTTCTCACCGTCGACGATCACATGGCCGCGACTTGGTTCTTCCAGGCCGCCGAGGATGTTGAGCAGGGTCGTCTTGCCGGAACCGCTCGGCCCCATCAAGCAAACGATCTCACCGCGTTCGACGTCCAATGAAACGCCGCGCAGCGCCTGGACGGCTTCTTTTCCCATCAGGAAGGATTTGTGGATATTTTCACAATGGACAACACAATCGGCCATAACTACGTTCCCTTCAAGCAGTTGTTAGTCGTAGAGTCGAGTAGTCATTGTACCATTAATCCCCATGCTGTCAAGTGACAGACCCACAGCCACCGAGGCTCTCCGATCAAGAGAAGAAGCAGTGTACTGAGAATAGGTAGCGCTGGTGGCAAGCACAAGAGCCACAACGAACTTTGGCCTGAAATGAGATCTCCCACAAATGCCATGAAAGACACTAGGCACGCGCAATAACCATTACCCAGCCAGACAAGAGGAGAAGTGCAGGTCTCCTCTGTCGCGGGGTGGCTGTCGGCAAACCAAGGCCCCATCGTTGCCACCAGCAAAAACACCATAGATGCCACTCGACCAACGGCCTTCAGTGTGCTGACCCGTAACATAATCTCTCTCACCTCCGGGGACTATCATTCACATAATGCCGCCCAACTCTTGCATATACGCTCCACGTCAACAAGAGGTTTCACAGGCAAAACGAAAGGACCGTCGCAGCACGGCCCTTTCGTGATCGTGATGCTTCAGTCGTCGGTCTCCGGCGACGTCACCGAAATTTCTACCGTCACATAACCCTCATTATCGGTGAGAATGTCGTCATTGATACGCAGATAGAGCAGGCCGGAGCGCTCGGCGTAGAATGTCCCGCCGCGCCCGACGATGAAAAGATGGCCGTCTGCGCCGATTCGTCCCAACAGCACGCCCCCGGCAATAGCATTGATGGGGTAGGTGTCCGGGGCGCGATATTTGTGATGTCCCTCCGGGCCGTGATATTCGCCCGGCGTGTACAGCCACGTCCCCTGAGCGCGAATACGGATGAGGTCGCCCTGATTCACCTGCACACCCACGCTTTGCCAATCGCGGTAGGCGTAGATGCGCGGCTGTGACAGGTCGGTTTGGCTGACGGGACCGACGCCACGGCGGACAAGCCACCCGCCGGCGCTGCCCAATAGGATCAGCGTCAAGAGTACAATGATCCCTGCACGTTTCATAGCCAGCTCCTTTGGAGAGAAGTAAGCAGCAAGAAGTAAGGAGTAAGGAGGAAGAAGTTGTATAGCACTGATAACTCATTTCCCATTACTCTTTACTCATTTCCCCCCTCACGGCGTCGTCCGCAGTTCAACGACGGGAACAGTCTCGCCGGAGCCGCCGCTGATAATCCACTTGCTGTTGTCCTTCAATTGCTCCGCGATGAGCAACTGGATGTACTGCGCGCCTAAATCACCTTTGCCCTGTAAGGCGGCGAGGGTCGCCTGCATCGCCTCGCGCTCGGCGGCAGAGGTGAGAGCGATGCGCTGCGCGTCGGCTGCGGCCAGGGCGGTGATCTCGTAGGCGCTGCCATCGGCCTTTTTTTGCGCGGCGTAGTATTCGGCATCCGCCAGGGTGCGACGCTGTGCGGCTTCGGCCTGCGCCTGTTCTTGACGCTGGACCGCGACCATGCGATCTTTGATCGCCGTCACCACTTCCTCCGGCGGCGACGCGGACTGAATCTGCACGGTGACGAACTGCACGCCGTACTGCTCTTCTTTTTCACGCAGCGCCGCCATCACCTCGGTGTTCATCTCTGCGCGGCTGTGCATCACCTCGGTCATCTCCTTCGTGTTGACCACGTCGCGCAGCTTGCCCTGAACGAACTCGAAGATGATACGTTCGGGGTCATCGACTTCCAGAGCGAAGCGCTGCGGATCGCTCACCCGATAAGTGTACTGCAACGAAACATCCATCGTCACATCATCCGACGTCATCGCCGGAACCTGTTCCACGTACCCCAGGCGCTCGTTCACCTTGACGATGATCACCGTATCCACCAGCGGAATCTGCACGTGCCAGCCGGGATCGTCGACGGCGATGAAGCGTCCGCCCCGCAGGTGCAAGCCACGTTCGTAGGCGTGGATTTTGTAGACGGCTGAGCGGCCGATCAGCACGACCAGCATCAGCACCACTACGACTGCCAGTACCACCGTCGCCAGTCTGAAGAGCCGGTTCAACAGGCCAAACGCCGGCTCCGTGGATTGCGGTCGGTTTACCTCTGGCGCCAATGTTGTTTGAGTCATCTGACACCTCCACTTCTTCAAGATATAGGTTACGTCTTCAGTATAACCGCAGTGAAGGGTCAACGTCTACTGTAGAAATCTACAGGTTTACGAAGCAACCAAACGGTGGATGGCGAATCGGCGCATGGCAAATCAACCGGCCTCTTGTTTTCTGCCTCATTCTAAATGTGCCTGTGCCCATACAGCCGCTTCAACGGACGCAACCCCATTACACGCGGCTATACATTGACCTCGACCTCGACTGCTATTCTACACGCGACAGCTCAACGAGCAAGTAGTATAAACCCGCGATAGCATCGGCTTAGCAGGCTTCTCTCTACAGTTGGAATTCTGCACAGAAGTGGCTAATGCAGGTGGAGGTATATCCAATGCGAACAATGAGGAGTTCACGGATGACAAAATTGGCAGAGTTTGCAGCCCAACAGCGTGCGGCGCTAGAAGGGAATGATGTCCCCGCCGTCCTGCGACTCTTGGACGACCTGGACGCATACCTGGCGAAGGCCAATAGTTGGCGTGAGGTGCGCAGCAATCCACCGCAGAACTACGACCAACTCATTGCCAGGCTAGAGGACGTGCAGACCGTCCGCGCCGCAAGTGGGCGCACGGAGATAAACCAGCTAATCCAGGTGTTGCGGTGGTGCGAGGCTCACGACATCGCTCTGGCGGAACTTGGGGTATCCGTCCACCTGCCGAAGTATGTAGAAGCCGCATCCTACCTGAAGAACCTTATCGCCACCAAGAGCGATGCGGCAGACATACGCGCAGCGATTGAGCGTATCAAAGCCGACCGGAAGAAAGCCGACACCCGCGCCTGGGCGCGAGTATGCCGTAGCGCCTGACAGCAGCACAAACAACCAAAAGCCTCTATCACAAACCAATACCTTCGCCAATTTTCGGTAAAGCGTATTTAAGCCCTATATCTAGTGGTCAACGAGGGGCAAAAACCACTAGATATTGTGTGCAAAATCGCCATTTAGGATTTTGGCGAAGGTATTGA
>Ga0116187_1005219_pt1 | contig 10947 bp, 9 predicted proteins | sample AD_JPNNA6_MetaG_FD_89755 | JGI IMG/M metagenome (GOLD analysis project Ga0116187, IMG submission 89755) | Active sludge microbial communities of municipal wastewater-treating anaerobic digesters from Japan - AD_JPNNA6_MetaG | ecosystem: Engineered > Bioreactor > Anaerobic > Digestate | place... | reverse complement strand
CACTAATTCGTTATTGGCATATGTAAGTTCACGGTTTTTCTCATTCAGTTCTTTGGTTTTTAAGTTTACAAGCCTTTTAAGAAAGTTTGACCAAAGTAAAAATACTATAAATATGATACCTGAGGCAATCATTCCTATATAAAGGATCCGTCTCATTATGTTTGAAGGATCTGTCTGGCCTTTCCATTTTTTTAGTATATCCTGAACCTTTTTGGAAGGTATCTTAGCAAAGCCATCCTCAACAACCTGGAGCAAGTCTTGGCGACCCTGAGGAACTCCTCTTCTTACTTTTTCAGTATAAAGGGGCTCTGATATTTTAAACAGGTCAAGGGATTCATATTTGTTGAGATAATAAAGCACTGCAGGCATATCGGCGACAAAAACCTTTATTTCACCAGAAATTGCAGCTTTTACGAGCGCTTCGTTGGTAGGGTATTCTATCACTGTTTGTATACTATTGGTATGAAGGTAATTAACAGCAAAATCCGATTCCACTGCTCCTACCGTAAAGCCTTTAAGAGAGGATACGGAGTTAAGAGAAGTAATCATATTACCGAAGAATATTGCAGCATCTACGTTATCGTACGGTTTAGAAAAGTCTATATATGCATCTCTTTCAAGATTATAAAAGATACCGTCCATAACATCAATTTCATTGTTTTTAAGCATTGCAAGACCCTCTCTAAGGGTCACAGGCACAAATTCAACCTCAATACCGGTCTGTTTTTCCCATTCAATCCACAGATCGATTGACAGCCCGGAAAGCTTACCCTGTTCCATTTCAAGCACATAAGGAACATATGCCGGGGTAACGGCTACATTTATTTTTTCAAAAGCCATCAAAAAAGCTGCAGCCAAGAAAATATACCCTAAGATAAAGTATTTTATCCGCATGCTTCACCATAATCTTAAAAATAATATATTAATTTTGATACCCAGGTTACAAATTATATTATATCATAAATCTTTGATATATTTTGCTTTAATTATATGTATCTGAATCCTGTAACGGCAAATGTATACAGTTTACTATTCCTGCTTTTTTTCCATACAGCTGTCACAGGGCAGGAAAACTCCGGCGCAATTCTTCCGTTCAATACCCAGTATCTTGAATCATCATTATTGTATATACCGGGATTGGCTAGAATTTCAAGTTCTATAGGTTTATCAGCAAACCATACTTCATTTATGCTTCTTTCTGAAGACAGAACAGAATAAATCTCATCCTGAATGGCTTTACATGGGAAGGGTTTTATATTTACCAGAGCTATATTCTTTGAAAGCGGACCTATTATCTTTACATTAGCAATACTCCTCTCATACTCAAATTGATCCAGTATGTCATGAATGACTTCATTAGAAAAACATACAGCCCTCGCATGAAAATCTTTTGATACATTCATCTTGAGAAGATGTTTCAGCTTGCATCCTTCTCGGTTGTAGTTTTCTCCTATTTTGGGAATGGTCACTCCGTAATACTCAAGGATCTTTCTTATTTCAACTTTATCCAACCCTATAAGCGGAGAGTAAAAGCCATCCATAAACTTTATGCCGGTCTTGCCCCAACTATCCGAAAGGTTTGCCCCGGATGCAATTATGCCTTTATATACAAACTTCCTGACCTGTCCCATCTTTATATTTTTGGTACAGCTGTTGCAATTGGGACCATGATACATCAGAGCAGTCTGTTCATCCTCGCCTGGAATGAAAAAAAGTCTCAGCCCCATTTGAGCTGAAAGGCTTAATACCGCCTGAATACCTTTTGAAAAAGAGTATGGTCCAAAGCATACATTAAGCAGGGTTACCCTATCACTTCCAAGGGCATCTTTGGCCAAAAGCGCAACCACCGTACTGTCAAGTCCTCCGGAAAAAGAAACATAAAGCCTTTCCTGCCCGACAGTTTGTACTATATCGTCCTTGATTTTTTTTATAAGTTCCAGGATACCGTCCAATTTGAACACCTCATTTGTCTTTTTCGGCATAATGATTATACATCATATTTTTTATCGTAAGATATTTTTACAGTCAATTAATATTCTTCGTACTCTTTATATTTAGTGAGTTACGATATTGTTTACCTTTGTTATTATAAAATTTTCACTAATTTAATATTCATAAGCATCTATGATATAATTTTATATAAGAAAAATTTTTTATTATTCTAACAAGGGGGAATACCATGAAGTTTTCGGCAAAACTTATTTTAATTGTTCTTGTGTTCGCCATACTTCCTATGCTTGTATTTTGGAAGGTATCTTCCGGTGAAACTCAAAAAGCTTTGAAAACGCTTACTTTATCTAAAGTTCAGCTTTTATCAGATAAGCTCTACGACGATCTGCAAGCTTATTACGCCGGGTTTCAGAAATCGGCAGAAACCATATCTAAAATAGATTTTCTTCCTATGCTTGCAAAAAACTACTCTGACTTATTTTCAGATAATCCCAAGATGAAAGAATACGTAAAGAAGGTGTATCTTGAGCTGAATCCGGAAAATGAAAAAAAAGTTTTGGAACGTCCGTCCGTAGCAACACAACAGCTTCTGGAGGAACAGTACGGTGATGATTACTATTCGATGAGTGATTATGATCTCTTTCACAGCAACTATCATAAGGTACTTTTGAACTTCACTGCCACTGAGAAACTTGAAGATCTTTACCTTATAGACAAAAACGGAAATATCATATACTCTGTATGCAAAGATAGAGATTTTGCCCAGAATATCTTATCTTCAGACAATCCTATTGGAAAGTTGTTAACTCAGCTTAAAGATCAGAATGCAGAAAACACTTTTCCTGTACTTGCGAACTTTTCTTACTATGAGCCAAAAAACAAGTATATGGCGTTTTATGGAATACCTGTAAAAAAGTACACTATAGAAGGATATCTTGTTATAAGCAAGGAAATAAAAGATATTGAAGATATCGTAAAAAGAGAAACCGATAAAAATAATACTCTGAGGTTTTTTATATCAGATGAAACCAATACCGTACTGAATACTCTCAAAACTTCCGGAGAGATAAATTTTGGAGATCTGAGAAAAAACTACCTTCAAAATGACGGAACCGCAGAATATAAATCTTACGACGGTAAAGATGTTCTGACTGCGTATAAAAATCTTGTACTAAGCTCCGGTTCACTTATGCTGGCTGTGGAAATTCCAAAGGAAATCGCATTTGAAAGCCTTAGGAGAATTGATCTTATAAATACCGTAATAATTATAGTGGTTGGTGTTGTTGTTGTATTACTCATTACCTTGTTCTCCAGCTATCTCATAAAACCTGTGGAAAAAATAAAATCCTCTGTCGAAAACATTGCACGCGGCGATATATCAAAGCTTGTAATGATAAAGAGAAAAGATGAGTTTGGAATGATGGGAAAGCTTTTTAACCAGATAAGCGGATCCATAAAAGACATAATTCTGAAGATACGAACAGAAACAGCTGAGCTTGACAGCTCTTCGGTCATCTTAAAAGATAAATCGCAGGCAAATATAGAACTTTCGCAAAAGCTTAAAGAGTCTCTGAGTATGATTCAGAAAAATACAGAAAATGTTGCTGCATCTGTTGAAGAAACCACAGCAAGCATAGAAGATGTTTCGACAGGTGCAAAACTTATAAGCACTTCGGCATTAGAGCTTAACTCCAAAACAGATGAGATTGTAACTAAAATAGGCGCGAGTAAGAATGAAATAGCCGTTATGCTTGAAAATGCAGATAAGATCAAAAACCTTATGTCATCAAACAACCAAAATATTCAGGAACTTTCAGGAAAGACAGAATCAATAAAAGATATTACTCAATCTATCCACAGTATTGCAGAACAGACGAACCTTCTTGCACTCAATGCAGCTATTGAAGCGGCAAGAGCAGGAGATGCCGGAAGAGGTTTTGCTGTGGTTGCCGAGGAAGTACGAAAGCTTGCGGAAGAAAGCAAAGTCGCAGCGGCAAAGATCGAAGACAATATCGAATACCTTGTTAATGACTCCATGGAGGTTGCAAAAGAAAGCGAAGGAGTAACAAACAATGTAATCGGAATAGTATCGAGCATTAAAAATATAGGAAAAAGCCTTGAAGATGTTTTGGAATCAATCTCTATGATATCTTCCATGATAGATAACACAACATCAAGCGCACAAAGCCAGGGAGAAAACATAGAACAGGTTGGAAATGCAATGAATACTATAAATACAGCAGTAACCAATATAGTTGCGGAGATAGACTCCATAAACGAGGAAATAGATACCCAGTCTGATATAATAACAGAAGTTGCACATATCTCCGAAAGAATAAACAGCACTGTGCTTAAGCTTAGTGAGTTCGAGAAAAAATTTAGGCTATAAGGAGGTACCGATGTCACAGACTGCCGAATTTTTAGGATGGATAAATGTTTTTCTTGTAAGCATAAATACTCTTCTCTACCTAACCAGACTGATTTATAAAAAGATCGGTTTAAAAAAAACCACTGAGTTTTGGATAACCTATAAAAAGATGATGGCGGTTTTAAAAAAAGTACACATTTTCAGTGGACTTGCTGTTATAATCCTTGGCTTGGTACACGGAGTAATGATGCTTGGCGGCAGCTTGTATATGCACACCGGGTTGCTCGTCTGGATAAACATGCTCTTCCTTTTTGGCATATTTGCACTTTCAAAACTTTCAAAAACTTTTAAAAAGATATGGATCCTTCCTCACAGACTCTTAGCTATGACATTATGGGGACTGTTGATTCTTCATCTTATCAAAACATGGATTCTTAGCTGAATACAATCTGTTGCCTGTACGGCAGCAGATTTTTTTGTAAAAAAATGTGGTATTACTTTATTATATGTAATCTGGATATTTTTTTAATACCTCTTTAGTCTTAAAATATCTGAGGAGGTGATAAACATGATAAAACTTATTAAACAGAATCTTTTTTCTTTTTATAAAATCGGCATTCAAGAGCGAAGCAGATACGAATATGAAATGCTTGATTACTCGTATGCTGGTGAAAAATGGCCGACAAGGGTGTGGATAAAAAACACTGAAATATACGATGAAAAAGAACTGGAACGCTTTTTTTCAGATGATTTTTTCAAAGAAAAAAACATTTCATGGTTTCTTGAAAACTGTAGTACCGGAAAGTATATTAGGGATTTTGTCATTAAAAAAGGTTATACTTTTTTGTATGAGTCAGCCGGGATGATTAAAGATAACGAGGATTTCATTTTTTTACCCGACAACCTTCTTTCTATAGAAAAGGTAGCTACAGAGCAAAAACTTGAAATATTCAAAAGAATAGTTTCAAAAGAACTTTTTGAAAAAGATCCAAGAGAAGTAAGCGAAAGCATTTTTATAAATCTTTTTAAAAATGAAAACGTAGAGTTATATCTTCTTTCAGACAAAGACAAGCATATAGGAACCGGCGGAATATTTCTTGACTCATCAAACAGCGGTGGAATCTATATGATCTCAATAGATAAGGCTTTCAGAAGACAAGGATACGGAAAGTACATAACATCCATGTGTATAAATAGGATTAAACATTTGGGCTATAGACACTCCGTTTTAAATGCAACCCTCTCAGGAGAGGTAGTATACAGAGAACTAGGATTTGTTTCACCTGTAAGTTTTTATATCATACGGAAAAAATAGGAGGGATATAAATTTTTTTTGATATTGATAGAAATTCAAAAACACCCTTATACAAACAGATTGTTTTAAAAATTTCAGAAATGATTGATGATGGAAGTTTGGAGGCAGGTTCCAGATTGCCTTCATCGCACAGCCTTGCACAAAATTTAAAAATCAGCCGAACATCTGTGGTAGCCGCATACGAAGAACTTTGGTCTTACGGATACATAGACACCAAAAAGAGTGCGTACTCATATGTCAGAGATATCAATACCAATCCTTCATTCTCAATGAATGATGAGATACTGTCGGATGAAAAACTTAATTCTTCAAGGATAGATTTTTTAAAAAAAGAAAAATCTCTTTACTACAACAGCTCCTGCATAGATATGATGTCTCTTTTTCCAGATGAAAGAACCTATCCATTAAAAGAGATGAAAAAAAGTTATAAGACTGTTCTTGAAAAGTATGGCGAAAAACTTTTTACCTATGCAGACAAACAGGGATACATGCCACTTAGAACTTATTTATCTCAGCGGCTAAGAACCATTGGAATAAAAGCTGATGCACAGGATATACTAATAACAAACGGAACTCAGAACCCTCTCGATCTTATTATGAGAATGTTTAAAAAACCACAACAACGTATAGCCTTTGAATCGCCAACATATGCAAATTTTTTATCCCTTTTGAAGCTTCACGGATATGAATACTTTGAAATTCCGTTAAAAAATAAAAGATTTGATTATAAAACCTTTAAAAATGAAGTACTTAAAAATAATAATTTTTCTTTTATATACCTCATTCCAGATTTCCAAAACCCCACAGGCCTTACTATGTCAAAATGCGAAAGACAAGATATTCTACAGGTTTGTAAAGAAAATGATATCTTCATCGTGGAAGATGCATATGAAGAAGAAATGAAATATTTAGGAAAAATTCCATTGCCTTTGAAGTCATACGATAGTACCGGAAATATTATTTACTGTGGAAGTTTTTCAAAAATTTTGTTTCCAGGTATCCGCATCTCATGGATTAACGCAAAAAAAAGTATTATAGAAAAATTGACTTATATAAAAAGACTTTCAGACCTTTCTTCTAATCTTATAAACCAAGCTGCACTTTATGAATTCTGTAAGAACGGATACTATGAAAAACATATAAACCATATGCATAGAATTTATAAAAAAAGGATGGGGTTTTTCATAGAGTATATAAAAAAATATATTCAGTCCGAAAAAATAGAAATAATTGTGCCGGAAGAAGGATACACATTATGGATCAGTATTATAAAAAGCAGCTTCTCCGCTGATTATATTTATGCTTTGTTCATTAAAAAGGGATTGCTGGTATCTCCCGGAAAAATATTTTTCCATAATGCTTCTGACGGTATCAGTTTCAGGCTTTCTGTTGCCCGTCTTAACGAGGAAGAACTGGAAGCTGCAGCAAAAATTTTATCTGCAGTAATTGAAGAAGTATGCTGAGAGAAAAAAATAAACTCCGGCAAGCCGGAGTTTTAAGTTGTATGTATAGATTATACCACACAAAACACTTTTTGTAAAGAAAAAATAAGTAACTTTTATATTTCAACTTCAATCTGTTCTAAAAAAACCGCTTTCCCTCCAACCTGTACTTTGGTTATGGCTCCGTTGCTTTCTGAAACAACAGCCTTTACCGCTGAAGGCTTTTCCATACTGTACCCCTGCTCAAAAACCATCACGTGTCCGGATGAACAGATCCCTTTTCTTACAAGGTAACAGCCAAGCGCACCGCTTGCAGTTCCGGTTGCGGGTTCTTCATTAATACCAAGATGAGGGGCAAAATTTCTACAGGACGCATCGAACCCGTTTCTATCCTTAGTAAAAAAATGAAAGCCTGCGCTGTTGTGCTTAACTGCCAATACACCAACCTTTTCAAAATCAGGCTTCAAACTGTTTAAAATTGAAAAAGACCTTACCGGAACGATGATATCTCTCAGACCGGTTGAAACCACCTGAATAGGAAGTTCATCCGAAAATGCTTTTTTATCTATGCCAAAAACCTTAGCTACCTCATCTTTGTCAATTTCTTCTCCAAATTGAGGTAATGCCTGCTCCATCATTATCTGACCGTCCGGCTGAATCTCTATACCCAGAACCCCAGCTTTTGTCTGCTGAGAGTACCTTCCGGCTTGAAGCTTCTTTTTTAAAAACATAAGAGCAAACGTCGCTATAGTTGCATGTCCACAAAGATCCACCTCAGACACCGGAGTAAAAAAACGTACTTTAAAATCTGCTTCATCTGATTCCGACACAAACGCTGTCTCAGAACAGTTAACAACAGCCGCTGTCTTTTTCATCTGTGACTCGCTTAACAGACCTTCCATAACTACCCCTGCAGGATTTCCTCCAGATATGCTTTCCGTAAATGATGACATCTTAAAAACCTTAACCTTCATTGCCACTCCCCCTTTCTTAAAAAACCTTTCTACATAAAGTATACCTAAAAATGACGCCGTTGGATTTATACCTTTACACAGAGCCTTAACAGCATTTGCCGCATCTTTTAAAACCATTATGTTTATGATAAAATATTTTTAGAAAAGTAAATATCCATTTCAGGTGATACCCGTCTTAATAGATAATCCGGTGAGAATCCGGAACGGTCCGGCCGCTGTAAACAGATACGAAAGTCAGGAAGTCACTGATCGCAAGATCGGGAAGGCAGACGAGTAGGTTAAGCTGTTAGTCAGAAGAACTGCCTGAAATATTTTTTGTTGCTTTCTCCTGGATTGGAAAGTAAAAGATAATATGTATTTACATACAAAAGATCTTTCTTTTCCTGCTTATGGATAAGGAAGATCTTTTAACATGGAGGGGATCTCTTTGAACAAGAAGGTTTTGAAAGAGTACATCGTTTCTTTTTTTGGAACTTTTCTCACTGCCGTAGGACTGGTTTCTTTCCTCATGCCCAACAAAATAGCAACAGGCGGGGCAAACGGAATAGCGATAATCATTAACGGACTTACGGGCTTTCCTGTAGGAATCATAATGTATGCAGTAAACATTATCCTTTTTATTTTATCCTTCATACTAATAGGAAAAGCCTTTGGCCTAAGATCCATAATATGCACCTTCGTGCTGAATTTTTTTGTGGACTTTCTGGACAGGATGGTTCCGTTCCCCAAGTTTGCAACCGATGATTACTTTCTTGCTGTATTTCTAGGAGTTTTTATCTCTGCGCTGGGTATGGCTATAGTTTTTTCGGTAAACTCATCTACCGGAGGAACAGATATACTCGCCAAAATAGCTTCAAAGTACACGGGTGTATCCCTTGGAATAAACCTGCTGTTTATTGACCTTACCATAGGAATTATGGCGGGCGGGGTATTTAATATGAAAGTAGGTATGTACTCTGTTGTATCTGTGATAATCAACGGCATAGTCGTAGATTATGCTATAAGGATGATAAAATCCAACTGCATTCTCACCATAATAACAGACCACAGAGAAGAAACCCTTGATTTTATAATGAAAAACTTGGACAGAGGAGCTTCAATAATAAAGGCAACAGGAGCATATACCCAGCAGGAAAAGAATATGATCTATGTTGCAGTGAATAAAAAACAGAAGGGCGAGGTCGTAAGAAAAATACATACCATAGATCCCAAAGCCTTTGTAATTGTCCAAGAAAGCTCGGATGTAATAGGATACGGATTTTCAGACTTTCAAAACTTCTTTTAGACATAACCGAAAGCACCATTGTGAACTGACCCCAAAAAGTTAGACACATATGGAAGTAGATTAAGCAATTAACAAGGACTGAGTTCTGTATTGAACAGGGCTCAGTCCTTTTAACTTGCCCTTGATCCTATGATGATTGTAGTAGTATATGTATTTTTCAAGTTCCTCGCGGAACTCTTCAAAACTTTCAAACTCCCGAAGATACAGTAGCTCAGATTTAAGTATGCCAAAGAAGTTCTCCATTACAGCATTATCCAGACAGTTGCCTTTCCTGGACATACTCTGTCGGATACCTTTTTCTTTTAGTCGGTGCTGATACATTTTGTGCTGGTACTGCCACCCTTGATCGGAGTGAAAAATCAGATTAGTACCATCCGCATACATATCCAAGATTGGAGATAAATAAAGCTTCCTGCTAAAGAGAGAGAACTCTGTTATATCGGTTGTCCATTTCTGGTTAGGTGCGTTTGCATGGAAATTTTTATTGATTAGGTTCAGCGCTACTTTTCCAATATATCCTTTGTATGAACGATACTTCCTAATCCTTACTCTGCACTTCAAACCAAGGATATTCATTAACCGACTCACGGTCTTATGGTTGATGATATATCCACGGTTTCGTATCTCAAGAGTTATCCTTCGATAACCATACCTGCCTTGATTTTCATGGTAGATAGCAGTTATCTCTTCCTTTTCGATACGATACTTATCCAGCCGTTGCATTCGTTTTAGATAGTAGTAATATGTGCTTCTTGGTAGACCTGCGATAACTAACAGAGCCTTAAGCGGATATTTCTGCCTTAGTTCTGAAATGACTGTTACTTTTTCTTCTGTTCTGATTTTTCCCGCTCGAGAACTAAGGCGTTCAATTTTTTTAAGTATTCATTCTCCATGCGAAGACGCTGGACTTCTGCCAGAAGATCTTCGTTCTCATTGACATTTTTCTTTGGTTTGAGGTTTTTCTTCTTTATCATGCTTTTTCGTCCTCGTCTTTCCTTCAGAAGGGCTTGTGGTCCTTCTTCATAATATATGTGCTCCCATTTTGCCACTGTAGGGGCACTGGAAATACAGAAATAGTTAGCTGTTTCTCTTAATGACATTTCTTTCATGTGCATATATTCTACAACATAGATTTTAAATTTTCCACTATATGTTCCTAAAGAACTACATAAGCCTTCAGAACCATGAGTTTCATAAAGACGAACCCACCGTTCAAGAATAGAGTGATTTATACCATATTTCTTTGTAATAGTTTTAAATCCTCCATTTTTACCAGAGAGATACTCATCAACTAACATTAGTCTAAACTCATCTGAATACTTTCTTTTTCGTGACATAACAAAACCCCTTTCGTCAGATTTTGTCTAACTAAAGGGGTTCACTTCAAAATATAGTATCATCATGAATCATACCGATTCAAAAGGTGCAAAACTATACAAAAAATCTGTCTGGCAATCAGAGCCATGCGAACCGCCTCCCATGGAGACACAGGTTAGCATTTTTAATACTACTGTAATTAAAAATACTCTGTATTTAACATATCAATGTTAGTATATAATTAATCTTTCTGTTAAAGGAGTTATAAAAATGGTTAATACGGTTGATATGTGTTT
>Ga0116187_1005218_pt1 | contig 10947 bp, 8 predicted proteins | sample AD_JPNNA6_MetaG_FD_89755 | JGI IMG/M metagenome (GOLD analysis project Ga0116187, IMG submission 89755) | Active sludge microbial communities of municipal wastewater-treating anaerobic digesters from Japan - AD_JPNNA6_MetaG | ecosystem: Engineered > Bioreactor > Anaerobic > Digestate | place... | reverse complement strand
ACACGCAGACTTGAGGATCAATTGCAGATCTTCATTGCACAAATTTTGGATAAATTAAGTAGTTCGAACTCTATTTCTTTGTTATGTAACGACTTAAAAAAAGCTTAACCTGCACGTTTGGTGGCTCAATCCTTACTGATTCGTGGGTATTTTCAGGTTTTCTTGCGAATTTGCCAATTATCAGTGGAAAACAGACGTAATCAGGGAGAATCAGGGGAAGACATTACACATTTCGTTGTACACTCATTATATTTATTGAGGTAACTGAGCGTGTCATTTATCCTGAAATGTTGGTGTATTGGGGGCAACAATGAAAACAGGTAGTAGTGATAAAACTTTACGAAAGAAGTTTGTACTTTCGTTCTTTGGACTTTTTACCATCTCTCTGGGTATTTCCCTGATCAGTATCCTTTTCTTGTTATATGCCAATGTCGTTTCCATGGATCAAAGCCAGGCACTATCCGATTTGCGGCTCGTGAGACTGTATCTGGATATCAAGTATCCAGGGGAATGGGCTGTCAAGGGTGATACAGTTTTCAAAGGTGATATACAGGTCTCGAATAATTACCAGATCGTCTCGGAACTAACCCGGTATTTGCGCCCCGAGACATGGTTGTCATTTCATGCTGGGAACATTCCTGAAAAGATAAATACACTCGCCATTCATAGAATGGGATTTGTGATGAGATTGGTTGTATTCCTCAAAAGGGAGGATCACAGACTTGTTGTCAGACGCCTGAGTAGTACGAAAACAATAATCCCGGGGACGAAGATGGGCCTGAACGCTCCACCTCCACCAGAATTGCCTGGTCTGCTATCGACACCGTTTGACGATACGTTTGTTATTCCGGGAGGGATCATTCAAATACTCCAGACTATCGATCAAATGTCTTTGGGATGGATTCAACTTCAAAGGCAAAGCCTCGGACAGGGATCGTTGGAAAAGCTAGTATTTATCATTTTTCTAATTGCCAACCTGCTGCTGGCTACCGTCATACTCCGTGTAGTGTATCGAATAATATACAAACTTTCGGAACCGGTTCACCGTTTGGTGGAGAAACATGCCGAAATTACTGTCAAGAACGAATTGCTTGATAACATGTCACGCAAGGATCCGCTTACGGGAGTTTTGAATCGTAGGGGCTTTTATCTGGTTTTGGACAAATTTTCCTTCCCGGTAAATGGTGCATGTTCTGCAGTCGCTATTATCGATCTGGATAACTTTAAAAAGATCAACGATACCTATGGGCATGCGTGTGGCGATTATGTACTCAAGGAGGTCGCCCGGCTCATTACCAATCGAACTCGCCAAGGAGATATCGCATGTCGTTGGGGTGGTGAAGAATTCTTGGTATTCTATTCGAGCGCTGACGAAGCTTCGCTTTCAGAGATTGCGAACCGGATCCGTCAGACAATTGCTGATCATATGTACTTGTTTGAGGATCATTATCTGACAGTGACTGTGACTATCGGATTCTCACCATGCAGAGATATATCTGATTTTGCTACTTGTTTGAACCGGGCCGATGGCGCATTGTACTATGGCAAGAAAAAAGGGAAAAATCAGGTAGTACAGGGCTGACTACAATTACTAGCCGGTTTTATTGAGTAGTATTCCCCACAGATAACATGTGCCAATGGCCGTGAAAGCCATCTTGCAGAAAAGAGTTGATATCCACACAATGTCATTAATGTGGATAAGAGTGACAGAAAAAAAGATATATAATATAAGTAGTAAGAACCTTTGTTAACCTTGAAGTTTCGAACAAGACTGGAGATTATCAAACGAATTATCAAGAGTGCACTCTACCGTTTCTGATAATGCTGTATTATAATTACCTCTTCATAAAGGGAGAATCATTCAAAAGGAAAGGAAAAGTGGGAGAAGAGTCAAGAAGCAACAGAAAGAAACGAGAAACAAAACAACACATACAGGAAGTGTGTGAGCAACTATTTGTATTCGAGAAAAGCTTCGAAAATGTTACCATGCGCGAGATTGCACAGCGTGCTGATGTAAGTGTTGGTTCCTTGTATCTGTATTACAGGACAAAAGAAGATATTCTGTCGACTATAATTGCTGTTTTTTTGCAGAAACACGTTGATAAGATAAAAACACTCCTTGCGGAGAAACAATCCGGGATAGAAAAATTATCGGCAATACTGGACTATTTTGGAGAACTGTCTATTGATCCCTATGTTGTGGTTTTTACGCGTATTAAGATTACATATTCTACGCTACCCAAGATGTTAACCTCGGATGCCTCTAAAAGCATAATCGGTTTGCTGGGACAATTAGTCGATCAGGTAGAGGAAATTTTAATGGTGGGACGGAATGACGGGACCTTAATCCTTGCTGATTCGCCGACGATAGCCGCAAGTGCCCTGATGAGGCTGATAATCTCTTTGTTTATGAGTGCGGGAATCCTCCAAACGGAATTGATACCGATTCCGTCGGAGGTATTGGATCCAAGCCCGGCAGGATACTTTCTGATTCTTAAAAAATATCTTTTACGGAGTTTTATCACCTGATTTCGTAGTTTTTTGTTGACTCTACCAGTAATTTCTATTAATGTAGATTGAACGTTGTTCAAATATGAACAATGTTCAATCTAAACTAGGATGTTTTCCAGCGAGTGCAGAAAACGTCTGGAGGGCTTGTCATGAGAAATGGAAGCGTTGTGTTTTTGATGTCGGTACTGTTATTGCTTGGAGGATGTTCAGGCAAAAAATCGGCAATTGACGCAAAAAATATGGAACAATTACAAAAAGAGAATGGCATTCCCGTGCATGTTCGAACACTTGCAAAACGACCCTTTTCGGTATACCTGAAGTATCCCTCGGAATTCCGCGCAAAGCGCCAGTCTACCGCTTATGCAAAGATTCCGGACGTAGTTAGAAAGGTCAATGCAAAGGTCGGGGACCGGGTTGAACGGGATCAGGTAATACTTGTGTTCTCTGAGGATAATGTTTCGTATCAACAGGCAAAACTGGCGTATGAAAGCGCGGAGGTAGCATTTAACCGCGTTAAGTCGCTCTATACTGATGCCGGGATTTCTAAGCAGGACTATGACAATGCGCGTACGCAATACGAGATGGCAAGGGAAGGGTACAAGTCAGCAAGCGAGTTGATACACATAAAGGCTCCAATTGACGGAACAATTACTCAATTGAATGTACAGACATCGTCAAATGTATCTCCGGGTATGCCTTTGTTTACCGTATCGAATAATGATGGATTCGAGGCCCAGTTTTACGTGACGGCTGACGAAATAGACGAGGTCAGAACAGGAGACAGGACAATTATTGAAAACAAGAACGAAAGGATTGTGGGAAGTGTTACCGAGGTATCTCTGATTATGGATCCGGTTCGCAGAGCTTTTCCCGTACGGGCTTCTTTCGAGGGAAAACCCAAAACTATTGTGAGTGGTATGAGTGTTGACGTTATCGTCGAAACCTACAGGAATGACGATGCAATTGTAGTTAACAGGCATGAAATGCAGCGGAACCAGAATTCATGGATTGTGTATGTCCAGAACGGTACTAACGCCGAGGCCCGGGTAGTATCAGCAAAAAACAGCTACGGTTTTTCCTATGAGATTTCTGATGGCTTAAATGAAGGAGAGTATCTGATCACGGATGGGATTCAGAATCTTGCGGATGGAAAGTTTATCCAGGTTGTTGAAATGAACGGATTGGCTCAGGGGGAATGAAAAGGTGAACATAGTAGATCTCACAATAAAGCGGCCCATCATGATATCGATGGGCCTCATAGCGCTTGTACTGTTCGGTATCATTTCCTATTTTACCCTTTCGGTAAGCCTATTACCTAATATGTCCGTCCCGTATGTAACGGTACAGACAATCTACGCGGGAGCGAGTCCGGAGGTCATAGAAACCCAGATAACAAAGAAAGTGGAAGATCAGGTTTCATCGATTAGCGGCCTTGAAAATATAACCTCCTACTCGATGGACAATGTGTCTGTTGTACTTGTTGAGTTTATGTTTGGAATCGATGAAAACATCGCATTGCAGAACGTCAAGGACAAAGTTGAGGCAATTAGCGCAGAGTTTCCCGACGAGGCTGAAAAACCGGTAATAACCAAGATAGATATTTCAACGGCAATGCCTGTTATGAACATCGTCATGGAAAGTGATATGCTCCCGACAGAGCTTTACGATTTTGCGAGTAACGACGTCAGCGAACGTTTTTCACAAATCGACGGCGTTGGAAGTGTTACGGTGTCCGGCGGGCAGAAACGTGAAATCCATGTGGACATGAGTCGATCCACTGTATATGAGCGCGCTATACCGGTCCTTCAGATCAGCGGGATTCTTTCCGCCGCAAACGTTGATATTCCCGGAGGGAACTTTAATTACGCAAGCCGGGATATTCCAGTCAGGTTAAAGGGTGAATTCTCGAGTATCGGGGAGATTGAAGATCTTGATGTTCCCACGAGAAACGGTACCTTCAAGCTCAGGCAACTTGCGTCTGTACAGGATACCACCAGTATTGTCCGCGAGCGCACGATCCTGACCGACAAGAAAAGAGGAACCAGAAACGAGAACGCTGTTCTGCTGAGTATAGTGAAGAACCCGAGTGCGAATACCATTAGCGTTGTTGAAGGTGTTACGGCGGAAGCCGCCAGGATTGAGAAGGCGTCGGACGGGCATGTAATCATGAAGGTTATAAATGAAGACGCTACTTATATTCGCGATTCAGTCAACGATATCCTTCTAAATGTATTCCTCGGGGTCATCTTTACGGGTATAGTTCTTCTCTTCTTTCTTCATGACGCAAGGTCCACGCTTATCGTCGCTGTTGCAATGCCTTTCTCCATCATCTCAACTTTCCTCGTAATGAAGGTAATGGGCCTTGGTCTCAACATGCTTTCGTTGATGGGGCTTTCATCGGCAACGGGAACCCTTGTTGCGAATTCAGTGGTTGTTCTTGAAAATATCTTCCGGTACAAGGAATTAGGCCATAACCGCGTTGACTCCGCTTCGAAAGGAACGAAGGAAGTAATAATCGCGGTTCTTGCCTCGACATTGACGAACGTAGCGGTATTTATTCCGCTCGGAAGCATATCCGGGGTCATGAGCGTCTTCATGACAAACTTTTCGTGGACGGTTGTAATATCGACAATCTTCTCAATTGTAGTATCCATTACGTTGACCCCGATGCTGGCTTCGTTCCTCCTCCCTGAAAAGGTAAAGAGGGAGGGTAAGTTGAGTCTCCGGATTGAGGCGATGTTCAAGAAGTGGGAAGTGGTGTACGGAAAGCTGATCGGAGCACTTCTCAGGAACAGGAAAAGATGCGCAGTTGCGGTTGCGGCGACAGTTGTTCTCTTTGTCGTATCGATAGGCCTGTTTACGCGAATACAATTTGAATTGGTTCCTGAGACAGACGGAGGAAAGATTCAGGCATTCATAGAGCTTCCTCAAGGAAGCGATCTCGGGGAAACGGCCGCCGTCCTTAATGAAATTGAACAACGCATTGCCGGGTATGACGAGGTTGAAACACTCCTTGCCACTCTCGGTTCAATGGGCAGTATGGATGTTGATGTAAGCGTTGCCCAGATGAATATTTTTCTCACACCGAAGAAAGATCGCGCACGTAGCCACAACGAACTTGCGGCTGATATGACCCGTTTGCTCTCGGATATTCCCGGTGTAAAAATACGGATCACCGGTATTCCGGAACTTTCGCTCCGAAGCAAAAACTCCTCGGATATGGACTTGTTCCTCAAAGGTCCGGACAGTGCGGTGCTGAGAGATCTTTCAACACAGATTATAGATGTCATGAATGCCGTGCCCGGCATCACAAATACGGCATCCAGTTCAAAGGCAGTTAAGCAGGAGCTTGTTTTCCGCCCGGACCGGAAACAGGTATCAGATGACGGAATTACCGTGCAGGCGCTCGCGCTCACGCTTCGCGCCGCTGTCGAAGGCTTTGTCGCGACGACGTATAAAGAAGACGGGGCGGAGTACGACGTACGGGTATCCATTATGGGATCATCTTTGAAGGACATAGAAGATATCCGTAACATACCGGTCGTTTCGAATGCCGGGGTGTTTCCGTTATCACGGTATGCGGATGTGAATTTTGAGGATGGCAGCAACAAGATCATTCGTACGAATAAGGTAAGAACAGTCAAGATAACCGCGGACATGCTTCCCGGTTACACGGCGGGTAATGCGCTGGCAACCGTTTTCGCAAAGGTCGACGAACTTGATCTGCCTGAAGGCTATGTTCTGGAACAGGCCGGTATGACCGAAATGCTAAGTAATACGGCCCGAGATATGGCGATTGCCTTTGCCATTGCTATCATTCTTGTTTACATGGTGTTGGCGGGCACCCTTGAAAGCCTGACCCAGCCGCTTTTTATCATCTCGACCGTTCCCCTGTCAATCATCGGTGTTGTGTTCTTGGCTCTGGGAACTGGGACCGTGTTCAATTTGGTCGGCATGATCGGTATCATTATGCTTGTTGGTATCGTTGTTAACAATGCGATCCTGATCCTGTGTTATTACAATCAGTTACGGAATGGAGGTGCGGAGATACGGCAGGCTCTCATAGATGCATGTACCGCAAAACTTAAACCCGTACTGATGAGTAATATTGCGATCATACTGGGAATGCTCCCTATGGCTTTGGGGATAGGTGCTTCGGGCGCAGAACTCAGGCAGACAATGGGAATCGTCATGATCGGCGGTATTCTATCGGCAACGGTTCTCACCCTATTCATTATCCCCGCGCTTGAGTACGTAATAAGCAAAGGGAGAATAGCGCATGGAAAAGAAAAGGAAATTAATAAGGAAACTATATGAAACGAATACCGATATTTATTCTTTTTGGGGTAATGGTTGCTTCCGGTATGGGCCTGGCAGCTGAGGAGTATACGCTTGAAGAATATCTGCACAAGGTAGAGACCGGAAACCCTGAACTTATTCTTTCTTTGATGGATAATCTGATTGCCAGGGAAACAGAAAAACAAGCCCGTTCGCTACTTCTCCCGACAGTGGGGAGTTCGCTGGGATACAATAGAAACGTGTTCGATATCGAGAAACCTACCGCAGTTGCGTCGCTTCCGGGGGGAGGACCGCTGATATGGCAGGATGTTGATCAGAATATGGACAATGAATTAACGTTCGGAGTTGGACTCCAACAAAAATTATTCAGTCCTGAAGCAATTGCAAAGTACAAAGGCGCAAAGACAGGCACTGATATTCAGGTTGCCATGACGGGCTACACAAGAGCATATGTTCTTACGGTCGCAAAAAAACTGTACGCACAAGTACAACTTGCACAAGAGCTGTACCTGGTTCGCCGTGACGCTGAAAAGACAGCAGAACAGGTGTACCAAAGTGTTGAACGGAAATTTAACGCCGGGTCCGTTGCGGAACTGGATTTAAGAGCTGCGGAAGTGGAATGGAAAAAGGCTGTTTCGGCAACTGCAGAGGCAAAGAAAAACTCGGAACTTGTAGTGATGTCCTTTAAAACTCTTGCAGGACTCCCTCTTGAGAATGATGTCAATCTTGTAGAGAATGCTGCAGATATTCCGGAATTGCCGATGCTTCCCGTGATAGAGGACGTGCTTACAAACCGGTATGATTATCGTGCTCAAATTTTGGCTGATAAAATTGCTTCAATATCCCAGAAGGCGGCATATGCTTCATTCCTTCCGGAGATAACAGGAAGTATTTCCTGTGCTGTGGGGCAGCTCGGCAATGGTTCGGGTTTTGATGACTATTCTTATGAAGCGATGATTGTTGGTCTTAATGTACAAATACCATTGTATACGGGCGGATATCGGTTTTCACTGATAGAAAAGGCAAATCTTCAAAAAAAGCAATCAGAAGTTCGTATACAGCAGAAGCAGGATGAAATAGCCAAGGACCTTGTGGCAATACGTCTTAGGATGGAAGAGGCACAAAAAAGTATAGCCTCAGCAAAGGCAATTGAATCGGTGGCGCAACGTGCATCGGTATTAGCCCAGACTTCTTTTGATGCCGGACTGGGCACACGGCTTGCCGTGTCGGAGGCAAATACGAATCTGTTGGGTGCCCGGCTCAACCTGGAAAATGCTATCTATTCGTATCGGGCTGCATGGTATGATTGGGAATTCGCAATTGGACACTGTGAGTAAAGATAAGGATAATGAAATCCTTGTGAGTTTCTTTTTCCTTATGCGAAATTAAGAGCATATCATTCGTGTCGCGGGTCAGCATAACGGACCACTATTTCTGAATTAGGGTCAACATAACGGACCAGTCCAGGGTCACCATAACGGACCACTCCCGGGGTACAATACTCTCCAGAATGAGAATCTGGAGGAGTTATGGGGTACCGAAGAATGACCATCGACAATTCGTTGCAGGCTCAACATCGTTCGATTTGGTATTTTTTTTGGCGCTTCCCGGCGCGTCGTGCGCCGGCCCCCCATGGAACACCAGCTACGGGATAACGTCAAGTTTTTTCGCACATTTGTTGTTCACATCTTGTTCCCGACTGTTACGCGACAAGTCCCGGGTAATTGACCAGTCCTCCAAGCCCGGACATATTCATGTACCGGCGGGTCCCCCATTCTTTGCCGGCTATATATCGTAACTGGGCTGTGACAAGCATTGGAGCGGATCGTCAGTCCGGAAAGTTATCGACAACACGTGTGCAGCGTTGGATCTCACGGTTAATTTGCTCCATAGCATTAATCGTACGTATGCTTTGCCAGTGCTCTCGCGGAAACATCGTGTAGGCAAGCGTTTCATGAAGGCCTTCTTCGACAGTTCTCGCTGTAATTGAAAGCCTCATTGCTTTTTGCTTTTAAAAAAAACCTGTGATTATTCCAGAGCCGCTTCGCTCGTCGGTTCGTTCATACGCTCTGCTTGTAGTGTCAGGGCACGTTCGAGCTTCATCGCCTTATTGACGACTTTCTCGATTACACGGGGAAAATTATTGTCTTCATTCGCTGCTAGCATCTGGATAACTTGCTCCAAAAGTGTATAATCTGTTTCGTAAGCCATCGGGTTCTCCTTGTGGTTTGTTTAGTCACTTACCATTGAGCCCGATCGGCCTGTTTTTTTCAACCCAATTTACAGAAAGAATTGTACACTAACATGTTCTGACAAATTATGGTCCTCTCAAGCGTTAGTTGTACAAAATAAATATTGTGTTCCAATATAAGTATTATATGTTATGAATAGAAATTCCGATTATATAGATTATGTTAAGTTTATAACAATTATAACAGACGATATTGTTATTTCTTTATCATACAAAGAAATACAATCCGTAACATTTTTACTGTAAAAAAACTACGGCTATTGCAGATATACTATTACTGCGATACAATAAGTACAAGGTAGTTTACTAATTAAGGATAGAATTATGTTAAAGAAATTTACTGTCAAGAATTTTAAGAACTTCAAAGATGAATTATTATTTGATTTATCAAATACTAAAAAATTTGAGTTTAATGAATTATGTGTTAAAAACGGAATAGTAAATAATGCACTAATATATGGGCCAAATGCTTCAGGAAAATCTAACCTAGCGTTTGCCATGTTTGATATCATATCTAATATTACTGACAAGCAAAAGAAAGCAGAGTTTTATTCAACCTATTTAAATGCTGAAAATACAAATGCATTAGCAGAGTTTAAGTATGATTTTGTTTTTGATAATAATTGTTTAGAGTACACATATGGAAAAAAATCATATGAAGAAATAGTATATGAAAGAATATATATAAATGGAGACTTATTGATCGAATATGATCGTAGAGGCAAGAACTCATCAAATGCCTTAATTAACCTCTTGGGGGCAGAAACGCTGAACAAAGATATTTCACAGATGAAAATATCAATAGTGAAATATATCAAAAATAATGCAGTACTCGGAGATACTGTTGAGACAAGAACATTTAATTCTTTCTTGAGCTTTGTAGATCGGATGTTGCATTTTCGGTCGTTAGATGATCGATTTTATCAAGGTTATGATGTAGGTGTTAGAGATATTTTTGAGGAGATGATCCTATCAAATAACACAAAAGCATTTATGGATTTCTTGAAAAAGGCAGAGATATATTGTAATCTTGAAATTGTATCGATTAATAACAAGAAAAGGTTAGTATTCAAATTTGGTGATAATACAATAGATTTTTGGGAGAATGCATCTACCGGAACACATTCGTTATCGCTTTTCTATTATTGGTTGCAAAAAATCAAGGCTGATACAAATAGACCCTCATTACTCTTTATTGATGAATTTGACGCTTTTTATCATCAGACGGTATCAGAAACTCTCGTCAGAGAGTTAATTGGCAATAATTTTCAAACTATTTTGACAACGCATAATACGAGTCTTATGACAAATGATTTGTTGCGACCTGATTGTTATTACATACTTAAAAACAATCAAATTAATCCTTTCTCTGCTCTTACTGATAAGGACATAAGAAAAGCACACAATATTGAAAAAATGTATAAAGCAGGCTCATTTAATAATGAATAATGTAATTCTTTTCGTTTTTGAAGGTGAAAAAACAGAACCTCGGATATTTAGTAGTCTTCAGCGATACTTTTTTAGTAAAGATAAGAACACAATGTTATTTGCAATATATAGAACTGATATTTATCAATTGTGGAAAAGTGTTTCTGAAGATGATGATCTCGACTTAATAGAACTATTACGAGAAAGAGAACCGGGGTTATTACCTAATGTAATGCGTAAGGATATCTCACAGATTTTTCTTTTTTTTGACCATGATGCACATGCACGAAAAGATATTAATATCACTAACACCGCAATAAAGGAAATGTTAACTGGATAGTGTCCAGTCTTGTTCGCAATTTGACGTAAAGAAAATCATTGGATCTCCATTTTGTCATGCTGCCATATTTAATAACGCCTGTTGTTTAACAAGCGACTCTACCTTGATATAACTTCTT
>Ga0116187_1005212_pt1 | contig 10959 bp, 4 predicted proteins | sample AD_JPNNA6_MetaG_FD_89755 | JGI IMG/M metagenome (GOLD analysis project Ga0116187, IMG submission 89755) | Active sludge microbial communities of municipal wastewater-treating anaerobic digesters from Japan - AD_JPNNA6_MetaG | ecosystem: Engineered > Bioreactor > Anaerobic > Digestate | place... | reverse complement strand
GTTTTCTATAGTTTTCACTCTCTACAATAACTCAGATGTGGATTGGCTCCATAGGTTTAATCACGATGCCCAAAAAAAGTAAAATGACTGTCGCCGGATACTATGATCTCTGTTTCCGGCCACGATATAATGGTCAGAAATAGTTGGCAGAATATTTCCAGGATTCTGCTTTTCTCATTCCACTCTGATTCCTGCTTCCCGTGAACTGGTACTTTCGTTTTGTCTGTTGTCTGAGAAAGTAGTGAAGTAGAAATATAACCCGCCCTTTGTCACTTTTGTATCTTCATATTTCCGCTCGTCGGGCAGGAAAGTTTTCAGCAATTGTGGTTTTGTTCCTCGCTGATAACGGTACAGATTTACTTTCACCGGTGTTTTTGTATTAAACTCAGCCCATTGTACGGTTACTTTACCTGCTTCCTGCGTGAGCCATACATTTGGCGGTACAGGAAGTTGAATTTCCTTAACGGCGATGGAGAACAAGGCCATGGACTCGCTCACACCTCCCAGATCATCTACGGTTTGTACAGCGTATTCGTAATTCTTGCCGGTTTGCACGGTTTTGTCCGTATACATCGGGACATTTACTGGGATCTCTTTTGCGTTCAACTGTGCAAACTTTCCGTCGGGTAAATCACGTCTGAGAACATTATAGCCGTTTGTTGCCCGATGTCTTCTCTTTACATCTTCCCAAACCAGATTTACCACGCCGTTTTCTTCATAAGCTGAAAGCCGGTTGGGCGAAGGTGGTTGAGTTTTGATATTAGGATGAATGGTAATGGTGTCGGACATCTCGCTTTCCACCGAACTGGTGTTCACTGCCGTAGCAGCATAGAGATAGCTTCTCTCTCCCGAGAGAATCTGACTTGTGTCGGTGTAGAGCACTTCGTTGTTTGTCAGTTTCAGTATGTCGGTAATCGGATAAAGTTCTGGTGAAAATCCGTCGTTACGATAAACTCTCACACCTGCCAGATTCATTTCCGAAGCTTTTACAAGCAGAGTAACTCCATTAGTTATATTGTTGTCCTTACTTGTTGCCTGACTGATGCCTGGGAAAACCGGTTTCAGATTATCGTAGGCTGCAGTGAAAAAGATGTTGCTTTTTTGGGATAAATCGTTTTGAGCGCTTACGGTTTCAAGGTAGTAGTAATACATTTTGTCGGGAACCACCTTGCGGTCGATGTACGTGGTATCCGTTGCCGGAATGGTGGCAACCAATTCATATTCCTTTTTGTCATACGAATCGCTTTTGTAGATTTTCATCCCGTTAAGCAATTTAATATTCTGCAACTGCCAGCTCAATACCACCCCCATTCCTTTAGGATCGGAAACAGCCCGGGTGTGCTGGAAGAAAGTCTTATTGACAGAAAGCGCAGAGACAAGCACAATGTCGGTTCCTACGCCGGGATTGCCATACATATCCAGCGGATTGAGAAAATACTGCCTGTCAGCCTTCAGGTAACGGGTGGAATCCTGAAACAGGTAATAGGTAGTGGCATCTATGCTGTATTTGGCAAGTGAACCGTGTGCCTCTTTCAGTTGCTCATTTTCATAATAACGGATGCCGAAATATGGAGCCGGATTTGCTCCTTCCGATTTCCATTTGAGGTAAAAGACCGATTTATCCACGTTTTTATCATCCAGAGAAACAGCATCGTACTGCGGAATGAACGGGTATTGCACCGGTTCGGAAATATAATCCGACATGGTTTTACCGTTTTTCAACCCTCTCACCCGATACCACACTCTTTTGTCTTTGGCGGCTGATTGATCATAATATGCGATGTTTGCAGCCAGCCGGATGGTAGTTGATGCCGACCAGTAACCCATGCTGTCAATCACGCCGGCTATTTCGCATTTTTGCCAGAGAACTCTCAAATCTTCGTTATCGGGGATTCCCTGAAATTCGAAATCAGGTTTCCATTTTTCGAAATTGTCACGAAAAGCCTCCCAGCCAACAGGTGAACGGAGTTCGGACACTATTTCCCATTGCCGTTTGTCGTACGAGCGTTCTACGAGGTAGCTTTCCACTTTGTTTCCGTTTGCCAGATCCATTCCGGCAAAAATTAAAATGCCTTTCGGAGCCGGTGCTGCCATTTTGATTTCCTGCTGCCCGAAAACAGATGCTGAAATCACGAAACTTAATCCGATTACTATGCTTATTCTGAACAAGTATCGTTTGTATGTTAATTTTTTCATAACCTGATGTTTTTATTCAATGATCAGAATTATTTACACTGTTGATCGCATGGTGTGGTAGTGATTCCCATGGAGAATCCGTTTACATTGTCAAGATGCACTTTTGCCCCGATGGTGAAATCAGCAAGCGTAACCGATACACAAGGACCGCAGTCTATTAAAACCGGAAGACATTGGCTTGCACTGATTTTCAGGCTCAAACTCGAACATCCGTCAATGTTGTAAAAATGAGTTTTGGTGTTATAATCACCACTGATCCCTAATTGCAGTTTTGCATCGGCATTTGCCGAGGTACAGGTTACCGGGCATGAACCGCTCAGATAAGCATGCCCTTCGGCCAGTATACCCAGTCCGAATGTTGCTCCCTGCCCGAAAATCATATATGTCCGGGCATTTACGCTTATATCCACTCCTGCCTGAACGGCTACAATTCCATAATTGTAATCAATCTTCGGCAGAATCTGTTTCGTTAGTCCGGCTGAGATAAAGAATCCCTGCAGACTGGTTTTGAATGAATTGGGCAGACAAACGGCATTGCCGATTCTGGACGAAACTTCCGGTGGCATGTTCACATAATCTCCGAATAATGCATACATGTTGGTGCCTCCGATTCCGGGAATTTCCAGGAGTCCGCCGGCATTGAAAAGCCAGCCCTGACTGTCCATAATCGTATTGACATACCCCTGCATTTTCAGTCCGCTGATGTCCATATTGATGTCCGCACTTCCGATAAAGCGTGAGTTGGGCAAATCATACGTGATGCTCAAACCCGGGAACGCAGGAATATCACTTACAGCAATCGTCTGTCCGGTGGCTTGTACAGCGCCTTTCACCTCGAAGTTCATTTTCTGACCCGGATTCACATTGTTCATCCCTTTCACTTCGCCTTCAAAACGGAGTACATCCCATTGTTTATTCACCACATCAATACCACCCGCCAGATTCGCAAGCTGTTTGCCTGCACCCATTGGCAGACTCTGACCTTTGTCAATATCAACACGCGTAGAAGTCGGCGTATGGCGCATTGTAACGTTAAGTTCCGGCAGGTTGCCCGGTTCCTCCGCAGTGCCTTTTGCAATAAAGAGCTTATCGGATAAAATGTAATCCTTACTCAAATCATAATGCACATTGTGGTGGGTGAAAGTGAATGCCTGCATATCCATTGGTGCAAAGGCGAGTTCGTTTCCTTTTTTGAAATATCCCATCGCGCCGGTAGGATTCATATAGTTGGGAATGCCGAAATCGTAATTTCCCATCAATTTCAACGAACTCGTGGTAACATACATATAGGTGTTCGGGAAAGGCGTGAAATCAACAATATTATACAAGCGGAATTTTTTACTATTGAGTACAAAGTAGCTCTCACCTTCACTGTTTAAATCTACCGAAATAAATTCCACCTTGTCTGCAGGGCTTATGCCGGGTAATCCCTGCAAGGTTGCCACTGTCGTCATTCCGCCTTCGGGAACGGCATACAAGCTCCAGCCCGAAACTCCGTCGTGCAGGTATTTGTAGGTCAATCCTTTGGCGGTGGTGTTGATGTTCACTTCCTTTACGCCGAGCAGTTTGATTTTTTCCAGATGGACGGTTGCCTTATCTGTCTCAAGGGCAGTAGAAGTAAATTTAAGGTTTTCTATACTGACGTCAACTCCGGTTGAAAGGGTAGCATTCGAAACTTTTACCCCTTCTTCCGTAACAGCCCATTGATTGCATTTCAGCGACCACTGACCCATTTTTACATCAAACGGTTTTTGATTTACTGCCTTCAATCCCTCTTTTTTGGTAATATTCAGGGCTCCGGCATCTATGTCGAAACTGGATGGATTCAAATTAGTGGTTGTTACTTTCAGTTTGGTTTGCAGCGTCAGACCGTTTTTATCGAAAAAGGATTTACCTGCTTCTGCAATAGCTTTATTTTCAAATCCGTCAATGCTGTACACCAGGTTTTCATTTATCCCGTCGGTAATGTAGAATCCGTTATTTCCCACAGGTGGTGTATCAATATTACCGGCACTGCTGAAAATGGTCATCGCTCTGTTTTTGCTGCCTGCTTCTGATGTCAGGTAGATGTCGGGCAATTTATATCCGTATCCGCCGAAGTTTGCACTTATGTCCGGATCTTTTCCTACAATCTGAACGCCGGCTTTCATCTCTCCCTGCGACGGATCATTGCCGCGCAGCGTAATTTTCAGTCCTGATTCGTCTTTGATTTTTGCCTTATAATCAGCCCCTATTGAAATAGTCAGGTTGTTGATGTCTGTTACAAACGGAAGCGAAGCCGGAACCAGCAAAAAGTCGCCGGCAGCATTTTTAGCCGTGCTTTTCACCATTTTTATATTCTTTACTTCTATCACCTGCTGTTCGAAAACTTCATTTTTCGGCAGTGTAATTTTGCCTGTGAGGGTAATGCTTCCGTCAGACTCTTCATTAAATCCGGATGCGACAAACGGAAATCCCATAAACCTGGTCAAATCCACACCCTTGATGGATTTGATATGAAATTCTGCCGTCTTGCAATTGTTAACATCACCGGCATTCCCGAGAGAATACTTTTCATCTAAAATGCCCACGTAGTTTGCTCCTGTGCTTCCCGCTGTAATTTGCAGTTTGAATTGTTTGGAGTACCCGGGCAAATTTCGCAACAGGAATTTTCCACTTGCATCAGTCACTGCTTTAACGGTGTAATAGCCGTCATCAGCACGATAGGTAGCTTCTACCACCATATCGGAAACGGGTTGTTCAGTTCCTTCACCCAGATAAACCATGCCCGAAAGACAACCACCCTGAAGCAGGGTAACCGTTTTATTCACAAAGTAGTCCTGAACAGGAATCTCCACATTGACTATTGCCGATTCAATATTTTCGGAAGAGGTGGGTGAGTTAGTCACCTGCACTTCGAATTTTTGATTTTCATCGCCTCCACCGGTAAACATAAAATCGGCAACGCCGTTTTCATCCGTGGTGACCGTGTAGGGAGAGGAGCTCTGAGATACCATCTGAACCATTCCGGCACTGCTTGTTCTTTGTACAGTTCTTGATGAAGCAGGTTTTGAGGAGCCTGATCCCGTTGAGGAAACAGCAGAGACAATAGAAGCCATCTGTTTTGCAACACTGCCCGTGGTAATCTGCAATGCTGTATTATTAATTGTGTTCGGTTCAACTCTCCACGATGAGGGTACATTGGGCAACGTAACGACGAATCCTTTCTTGTTGCTGCTGCTCGTTGTTGACCAGACTCTCACTCTCAATCTTCTTGCCTTCCTATAGAGTACAAAATTGTGCCCGTTGAATGATTTGTTCAGTTTCAGGACAACAGTATCGGACATATATCCTTCACGTGTGATAACCACCGTACGGTCTGTATCCAGTTTTTTTACTTCCGTATAATATTTTCCGTCAGGCCCGGTAGATGTGGATTTGGAGGTTTCGCCCAGGATATTCAGAAATACGTTATCCAATGGCTTATTGGTTTCGGCATCAAATACAGTTCCCTTGAATTTGGCACCGTAATTCAGCAAGACAGGCATCTCATATCTCTCACTGAAATAGAGCGGGTTACCCTCTTTGACAGTTAGCGTAACCTCGTCAAATCCGGGTGCTTTTATTGTTATTTTTCGCGAAGGCCCCTTGATCTCTGCCGGATAAACCTGGGAGGCTACCGGCAAATTGTTTATTTCATACCTGCCACCGTCTATTTGAGCCATCGTTTTCGTTACTGTCAGGGGCGATTGTAATGGTTGCCCCACATTCCCCGGTTCGATAATCAGAGTTCCCTCAGAATATTTTTCTTCTAAAATGATTCTTGTCTGCGGATCATCTATTTGTTTGTTTCCGTCTTTCTCGGTAATAATAACACGGAGGGTGGGGAATTTTAATTCCATCTGTTGGGTGAGGTCAAAACCCTCTATGAGTCGGGTATCATTGTTTAATGTGTAAAACTCACCACCTGAATGGAAGGAAAGTAAATCCTGCAAAGATAAGTTGGGAATAAATGTAGTTTTTCCGTCATACGTAGTATTGCCCTCCACTAATTCCTTGAAATCAATGGGTGTCATTTCTTTCGACTCGTAGTTGTAGTTTCCCATGTCCATCCTGATGTACATAAAGTACTGATATGTAGGATTGTCGCTAAGCACTAACGATTTTATCCTTGCTATTCCATTTTCGTCAGTCAAACCTTTGCCCACGCAAATCATTCCGTTGCCTTTTGGCGGCGGGAAATTGTCTGTTTTATCAGGAGTAACGTCATTTTCCGGAAAGAGAGAGGGATAATCGAAATTGACTTTCCGATAAATATAGACATTCATATTCGCGAGTTCTTTCTTATTGTTTATAGTGAACTTACCAGCGTCTTTCGCTTCCACCCTGACATTCAAGTCAATCGTTTTAACCAATGAAACCACTTCTCCCGCATCTTTTGTGTCGCCTCCATTCACTTCAAAAAAGTATCTCAATTCCTGATCGGGATTCAGGTAGAAGCGTGCGTGTTCGCCTTCAATCTCAATACCGTAGCAACGATATATTTTACAGGAATTATTATCAGTTGCACTGTTTTCCAGGGTCATATTTCCCGGATTAGGACCTCCTCGCTGCATTGTGTTAGAGAGGTCTGCGAACAGATTGTTATTTTGATCATCGGATGGATGATTAAACAGTTTGGCAACTATAACATAGCAATCCGTTTCTGCCAATGGTTCTCCTTTGTTATTGGATAAAAAAGTGAAAGAAAACTCGCCATTGTCTCCTGTGGTAACTGTCTTAATATCTTTACTCATATAATCAGGATTTTTATTAATCCTGTGAGTCGTAACCATATTTACCGTTCCATCTGCATTTTTTGCAATATATTTTTCCACCAGTTTTATTCTGGCTCCGCTCAGCGGTTTTTTTTCACCACCATTTTTAAACTGATAGACAAGTGTGCCTTTCAGTGTGGTGGGCCGGAGCATTGAAGTTATGATCTCTTTGTTGGCCTGAATGAATCCAGGCTTTGTTTCCATCTTCCCGATCATCGTTTGTTGTCCATCGGGCTTTTGGTAGGTAAAAAGGTTTATTTCACTGAATCCTTTGTTCCGGAAAGCAGTCCCTCCCGACGGGTCAATGGCGGAAACCACAAAAGCATAGGTCTTGCCCGGCTTGAGGGCGGGATTGGCGGCAGAATATAAATAGGCATTGCCATTCACGGTAGTTTCGAAGAACGTAGGATAGCCTGCCGAACGGATTTTGTCCTGAAAATTATCAGTCGGACTGTTCAGTTCGATGATTTTCAGTTTGTACTGCGTATTCACTGGTGCATTGGGCGGACGAGTCCACGTGAATACCACGTTTTTGGTCTCCGGTTCGCGCAGTGTCGTATTGTTCAGCGGGCTGATGATGATGGGAGCTTCCACCGAAGAGATGGAAAACGGAGCACTACAGGCAGCTATAATATTCTGACTGTACGTATAATGAATCATATCCAAACAGATGGTATAGATTCCTTCAGGCAAGCCGTTTTGCATTACTTCATGACGTGTGATGCCTGAATATTCAAGATTTTGTTCATCGAATATCTGACGTATATCGTTGTATGTAAGTACATAAGGCGGTGTAATAAATGCGCCGCCAGGCGATTGGACTACCTTTATTACCATCGGTTGCGGCGGTTTATAATCTCGCCTTGTGCGGATAATAATGGATTCGTCGGAGTTTATGATAGTCCCAAGCAGATAATATTCAACATCCATCCCGTCCAAACCATACGGAGAGTTAATGATCACATTCAATTTACCGGGAGTTGCAGTGTAATCCGACAGTTTGTTTGAATAGGGCGGCATCACCGAGACTGACATGGTGGTCTGCGCCTGCGCATTGCAAAACGTTGCCAGGCTCAGGAAAACGATCAATGATCGTTTGATTCTTTTTATTTTAGAATGTAAACACATAACCAATATCTCCTCTAAATTCGTTAAATGATGGTACTGTGGCAGAATCTGAAAAACTATTGTTAATCAGATTAAAAGTGAGTGTTACCGTATGTTTCGGCAGAAAGCGGTAATTTGCGCTCAGTCCGGTATTGAAAACCGTTCCGTTATCGCTGTTTATCTTATTGAGCATAAAGGAATTGTTCCAATTGAGTAAAAGTTTATCTTTCAACAGGGTGGACGAAACGCCCAGCGTACTTCCTATTAGTTGATTGGAAAGGCTCTGATTGGACATATTGGTGTAACTTACGCCCACGTTGATATTTATTTTTTGTTTCAGCAAACCCAGGGCGTACATCAACATCGCCACTTTGGTATCGGTGTCGGTAGCGCTTGAAGTTTGCGTGTTTTTATCATCAAGTATCATCCAGTTCAGATTCAACATTACCATGTGCGAAAACTTTTCGCCTGCTTTAACGAATCGGGGCATAAACATCAGATTATGATTTACCTGATAAATCATCAGCGTGTTGTCTGTCACGTTTTTAATGGCTTTCTGATTGGTCGAAAAATTGCTGTACGAAGCATCAACTCCCCAGTTTTGATTGATATTGTAGTTCATGGAAAGTGAGCCGATAACGCGTTTCGAAGTACTATTTTTGGTGCTGCCGAGGTTGTCTCGCTGCAATCCGAGTGACCCGCGTGCATTCAGTTTGTTTTTAATAAACGAAGCCGACTGATTGAGCGTGATAAGTTCCAGGTCGTTGTTGAAAAAATAGCTTCCCATGGATTGGAAGCCCGGATCTATCCTGCGGTACTCGATTCCGGAAATCACGGTTGGTGTGAAACGGTAGCTTAAGCCTGTTTTAAGGGCTTTGTGGTATTCGCTGGTGTTGTTCACGGTAATAAAATTTCCGGCGAATTTAAGCAGCCCGTCCGTAATGGAGTCCGAAGCCGCTATTTTCTGGTTTTGGGTGAAAAAACTCATCGAACCATCGAAATGAAAGAACAGATTCTTTGAAATCCTGAACTTTGAAGCCAGTCCAACCGCCAGGTCTTGTGCGGGTGTAGGTTGACCTAATTTTGCCAGACTGTCCACGAAGTTTTTCGGATTGTCGCCGATACGGAGCATGGAAATATCCACAAAGCGGTCGTCGGTTCCGTAACCCACTTTTGTTGCCCATCCCATGCGTGTTAGTTTGGGAATGGAATCGGCCATAACAAGGTCGTAACTGGAGTTTTGGTTAAATTTACCGTACACCGCACCAAGCCGGAATTTCCCGGGACGTGCTTCCACACCGGCTCCCAGAAAAGTAAATCCATTTAACGTGAACTCCGAAAACGATACGTTCCGGTATCCCAGATGCACCGTGAGCCATTTGTACGTTGGACTGATGCCGAACTGGTTGAACGGTTGCCGGAATCCGGCTTTGTCGTTGCTGTACCAGGTGAACGAAAACGGCATGCTGATACCGTAAAGCGTTAACGTGGCATTGGCGTTGATGCCGTAAGCAAAGGGTGATTGGCGGTCGGGGATACCCGAGGCGTTGTAAAAAGAACTTGCAAACCCGATGCTGCCGTTTACCAGCACTGGTTTGGTCCCCTTGAGATTTGCTAAATCCTGCGCATTCAATGTTGATATAACAAACATTAAAATGCTGAAAAGCAGGGTTCTGTTGAGTTTGTCATTTAACATTGCAATTTATTTTGTCAGTTAAATAGCGATATTTCCTGCTGAAACAGAAGACAGGGTCATTCTGGAATAAAGATATGCAACTTTATATCTCTAAAACTATAAAGTCACGGTTATTATTATCTGTATCGTAGTGTTTGGTTTACCAGCAGGAGCGCGCTCACGGCTGCCTGCACCAATATGTTCATCGCGCTCTGGTTCCATCAGGCTTTGTAACTCTTTCTGGGGCTTTCAAATGGCTTTACACCCGGACAGTCTCATATGCAAAAGATCCTGCAAGTCATTGATTTACAGGACCTTTCTTGGGTTTGGCTCATTCTCTCTTAGCCTTTCCGCGGAGAGAGAGGGATTCGAACCCCCGGTCCGGTTACCCGGACAACGGTTTTCGAGACCGCCCCAATCGTCCACTCTGGCATCTCTCCGGACTGGCTTTGCCCACCGGGCACAGCGGATGCAAATATAACTCAAATTCTTAAGACTCATTTTTGTTCATAGAAAACTTACACAAGCTCTGTTTGATGTCATAACATAGAGTAGGTGAAGGAGCCGGTAAAGGGTACCCCGGAGTAACCGGCAAGGCACCATGAATATTTTTTCGGTAAAGTGTAAACTATTCCGGATTTTATCCGTCTTTATATAAAGAGATGAGAAAATCTTCTTTGGTTAGTTTCAGGTAAACACTAAGAGGGTGTCTTATAATACAAATGAAATGGGGCACCCTTTTTCTTTTTGTCAAAGCCGCATCGCATCAGCGGTTTTTTTCATAAATCCGGAACCTGCAATGCAGCATACCATAGTCAACAAATCCGGAAAGGCGAAGAACAGCAATGCCTCCCGGAATATCCTTTCATGCGACCGGTGAGCAAAAGGCCGCCTGTAACATCTTTCATGCGACCGGTGAGCAAAAGGCCGCCCGTAACATCCATCATGCAAGCTGTGAACAAAAAAAACCGCCCGGAAGATCCATGGCGGTTAGTGTATAAAAAAAGAACGTGCCGGTTATTCTTTTATAAATCTCTTCATTATCGTTGCTCCGGGAGAGATGAACCTTATGAAATAAATCCCCTTCTTGAGCGTGGAAACCTCTATGGTCATCTGGTTGTGATTGTCGCATACCTCGTTAAGGCATTTATTCCCGGTTACATCAAATATCTCAATCATCGTGAC
>Ga0116187_1005211_pt1 | contig 10960 bp, 8 predicted proteins | sample AD_JPNNA6_MetaG_FD_89755 | JGI IMG/M metagenome (GOLD analysis project Ga0116187, IMG submission 89755) | Active sludge microbial communities of municipal wastewater-treating anaerobic digesters from Japan - AD_JPNNA6_MetaG | ecosystem: Engineered > Bioreactor > Anaerobic > Digestate | place... | reverse complement strand
TGGCCCACGACCAGCAGCGTGTTTGCCAAGGCGGCCAGCCCGAGCAAGGGAGCCGACTACACCAGCAAGGAGATCCACGGAGCGTGCGGCCTCGGCGGCGGCGGGTGGAACGTCCGTAACGACATCAACTTCCCCGAAGGGGACATCAGCCTGGCCGAGGCCACCGCGAAGTCGATCAACACCGCGTTCGTCGGGATGGCGATCCAACTCGGTGGCGACCCGTGCAAAATCCGCGACACCGGATGGCGGATGGGGCTGCACCAGGGCAACGGCAAGGAGATCCCTCCCTACCCGTCGGCGATCATCCTCGGCACCTGGTCGGCGTCCCCCATGACGATGGCCAGCACCTATCAGACCATCGCCAACGAGGGTGTCTACTGCCCTCCCATCCCGGTGATGTCGATCGTCAAGGACGGCAAGGCGTTGCCGCTGCCCGCTTTGGGGAGCGCGTGCGAAAAGCGCGTCGATCCCGAGGTCGCGCGCGGCGTCACCAGCCTCTTGGAAGGCGTGTTGCGCAACGGCGGCACGGCCGACAACGCGGGGCTGGTGGGCGGGCGGCCGGCGGCCGGCAAGACCGGAACGACGGACAACCACAACGAGACGTGGTTCGTCGGTTACACCCCGCAGCTGACGACGGCCGTGTGGGTGGGGACGCCGGACGACAAGAACAACGCCCGGCGCGTCACCGACCTGTGCATGCGCCAGATGACCGAGACGAAGGGCTGCTCGGCCGGTCGGTATGCCGCCCTGTTCGGTATGACAATCGCCGCCCCGGTCTGGAAGTCGATCATGGACCGGGCCCTCGAAGGCCAGCCCAAGGTGCCGTTCACCAGCCCGGGCACCCAGATCGTCAACGGCGAGAAAGTCGACATCCCCGACATCGCGCGTCGCTCCCTCGACGACGCCAAGGCGCTGCTCCTGCAGTCCGGTTTCGTGCCGTCGGTCGTCAAGGTCTACTCGAACTACCGAGTCGGCACCGTCGTCGGAACTACTCCCGAGAACCAGGCCACGCGCGGATCGGTCGTCAAGATCCTCGTCTCCCAGGGCCCGGCTCCCGCTCCGGCGCCGACCGCACCGCCGGAGCCAGCGCCGCCAGGTTAGCCCGCTGTCAGGGCCGCCCGGACAGGGCTGCCCGGACCGCCGCAGCGACCCGGCCACCGTCCGCGCGACCGGCCACGAGCGGCTGGACGGCCTTCATGACCAAGCCCAGTTGCGGCATACCTGACGCTCCGGTCTCGGCCACCGCTTGGGCGACGAGCGCCGCGATCTCCTCGTCGGTGAGCTGGGTCGGCAGGTAGCCCTCAAGCACGGCGAACTCCGCGTCCTCGCGCGCCGCCAGCTCCGGTCGCCCCGCCCCGGTGTATGCCGCCGCCGCCTCGCGCCGCTTCTTGCCCTCCTTGACCAGGACCTTGAGGACCTCGTCGTCGCTGAGCTCGCGGTGGGTCGTGCCGGCCGTCTCCGCGGTGGAGATCGCCGTCAACGCCATCCGCAAGGTCGCGGCAACGACCGCGTTGCGGCTGCGGATCGCCTCGGTGAGGTCGGCGTGCAGGGTCTCCTTGAGGGTGCTCATGGGTCCAGTCTCCCAGTCGGTATGCCGCCCCGTCGCCTGCGTTTGGTCGAGGACCCCCGGTGGTGTGCCCGTGTGGGGCGCAGGCGTTTCGGCCGGGTGAGTCCGCGCGTGGGAGAATGATCGGATGCATCCGCTCGCCCGTGTCGCTCTTGGAGCCACCGCTGCTGGCGTCCTTGGAGTGGGCTACGCGAGCCTCGTGGAGCGCAACCTCTTCGTCCTGCGACGGCATACTCTGCCGGTGTTGCCGCCCGGGAGCGCGAGCCTGCGGGTGCTGCACCTCACCGACCTGCACCTCATGCCCACCCAGGCGCGCAAGATCGAGTGGGTCCGAGCGCTGGCGGGGCTCGAGCCGGACCTCGTGGTCAACACGGGCGACAACATCGCCAACCCGGCGTCGATCGAGCCGTTGCTGCGGGCGTTCGAGCCGCTGCTCGGCGTGCCTGGGGTGTTCGTCCTGGGGTCCAACGACTACTTCGCGCCACGGATGAAGAACCCGGCGCTGTATCTCACGGGCAACCACCGGCGGGGGCTGGGAGAGGCGCCGCGGCTGCCGACGGAGCGTCTGGTGGCAGGCCTGGCTGCTGGTGGGTGGGACGACCTGACCAACCGGCGGACGCGCCTGGCGGTGTCTAGGGTGCCGCTGGAGTTTGTCGGGGTCGACGACCCGCACCTGGACTACGACCGGTATGACGCTGTTGCGGGGGCCGCGGCGGACGATGTCGCGCTGACCGTGGGCGTGACTCATGCGCCCTATCAGCGGGTGTTGGATGCCATGACGGCCGACGGAGCTGGGTTGGTCATCGCCGGCCACACGCACGGCGGGCAACTCTGTCTGCCGGGGTGGGGCGCGCTGGTCACCAACTGCGACCTGGACACCCGGCGAGCCAAGGGCCTCTCGCGGTGGTGGCCCGGCGCGGGTGGGGCGCCGTCCGCGCAGGCGCCCGAGGGGGCGGCATACCTCGAGGTGTCGGCCGGCCTCGGGACCTCGCCGATGGCTCCCGTGCGGTTTGCCTGCCGCCCTGAGGCGAGCCTGCTCACCCTGGTGCCGCGCGACGCGTGAGGCGGGCGCGGCTGGTGCGGAGCGGCGACGGGGCATCCGTCCACGGACCCGATTCGGTGCCGGACGCGCGGGTCGGCTATCCTCTGTCCTTGTGCCGCAACGCCCCCACCAGGGTCGCGCGGGCCACGGGGTGTGGCGCAGCTTGGTAGCGCGCTTCGTTCGGGACGAAGAGGCCGCAGGTTCAAATCCTGTCACCCCGACCATCTGTCGACAGGGCCCTGACCAGCGTCAACGCCGGTCAGGGCCGATCTGTTTAGCCGACCGCCATCGGTCTGGAATGGATGAGAGGCATCATGCGGGTTGGGGCGGGATCGGTGCGGCCGGCGCGACCGGTGCGACCGGCGATCCACTACAGCCCGGCGGCGACCTGGCTGAACGATCCCAACGGCCTGATCTTCCACAACTCCCTGTGGCACCTCTACTACCAGACCAACCCGCACGGCCTCATGTGGGGAAACATGTCGTGGGGCCACGCGACCTCGCCCGACCTCGCGCACTGGACCGAGCACGAGACGGCGATCTCGCTCGATGAGACCGAGGAGATCTTCTCGGGGTCGATGGTGTGCGACGAGACGGGTTCAGCGGGTTTCGGCGCCGGTGCCCTCGTGGCGATCTACACCTCGCACCGGGGCAACCCCGAGGTCGGCGTCCACCAGACTCAGGCCCTCGCCTGGAGCACCGACGGCGGGTTCACGTTCCACAAGTTCGCCGGCAACCCGGTGCTGGATCGCGACTCCGCCGACTTCCGCGACCCAAAGGTCTTCCGTCACGAGGGCCGCTGGATCATGGTCGCGGTCGAGGCCGTCGAGAACATCGTCGTCCTCTACGCCTCGGACGACCTGCGCGAGTGGGAGTTGCTCAGCGAGTTCCGCGACCCGGCTGCCGCCGCGCCCACCTGGGAGTGCCCCGACCTGTTCCCCCTGTTTGACGCCGACGGCACCACGGTCTGGGTGCTCATTCTCAGCGTCAACCCCGAAGCCCTGACCGGCGGGTCCGGAACCCGTTACTACCTGGGCGATTTCGACGGCCGGACCTTCACGCCGTCCGCCGTCCCGGGCGCGCAGGGCTGGCTGGACCAGGGCCGCGACTACTACGCCGCGGTGTCGTTCTTCGATGCCCCCGACGAGCGCCGGGTGATGATCGGCTGGATGAACAACTGGGAGTATGCCCACGCCCTCCCGCCGCAGCCCTGGGCGATGCAGATGGCGTGGCCCCGAGAGCTGAGCATCGCGGGCTCGGGCGAGGCCAGGACGCGCCGGTTGATCCAGGCCCCGAGTCCGCTCCCCACGGGACCAGAGGGGTTCACCTTCGAGGGGTGGCTCGACGGTCTGCTGACCCTCCCCCCAGCCGCCTCGGAAGCCCCGGCCCTGATCGAGGTCGAGGTCGAGCGCGGCCGCACGACCCGCATCGAGCTCACCCTCGGCCTGACGTTTGTCTGGGAGGCTGACGCATTCACCGTCCGCCCGCGAATCGGCCTGTCCGACACGCCCGTTGGCTTCGACAGCGAGGTCGCAACGCCGCTCTCGGGCGACTCGCACCGGTTCGAGATCATCGTCGACCACGGCTCAGTCGAAGTGTTCATCGACGGCGGCCGCACCGTGCTCACGCAGTTGTGCCCACCATTGCTGCTGAACTCCCCGTGGACCATTCAGGTCAGCGGCGACCCAGCGCAGATCCACGTCCGCACCCGCCCGCTCATCTGACGCGACACGGATATCGGCGGCGCGACGCGTGACGGCGCGGATGGCGGCGTCGCCACTGTCGCTGGAACAGCAGCAGCCACGCCGTCATGGGCGCCGTCATGAGCCGCGGATGCTCAGGCCCGCTCAGCAGGCGGTCCCGCTCGGGCCGGGGAAGGGGCCGCGGCTCAGGCGCCCTCAGGGGATGGGGCCGCGCGTGAAGCCGCCGTAGGGTGCGTGATCACGACACCTACGGCGGCTTCATCGACGGCTTCACGCCCGGCCCAGCCCCCAAGGGGTATGCCGCCAGCGCAACTGCGCAGGCAAGCCGCGCTGAGGCGGGTGCGCGGGCGCGTGGGCCTCACACGGGGAGGTCGACCGATCGCTTGCCCGCGGATCGCAACCACCAGGACCGAGGCCCGGCGCCACTGAACCGATCCGGGTCGAACGCCGCCGGGATCGGGTGAGTGCCGTCGCCTCCCAACACGCTGTCGGCGATCATCACCCCGGTCGCGGGCGCGAGGATCAACCCCCACATCCCGTGGCCGACCGCCAGGTGCAGCCCAGCGACCACGCCCGACTCCCCCAGGGCAGGAACTCCATCAGGCAAACACGGACGCTCCCCGACCCACGAATCCAGCCACGGCAGCCCCGCCAACCCCGGCAGCGCCCGCGAGGCCACCGCCACGAGTTGCCGCGAGCGACGCGGGTCGACCGGCGCGCCCTCCGACCCGAACTCCATGTAGCCAGCCACCCGGACCCGATCAGCCAGCGGCGTCACGACGACACGGTGCTCCTTGAGCCGCACTGCATGCGTGGGCGCGCCCGCCGACCGCTCGAGGTCGACGACATAGCCACGACCGCCCCGCATCGGCAGCCGAACGCCCATGTCCCCGGCCAGCCGAGGAGCCCCCAGCCCCGAGGCGATCACCACATGGTCAGCCTCGATCAACCCCTCGGTCGTCCGGACCCCGACGACGCGCGACCCCTCCACAACGACGCCCACCGCGGAGCACTCGAAGATCACCTCGGCCCCGTGCTGACGGGCCGACTCCAGCATCGATCCGACGAAACTCCTACTCTCGGTGACTGCTTCATCGGGGTGATACGAGCCGGCAGCGACCGCGCCGAGGGCCGGCTCGAGCCTGCGCATCGCCGTCGCGTTCAACAGCCCTCCCGTCTCAGCCCCCGGGCCGTCGGACGCAGAGGCACTCCCAGCCCCAGCGCGGGACCCAGCCGCGGAATCACCGACAGCAGGGGTATGCCGCACCCGCTGCAGATAGACATCGACCGAGCCGATGCGCGCGAAGGTCGGGCTGAGCCCCGCGGCATACAGGCCCTCGTGCAGCGCGAAACTCCGCTCAGCCATCTGCGCCATGTCGCCGACAGCAGCTTGCACGCGCCGACTGAGAGCGGACGCCCCCAGCGTCGACAGCCACGGCACGAGTGCCGGTTGCGGGTGGACCCGCACCGCGCTCGGGCGGCGGAACATCTGCCGCATGGCATCGCCCAACGCTGACGGAGTCGACAACGGACCGACGTGCGATGGCGCGAGCAAGGCCGCATTGGCATAGGAGCAGCCGCCGCCGATGCCCGGGGCAGCGTCAAGGACGGTGACGAGGGCGCCGCGCCCGGCGAGCGCCTGGGCGATGGCGGCACCGGTGACGCCGGCGCCGACGACCACGACCTTCGGGCCTAGCGATGGTCGTGGCGCAGCGCCGGAACGGGTGGGTTTCGCGGCCATACTGGGACCCTACGAAGGTGGACCCGTCTTCCGGATCCCCCCAGCGGGCGGAGGAAAGGGAGGAGATCACGGTGGGGGCGGCGAAACCGATCGAGGTGCTTCTCGTCGAGGATCACCCGGTCGTCATCTGGGGCTTGCAGAGCCTGGTGCTTCATCAGCCGGACATCCGGATCATCGGCGAGGCCTACACCACCACTGACGCCATGGTGGCGGCGACCACGTTGCAGCCCGACATCATCATGCTGCCGTTGCGGTTGGGCGGCGTCTACAACGGGATCGAGTTGTGTCGCGCTCTGACGTCCGTGTCGAAGGCGCAGTTGTTGCTCTACACCGCCTTCGCCGCAGACACCGATCAGGAGGAGGCCCTCCTCGCGGGGGCCGCCGCCCTCGTGCCCAAGACGGCCACCGCACAGGACCTCGTCCAGACCATCAGAGCGGTGGCCGGCGGCCAGGCCGGACCCGCTGCTCGGGCGCCGGAGCTGCGCCTGCAGACCCTGGCCCGCGAATCCACCGAGTCGTTGACCGCCCGCGAGCAGGAGATCCTCCAACTCGTCCTGCAACGACGCACCAACCCCGAGATCGCCCGCGCGCTCGTCGTGGAGGTCTCCACGGTGAAGTCCCACATGCGCTCGCTGCTGCGCAAACTCGGGATCCAGTCCCGTCGGGACCTGTTCGGGCAGGCCGCAGACCACTGGTCCTGAGGCCCACAGCGCCTCCACCCTCAGTTCCTCCCCTCGGGAGGATCCATGGGGCTGACGGCGTCCCTAGTCTCGGACACTGTGACCCAGAGCACTACGCCGCACCGCCGGCCCGACCTGCTCATCAGCGGGGGCCTGGTGGTCGATGGAACGGGTCGGCTCCCCTTCCGGGCCGATCTCGCCGTCACCAACGGTGTCATCACCGCGTTGCTCGACCCGCCCAACGACCCAGCCGACGCGCGAGGTGCGCACGCGGCATACCTGGTCGACGTCACTGGCCTGGTCGTGGCACCGGGCTTCATCGACATCCACTCCCACGCCGACTTCACCCTGCACGGCTCCCCGGCCGCGGAAACGGTTCTCTCCCAAGGGGTGACGACGCTCGTTGGCGGCAACTGCGGATGGTCGCCATTCCCCCACACGGGCGACGGGCTGCTGCAACGGGCGTCGTCGTTCATGCATCCCGAGGTCGACTGGACCGCGCACGACGCCGGCTCGTTCGGACGCGTCCTCGCCGCGGACCCGCCGGGTGTCAACGTCGTCCTGCAGGTCGGCCACGCCAGCCTGCGCCTTGCGGTCATGGGCACGACCAACCGGGCACCCGATGCGACCGAGCTCGCGCAGTTGTGCGCTCTCGTCGAGCAGGCCGCAGACGAGGGCGTGCGCGGCTACACCACGGGGTTGACCTACGCCCCTTGCTCGTATGCCGCCCTCCCGGAGATCACGGCGGTCGCGAAGGTCGCCGCGGCGCGGGGGCTCACCCACGCCACCCACATGCGCGACGAAGGCGCCGGGTTGCTCGGCGCGGTCGACGAGGCCCTCGCCATCGCTCGGCGCTCGGGCGTCCGTCTACAGATCTCGCACATCAAGGCCCTAGGCACCGCCAACTTCGGTTTGGTTGAGCAGGCCCTCACGCTGTTGGACGACGCGGTCGACGAGGGCATCGACGTCGCCTGCGACGCCTATCCGTATGCCGCGTCGTCCACAACGCTGACCTCCCGCCTGCCCGGCTGGTCGATGACCGCAGGGGTGGACGGCCTTGTGCAGATCCTGCACGACCGGCACCGCCGCGCGGCGCTGGCGCAGGACCTGAACGACCGACTGGGCAAGGCATTCGAGCCCGACCATCTCGTCGTCGCAGCGGTGAGCCCCGATGGCGACCCCACGACGGTCGGCATGACGTTGGCCCGGATCGGAGAGCAGCGCGGCCAGGACTCCGTCGAAGCCACCCTCGGGGTGCTCGCCGAGAACCGTGGCGATGTCACCATCGTCGCGCACGTCATGCGGGACGAGGACGTGTGGACTGTGCTCAGGCACCCCCTCGCCAGCGTCGCCAGCGACGGATGGGTGGTCCGCCCTCACGGCGAGGGATCACCTCACCCGCGCAGCTTCGGCACCTTCCCTCGAGTCTTGCGCGAGGGCACCAGCAACGGCTCGCTGACCCTCACGGAGGCCGTGCGCAAGATGACGTCGATGCCCGCAGCCCGTTATGGGCTCACGGGTCGCGGCCTGCTTCAGCCCGGTGCCGTCGCAGACATCGTGGCCTTCGACCCGGGAACGATCACCGACCGCTCGACCTTCGCCGACCCATGGCAGGTGTCGCACGGCATACGTCACGTCTGGTTGCGCGGAAATCCCGCGCTCACGGACGGGGCGGTCACCACGTCCAGGTACGGCCAGGTCCTCACCGACCTGTAAACCGCGTTGCCATCTTCCAAGGAGGCGAGATGACGAGTACGACGACGACCCAGGCCGCATCCGATCACGGCATGGTCGGAGGTCCGGCCGGTCCGCACGTCCGACTAGCCGCGATCCTGTCGGGTGCCGCCGTGATCGTGGCCATCGTGGTCGCGTTCGCGACGACCGACAAGATCGGCTTGTGGGGGCTCTTCCCGATCCTCGTGTATGCCGTGCTGGTCCTGATCGAGTTCAACGTCGTGCTCTCGACGGCGATCTCGCTGGTTATCGCGTTGATCATCTCCAAGACCGGCCTGTTGACCGCGGGGACACTCCTCGCGGAGTCACTGGGTTCGTTCATCGCGGTGGTCGGGCTGATCATCATGCTGGGCGCCGGGCTGGGCCGCATCGCTGCCGACACCGGCGCGGCCCGAACCCTGGTGATGATGCTGCTGCGCAAGATCGGTGTCTCCAGCCCGACGCGGGCGCAGATCGGAATCATGCTCGCGTCGACGGTCCTCGTCGGCGCCCTCGGGACCCTCGCCGGGGCCAATGCGATCCTGGCCCCGCTGGCGATACCCGTCGCGGCTGCGGTCGGACGGTCGCGCCCGTCGGTGGCCGTCATGCTCCACACCGCTGGGGCTGCGGGTCTGGTCACCGGGCCGTTCACGCCGCCGGTTGTGACCATCATGGGCGCTGCGCACATCTCCTACGGCACCTACGTGCTCGGGGTAGGACTGCCGATGGCGATCGTCGTGTGGGGCATCGGCTACTTCATGGCGAAAGTCATCCACAAGCGGACCGCCAGCGACCTCTACGAGCCGGAGCTCTCCGCGGGTCATGACATCGACCGCCCCGCGACGACCCTGGAGCGCCGTGCAGCACTGGCCTTCGTGGGAACCCTCCTGGTGATGACCGTCCTCGGCATCGTGCTCAAGGCCGGCTACTCCTACGCCATCATCGTCATGATCGTCACGGCCGTCGTCACAGCCTTCGCGGGCGGGTTGAGCCCGGCCAAGGCGTTGTCCGCCTTCTTCTCCGGGGCGAGCAGCCTCATGTGGCTGTTCTTCCTCTTCTGGATGTTCAACCCGTTGCTGGTTGTCATGGAGAAGTCGGGCGCCTACGCCATCATCGTCGAGAACTCCAAGCCGTTCCTGGAGAGTGTCGGACCGTGGGGCTTCCTCATGCTCGTGCTCCTCATCGGCTGGATCGGGGTGTCGGGGGCGGCGGTCGCGCAGGTGGTCCTCATCGACAAGCTGTTCGCCCCGCTGGCTGCGCAGCTTGGCATCCCACCAGTTGCCTGGGCGGCCTCGCTGCTCGGCGGCAGCCAGATCGACTGGTTCGGGCCGTTGCCGAACGCCGACATGATCGGTCAGATGGGCCTGGCCCGTTCATCGAACCTACGGATGCAGCTCTTCAACGGGTGGACCGTCATGGCTGGAACCCTGATCCTGTTCTCGATCCTCTTCATCGTCCTCGTCTGACATGGACGAATCAGCAGGCGTCGCCCACTCACCGGTCCAGCACGGTCCCGACCAGCACAGTCTGGAGCAGCCCGGGCCGATGCCGGAATGGGCCCGGCTGTTGCATGAGGACCTGACCGAGTTGGTCAGGCGCTCCGATGGCCACTGGGAGCTCGCCGTCGCGTGCGGCGAGGTCCGGCTAGCCATCGGAGCCGGTCGCACGGTCTCGGCGGCGAGCACCATCAAGGTTCCGTTGGTCATCGCGGCTCTAGCCCGGGTCGAGGCCGGCCACGCCGACCTGACGGAGGTGCTCGCCGTGCCTAACGAGCGGGTCGGCGGGACGGGGGTCCTTGGCAGCCTCCCTTCCTGCCTCAGCCTGACGTTGGCCGAAGTGCTCGAGCTGTGCATCATCGTCAGCGACAACACCGCCACCAACATGCTCATCGAGCGATTCGGGCTCGACACTGTGGGGGCCAGCATGCGTGGGCTAGGACTGCATGAGACGGTGCTGAGGCGGCGCATGCTCGACCTGCAGGCGATGCAAGAAGGGCGGGACAACCTCGCCCAGGCCCAGGAGTTGGCCGAGCTCCTTGCTCGTCTGGGCGAGGGTCGACTGCTCTCTCCGGCACTCACCGAGTTTGCCGTGTCCATGCTCCAGGGTCAGCGGATCCGGGATCGGATCCCATCCCGGCTGCCTGCGGACGTCGCGGTCGGCAACAAGACCGGCGAACTCGTCGGGATCTGTCACGACGTCGGCTTGCTGCAGTTCGACGGTCACCAGGTGGGCTTCGCGGCGCTCGGGTCCGATCTCTCCGGAGCCACGTTCGCCGGTGGATCCGGTGAGGCTGCACTGGTCATTGCGACCGCGGCCCGCTCCGTCGTGGACCGGATCCGGGGCGGCGGCGCAGCGGCCGGAGCACCCTGACCGGCATCCGAACACATGCGACGCGTGACGGCGCGGATGACGGCGTCGCCACTGTCGTTGGAACAGCAGCAGCCACGCCCTCATGGGCGCCGTCACGAGGCGCGGATGCTCAGGCCCGCTCAGCAGGCGCTCCGGCCGGGGAAG
>Ga0116187_1005208_pt1 | contig 10962 bp, 10 predicted proteins | sample AD_JPNNA6_MetaG_FD_89755 | JGI IMG/M metagenome (GOLD analysis project Ga0116187, IMG submission 89755) | Active sludge microbial communities of municipal wastewater-treating anaerobic digesters from Japan - AD_JPNNA6_MetaG | ecosystem: Engineered > Bioreactor > Anaerobic > Digestate | place... | reverse complement strand
GTCTTCCCACTTTTCCGTCGCAAAGCGATGTTATGCAGGCAAGATGGGGTACCCATGGCGACCATCCCATTATCGTGTTGTGCCCATCCACAGTGAGGGAGTGTTATGATATTACGATAAAAGCCTTTAATATGGCAGAAAAATTTAGAACTCCGGTTATCATACTCGTCGATGAAGTGGTAGCCCATATGAGGGAGAAGATATCCATTGATGAAGACGAGGACATAGAGATATTTAACAGGGTTAAACCTACGGTGCCCCCAGAGTGGTATATACCATATGAAGATACCCCGAGGGGTGTTCCTGCGATGGCAAATTTTGGTGATGGATACCGTTATCATGTGACAGGTCTTACGCATGATATAAGGGGTTTTCCAACATCGAGACCAGATGAGATTGACCCTTTCATAAGGCGTTTGTTCAGAAAGATAAGCCAGCATTTTGCCGAGTTGCACATGGGAGAGTTTTTTGAGACGGATGATGCTGAAATCACTATTATTGCCTATGGGTGTGTGGCAAGATCCGCAAAAAGGGCAGCGAGGGACGCGAGAGAAAGGGGTCTGAAAGTTGGTGCACTGAAACTGAATACTATATGGCCATTTATGAGAACTCCAGTTGAAAAGGTGCTCCAGACATCAAAGATAATCATTGTACCAGAGATGAACATGGGGCAGATATCAAGAGAGGTAAAAAGGGTAAATAAAACCGATGCAAAGGTGTTTACGATAAACAAGGTTGATGGTACAATTATCACCCCCGAAGAAATATTGAGAAAGATCAAGGAGGTACGCTGATGGCTGAGGTGACCAAATTGATCCATAAATATTTGAGGCATGACAAGAAATTTCCGCATGTCTGGTGTCCCGGTTGCGGTATCGGAATTATGCTTGGTTCTTTGATCAGGGCTATAGATGAATGTGGATATAACAAGGACGAGATTGTGCTTGTCTCTGGTATTGGGTGTACCGGAAGGATGCCTGTATATGTTGACTTCAACACGCTGCATACGACACATGGAAGGGCACTTACTTTTGCAACCGGTATAAAATTAGCAAATCCTGCCCTGAAAGTGATTGTCGTTATGGGCGACGGAGATGCCGTGGCTATTGGCGGAAACCACTTTATCCATGCTGCAAGAAGGAATGTTGATATTTCGACTGTCATACTGAACAACAGCGTGTATGGTATGACAGGGGGTCAGTACTCGCCGACAACACCGTATGGCATGAAAACCACAACATCTCCCTATTCAAATGTCGAACAATCTTTCAATATATCCGAACTAGCGGTTGCTGCTGGTGCAGTGTTTGTGGCACGTGGCACGGTATATCATGCGAAGATGTTGGATGGTCTTATGGAAATGACATTCAAAAAAAAGGGTTTCTCTGTGATTGAGGTCATAGGTCATTGCCATACACAGTATGGGAAATTAAATAGAATGGGCTCTGCTGTTGAAATGATGAAGTGGCAGAAAGAACACGCAGTTACAGTTGAAAAAGCTGCCCAGATGAAGGATGATGAATTAAAAGATAAGTTCAGGATTGGTGTTTTGGTTGATAAGGAATTGCCTGTTTTTCATGAAGAGTACGAAAAGATAAGAAGGTGGGCAAAAGAGGCAAAATGATGCAAAATCGAAACAGGATAAGGGCAGCGCATAGTTGATAGAAAGGGTTTTAAAATTAGAGGGTTGGGTGAACATCGATAAATCGAGCCTTATAGCTATCAAATATTAAAGGATTAAGACATGAGTTTTCGATATGACATACGTTTGAGCGGTTCTGGAGGGCAGGGTTTGATTCTTATGGGGATTATCCTTGCTGAGGCAATTGGTATTTACGATGGTAAATTCGTTAGCCAAACGCAAAGCTATGGGCCTGAGGCGAGAGGCGGTTCCAGCAAGGCAGAGGTTGTTTTAAGCGACACAGAGATTGATTATCCCAAGGCAATGAGTCTTGACTTGCTCCTTGCCATGAATCAAAAATCGTGTGACGACTATTATATGGACCTCAAGACTGATGGTATCCTTATTGTTGATTCGACATTTGTCAATCAAGTACCCATACAAAAGGCTTTTAGAATTCCATTCACAAGGATTGCCCGCGAGAACCTGAAACGTGAGATGGTAGCAAATATCGTAGCACTCGGGGCGATAGCTAAACTTACCACAATAGTTACACCGAAGGCAATCGAAGCGGCTGTGATGGCGAGAGTACCAAAAGGAACAGAAAAACTGAACCGTGATGCACTTAAGGCAGGAATGAATGCTGCGATGAAGGCTCAAAAGGCATCCGTACCTCAAATGCTGAGTGAGCGGGTAGATGAAGATACATGAATTTCAGGCTAAACAACTCCTCGGTGCTTACAATATCCCCATCCCTAAAGGCTATGTAATAACATCTTCGGAAGAAATACCAAAAGCAGTTGAGAATGTTGGCGGCTTTCCTGTCGTTGTCAAGGCGCAGATTCACGCAGGAGCGAGAGGCAAGGGCGGCGGCATAAAGATAGTAAACAACCTCGATGAGGCCCAAAATGCTACGTCTGGACTTCTTGGTAAAAGACTCGTTACACCGCAAACCGGCGAAGAGGGAAAACCTGTAAATCATCTGCTTTTTGAAGAGGCGCTTCAGGTCTCTAAAGAACTCTATCTTGGTATTACTGTTGACAGGGTGAACGCATGTGTCAGTTTGTTGGCGAGCGTCGAAGGCGGCATGGAGATTGAAAGGATTGCAGTTGAATCGCCTAAAAAACTCTTCAAAGAGAATATCGATCCTGGAATAGGTTTAAGACCTTTCCATGCAAACAGGATATGTTTTTCATTGGGTCTTGATGTATCTCTTTTGCGAAAGATGAGCGGTATCATATTAAGTCTGTACCGTCTTTTCATAGATAAGGATTGTTCTCTTGCAGAGATAAACCCGCTTGTAATTACAGAAAAAGGCGATGTTGTTGCGCTTGATGCAAAGATAAACATCGATGATAATGCACTTTACAGACATTCTGATTTTCAATCTTTGAGGGATATGGACCAGGAGAACCCGCTTGAGGTGGAGGCTTCGAAATACAATCTCAATTATATCAAACTTAAAGGTAATGTAGGGTGTATGGTAAACGGTGCTGGTCTTGCGATGGCAACGATGGATTTGATAAAGCATGTAGGTGCGTCCCCAGCAAATTTTCTTGATGTTGGTGGAGGAGCTACATCCCAGATGATTGCAGAAGGTCTTAAGATACTGCTTTTTGACGTTGATGTTAAGGTGATATTCATAAATATTTTTGGTGGCATTCTGCGTTGTGACACGCTTGCCAAGGGTGTTGTTGAGGCTGCGAGACAACTCGATATAAAATTGCCTATGGTTATCAGGTTGGAAGGGACAAACGTTGAGACAGGACGTCGGATATTTGCAGAATCCGGCCTTTCATTTGCCGTAGCAAACGGGATGGGTGATGCGGCTAAAAAGGTGGCAGAGGCGTTGAATGAGTAGCAATTTGTGATGTGAGACATTGGTTAATGGAAGCTGGATTATTATATACTGAATTAGATGATTTCCTGAAGTTTATTGCGTATAACATAAACATCGAGATAGTTGCTTTCGGCCATGAACTACCAGTTAAGACCAGGCGAATCACGAGGAGCAGATGAGCATTATAGTTGACCAAAATACCAAAGTGCTTGTACAAGGTATAACCGGTAACGAGGGCGCATTTCATACAAGACAGATGTTGGATTATGGAACCAACGTGGTTGCGGGGGTTACGCCCGGTAAAGGTTCGCAGAAATTTGATGGTATTCCGATATTTAACACGGTTGTGGCTGCTGTAAGCGAAACAGGCGCTAATGCATCTGCCATTTTTGTGCCTCCTGCCTTTGCAGCCGATGCTGTCCTTGAGGCGGTAGAAGCTGGCATAGAGATTGTTGTATGTCTTACAGAAGGAATACCGACTATAGATATGATTACCGTAAGACATTACATGAAGGACAAAAATGCTGTGCTAATCGGCCCTAATACCCCGGGCATTATATCACCAGGAAAGTGTAAGATAGGCGTAATGGCAGGCTATATCCATAAAGAAGGTAACGTTGGAATCATTTCGAGGAGCGGCACATTAACCTATGAAGTGGTTGACCAGCTTACAAAGATAGGAATCGGTCAGTCGACATGCATTGGAATAGGAGGCGATCCGATTATCGGCCTCAAGTATGTGGATCTTCTCGAGATGTTCGAAAAGGATAACGGGACTGATGCCGTAGTAATCATTGGGGAGATCGGTGGTCAGGCAGAGGAACAGGCTGCTGCTTATTTCAAGGAAAATATGAAAAAACCTGTTGTAGCGTTTATTGCAGGTGTGACAGCTCCTCCAGGAAGACGCATGGGTCATGCAGGCGCTATAGTCTCAGGCGGAGTAGGGGACGCTGCCACAAAGATTAAGACGCTCGAAGCGGCAGGTATCAGGGTTGTGAAAAATCCATCTGATATTGGTAAAACTGTATCTGATGTGCTTTTTTGATCAATACCCTGATTTTTATTTAATATCGGTCAGTTCAATCTTTTGGTCGTCAATAAATACTAATGGTTTGCCTTTAGTGCTACCTGGTCTTCTATCGGTTATTATAATCTCTCTTGTTTCTTTTCTTCGTTCCGCATATATAACCCCTTGTACTGACAGAGAAGACAATCCTTCTATGATTTCGTCTGCTTCTGTCCGCATTCCGCAGCCCTCGCTTATCGCTAAAACAAGCCTATGGACAGTATCGTTTTCTCTGTCGGTGTAAAGAAAACCATTTTTTCCTTCGATGTGAAGGGAGTTGCCGTGTATATATGAATTAAATAAAATCTTGAATTCAACACCATTTTCGATCACTCTGTAGATATTTGCTGTGCCTGATGTACCTATTTCCTTAGTGGGCACTTGGCTGTCAAGTTTAATTATCCTGATTTCCATTGTTTACCTCTAAAAACATTTTTTGTAAAATGCTGCTACGAAATATTTAGTATTTCACTATAAAAGGCGATAAATAACTATTCGATACGAAATACAATTTAACTATTTCCGAGATTTATTTTTTTTGTTAAAGTTTAATATATTATGAACAAGATATCTATTTTCAAGCACATAAAATCTAAATTTATCTTTGCAGGGTTTATAATTTGCGTCTTTTCGCTGATGAGTATTTCAATAATAAGTTATTGGACATCGTATAAGATTATTGAAAAGGAAATAAACGAAAAGATTTCTGAAGCAACACTCAAATCTGCAAATGAACTGAATATGTTCTTTATTGAAAATGGGGCTATTCTTCACTCGATTGTGATGAATAAAGAGATTTACGACAGCGACGATATGTCTCTGAAAAAATATTTGAACGGTATCTATAAACGTGAGATAGGGAGAAAATCCCCAATAATTGATGTGTATGTTGGGTTTGCAGACGGGAAGATGATAACAGGTTCTGGGTGGGTACCGCCGCACGATTATAACTGTCTTACAAGACCTTGGTATCAACTTGCAATAGAGGGTGGCTCTATTGTCTATACCGTACCATATCTTGACGCAAGAACAAAAAAAATGATTATTACAGTGGCTGAACCAATAAGAAAAGATGGTTCGGTTATTGCTGTTGCATCTGCTGACATCTTTGTCACCGAACTGATAGACATCGTAAAAAGGGTAAAAATAGGCGATAAAAGTTACACATTCCTGCTTGATAATAAACAAAACATGCTTGTTCATCCAGGCGAGGAGTTTCAGCCGACCGAAAAAGGGTTGAAACACATAACAGAGGAGATGAACGGTATTTATAGTCCTTTGCTCCAAAAGATAGAAAAAGGCGATGACAACAAAATTGAGATTATTGATTATGACGGCATAAAAAAGATCGTAATATTCAGTAAAATCAAACTGCCAGGCTGGACGTTTGGGATTGTGATTGAGAAATCAGAATACAAAAAACCTTTGGAAAGGCTCCTTGTCTGGTTTTTGTTTGCCTTTGCCTTATCGCTTGCTGCTGGCACAGTCGTCATGATTTACCTGATAAACGACCTTGTGAGACCAATTAAACATTTGAGAAACGCAATGAAAAGGTTTTCAGAAAGAGATTTCATGGCACGTTCCAAAATTTATTCAAACGACGAAATGGGTGAATTAAGCTCAAGTTTTAATCAGTTGGCAGATACCATACAGGGATATAACGAAAACCTTGAAAAAAAGATAGAAGATAGAACTAAAGAGTTGAGCCATTCGTTGGCGAAACTCGAAGAATCAAGGGAAATACTCAAGGAAAGTAAAGAGACACTCCAAGCATTTTTTGATGCTGTATATGAAACTATGCTCCTCGTTGATACTGAGGGAAAAGTCTTATTGGCAAATGCTGTAGTTGCGAAGAGATTGGGCAAAGACTTGACAGAAATTTTAGGCACAAGCATCTACGACCACCTGTCCGATGATGTAGCGGCATACAGAAAAGAGCAATACAAAAATGTTGTTGCTACAGGAATACCTGTTCATTTTCAGGATGAAAGGGCAGGGATGGTTTTCGAGCAGCATTGCTTCCCTGTATTTGGTGTCGGAGGTAAGGTGACAGGCATAGCAATCTTTGCCCGTGAGATAACTGAACACATAAAGGCTGAAATGCTTCTTAAAGAATCAGAAGAACGTTACAGGGCGCTGATTGAACATTCAAATGATGCTGTTGCCCTAGTTGTAGGGGATTATCATGTTTATGTAAATCAAAAATTCCTCGATATGTTTGGATATGAGAACAACGATGAAGTGGTAGGTAAATCCCCGTTTATGATTGTCCACCCGGATGACCAGGAGATGGTCACTGAATATAACAAAAAAAGACAAGCTGGAGAACCTGTTCCGGCGAAATACGAATTCAGGGGGATTAAAAAGGATGGCACAGCCCTCTATATTGAAGTCTCTGCGGCAAAAACTATCTACAATGGAAAGCCCGCATCGCTTGCTTATCTAAGGGATGTTTCAGAAAGAAAGCGTCTCGAACAGCAACTCCAGACCATGTCTTTGACGGATGAACTCACCGGTTTGTACAATAGGCGTGGTTTTATCACCCTTGCAGAACAACAGTTAAAGATTGCCGAGAGGGCAAAAAAGGATATGCTGTTATATTTCATTGATTTAGATAAGATGAAACAGATAAATGATGTTTTCGGTCATCAGGAAGGGGATAAGGCGCTCGTTGAGGTTGCTAAAATCTTAAAAGAGGTGTTCAGGGAATCCGATATCATAGGACGTATGGGGGGCGATGAGTTTGCCGTCCTCGTTATAGATGCGCCGGATGAAGCCAGAAACATACTTACAAACCGTTTTCATAATATTCTTGAGAGGTACAATAGCCTTGAAACGAGGAACTACAAGTTGTTGTTAAGCATAGGCGTGGCAAGATATAACCATGAAGCCCACTGTTCGCTTGATGAGTTGATTAAAGAGGCGGATACGCATATGTATGAGGAAAAAAGAAATAAAAAATATTGATGGGCATGAAGGCGTTCTGCTGATTCCACCAATGTCTAATTTCCATTTTTCTATTGTCCTGTTGAACAGTTTAAAAATGCCTGGATACCTGTCATGATCATCTGTGCCGCGATTGCCGAAAGGATCAGTCCAGTCAACCTGCTGAGAATGGCAATGCCTCTTGTCCCAAGCACGCGCTGGATGAAAGAACCCGCGAGCAGCACTATTGCAACGCTTGCAACGGCGGCAAGCATGGCCAAGCATCCGATGATTTTGGTAGACATTGCGTTCAACTCCGCGCCCATGACGAGAATGGTTCCCGTGGTTGCTGGTCCAACGATGATTGGGATGGCCAGTGGAACAACCGCGACGTCCCCTTCGACATTCTTGGTAACACGTGTTTTTCCGTGGACAAGCCCGATGCCTGAAAGAAGTAAAAGGACGCCGGCACCTATACGAAAGGAGTCCAGCGTGATTCCGAACACGGAAAAGATTTGTCTACCTGCAAAAAACAGTAGGAGGCATATTAGGGCTACAGCTACGGACACCGACATGGCGAGTTTGCGTCGCTCTGTCGCCGCATGTTTCTCAGTGAGGCTGAGAAACATCGTAAGGGCGAAGAAGGGTGTAAGAACAAAAAACAGTTTCACCCAAAGACTCACAAACATAGACATGGTTTCCAATTTTCTCCCTTCTTGTTGGTGATCAGGGATCAGATTCATACCGATTTTTCAAGGCCTGATCCTCCATCTTCCTTTCCCTGTTCTTTAGCTCCGCCAAAGCAGATCACCTTTATCCGCTATTTGCGAAGCTGAAATTATCCTTGCCGGCGTTCTTGGCTCGATACATTGCTTTATCAGCCTGTTTGATCAGTTGGTCAATATCTTGACCGTCGTTGGGATAAAGCGCTATCCCGATACTTGAACCGACAAATGCCTGTCCTCCATTGAAAGCAATGGGACTGGACACACTGTTGATTACTTTTTCGGCAATCTGTTCGGCAATTTTGGGAATATGAACATCATTTGCAATGATCAGAAACTCATCCCCCCCGACACGGGCGACCGTATCGCTTGAGCGCACGCAGCAAAGCAGACGGTCAGCTACTTGTTTAAGAACATAATCCCCGGCATCATGGCCCAGGGTATCATTCACCTTTTTGAAGTCGTCAAGATCGATAAACATTACGGCCAGCATTGTTTGATTCCGCTGAGCCAGACTAATGGCCATTTTCAAACGGTCCTTGGCCAGCTTCATCGTGGGTAGATCCGTCAATGCATCGTGCGTCGCCAGGCGTTTTATTTCTTCCTCGGCACGCTTGCGTTCGGTGATGTCCAGGATCGTCCCGGCAGCCGCAAGTCTTCCCTCATGAATACTGGAAGATCCGTAAATTTCAACATCAAATATTTGCCCGTTTTTCTTCACGCCCCGAAAGGAGTAATGAACAAAATCGCCTTTACCCGTTAAGCGCTTCCCGATCTGTTCTGTGACGTTGGCCAGATCTTCCGTATAGACCAGATTTTTAAAAGGCATGTTTTTCAGACATTCCTCAACTGTGTAACCGAACATCTCGGCAAATTTGGGATTAACGTATTTGAAGACCTCGCCCTGCAAGAGATATACGCCTACAATTGCCTGTTCCGCGTAGCTCTTAAACTTAATTTCCGATTCACGAAGCGCTTCCACGGCCTGCCTGCGGTCCAGTTCCTTTTTCTCCAGGGATTGGGCCATTTCATCGAAGGAACGCGCAAGTTGACCCAGCTCGCCTCCCTCGTGGTCAAGGCCCGTGCGTGTCGAAAAATCACCCTGTCCCACCTTCATGGAGGCATCGACCAAACGATCCAATCTTCTGACAATCAGGAGGTGTGCCAGCAGCCAGGCCGTCAAAACGGCGGCCACCAGGGAAACCGCCACCAGCGCCAGGTTGCGGAGAAAGCTTTTTCTGGCGAGAGCAAGCGCCTGCTCCTCGGGGATGCCGACGCGCAGATAGGCGTAGGGCGAAGAGCCACCCTCCAGGAAAAACTGCCGGTAAGCGAAAATACGCCTGGTCCCATCGACTCCGACGGCGGTGAAAACCCCTTCCCGCGGACCCTTCGATAACTCCCTTATCATCTCGGGCAAATCGGCTTGGCCTACATATTTATCGTTATCCGGATACCGGTAGAGTCGCGTATAGTTGCCGTCCAGCAGGTTCAGCGTAGATCCTTTGGGTAATTGTGTAATTTTCTCAAAGCCCCTTCCGTATTTTTCGAGATCGAGACTGACGGCAACCACGCCGGTCACCCGTCCGCCGGAATCCGTTACCGGGAAGGCAAAGGGCTGTACCGTCCTTCCTGTTATTATTCCGATGCTGTAATTTCCGGCGGAAAACGATTTTGTCCGCAACGCTTCCTGAAAGTAGTCTCTTTGCTTTATACTGATGCTGCCGAAGGGAAGTGCGTTGGCATACATTCTTCCGTCACGATCCGCCGCGTAGATGGCGGTGTACTGAGGGTTATCCCGGAGCAGTTCACGAAACAGCTTGTTGCAGGCAGCGGCGTCCCGGTTCTGCAGGACAGGCAATCTGGCAAGGGTCATGAGAAATCCGCGTGTGGCTTCCACGTCGTTTTCATGGTCATTTCCCAGCACCTGTGCCATGATCAGGGCGTCCGCTTTTGTCGTTTCCACGTCGTGGCGTTGACGTTCATAACCGGAGTAAATGATAATGCCGAAGGCGGGGAGAACTACTGCAAAAACAAGGATCAGCAACTGAATACGAACGGACTTCATCATTGAAAAATCAACGCCTCCGCTACTATAAAGATGATGAATCTCAACGAATTGCGTGTCATATTATTATTAGAGAACTTTGAATAACCGCCATTTTTGTCATTTCGACCGAAGGGAGAAATCTTTAACAAACTGCCATGATTAGGATTTCTCGTCGCTCGCGCTCCTCGAAATGACATTTTTCAAAGGTCTCATTAGCACTTATGAAAAGAAATCCATGATCATGAATTGAAACAAAACATTTCCGGCTAAATAACCGGAGGCCTACTTTCAGGAAAAAACTTCCAAATCGTAGAAAACCAAATCTACTCAGTTAGTTATATGGTAAACGCCCGGTACTGTCAACATAATTGTGAAATTCCTTCTCAACCTCCTTGATTAATTCAATTGCTTCTAATACACTCGCTTTTAGTTCCATGGATGTTCCTCCTTTTTAAATTATGTGGTATTGTTGGATCACTATTTTATTAGGAGGTACATCCTTTCTTCATCCATTAAATGAATTTACACAAAAGGGTTTACACTACCCTGAGAAGCGAAGGGGGCGAGGCAGAAGACAGAAGACAGAAGGCAGAGGACAGAGGTCAGATGACAGAGGTCAGAGGTCAGAGGTCAGAGGACAGAAAGCTCAACAACACTGTCATTCCCGCAGGTTTTTAGCGGGAATCCAGAAGATGTAATGGTTCTCCGATAGAAACTGCATGGATGCCCGATAGAGGC
>Ga0116187_1005195_pt1 | contig 10973 bp, 7 predicted proteins | sample AD_JPNNA6_MetaG_FD_89755 | JGI IMG/M metagenome (GOLD analysis project Ga0116187, IMG submission 89755) | Active sludge microbial communities of municipal wastewater-treating anaerobic digesters from Japan - AD_JPNNA6_MetaG | ecosystem: Engineered > Bioreactor > Anaerobic > Digestate | place... | reverse complement strand
TCCGTCACCTGCGCCTCGAGCTCCTTGAGCTGCTTGCGCTGCTCCTCGAGTTGTTTGAGCTCGGCGGGCGACACCGCGGGACCTGCGGCGGCCGGCGCCTGCTTGCGCAGGACCTCAAGCTCCGCCTTGGCTTTGGCGGCGACCTGCCGCTCGGCCTCGAGCGCGGCATGCAACTCGGCCTCGGCCGCGGCCTGACCGGCCTTCTCCTCGGCGAGCTGCCGCGCGAGTTTGTCCTTCTCGGCCCGCAGCGCCACCAGCTCGCGGTCGGTCTGGACCCGGCGGGCGGCATCGACGGCGGGGCGGCCGGCGGAAAGCTCGGCCCGCTCGCGGTCGAGCGCCGCAGTGCGGGCGGTGAGTTCGGCAGACTGTTGTTCGAGCTCGGCCCGCTGCTCGGCGAGCGACGATTCGAGCTGCGAGATCTCCTCGCGCTGGCTGCGGAGCATCGCGGACTGCTTCTCGAGGGCGGCCTGCTGGTCGGCCAGGGAGCGGCGCAGGCTCTCGACCTTGATGGTCTCGCTGCGATGCTTGGTCTGGGCCAACTGCAGGTCGCCGCGCTCCTGCTCGACCAGTTGGCGCTCCTCCTCGATCTGCTTGAAAAGCTGTTCGCGTTCCGCGGTGAGCCCGGCGCGTTCCTTCTCCAACAAGGCCTCGAGCTGGGAAATCCGGTTCTTCTCGTTGCGGGCCGCGGCCTCGAACGACTTCAACCGGGTGGCGCGCTCCTCCAATGCGGTCTGCTGCGCGGTGAACTGCTCGGCCTGCTGGCGGACGCGGGCGGCCTCCTCCTGCAACCCGGCGAGATGTTGCTCCTGGGCCTCGAGCTCGGCGGCCTGCGCCTCGGCCTCGGCCCGTTGTTGTTGGATACGGGCGGCCTCCTCGCGGGCGGCGGCACGTTCCTTCTCCAGGGCGGCGCGGGCGGCGGCCACATCGGCCTCCTGCTGCGCGCGGGCCTGCTCGAGCTCGCGACGGGATTGCTCGAGCGCGGCGAACTTCTGGGCCTCGGCGGCGAGCCGCTTGGCCTCGGCATCGAGTTCGGCCTCCCACTGCTTCTGCTCGGTGCGGGCGCCCTCGAGTTCGGCGGCCTCCTGCGCGACCTTCGAGCGATCGGCGGCGAGCTTGGCATTGGCCTGTTCGAATTCCTTCTGCTGCTCGACCAACTTGGCCTTCCGCGCCGCGAGGTCGGCGGCCTCGGCATTGGTCTTCTCGGCGGCCTCCTTGGCGGCGGCGAGCTCCTTGGCCAGTTTCGCCTGGGCCTCCTTGACCTGGAGCTGCTCGGCCTCCTGGGCGGCCTCGCCGGCGGCGAGCTGGCTGGCGCGTTGGGAGAGCTTCTTGTTCTCCTCGGCAAGCTTGGCTTCGCTGTCGCGCAACGCCTTCTCCTGCGCCTGCAACTCCTCGAGCTTGCGCTTGGCCTGGGCCACGAGCGCCATCTCCTCGGTGATCTTCGCCTCGCGGTCGGCCAGTTCGGCCTCGCGCATCGCAAGGGCGGACTTGTCCTGCTTGAGCTTGGCGTCCGCATTCTTGATCTCGCCGAAACGGGCCTGTTCCTGGGCCAAGCGCTCCTCGGCGGCCTTGAGCTTCTCCTCGCGTTGGGCGAGCGCCTCCGAGGTCTTCTCAAGCTGCTGTTTGAGCAGTTTGAGCTCCTCGAGCTTCGCGATCTCGCTCTCGACCAGCTCACGCTCGCCGGCGAGCTCGCTCTTGGTCTTCGCCAGCGCAGCCTTCTCGGTCTCGATCTTCGCAGCGGCCTCGGCGAGCTCGGCTTCGCGTTTGGCCATCGCGGCCTTCCCCTGCTCGAGAAACTTCGTCTGCTGTTCGATCGCGGCTTGGTCGGCGGCGATCGCCGCGGCCTGTTCGGCCTGCTCGGCCTCCTGCGACTGAATCTGGGCCAGCTGGGTCTTGAGCAGCTCCTGTTGGCGGGCGACGCCCTGCCGCTCGCCCTCGAGCTGTCCCTGGAGCCGGGCCAGATCCTTCTGTTTGGCGGCCAAGGCCGCAGTGTCGCGCTCGAGTCTCTCGGAATGCTCGCGCAACTGCGCCTGCTCCTCGCGCAGGCCCGCCAACTCGCGGCGCGCATTCTCGATCTCAGCCTGTTCCGAGGCGACGGCCTCGGCCGAGGCGGCAAGCTGTTTCTCCCGGCGATCGAGCTCGGTCTCCCGGGCCTTGAGGCGCTCGAGGCGGGTGAGCTTGAGATCGAGCTCGGTCCGCTCGGCCCGCAACGCCTTCTCCTTCTCGGCCAGCGTGTTCTCCGTGAGCTGGACGCCCTCCCGCTGCTCCTCGACCTGGATACGCTCGTCCTCGAGCTGCTGGCGCTCGGCGGCGAGCTGGCGGCGTTTCTCCTCGAGACCGCGGGCGTTGGTGGTGAAGGCGGCCTCCTGCTCCTTCAGGCGCGAGGTGGCGGCCGCGATCTCGTTGCGGGCCTTCTCGACCTGGGCGCGTTCGGCAAGCGCTTGTTCGGCCTGGGCCTGGAGCTCGGTGAGCTGGGCCCGTTCGTCGGCCAACGCCTTCTCGCGCTGCGCGAGATCGGCGGCGACGGTGTCGAGCTGCTTCTGGCGCTCGAGTTTCGCGGCCAGGTCGGTCTTGAGTCGCGCGGCCTCGGCGTTGGCTTTCTCGGCGGCGGCGCGCAGCGCGGCGACCTCCTCGCGGTCGGCGGCGAGCTGGGCCTCGGCCTGCTTGGCGGCGGCAAGTTCCTTCTCCGCGGCCCGGAGGCGGTCCTCGACCTCCGCGGCCTTCTGCTCAAGCACCACGGAGTCCTGCGATTGTTTGCCACGGCTGCGGGCCAGCTCGGCCTGCTGCTTGGTGAGGGCCGCGCGCTCCTGTTCGATGCCGATCTTCTCGGCTTCGAGATCCGCCGCCTGCTGCTGAGCCTTCTGGGCCTCGGCCTGGACCTTCTGCAGCTGGGCACGGGCCGCGGCGATCTCCGCCTCCAGTTGTTGGGCCTGCGCGCGTCCCTGTTCCAACGACGCGACTTCGCCCTGCAACGCCTCGCGCTCGGCGCGGAGGTTCTCGGTGGCGATCGCCAGCTCGCTCTGCTCCTTCGAAAGCTTGACCAGCTCCTGCTTCAACGCGGCGAGCTGCTGGCCGACCGCGCCGCCGTCACCGGCCGCGGCCGCCTTGCCACCCGCCTTGCCGCCGGCAACCGGCAGGCTGTCGATCTCGCCCAACGCATCGCCGGGGAGCGGTTGGCCCGGGCGCAGGAGCGCATGGGCCCGCTCGACGATCGCCTTGAAATCCTCGGGCTGGTTGAAGACATCGGCCACACCGAGCCGGATCGCCTGGATGATCGCGGGCAGCGCGAGATCCTTGGCCATGAGGAAGACCGGGAGCGTGGGTTGCTCGCCGCGAATCGCACCCAACATGTCGGCGTCCGCCACGCGCAACGCCTGCTCGACCATCGCAAGATCGAACAGTTCGTGCTTGGCCAGCTCGACGGCTTCCGCCGCCTTCGTGGTGGCGCGCACGTCGAAACCCGCGTCGGCAAGCAGCAGCGTCAGCGTGCGCTTCGCCTTCGGGTTGCTATGGGCGATCAGGATTTTCTTCGTCAAGGCTGGGAGGGGGAAATGGGTGTGGGTGAAGAGGTAAACGGGCCGCCTCCGACAAGACAAGCGGGGTTTTCCCGGTCTCTCGACGGACGCGGCGCCGCCTCGACGCACCTCGTTCATCGGCGTATCACCCCAGAATTTCGCTGTGAAAATCGCACGCGACGCCCCACCGCGCCGATGTTCACGAAGTCTTTACCGTGGGAACCCCCGGGGCCGGCGCGAACCCGTCCCCGCCGGCCCGTTCGGCTCCGGCCATCGGCCTGCGGTCCCCTCCGGGGCCCCACCCTAGCCCCGGAACAGCACCGATTCGCGCTTGAACAAGCGCACCGCCACGGCGAGCGCGGCGCCGGCGTACACCGCGGTGGATACAAAGATCAGCGCCAGCTGCGGCCAGTGCCAGACGCCGGAGAGCATCTCCTTGCACGCCAGCGTGAGGTTGAGGATCGGGACCAGCGCCAGCTTCGCGTTGAGCTCCACCCCGGGCAGCATGCCCATCATCGCCGGCAGGATGACGACCACGATCAGCGGCGACACATAGCTCTGCGCCTCCTTGTGGCTCTTCGCGAACAACGCCACCGCCAGCAACGCCGCCGCGAAAAGCACCGCCACCGGCAGCACCATCACGAACACCCCCACCGCCCCGAGCGGATCGAGCACCAGCGCCGCCGGTCCCGCGGCACCGCCGCCCGCGGCCAACCCGCCGGCGCCGCCCGCCAGATAGGCCCCGCCGGCCAGGATGCTGGCGAGCATCGACCCGAGCATGCAGGCCATCGTCGCCAGCGAGGCGGCGAGCACCGTGAAGAACTTCCCCAGCACCAGCGCCGTGCGGCTCACCGGGCTGCACAGCAGCGTCTCCATCGTCCGCGCTCCTTCTCGCCCGCCGTGAGATCGATCGCCGGATACATCGCGCCGGTGAAGCACAGCAGGATGATCAGGTACGGCACGATGCCCCCCACCAGGTTGCCGCCCACCTTCTCCGGGGGCGCCGCGTTGCGCCGCTGCACCGCGAAGGGCTTCACGAGGTCCGCGGGCAGGCCGCGCCCGGCCAGCCGCTGCGCGACGGTGCGCTCGCGCAGCTCGCGGAAGAACCGCTCCAGCTCGCCCACGCCGAACCCGCTCTTCAACTCGCCCTCGTAGTGGTGGAGCAGGACCGTCGCCGGCGTGCCCGCGGCCAGCGCCGCCTCGAACCCGGCCGGCAGCTCCACCGCCGCCCGCACCCGCTTCTCGGCGATCATCCGGCGGAAATCCCCCTCGGCCTCCACCACCCGGAGACGCGGATCGGCCCGCAGCTCCGCCACCACCTGCGGCGAGTCCGCCCCGCCCACGATCGTCACCGGCGACGCCTCGCTCTGCGCCTTCTTCACGACCTTCGCCGTGATCGCGCCCGCCGTCAGCAGCAGCAGGGGCATCACCAGCGTGGGCACGACGAACATCGAGATCACCGCGCGCCGATCGCGCAGCGAGTCGCGTACTTCCTTGGCAAACACCGTCCGGACATTCGACCAGAACATGGAATTCCCTCCGTTCAAAGGTTCACGCCGCCCCGGGCCCGGGCTCGCCGCCCACCGCCCGCACGAAGATCTCCTCGAGGTCCGGCTCGCCGTATCGCGCCCGCAACTCCGCCAGCGTGCCCTCCGCCAGCAGGCGGCCGCCGTGGATGATGCCGATGGTGTCGCACAGCTTCTCCGCCTCCGCCATCACGTGCGTCGAGTAGATCACCGTCTTGCCGCGGTCGCGGCAGCCGCGCACGAAGCGCACGATCGTGCGCGCCGCCATCACATCGAGCCCGAGCGTGGGCTCGTCGAAGATCATCACGGCCGGATCGTGCACGAGCGTGCGCGCGATCGAGGTGCGCTGCTTCATCCCGGTGGAGAGCTTGTCGCAGCGCCGGTCGAGGAACTCGTGCAGCTCCAGCTCGTCGGCCAGCCGCGCCAGCCGCTGCGCGAGCACCGGTTCCGCCAGCCCGTGCAACCGGCCGAAATACTCGATGGTCTCGCGCGCCGTGAGCCGGCCGTAGAGCGCGGTGCTCGCGGCGAGGAACCCCACCTGGGCGCGCACGCGCTCCGGCGCGGCGACCACGTCGTATCCGCCCACCGATGCCGAGCCGGACGTGGGCCGGAGCAGTGTGGCGAGCACGCGCAGCGCGGTGGTCTTGCCCGCGCCGTTGGCGCCGAGCAGCCCGTAGATCCGCCCCGGGGCGACGCGCAGCGTGAGGCCGTCGACCGCGCGGATCTCGCCGCGTTTGCGGTCGCGGAAGACCTTGGTGAGTTCGCTGGTTTCGATCATGGGGAGAACGGGTTCGCGGGGAAGCCGGCGGCGGGCCGCGGCGTCACAGGCTCATCTGCTCGCGGAAGGCCTGGGCCTGGCGGCGCGAGAGCTCGACGCGCGGGCCGCCCTTGATGTGGACGAGCAGCCCGCCGCTGAACCACGGCTCGATCTTGTCGATCCACTCGAGGTTCACGACCTGGCGTCGGTTGGCGCGGAAGAACATCCGGCCGTCGAGCCGCTCCTCCATGGCGTTGAGGGAGCGGAAAAGCAGCGGCTGGCCCCCGTCGAAATGCACGCGCGTGTAGTTCCCCTCGCTCTCGAGCAGCCGGATCGTGCGCACCTCGACGAACCAGCACTGCTCCCCCTGCCGCACGAAGACCTTCTCGTGGGCCTGCAACCGCCCGGGGCGGACCGTGTATTCGGCCGCTGGAACGTCGGCGGCCGGCGCCGCCGCGAGCTTCGCGAGCGCGGCGGCCAGCCGGGCGGGATCGACCGGCTTGAGCAGGTAGTCGAGCGCGTTGAACTCGAAGGCCTTCACCGCGAACTCGTCGAACGCCGTCGCGAAGATCACGTGCGGCAGCGGCGGCTCGAGCGACTCGAGCAGCGTGAAACCGTCCTCGCCGGGCATCTGCACGTCGAGGAACACCAGCTCGGGGCGCAGCGCGGCGATCCGTTCGCGCGCCGAGTCCGCATCGGTGGCCTCGCCGACGATCTCGATGTCCGGGTGCGCGGCGAGGAGGCGCCGCAGCTCGGCGCGGGCGAGGCGTTCGTCATCAACCAGCAGGGCTTTCATGGGGAGGTGAGCACGGGAACCGGCACCGCCGCGCCAGGGGCGACCGCCGAGGCCGGCATGTCCACGGTGGCGACGACCAGTCCGGGGGACGCCTCGGCCAGTTGCAGGCGGGCCCGTTCGCCGAAGATCAGGCGCAGGCGCTCGGCGGCGTTGCGCAGGCCGAGGCCGGTCGAGCCGCCGCCGGCGTTGAGCGTACCGGGATTCGAAACACGCAGTTGCAGGCGGTCCGCCGTGCACCGCGCCTCGATCGCGATCTCGCCGCCGTCGCGTCGCGGGGCGATGCCGTACTTCACGGCGTTCTCCACCAGCGTCTGCAGCAGCATGGGCGGCACCGACAGGCCCGCGGTCGCCGGGTCGATCGCCCGGCGCACCCGCAGCCGGTCCTCGTGCCGGACCTGTTCGAGCGCAAGGTAGTCGTCGACGACGCGCAGTTCGTCCTCGAGCGGCACCGTCTCGAGTTGCCCGGCGCGCAGCGAGTAGCGCAGGAGGTTGGCCAGGCGGGTCACGGCGTCGCGCGCCTGCGCGGGGTTCTCGTCGATGAGGGCGCGCAGCGAGTTGAGTGAGTTGAAGATGAAGTGCGGGTTAACCTGGGACTTGAGGGCGCGCAGCTCGGCCTCCTTCGCCGTGCTCTGCAGCTGCCACCGCGCGATCTCGGAGGAGCGGTAGCGCTCGAAGATGTGGTACCCGAAATAGAGCGCGGACCAGACGAACATGAACACCGTGCCGTTGAACACGCTGAAGAGCGCCACCGTCAGGCGGCTGACCTGCACCGTCTGCTCGGTCCCGTTGTCGAGCAGGTGCAGGAGCGGCCAGCACAGCGCCGTCCACACCGCGCCGAGCGCCACCGCCATCCCCACGATGCGCGGCAGCAGGGCCACCAGCGACAACTGCCCCCAGCCGCGCCGGTGGATGAACGCCCGGTAGCCGTGCGTCACCAGCAGTCCGATGCAGTTGCTGCCGAGGAGCAGCAGCACGTCGCGCAGCGACGGCTGCTTGTTGATCACCTCGCCCCGCACCAGCACGTCTCCCTGGGCGAAGGCCAGCCCGATGTAGACGAGCGTCCACAGGCCCCACCCCGCCAGCTGACAGGCGACATACAGGCGCGTGTGGCGCACAGAGGACTTGTCGGTCGGGGGCAAGGACGGGGCGGGCATCGCCGCAACCGTAGGCGGACGCGGCCGCCGCGCGCCATGTTTTATTCGGACGGTCGCGCCCCGGGGATGAGCGGCGACGCCACCGCGCGCGCCGGACTTGTGGCCAGCCCCGGCCGGTGCTTCCCTGCCGCGATGACCGCCGCCGAATTCGCCGCCACGCTCGACTCGACCAATCTCCGGCTCGACGCCACCGAGGCCGACCTCGCCGCCCTCTGCGCCGAGGCCGCCGTCCACCGGTTCGCCTGCGTCATGCTCTACCCGGCCGATGTCGCCTTCGCCGCCCGGCAACTCGCCGGCACCGGTATCCGCATCGGCACGGTCGTGGGCTTCCCCAGCGGGCGTTTCGCCACTGCCGCCAAGCTCGTCGAGGTCGAGACCGCCCGCACCGCCGGGGCCCATGAAGTGGATATTGTGATGAACTACCCGGCGCTCCGCGCAGGGCGTCCCGCCGAGGCGGGCGACGAGATCGCCGCGCTCACCGCCCGGGCCCATGCTCTCGGATTGCTCGTGAAGGTGATCGTCGAGACCTGCTACCTCGAGGCCCCCCAGCGCCTCGCCGCCCTGCGTCTCTGCGAGGCCGCCGGCGCCGATTTCATCAAGACCTCCACCGGGTTCGGCGCCGCCGGGGCCCGGCCCGAGCACCTGTGCGAATGGGCCGCGGCCCGCGTGCGCCCCATCGGCCTGAAGGCCAGCGGCGGCATCCGCACGCTGGCCGACGCCCGCCCCCTCCTCGCCGCCGGCGCCATCCGTCTCGGCACGTCCAACGCCGGGGCCATCCTCGCGGAGTTCGTCCGTGCTGGAGCGGCGGAGACACCCGGAGCCTGACACGCACCAGGCCCGCGGATGATCCTGTCAAATTCCCGTGAAACCCCGTTTTCGAAGGTTTTTGACCCCAACGAACGCTTCGTTTCCGCGCCCGGGCTGTTTAGCCTGCACCCGTCCCGCTCCGCTTTCTCCCTCATGCCGCCCGATCCCAATCCCTACATCTCGCCCTTGCGGCTGGGGGGAGTACCACGCCCGGCTTCGCCCGCCGAACCGTTTTCCCGCTCCTCCGTGAACGCAACCCGTTCCATCCGCGATCTGGCCGGCCGCACCGCCCTCTGGCGCCAGCCCAGCCAGTTGCGGCAGGAGTACGAGATGGTGGTCGGCGAGGAGATCGTCGCCACGCTGCGCTGGCGCAAGAATGTCGGCACGTGCGCCGTGGCCCGCTCGCCCGACGGCACCTGGTCCTTCAAGGCCGCCGGATTCCTCACCCCTCGCGTCACCATCCGCCTGCCCAACTCCGACTACGACTTCGCCGTGTTCCGCTCCCAGGGCACCGGGGAAGGCATGCTCGAGGCCATGGCCGGCCAGCGTTTCCCCTGGCGCTGCGTGAGCTTCTGGCAGAACACCTGGGCCTTCTTCGACACCGACGGCGACCGCCTCGTCACCATCCGGCCCGACTCGGGCGGCCTCAAGCTCGGCGCCCAGGTCAACATCGAGCTCAAGGCCTCCGCCCACCAAGAGATCGGATACATCACGATCCTCGGCTGGTACCTCATGGTCCTCATCGCCGACGATTTCGCGACCGCGCAGCCCGGCACCCCCTGACCCGCCCCCCCTTTCTCCCGCAAACCCATACACCAAGGCCCCGCCGCCCGTCGGCGGGGCTTTTTGTCGCCCGGTGCGGCTCCATCCAAATTCCGCAGACGACAAAAGGTAACGAAGGGAACTCAGACACTCCGGACACGGGGAAGGCGTTGCCAATGGGGAGCGGGAGGCGATCGAGCGCGGGATGACAACCGTGGCTGCAGATCCCGTGGGCCAACCAAATCCCCCGTCGTTCTCTTCGTTACCGTCTGTCGGTTCCGGCTGCGCTTCTCAGATTGGCCCCCGTCTCGCGGTCGCTTCGCCGCGGTAAAACACCCCGGCCGCAGAGAGCCACGCATCCAGCGCCGCCATGTTGCCGAGCGAATCGGCCCACGACATCGCCGGCACCTCCGGCCAGCCCGCCCGCACCGCGGCGGCGAACGCTTCCGCCTCGTAACCGTAGAGACCACGGTCCGCCGCCACCTCGATCGACTCCGGCGACCGTCCCCGCCGGTGCAGCTCGATCCGCGTCACCCCGTGCCCTCCCGCCGCAAACCACGGATCGCGCACCAGTATCCGCCCCTCCGATCCGTGGACGCGCACCACGTTCTCCATCTCGAGCGAAACACCGCAGGCCACCTGCGCCAGCATGCCATCCTCGAATCGCAACGTGGCCGCGGCGTGCAGATCCGTGCCCTCCTCCGGGTGCAGGTGCGCCGCACCCGTCACCGCCACCGGGTCGGCGAACGCGCGCCCCTGCGCCGCGCCCGCCAGCAACCGCGCCAGCGACACCGGATAGCCGCCCACATCCAGGATCCCACCACCACCCAGCGCCTTGGCGAACAACCGGTGACCGGGGATGAAATCGCAGTGGAAACCGAAGCTCGCCTCGATCAGCCCGGGCCGGCCGATCGCCCCGTCGCGCACCAGCGCCGCCAGCCGCTCCGTCTGTGGGTGGCAGCGGTACATGTACGCCTCCATCAACGTCACCCCCGCCGCCCGCGCCGCGGCCACGACACGTTCGCTGTCGGCCAGGTTCAGCGTCAGCGGTTTATCGCAGAGCACATGCTTGCCCGCCCGCGCCGCAGCGATCGCCCACTCGGCATGCGCCGGATGCGGTGTGGCGATGTAGACCGCCTCCACCTCCGCATCGGCGAGCAGTCCCGCGTAGCCACCATGCGGACGCACCGCGCCGAGTTCCGCCGCAAACCGCTCCGCCGCCTCGCGCCCGCGGCTGCCCACCGCGACCAGCCGGCCGGTGGCGGTCTCCTGCAACGCCTGCGCGAACGTATGCGCGATCGTTCCGGTCCCGAGGATGCCCCAACGCAGCGGAAGTGTGCTCATGTCCGGAGCGTCACCCCGGCCCGCCGCTCGCCGCAAGAAACGATCTGCACCCGCCGAACCAGCTCCGGGCGCGCTCCAACGACGCTGCCGCCATCGCCCGCCGCAGAACGCCTACACTTCACGAGCGATACGCGTCGCCATTCGAAGCCTCGCGTCGGCAAATCGCGTACCACCCAACTCGGCAGCGGAGACCCTCGCAGAAGCACCGCTCAACCGAAGGGCGAGCGGCGCAGACCGCGCAGGGCGGTGAGGCCGCCCCAGTCGGCGATGGGCGCGAGCTGGCGCGGGGCGGTGCGCGCGCGGGTGCCGTGGCGG
>Ga0116187_1005193_pt1 | contig 10975 bp, 12 predicted proteins | sample AD_JPNNA6_MetaG_FD_89755 | JGI IMG/M metagenome (GOLD analysis project Ga0116187, IMG submission 89755) | Active sludge microbial communities of municipal wastewater-treating anaerobic digesters from Japan - AD_JPNNA6_MetaG | ecosystem: Engineered > Bioreactor > Anaerobic > Digestate | place... | reverse complement strand
GATCAGGTTGGGGTCCGCGATGATGGGAAGCCCCTCCAGGGCTCTGCTCAGGTCCTCCGGACCGATCTTGCACGCTCAGCCGGCCCCGTGGACCATCTCGGTGAGCCGGATCTTCTTTTCCGTCGTCACGATGCGCTCCTTTCCGCTCTTTCGGTTTGCGCCTCGCGCACCCACTCGTCGAGGTGATCGGCGAGGACCCGGGGCAGGGCCTCGATGACCTGCCGGATCCGCGTGGCCGGCGTGGCCCCGACGTAGAGCCCGGCCGTGCGGTTGGCCCGAATGGCGACGCGGGCCGCCGTGACCTCGTCGTACCCGGCGTGTACGAGGGCCCCCACCATTCCGCTGATCGTGTCCCCCGTGCCGCCGATGGCCTCGAGGGCCGGTATATCCGGCTCCGACAGGGTGTCGAGGATCCTTCCCTCCTGCGCGATGTGGTCCGTGGCGCCCTTCACGACGAGCGTCCGGGCGGCGCTCCCGTTGGCGTAGGCCGCCGCGACCATCTCGGGGATGCGCGAGCTGTCCGACTCGAAGAGGTGGCGGCTCACGTAGGCCGGGTGGGTGGCCTGCGGGTCCGCCAGGAAGGCCAGCTCCGAGAGGTCCGGCGTGAAGAGGTCGAACTCGCGGGCGATCCCCGCCGCCTTGGCGGCGTACATGGCCGCGGCATCGGCGATCATGAAGGGGCGCCGCGCCGCCCTGGAGGCCGACTCGCTCACCCGGCGCATGAGCCCCATGACGGGCAGCATGTAGTGCAGCACGACGACCCGGGGGGCCAGGCGGGGCAGATCCTCGATCAGGCGCTCGTAGAGCTGCCGGCTGCCCTTGCCGGTGCCGTCGTCGCCCACGAGCAGCACCCGGGGCGCGGGCTGGCCCAGGTAGTCCAGCGTCTTGCAGGCGGCGCTCACCAGGGCCGCCGTTCCCTGCGTGCAGGGGATCCCGGCACCGCCGACGCGCAGGAGATCCCCGTCGAGCCTCGCCTCCCCCTCGGTCAGGGGGAGCTCTTTGAGCGGGGCGGTCCCGCAGACGAGCAGCATGGTCTCACCCGTTGCCGTTCTTCCGGATCTCGAGCGACTGTTCGTAGGCCCGGTCCAGCATGAGGGCGCAGAGCGTGCGGCCCATTTCCTTCGGCCGCGGCGCCCGCTCCAGCGGCTTGGCCAACATCTCGGCGTGCAGGTAGGGGATATCGGGACAGCCGCCGCCCGAGATGTTCAGGACGACGCCCGAGGCCTTGTCGAAGGTGAGCTTCATGTTGCCCGCCTTGACCATGAGGGCCTCTCCGAAGTCGGTGACCTTGACGACCTGGAGAAGCTCCGCGTTGCCCCTGATGGGCAGGATGTCGAGGAAGGGGACCTTGCGCTCCTGCAGGGCCCGCTCGACGGCAGGCTTTTCCACGAGATTCACCTCGAGGGCGAGATCGCAGCCCCGCCTGAGCTCGGGCGGGGGCGCCACGAGACGGTTCTCGAGTTCTCCCGCCTTCAGGGCCCGCTCGCCGCTCATGGCCTCTTCCACGCTTTCGAACAGGACGAGCCCGCCGCCCTCGAAACCGTTCTTCTTGCCGGATTTGAAAAACATGAGTCTCCGAATTCCTTCCTAAACAAATCGGAGCCTGTCCTGCAAGGAAGGCCCCGGTTGGCGCTTCCTTATACTACTTTTTGATTTCGATGACAATATCCGGCCCTTCCGCGCGGACCGAGGTCTGCATCTTGTGCCGCCTCGCCAGGCGCAGCACGTTCTCCTTCGAAACTTCGTTGTCGACGAGGACTTCCAGGCTCTCCGCCCCTGCCTCGATGGCCTTGCTCGTCAGGACGACGGGCTGGGGGCAGGAAAGGCCGCGGGCATCGACACGTTTTGCGCTCATGACGATCTCCTTTCAGCGAAATTCCAGTTCCTTGCTCCGGGTCTTTGCATCAGGCCCTCTCGCGCATCGTGAACCCCACGGCCAGGCAGAAAATGAAGCCCACGAGGATGCCGGCGGGCCCGAAGGCGGCGGCCCCGGCGGGCGAGCTGGCCATGGCGAAGTTGTGCGATACGCCGGCCCCCACGATCATGCCGAGGGCGAAGATCCCGGCGTCGAGGTCCCCCTCGCCGGAGAGGAACAGCTGCCGGCCCGGGCAGCCGCCGGCCAGCGCGAAGGCCAGGCCCGCGAGTGCCATCCCCAGGAAGTTCCACAGGTGGTCGGTGTGGGCGATCGGCTGGCCTGCGAAGCCGGGCTTGAACTGCCCCAGGATGAGATTCATGGCGAAGGCGGCGACGAGCAGCCCCGCCACGCCGCTCATGAGGTGGAAATCCCGCAGCAGGATGACGTCCCGAATGGCCCCCATGGTGCAGAACCGGCTGCGCTGGGCGATCGCCCCGACGATCAGGCCGGCGCCCAGGCTCATCCAAATCGGGGCGAACTGGGATCCCGGACCTTTCTGGCTGAAGAAGAGGGGGCCTCCCTCGGCGAAGCTCACCCGGAAGACGAGCAGCAGGAAGAGCCCCGCCATCAAGACGGGGAGGAGGTAGCCCGTGGCCGGTTTCTGCGAATACGCCCGACCGAGGCTGTAGCCCGATTTCAGGAACAGCACGCCCACGCCGATGCCCGTTGCCAGGCCCGCGAGGCCCGTCACGGCGTTCCAGTCGCCGCCTGCAAGCCGCAGCAGCGCCCGCCAGGGGCAGCCCAGGAACACGAGGGCGCCGATCATGGCAAAGACCCCGAGGAAAAAGCGGACGAGCGGCGCCGAGCCGCCCCTGGGCCTGTATTCCTTGGCGAGCAGGGCGGCGAGGAAGGCCCCGATCACGAACCCGATGATCTCGGGGCGAAGATACTGCACGACGGCGGCCCGGTGCAGGCCGAGGGCGCCCGCGATGTCGCGCTCCATGCAGGCCACGCAGATGCCCATGTTCGGGGGGTTCCCGAAGTACTGGAGAAGCGTTGCCGTGATGCCGATGGCAACGCCGACGCCGACGATTCCCGCGCGGGATGCAAACGGGTTGGCCATAACGGGGTTTCTCCTTTGGCGAAAAGATGAAAGGCGTATGAAATCGACAAAATCAATAGCGCACTTTTATGAATAGTTCCAATTCATAAAATTCATAAAATGACCTTGATTATCGAAAGAAGTCATGGTACGGGCAGGTCATGGGGACGGACATGAAATACGTCAACCTGCTCCAGCTCGAGGCCCTGGTGCGCCTCGTGGAGGAGCGGAGCTTCAGCCGGGCGGCAAAGAGAATGTTCCTCACCCAGCCGTCGCTCACCAAGCACATCCGCAACCTCGAGGAGGCCCTGGGGGCCAAGGTGGTCAACCGCGCGAGCCGTGCCTTCACGCTGACGCCCGAAGGACGCGTGGTCTTCGACTACGCGAAGCGGATCCTCAAACTCCGAGAGGAGATCGCCGACCGGGTGATGCGGCTCCGGGATTCGGAGTACGGCGAAATCAGCATCGCCGCCAGCACGATCCCGGCCACCTACATCCTGCCTCCGGCGATCGCCGGGTTCCGCGAGAAATTCCCCGCGATCCGGGCCGCCGTGCGGGCGGCAGACAGCAGCGACGTCATCGAAAGGGTTCTCAGCAACGAGGCCGAGATCGGCTTCATCGGGAAGAGGCCCCCGACAGGAAAACTCGTTTCCGAGGCCCTCTGGAAAGACCGGCTCGTGCTGGCCGTCCCCGCGACCCACGCGTGGGCGAGGCGAAGGAGCATCCGCCTCGGCGAGATCGGGAAAGAGCCCTTCGTGATCCGCGAAAAGGGGTCAGGCACCCGGGAAACCGTCGAGAACTGCCTGCGGGACGCGGACAGCCCCGGGCTCCTGCATCTGAACGTCGTGGCGGAACTGGGAAGCTCAGAGGCCGTCAAGGAAGCCGTCCTCGCCGGGGTGGGGATCTCCGTCCTCTCCGTGCACGCCATCCGCCGGGAGCTCAAGTCCGGCGCGCTGGCCGCCCTGTCCGTCGAAGGCTGCCCCATCGGGCGTTCTTTTCATTTGATTTATCGCAGGCAATTCGATTTAATGGCGCACCACAAGCGATTTATCGAATACATTCGGGCCTATCGGCCGCCGGGACTGTGAACGGGGGTTGATGACCGCTTGGGCGATATAGAAGGTAAGAAGGTGAGAGGGTAAGAACGTTGGATATGTCTGAGGCCGGAGTCCGCTCTTCGCTTTTCCAACCTTCTCACCCTAAAACCCTCTTACCCTCTTGTGCAGGTTTATTCCTCGTGCGGCCCGGTTCGACCCGCCCGGAATAGGAATTGGACGCCAAGGGGGGAACCCATGATCCGTTACTACAGCACGAACCGCCGCCTCGAGGGGGTGGCCGGCCTCACGCCGTTCAAGGGGCAGGTCTCCTTCCGCGAGGCCCTGATCCAGGGTCAGGCGCCCGACGAGGGGCTCTTCATGCCCGACCCCATCCCCGCGCTTGCCGTCGCCGACATCCTGGCGCGCAAGGGGAAACCCTATGTGGAAACGGCCTCTCTGGTGGCCGAGGCGTTCCTGAAGGACGAACTGCCGCGGGAGGCGATCCGGCAGGTCGTGGACGATTCCTACAATTTCGATGTTCCCCTGGAGCGGGTCCACGACCGGGTCTACATCATGCGCCTGGACCGGGGGCCGACGGCCTCCTTCAAAGACTTCGCCGCCCGGATGATGGCGAGGCTCATGAGCCGCCTGCGCGATCCGGGCAGGCGCCTCAACGTGCTCGTGGCCACCTCGGGCGACACGGGCAGCGCCGTGGGCGAGGCCTTCAAGGGCGTCGAGGGGATCGGCGTCTACATCCTCTACCCGCGAGGCGAAGTGAGCGGGATGCAGAAGAAGCAGCTCGACACGATCGGCGGCAACGTCCTCGCCCTGTCGGTGGACGGCAAGTTCGACGACTGCCAGAACCTCGTGAAGCAGGCCTTCGTCGACCCGGGGCTCGCGCACCTCAACCTCACCTCGGCCAACTCGATCAACTTCGGCCGGATCCTGCCGCAGAGCATCTACTACGTCTACGCCTACGCCCAGCTGGCCGCCCCGGGCGAGGAGATCGTCTTCTCCGTGCCCTCGGGGAATTTCGGCAACGCCCTGGGCTGCGAGTACGCCCGGCGCATGGGGCTCCCCGTGCGGATGCTCGTCATGCCCACCAACGAAAACGACGAATTTCCCAGCTACCTCAGGACGGGGGTCTACCGGAAGGTCTCGCCGTCGCGGGCCTGCCTCTCCAACGCCATGAACGTGGGCCACCCGAGCAACCTGGCCCGTTTCTTCGAGCTCTACGGGGGCACGGTGGACCGCACGGGCGTCGTGCACGCCTACCCCGACCTGGCGGAGATGCGCAGGAGAATCTTTTCCGTGAGCGTCTCCGACGAGGAGACGAAGAAAACGATCCGGCGCGTCTGGGAGCGGCACCGGGTGCTGCTGGAACCCCACGGGGCCGTGGGCTGGCGGGGCCTCGAGCACTACCTGGAGGCCTGCTGCGGGCCCATCGCCGAGCCCTGCGTGTGCCTCGAGACGGCGCACCCCGCCAAGTTCCCCGACGAGATCATCGCCCTGCTGGGGATCACCCCCGAGGTGCCGCAGAGCATGAGGGACCTCGAAAAGCGGACCGGCGAGCCCGTGGAGCTGCCCGCCGATTACGGCCGGCTGCGCGCCTTCCTGCTAGACACGCTGAGGGGAACGGAATGACGGGCGCAGGGCGCGGCTTGTCCGTGACGGGCCGTGTCCGAAAGGTTGACACATCCCCCCCGATCCTTTATCCTGAAAAAAAGCCGAAAACCGATAGCGGGTCCGGAATGGCGATTCCGTCGGAATCGCCAGGGGTCGGGCCGCCGTCCGATGGAGATCGGATGACGGCCTTTTTGCGACGGTACCCCGGTCGGGGTTGTTCCGACTGACTCACCGCTCTTCTTCCTCCTCCGCGGCGCCTGGAACGAGAAAGTTCCTTTCGAGCACAGTCCCGGTATCGCCAACCAGCGAATCGAAGAATCAGGGAGGACGCCATGGATGCCCGATTCCGCGGGGGACTCGTTTCCCGCATCACGAAAAATGCGAAGGTCATCATCGCGTCGAACCGGGAGCCCGTGACCCATGAGCGCGACGTGGGCGGTATCCGGGTGGTCCGTCCGGCCAGCGGGATGGTGGCCGACCTGGAGCCGATCGTCCGAGCGACGGGCGGCATCTGGGTCGCTCACGGGTCGGGCACCGCCGAATGCCCGCCGGGGGAATGGTATTTCGAACTGGATCGGCGGGTTCGGGGAGCGGATGGCCCCGAGCGTGGCGGCCAACCGCATCCGGTATCTCCTTCACCACCGGGAGCAGGGTCGCAGGATGGGCGAGACCGGGCGGGAACTGGTCCGCGAGTACTACCTCCTGACTCGGCACCTCCGGGAGTCCCTCACCCTGATGTACGCCCTGGTCGGGGGAAAAACGGAACATACCGTCATGGTGTGAGATGAACCGGTTGCTCCTGATCCTCACGGACCTCGACGGGAGCCTGCTGGACCACGAGGGGTATTCCTACGAGGGCGCCCGTCCGGCCCTGGAGAAAATCCGGGAGCTGTCCGTGCCCTTGGTCTTCGTCACGAGCAAGACGCGGGCGGAGGTCGAGCGCCTGCAGGGGGAAATGGGCATCCGGGAGCCCTTCATCTCCGAGAACGGGGGCGGCATCTTCTTCCCCGCAGGGTACAGAGGGTTCTCCATTCCCGGGGCGGAGAAGCAGGGCGCTCATTCCCTGATCCGGCTGGGGATGCCCTATGCCGAGATCCGGCGTTTTGTCGAGGGTCGTAGAGCCCGCTTCGGCCTTCGCGGCGCGGGGGATCTGGGCCTCGAGGAACTCGCGGCGCTCACGGGCCTCACCCCGGAGCAGGCCCGCCTGGCGAAGCGGAGGGAGTTCTCCGAGCCGTTCCTGCTGGACGACGACGGGAAGCTGGAGGCCCTGCGGGAGGAAGCCGCCGCGGCGGGTCTGAAGATCACCCGGGGCGGGCGCTTTTATCACCTCATCGGGATCGGGCAGGACAAGGGTGCGGCCGTGCAGCGGCTCGCGGCGATCTTCCGGGAAAACGGGGCGGGGGAGCTGCTGACCGTCGGGATCGGCGACCGGCCCAACGACGTTCCCCTGCTTGCCGCCGTGGATATCTCCGTGCTGATCCCGCATCCCGACGGGCGGTACGAGGATCTCAAACTGCCGAATCTCATCCGGGCGCCCCACCCGGGGAGCCGAGGGTGGAACGAGGCGGTCCGGGGACTCCTCGAAGGGATGAAGGATCGGACGGCATGAACGGAGACAGGAGGAAGCGAAGACCATGACGGACGCGACCCGTTTCTCGACGACCCTCAGGGACCATGCGCGAAAGACGATCGAACGGCTCCGTTATGCCGACATCGTCATCGGCATCCCCTCCTACTACAGCGCGTCGTCCATCGTGCACGTGATCCAGACGGTCGCCGAGGGGCTCGAGCGCTTCTATCCCGAGGCGAAGAGCGTCATCTTCGTCGCCGACGGGGGCTCGACGGACGACTCGCGCGAGACCGCCAACCTCGTGCAGATCCATTCCTACCAGATCAAGAAGATCGTCACGATCTACCGGGGCGTGCCGGGCAAGGGGTCGGGCCTCCGTGCCGCCTTCGAGGTGGCGAACTTCCTCAAGGCGAAGGCCGTGGCCGTCTTCGACTCGGACCTCGTCTCGATCAAGCCCGAGTGGGTCCGCAACATTCTCGACCCCGTGTTCAAGGGATACGACTTCGTCGCGCCCTACTACCGGCGCTACAAGCTCGACGGCACCATCACCAACACGATCGCCTACAATCTCACGCGGGCGCTTTACGGGACCCGGATCCGCCAGCCCATCGGCGGCGACTTCGGGATCTCGCAGCGGCTGGCCAAGCATTACTTCGACCAGGACGTCTGGGAATCGGACGTGGCCCGTTTCGGCATCGACGTCTGGATGACCACGACGGCCGTGGTGGGCGGCTTCAAGCTCTGCCAGGCCAGGCTGGGCATCAAGGTCCACGGCGAGAAGGACCCCGGGGCCGACCTGGGCCCCATGTTCCGCCAGGTCGTGGGGACGATCTTCCAGCTCATGGAGACCAACGCCGGTCACTGGCAGAAGGTCAGGCGATCCCGCGACGTCCCCGTGTTCGGCGAGGAGCTGGAGCAGGAGCCGGCCCCCTTCGAGATCGACCAGGAGGGCCTCATCGACTATTTCCGGACGGGCTGGGCGAATTTCTCTGGCGTCTGGGAGCGGATCGTCGAGCCGAAGGATCTCGAGGTGATCCGGGGCCTCGCCGCCGTGCAGCAGACGCGGGACTTCTACCTGCCCGTCGACACCTGGGTCCGTGCCGTCTACCGCTACGCCCGCTATTTCCACGCCACCCCGCGGCAGCGCTTCAAGGTCCTCGACACGATGGTCCCGCTCTACAACGCGCGGGTGGCAAGCCTCATCAACGAGGTGCGGGACAAAAACCCCGAGGAGGCGGAGCGCCTCTTCGAGGCGCACGCCCTTACGTTCGAAAAGATGAAAGACTACCTGATCCGGATCTGGAACGAGGAGGTGCACGATGGCTGATTTCTGGCAGCATGGGATGATCACGACCCTGCAGAAACTGCGGGAGCGCCCCGTCGGGGAGCTCGAGGCGAAACTCAAGGCCATCGCGCGGCACCGGAAGCTCGTTCTGCTCCTGCCCGCGCTGTACTCGGAGTTCGAGACCCCCGCCATGCCCCGGATCATCGAGGAGCTCAAAGGTGTGGAGTACCTCCACAAGGTGGTCCTCTCGCTGGACCGGGCGGGAAGAACGGAGTTCGACAAGGCCAGGCGGCACATGTCCGTGCTGAAGTCCGGTGTCCGGGTCGTCTGGCACGACGGCCCGAGGATGCGGAAGCTCTACCGGGAGCTGATGCGGAACGATTTCTCCATGGATCACCCCGGCAAGGGGCGCTCGGTGTGGATGACCCTCGGCAGCATCCTCTCCGAGCGCGACGTCTACGCCATCGCCCTGCACGACTGCGACATCGTCAACTACCGCCGGGAGATGCTTGCCCGGCTGATCTTCCCCGTGGCGCACCCGGCCCTGGATTTCGAGTTCAGCAAGGGCTACTACGCCCGCGTGACCGATCAGCTCTACGGCCGCGTGACCCGGCTCTTTTACACGCCCCTGATCCGGACGCTGCGCCGCATCCTCGGGTTCAACCCGTTCCTGTCCTTCCTGGACAACTTCCGCTACGCCCTGTCGGGCGAATTCGCCCTGATTTCGAGCCTGGCCCGCGGGATCCGGATCTCGCCGACCTGGGGCCTGGAGGTGTCGCTGTTGAGCGAGGTCTACCAGCGGGCGTCGATCAACCGGATCTGCCAGGTGGACCTGGCGGAGACCTACGAGCACAAGCACCAGGCGCTGCGAAAGCAAAAGCCCCACGAGGGCCTGCTGCGCATGGCCGGGGACATCGCCCGGGCCCTCTTCCGGGTCCTCACCCAGGACGGGATCGTCCTGAGCGAGGCCTTTTTCCGGACGATGCTGACGGCCTACATGCAGGAGGCGCGGGTCACGATCGAGAAGTACCACGCCCTGTCGCTCATCAACGGCCTCACCTATGACCGTCACGCCGAGATCGAGGCCATCGAGGCCATTGTCGGATCGCTTCGCAAGGCCATCGCAGATTTCGTCGAGGACCCCGTGGGGGTCCCGATGCTGGCCGCCTGGGTCCGCGTCAACGCGGCTATCCCGGACTTCGAGGACCGGCTGAGCGAGGCCGTCGCGCTGGACAATGCCTGACATCCGGCCGGGGTTCGTTGACACGGCGCAGCCCCTCGGCTAAAATTCACGAACATGGCCATGCACGGCGTCGGGTCCGGGGCGCGCGCCTCGGAGGCAGCGGGGGGTCGGGCCGCCATCGGGCGAAAGTCGGGTCGCGGCCCGTTCTTTTTCCGGGTCCATCAGGGCGGTCCCCGCCGGTTCAGGCCCTGCGATCGTTTCGGGAGATGACTGCCCCTGGATGAACAGGCTGTTCCACAGCGCGCCGCCGGCGCCCGCCGACTGGGCCGCCGTCGTCACCGTCTCCTTCGCCGTCTCCCTGATCGTCGGCGCCGAGAAATGGCTGAGAGAGCCCGCCGCGGCGTCCCGGGCGGGGAGGGAAGGGAGCCGGTCATGAGGAGCCTCAAGACCCGCCGGCGGCAAAGACGTCTGGTTGCACCCCGCCGGCCACGCGGGGACTGTGCCCGGCCGAGCGCAGGCCCGGCCCTCGAAAAGACACCCATGCAGGAGGTACAGGATGAACTCGAAACAGACCCCCTCGACGCCTCTTGTCGGCAGCAATCTCGACCGTCTCGTCCACGCCTGGCTCGGGCGCTTCACGGGCGGGCTTTCGCCGGCCTCCATGATGCTGGCCTACCTGGACTGGCTGATGCACCTGGCCTATTCGCCGGCCAAGCAGGCGCAGATCGCCGAGAAGGCCGTCCGCAAGGCGGTCCGGCTCTCCCTGTACCTGCAGCGATGCACCTGCGAGGGCGACAGCGCCCCCTGCATCGAGCCGCTGCCGCAGGACCGGCGCTTCGCCGGGGAGGCCTGGCAGCGCTGGCCCTACAACTTATACTGGCAGTCCTTTCTGCTGGCCCAGCAGTGGTGGCACAACGCGACCAGCGGCGTCCAGGGCGTCTCGCGCCGCCACGACGAGTTCGTCTCCTTCGCGGCGCGGCAGTGGCTCGACATCTTCTCGCCCTCGAACTACATCGGGACGAACCCCGAGATCCTCCAGGCCACGGTCGAGCAGGGCGGCAGGAACCTCGTCCGCGGGGCCCAATACCTCTTCGATGACTGGGGTCGCGCCGTTCTCGGGAAGAGGCCCGCGGGAGCGGAGAACTTTCAGGTCGGGAAAAATCTGGCCGTCACGCCCGGCAAGGTCGTCTACCGCAACCGGCTCATCGAGCTGATCCAGTACGCGCCCGTTACGGAGACGGTCCGGCCGGAGCCGGTCCTCATCGTGCCGGCCTGGATCATGAAGTACTACATCCTGGATCTCTCCCCGCACAACTC
>Ga0116187_1005189_pt1 | contig 10980 bp, 9 predicted proteins | sample AD_JPNNA6_MetaG_FD_89755 | JGI IMG/M metagenome (GOLD analysis project Ga0116187, IMG submission 89755) | Active sludge microbial communities of municipal wastewater-treating anaerobic digesters from Japan - AD_JPNNA6_MetaG | ecosystem: Engineered > Bioreactor > Anaerobic > Digestate | place... | reverse complement strand
TTATTTTATCCTGTTTTCCATTTCTTGGTTTTGGGCTTGGACAACAGGGCAATTGCATCTAAATGAGAAAGATCACTCAAATAAATTTCGAGAATTTCAAATAATAATCAACAATATTTCATATTTACTTAATATATTAGATTTATAAACCTGTTTTGGCAGTCGATTTACGGCAAAAAGAGTTCTTTTTTATCTCCTATTACTACTCAAACAGAATTGTGTTACCCGCAAAGAGTGAGAAATCTGTTCAAAAGACCTGATTTCAAATCATTTTTTGTGGTTTTCCTAAAAAATAAGATGCGATTGCCCTGGCTTGGACAAACCCCGGTTGTTGTGCGAATTCACGCTGATTGAGAACAAGCTGGGGGGGTTAAGAAAACACGCCAGTTCCAGAGGAGCCGGCGTGTTAGCGGTTGAGAAGGGGATTTTGTTAGACGACGATATTGACCAATCTACCCGGCACCACAATCACCTTACGGATCTGGCGGCCTTCCAGGATTTGCTGGACGGTTTCGCTTGCCAGGGCGAGTTGTTTTGCGTCTTCATCGCTGATGCTTGGTTCAACCAGGATGCGGTCGCGTAGTTTGCCGTTGACCTGAACGATCAAGGTGATCATCTCGTCTTTGGCGGCTTCCTCGTCCACCTGCGGCCAGGGTTGGGTATGGATCGAATAGGGCTTGCCCAGGCGCTGCCATAATTCTTCAGCGATGTGCGGGCAGACCGGTGCCAGCATGCGCAGGTAGAGATCTGCGGCTTCGTTCCATTCTTCTGTGCCAAACGCTCCAGCATTTTTTGCGCGGCCCATTTCGTTGAGCAGTTCCATCAGGCTGGAGACGATGGTATTGAACTCGAAATTTTCAAAGTCATAGGTCACCCGCTTGAGAGTCTGGTGCGTCTTACGGCGCAGGGCACGTAAAACCTCCTGGTCGGCCGTTCCCGCAGCGGGCTCAAGCAGCATGTACCAGATCCGCCGCAGCCAACGGCTGTTGCCTTCAATACCAGTGCTGGACCAAGGTCCCCCCAGTTCCCAGCGGCAGAAGAAAATGAGGTACGCCCGCACCGTATCAGCGCCATAACGCGCAACCAAATCGTCCGGGTTGATCACGTTTCCGCGGCTCTTACTCATTTTTTCGCCGTCCTCGCCCAACACCATCCCCTGGTTGCGCAGCTGCAGCATGGGTTCATCGCCCTTGGTGATGCCGCAATCGCGGGCGGCTTTATGGAAGAAGCGGGTGTAGATCAGGTGCATAGTGGCGTGCTCGGAGCCGCCGGTGTAGGTGTCCACCGGCATCCAGTAGTTATACTGGGCAGGGTCAAAAGGACCCTCGGCGTAATCCGGGCTGAGGTAGCGCAGGTGATACCAGCTGGAGCACATGAAGGTGTCCATGGTGTCGGTTTCGCGTTCAGCGGCACCACCGCAAATCGGGCAGGTGGTGAAGCGCCAGGTGGGGTGCAGCTTGAGCGGGCTTTCGCCCGTGGGCAGCCATTCCACGTCATCTGGCAGCAGTACTGGCAGCTGATCCTCTGGAACAGGCACAGTGCCGCATGTGGGGCAGTAAATCATAGGAATTGGGGCGCCCCAGTAGCGCTGGCGGCTGATGAGCCAGTCGTGCAGGCGGTAGCTGATGGTGCCAAAACCAAATCCATTTTCCTCAGCATAATGAATTGCTGCAGCCATGGATTCCGATTCAGGGGTGCCGGTGAGTGGGCCGGAATTGACCATTGAGCCGTGGGCTTCAACCGCGCCGGTCATTTCTTCGGGGTCGATTAGTTGATCTCCCTCCGGCTGGATCACGACCTTGATGGGCAGGTTGAACTGGCGCGCGAACTCAAAATCACGCTGGTCATGGGCAGGCACTGCCATGACAGCGCCTGTGCCGTAGCCCATCAGCACGTAATCTGCAATCCAGATCGGGATGTGCTGACCGGAGGCGGGGTTGATGGCATAGCCGCCAGTGAAAACACCCGTTTTCTCGCGGGTAACGGATTCACGCTGGATGTCGGATTGGCGTTTGGCTTGCTCTTGGTAAGCGCGCACCTCCTCCAATTGGGCTGGCGTTGTCACTTTTTCCACCAGCGGATGCTCGGGGGAGAGCACCATGAAAGTCACGCCCCAAAGCGTGTCGGGACGGGTGGTGAACACCTCAATTGGGTCGCCAGCCTCAGTTTTGAAGGTAATGGAAGCACCTTCGGACTTCCCGATCCACTTTTGCTGCAGGGTTTTGATCAGTTCCGGCCAGTCGAGGCCTTCGTAGTTGAGCAGCTCCTCGGCATACGCGGAGGTCTTGAAAAACCACTGTTTGAGGTCTTTGCGAATCACTGGTGTGCCGCAGCGTTCGCAATGACGATCATCGCCAAGAACCTGCTCGCGCGCCAGGGTCGTGTTGCAGTTGGGGCAGAAATCGACGGGAGACATCTTCTGGTATGCCAGCCCATGTTTATAAAACTGCTCAAAGAACCACTGCGTCCAACGGTAATATTTCGGGTCAGAAGAAATGATTTCAGCCCGCCAGTCAAAGGAATTACCCATGGAGCGGAGCTGCCCGCGCATACGTTCAATATTGGCATAGGTCCACTGTTTGGGGTGGATGTTGTGTTTGATGGCGGCGTTTTCAGCTGGCAGACCGAAGGCATCAAAACCTATCGGGAAGAAGACGTTATAGCCCTGCATGCGCTTGAAGCGGGCACGGGCATCAGGAGGAGTCATGGCATACCAGTGACCAATGTGAAGGTCTCCGGAGGGATAGGGCAGCATGGTGAGGGCGTAGAACTTGGTTTTGTTCGGATCGCGCTCAGGCTGGTAGAGCTTATCAGCCTCCCAGCGTGCCTGCCACTTGGGCTCGATTTCTTCGGGTCGGTAAGTTGGTATTGCGGTTGGGTCCATCATGTTTTGCTCCTGTTCTTAGCTGTTTCTTGTTATTCATTCCCGTGAAACTTCATTTGGGCAAAGACGAAACAGACTGTGGTTAAATAAAAAATCCCTGCGTGCAGGGACGAAATTGCTTTCGCGGTACCACCCTGCTTCCCATCACGAGGATGAGCAGCTCATGGAGGCTATAACGGGTCTGACCGTCTGCGGCTAAAGGGCATCACCGCAGCCACGCTCCGTGGGGAGGGGCAGTTGAGTGGGGTCTGACGCGCTCCGCGGGCGCTTGCAGCCTTTCAGCTAGGCGGCTGCTCTCTGGCGGATAACCGATGCTCTGCCATCGTGTTTGTGATGGGAGTATATCATATTTCAGATGGCAAAATGGCAGGCATTTTTGGAAATAGGCATAGCATGCCGTGCCTGCCCAGGTGACATAATTGGACGTAGAATGATGTTTGTATTTCCGTAGGGGCAGATCCCTGTGCCTGCCCAGGGTAACAACAGGAGACTTAACGGTCAAGAACCTCGCACGGACGGGAGTCCGGCGAGATCGAGTGTTTGGTAGGGGCACGGCAGTGCAAAGCCTCCCCTTGCGGGATGCCATGGCCGCCTATAGCAACCAAACGATTGGATATCGCGGCGGGAGTAAACCCCCGCCGTACGGAATAAACCTGGTAGGGATGGGCCTCGCGTCCATCCGCATTGGTTTTCTTGATTGAGATCGTTTCGCGTAGGGGCAGGCCTCTGTGCCTGCCCGTACGATCAAAATAAATGTAGACCGGATTGAAAAACGCAATCCGACTTTTGTACCTGGGTAACCACGGGGGGTTACCCCTACATCTTGTGTTTGAGGGAAAGGTGGCTTTCGTAGGGGCAGACCCCTGTGTCTGCCCCTAACTTGTAAATAATAACCTCGGATAATGTGTAAACAATCATACTTGTCTAAACAGCAGTGCAAAGCCTCCCCATACGGGATGCTGTGCCAGCCTATTGTAACTACGCGATTGGATATCGCGGTGGGAGTAAACCCCCACCGTACGAGTTGGACCCACCGTACGGATGGGCCTTGGTCCATCCGTATCGCCGTTTTCTCAAGAGTCGTGGCAGTATAAGGGATTTTAAGAAATGGCAGGTCGCCTACCGCTACCAAATGATTAGATACCGCGGTGGGAGTAAATCCCCACCGTACGGATGGACCAAGGCCTATCCGCAGCATCATTCTCTCAAGAGCCGTGGCAATGTATGCGATTTTAACAAATGACGGGCATTTTAACCTAGGGGCACGGCCGGCCGTGCCCGCCAAGGGCAGCCACATGAGACCTAACGCTCAAAGACCTCGCATACCCTGGAGACGGACATGATCAATAACCCGGATTGAATAGAACAATAATCAACACCCTGCTGCGCGGGCACAGAGGGCACAATGTCTGGCCTACATTTAACTGTAATAAATTCATGGATTAGTTAGTTGGGGAATAGGGTGTCACAGCACCATCCCGCGCTATAAAAACACCTTCTTCCAGGATGTAGATCCCTTCAGGGCACAGACCGCCTGATATGTTTTGCTGGATTGCAGCCATGATTGATTGAGCATCCATGGAAGCTGTCGGCAGGGTCACCGTGCAGCTTTCTGCCGACGGGAAGGTGGAAGCGTTTTCGGTGATGAGCTTGATTACCGAAGGAATGGCTGCCATACGGGGGAGATGCATCGGATCAAACCCATCAGAGAAAGCGGCTGAGGCAAATGCAGGCGCATATTCATAACCCGCCTCAAAAACCGCGCGGACCGGGTCACCCTCAGGGTCTACGTATGATGTCAGTTGTTGCTTACCTGTATCTGTTGCGGGCAGAACCCCATAAGGCAAAGCAACGTAATTGGAGAGCAGTGAAGCATACTCAGGATGGCCTGCCAGGGCAAGGTACTCACGGAGATTTTGATCGTTCAATGCCAGCTGTGGTTGAATTTGCGCATCCTCAAGCTCATTAAGGTGAGGATGAAGGTACGTATGGTTGTAGGGGTAAACGTGGTGTTCAATCCCCCAGGCGATCGTCTGCGCAAGGGCTTGCTGCCAGCCCTCTGCCAAGTACCACCAGGTTCCCGTGAACAAATTGCCATAGTATTTATCCCCAAAGTTGGCAAACATGGCAATCTCAAAGCCAAAGTCAGGATGCTCCTGTGTAAATCGATAGATAGTTCCGACTGCAGAAAACCCGGATACCTCCCCTTGATCATCAAGAGAAAACTGGTTTGCGAAATAGGCATCGTCGATGGTCAGGATCAAGGGTCGGCGCTCTACGGGGACACGGATATTACCGCTGAGGAGATCGTCCAGGGAGATCAGGGTGTATCCGGAGTCATAAAAAGCCTGCAGGTCGGTCTTCAGGTCGCCAATGTAGCGAACCATACCCGAAGTTTCATCCCAAGAGTTGGGGGTGAAACGGTGGTAATTCAAAATGGGAATGACAGGATCTGCCGCCCAAACGATTGCGTTCACACTCAGCGGTGTGGGCGTTTGGGTCTGGGAGGGGACGAAAGGAGGTGTTGGGGACGGGACCAAAGTTGGAGTTGGAAGGCTTGTGGCGATTTGAGCTGTTGGAGCAGCAGTCGAAACCTGTTCCGATGCTAAAGGCGGTTGGCAGGATGCGAGCGATAAAGCCAGGCTCAGAAGCAGAATTTTTATAAATGAAAAGCGCATAAGCACCTGGAAAAAAGAGGATAACAGAATTTTATCATTGCTAATTCGTTTGCTGAAGGAGGGAAAAATATAAGAATTTCCCCCCTGTTTTTTGAATTCGCAAGTGCTTCTGAAGTATACTAACCTCAAGTATGGAGCTCTCGGATGGGCGAAAAACTAAGCTCGCGCCATCCTCAATGAGACTATCACACGCGTAAATAGGAAGAAATAAAGCATGCACAACATTCGAAAAATTACTGAAGACCTCATCTACATTGGCGCAAATGATCGCCGCATTTCGCGATTTGAAAACCAGCATCCCGTTCCAAACGGAATGTCTTACAACTCATACCTGCTCCTGGACGAGAAGACAGTTCTGCTCGACACCGTTGATAAGGCGGTCGGAGACCTCTTTTTGGAGAACCTTCATGCGGCGCTGAAGGGTCGTGCGCTGGATTACATGATCATTCAACACATGGAGCCCGATCACTGCGCCTTGATTCCGCGCATCATTGAGCTTTACCCACAAGTAACGGTGGTGGGCAGCCAGAAAACCTTCGGGATGATCCAGCAATTCTTTGGGCTGGACCTGGCAGAACGCGCGATGGTCATGAAAGAAGGCGACACGCTTCAAACAGGCGCGCATACGCTGCGCTTCCTGATGGCGCCGATGGTGCATTGGCCTGAAGTGATGGTCACTTACGATGAAACCAGCAAGTGGCTGTTTTCAGCGGACGCTTTTGGCGCTTTTGGCGCGATCAACGGCAATCTGTATGCAGACGAGTATGATGTGGATTTCGACCTGATGCCCGAGGTCCGGCGTTATTACACCAATATTGTCGGCAAGTATGGGCGCCAGGTGCTGGCACTGCTGGAAAAAATTGCAAAACTCGACATTCAAATGATTCTGTCGCTCCACGGGCCCATCCTGCGGCAGGACATGCATTATTACATCGATAAGTACAGCAAATGGGCGTCTTACACCCCGGAAGAAAAAGGGATCGTGATTGCTTATGGCTCCATCTACGGCAACACGGAAAAAGCCGCTGAGTTGCTGGCAGCCAAGCTGGCGGATCGGGGCGAAAAGAACATCGTGGTTTATGATCTCTCCGCCTGGCACTTTTCGTACATCTTGAGCGAGTGCTTCCGGTTTGACCGGCTGGTATTTGCCTCCTCGACCTACAACATGGAAATTTTCCCCCCGATGGAGAATCTGCTGCTGGAACTGAAGGGGCATAACATGCAAAACCGGGCAGTAGCCGTGATTGAAAATGGCACCTGGGCACCGCAGAGCGGCAAGAAAATGCGTCAATTGCTGGCAGAAATGAAAGACATGCGCGTTCTGGAAAGCGAGATCACAATTAAGTCCGCCATGACCCCTGCTGATGACAAAGCCCTCGACGACTTGGTGGAATTGATCATTGCAGCTTAGCATGGTTACTCCCTGCGAGGCGAAAATGCGCACGCCAGACAGGGCGCACTTATGTAATCTCTGTCAATTAAACCTGAAAAGGGTTATCGTAAACATAAGTGAAGAGGGAACATGAGCATCGATGAGATCGTCAAAAATCAGCACAGCTTCTTCATGACAGGAGCAACCAAGTCATTGGAGTTTCGCTTGGCGGCACTGCGTAAATTACAGAAGGCAATGCGCGATTATGAAAAACCAATCTGCGAGGCGCTGCTGAAAGACCTCAATAAACAGCCCTTTGAATCCTACATGGCAGAAATTGGGATGGTGCTGGATGAAGTCCGATTCCACATCCGCCATCTGCCGCGCTGGATGAAGGACAAGCGCGTTCCCACTCCCTTGGTGCAGTTTCACGCCGTCAGTTTCATCTCCCCCGAACCTTACGGTGTAGCGCTGATCATGGCCCCCTGGAATTACCCCATTTTGCTCTGTCTGGATCCGCTGATCGGGGCGATCTCGGCTGGCAATTGCGCAGTGATTAAGCCCAGCGCCTATACTCCAGCAACCAGTCAGGTGATCGCGGATATTGTGAAAACCCTTTACCCTCCGGAATATATCACGGTGGTGCAGGGCGGCAGGCAGGAGAACACAGCCCTGCTCGAACAAAGGTTTGATTACATCTTTTTCACCGGTTCAGCTTCGGTTGGCCAGGTCGTGATGGAAGCAGCCGCAAAACATCTGACCCCGGTTACGCTCGAGTTGGGTGGTAAAAGCCCCGCAATCGTGGATGCCAGCGCGAATCTGAAACTTGCGGCCAAGCGCATCGCCTTCGGAAAGCTGCTCAATGGCGGACAAACCTGCGTGGCACCGGATTACGTATTGGTTGAGGCAAGCGTTCGGGATACTCTCGTGCAAAATTTCAAGGAGGTTTTGGACGAGTGGTTTCCGAATGGCGACTACTCAGATCAGGTGCATATCGTCAATGAGCGTCACTATCAGGAGAAAAAGGCGCTTCTGAAAGGTCAGACGATCGCATTTGGGGGTGTTTTTGACGACGAACGCCATACCATGGAACCAACAGTGCTGATCGATGTGGACCCGGAGTCCGCTGTCATGCAGGAAGAGATCTTCGGTCCAATTTTGCCGGTGATCACCTGGACCAGCTTGGACGAGGCAATCGATTTTGTACGTAAACGGCCAAAACCGTTGGCTCTATACTTGTTTACTGGAAAGCGGGCCGTCGAGAAGCGGGTTCTGGATAACTGCTCCTTTGGGGGCGGATGCATCAACGATACTGTAATCCACATTGCCACCTCGCATATGGGCTTTGGCGGCGTGGGGCATTCGGGCATGGGCAGTTACCACGGAAAACAGAGCTTCGACACTTTCACACATTATCGCAGCATCGTACGAAAATCGACCTGGCTGGATTTACCATTCCGGTATTTTCCATATACGGAAAGAAAGCTCAGGTTAATCCGACGATTTTTGAAGTAAACTATGGAATCTGCTTATGATGAGGCTTGATCGTAAGGCAGAATTTTTGATATGCTGACCGTTGTCAACATGGATGTAATTTTTCTGGAGGAAAGATGAAATTGAGAAAACAGCTAACAAAACTTGCTGTGTTAATCTTACTGGCATTTACTTTTTCAAGCTGCCTGCCTTCATCAGGCTCTCAGCCCGAAGAGGTGGTAAGCCAGGCAACCAGATCAGCTGCGGCTACAGCGCAAGCGCAAATGAACTTGCTGCAAATTGAGGCGTTCGAACTGGAAAGGGAACTGGACGAGAATTTTTCGGAGCATTATGTCGGCATTAGTACCGAAAGTTACCCAGGTTTGAAAGTGGTCGTTTACCTGACTGGAGCGGACAAAGCTAACCTGGAGCCTTTTGTGGAGGATCCGAGCTTATTTGAGGTTATTGAAGTAAGAGAGGAAGCGATCTCCCGTCAGTCTTTACGAGCAATGCGCGAATTATTTAAGGCAGAGATGGATAAAGCTGGCGTGACCTATACAACAGGGATCAAAATGGAACCTGCACGTTTGCAGGTTTATGTTTACGACATTTCCGAAGCACAAGAAAAGTTGAAAGCTGCCGGCGTTTCCATTCCCGAGCATGTCGAATTTGTTCAGATGGAAAATTTGCCTGAAGGCGGCTGAGACACATAGATCACACTCTGCCGGAGGCAGAGTAAGCAGAAACAAGCCACGCTGGTGATAAAACTCGAAGCTGATCAAAAAACAGCCTTGCGGCTGCTTTAGTGGACCCAGAAAGATTCGAACTGTGCACAGCCTTCTAGCGCCAGCCAGAACCGACCTTCTCAATCGTCAGTTAAGCAAAAACAGCCTTGCGGCTGCTTTAGTGGACCCAGAGAGATTCGAACTGTGCGCAGCCTTCTGGCTCCAGCCAGAACCGACCTCCTCAATCGTCAATTAAGCAAAAACAGCCTTGCGGCTGCTTTAGTGGACCCAGAGAGATTCGAACTGTGCGCAGCCTTCTGGCGTCAGCCAGAACCGACCTTCTCAATCGTCAGTTAAGCAAAAACAGCCTTGCGGCTGCTTTTAGTGGACCCAGAGAGATTCGAACTCTCGACCTTCTCAATGCCATTGAGACGCGCTCCCAACTGCGCTATGGGCCCTTGTTTACTCTTTTTCTTTTGTTTACCATGGCGCTCCCAATTCCCCGTGAAGGGGACTTCGTGCGCTATGGGCCTTTATCCTCGAATGGACCTGGAGGGATTCGAACCCTCGACCTCTTCAGTGCGATTGAAGCGCGCTCCCAACTGCGCTACAGGCCCGTACTCCATCCAGATTTCAAGATTCAGTATTCTAACGGTTTGAACCGGTAATGTCAAGCATTTTTTGTTTCTCCCTTTTTGGCTCTCCTACCGAATCTTCGTTGGGCAAAACTGAAGAAAAAAAGCCAGCCCTGTTCAGGCTGGCTTTTGGCTAATTCGAATGGGATCAAGCGCCGGTGTTGGTTACAGACGTGGTTTTCTTCTTCTCTTCTTTCACTTTACGCTTTTCTTTGATGGACAGTTTGGGTTTCTTGCGATCTTCTCTTCCAGCTTTATCTTTACTTGCCATGATGGACCTCCGTTCAAGATTGAGATTGCCTTTTTATTATAACCGATTAACGAGAAGTAAATTTTTGACATTTGATTGGTTTCTTATGTGAGACGACTGAGCACTCCAAGCAGCCCCGCTGGGCTGCTTTGGCTTAGCGGACCCTGGGCACGCCATAATTCATTGCGTTGATGGTCGATCAACAGGGCAAAAAATTGATCTTCATCCCCTCATAACAGCATGGTGCTGAAATCATCCTTATCAAAATAAAGAGTGATCGTTCGTTCCCGCGTGCATGGGTATTATTCAGGGGCAAGTCGCGCCTTATTCACAAGATGGCTGTGTTCATACTCTCAACCTTGTCCCCTTTCTCTTTCGACTCGATTATCGCTTCATTTCCGTTTGCTGGAATGTCTCTTAGTATCTGCGCCTGCCAGGTAAGAGAATAAAAAAAAACAGCAGCTAGTTGCTGCTGTTTTTTGACCATCAATAACCAGCGCAGGATCCTGCGCTGGTTATTATCCGGTGTTATGCTTCATTCATGTTGGTTGCGCCCAAGTAAATGGCAACTGCGCCGATCACAATCACTGCGATGGTGTGCCAGACGGGTACAGTTACCATATTGAACAGACCGAGCACGTCCAACAAACCCATGGCTGCCAGCAGGATGCCGATAACCAACAGCGCGGTCTTGGTTTTGCCTGTTTTTTGCAGGGAAACCCAAAGACCAACCAAACCAACAACGATCTTGGCAGCAGCGTGCCAGGCGGGTTCGGTGCCCATATTGATGCTGGGGATGAGCGCCATAATGCCCATCAGGATGATAATGATACTAATTACAAGCAATACTCTTTTTTTCATAATAGTCTCCTTTTTATGATAAGGGGTTTGGAATTTAAACCCCTGAATTATGTAATAATTATAGCACGGTTTTTTTATGTGTCATTGCATCTGAAAACATTA
>Ga0116187_1005186_pt1 | contig 10983 bp, 8 predicted proteins | sample AD_JPNNA6_MetaG_FD_89755 | JGI IMG/M metagenome (GOLD analysis project Ga0116187, IMG submission 89755) | Active sludge microbial communities of municipal wastewater-treating anaerobic digesters from Japan - AD_JPNNA6_MetaG | ecosystem: Engineered > Bioreactor > Anaerobic > Digestate | place... | reverse complement strand
TGCGAGATCGTCGAACGAACGATGCGGATTTGTTCATTCGACACAAAAATGGGCATCGAGTCCCTGTTCACGTTCGTTTCGCACCGCTTTTGAATCAGCAACAGGACGTCATCGGCGCACTACAAGTGTTTCGCGAAGGCACCGCAAGCCTGGCTTTGGCACAGCGTGTTCGTGAACTCGAACGGTTGTCTTTCCTCGATCCACTCACAAACCTGGCCAATCGTCGCTATGTGGACATCACCCTGCGATCGATGTGCAGCCAACTCAAACATGGAGGCATACCGTTTGGTGTGGTGTTGCTAGACATCGACGATCTGAAAACCATCAACGATCATCATGGCCACGAAGCCGGGGACATGGTCCTCAAGGCGGTGGCCAAAACGTTGCTCGAAACGTCACGTCCGTTCGATGTCAAGGGTCGGTGGGGAGGCGATGAATATATCGCCATCGTATCGAATGTGAATTCCGTGGGATTGGCGCAAACTGCCGAGAGGTTTCGCGCGTTGATCGAAGCCACCGCCGTGCCATACCACAGCATCGAATTGCGAACGACAGTGTCGGTAGGAGCCACCATGGCTCAACCGAGCGACGACGAATTCTCGATCGTCCGTCGAGCGGACGAAGAACTTTATTCGAGTAAGACGAGCGGGAAGAATCGCGCGTCGATCACGGGAGTTCGCATGGTGGGTTGAACGCAACAGGGGGGATTCGAATCGAGGGGGCATCCACCGCGAAAATTCTAAATATATCGTTATATTTCAAATAGTTACATCATTGACGCGAGACACAACCATCTGGGGGAAGTCCCGGTTCATGCGCGATAGATTTCGATGAGCGAGATCTCCGGGGGCGCGCCAATTCGCATGGGAGGTCCCCAAAAGCCCGTGCCACGACTGATATACAGCCATGTGTTTTGCACCTGATGCAGCCCGGATACGAAGGGTTGTTGCAAGGTTACGAAACAGGTCCAGGGGAAAATCTGTCCACCATGGGTGTGACCAGAAAGCTGCAATCCGACACCGTGTTTGGCTGCATCCCATACGCTTCGAGGTTGGTGAGCCAACAACAGGATTTCGCGGTTCGGAGGGATTCCTCGCACGGAAGCCGCGACGTCATGGGCGTGTCCCACCTTATGTCGAGCGGATTCGAAGTCGTTGACTCCGGCGAGATAAAACGCGTCATCCCCTTTTCCGATGGGCACATTTTCATTTTGCAGCACGCGGATCCCGAGTTGTTGGACATGCTCGACCCATGCCGGAGCGCCGCTGTAATACTCGTGGTTTCCCGTGACGAAGAACACGCCAGCTTTGGCTTTGAGTTTTGCCAACGGTGCCACGTCATCACGCAGGTTTTCGACCGTACCATCCACCAGATCCCCAGTGATCACGATGAGGTCCGGCTCGAGGGACATCACCTGGGCAACGACGCTTTCGACCCAGGAGCGTTTGAGAATCGGACCGATATGCAAGTCGGAAATCTGAACGATACGGGTCCCGTTCATCGAGGAAGACAAACGTGGCAAGGAGACACGGATGCGTCGGATGGGAATGGTTCCCAAGGCGGACGCAGCTCCTTTTGCCGTGCTGGAAAAACCGGTGAAAGCAACGCTTCCCGCAAGGATGCGAGCCAGAGTGAGACGTCGTTCCGGGTTGGTGGGAGCACGTTTCATGAGCCGTCGAACACCCCGCGCGGAAAGTTTTCCAAGATCGGTGAGCAGGAGCATCACGACGAGCAAAAAAGAGGTTCCGAGCCAACCGTACCCGATGGCGTACAGGGGTCGAAGGGAGTCGAAAGGCCAGGAGCGTCCACCGATCATGGCGAAAAGAAAAAGGGTGACGAGGGTCAGCAGGGCTATCTTTCCGGCCACTTTCCACCGCGGGGGAGGCTGTGTATCACGCAAGAGCCGGTTCCACAGATACGCGTGCCAACCCATCACGACAAGGAAAGCGACAAGGAAAAAGACGATGGCCTGGACAGAGGTATGCATGGAGTCGGTTGGATGCCGCGACGGCGCTTTTGGTCCCTCCTATTACTTGAGGATTGTTTTGCAACCGAGCAGCACTTCGACGCCTTCTTCGCTGAGTTTGACGCCTTCACAGGTGGCGGGGCAAAGCAGGATTTTGGTGGGATTCGTTTTGGAAGGATCGTCGTAATACCATCCGCCTTCTTTGGGATCGCAGGAGGCGGCGTCATTCACGTATTTGACGGGCACTTTTTCGGAGGAAGCCAGGGGTGTGTAGTAGACGTTGACGCGATCGAAGTCGAGGGTTTGGCCGGACTCGGGCTCGGGGATCTGGAATTGGCAAGCGCCGCTGGCGCGGATTTCGTTGAAGACGGTGACGAGTTGTGAGGCGACGGTGGAGCCATTGGCGAGATAGGCGTCGCCAGTTCCGCCAGCTTTCGCGATCGCGTTGAGGTCCTTCAAGTCACCGATACCGAGCACGAAGGTGGGAACGGAAGGGGGATTGGAAAAAGCGGTGGCGGCGGCCACGGCAGCGCCGTCGATGGTGTTGAAGGTGCAGTTGTTGGGTTCTCCATCGGTGGCGAACAAGACGTGGACGAGGTGAGTTGGGTTGTCTTTGGCGTATTGTTTGGCGTAGATGAGGGTACCTTCGAGGGAAGGCTGGGTGGGCGTGGCATCGCCATCGGGGTCTTTGTCGTTGATGGCCTGGACCAAAGCGTCTTTGTTGCCAGGCAAGGGCGCGATGGGGACGACGGGTTGCCCATAATCCAGGGGATCGCAGGAGACTTTGGGAACGAGGGCACCGTTGCAGACTCTTGCATTTGGCGTTTTAGGCGTCATCCAGGGCATACACGGGCCATACAATCCGCAGTCTTCGTTTTTGGTGCAGGCGCTGGTGCAGGCAAAGGCGATTCCTATGAATTCACATAATCCCAGGGCGCCGCAGTCTCCGCCGGGCTTACACGAGCCGGGGATGACGGTAGTTGGTGGAGGTTGGTTGGGAAGGTAGGTCAGACCCACACCGATACCCGACGACAACGGGTCCGAGATGATGTCTTTGAGGGCGGCCACGACACTCGGCCAGACCACGGGAGAATTGTTGGAGCCCTGCATCGAACCGGTAGCATCGAGCAGAATGTAAACGTCGAGGGGAGCCAGCTTTCCCGGGAAGGATTGTCCCACGCAGGCACTTTCCTCATCGAGCTGGCCATCGCCCGTGGAAGCTTCGAACAGGGGTCCACCGCTGTTTGCGGCGCTTCCGTCGGTCGCGGTGCCACCTTCTTCGTTACCGCCTCCACCGCCGCCTTGATTGAAGGTGTTGCTTTCAGAATTTGCGCTGCATGACACGAACGACAACGCGATAAGGGCGATGGGGATCGCTCCCGCAAGGCCAATTCGAAAACCGAAGGGGATGCGCATCGGACCTCCGCGTCCCGGCGCTGAGCCAATCGGCATGCCAGGACAATCGATCTAGTGTACCGTGGTTGAGAAGGGATGGGCAACCCGGACAGATCGAAAGCGGTTGTGCGTGGGTTCGAAAGACGAACACAAAGCGGGAAACGGGGATCGGTGATCTTGTTTGGACGAAGCCCGCAAAGCGGGCCGGCAGGATCAATCACGCGGCAACACTAGCGCAAAGGCTCTCGGCCATTTATGCTCCAGTCATGGACTTTTCGATGCGCTTATTGGCCGCGGGCCTGGGTTGTTCTTTGTTATTCGCTGGAACGGTTGCATTTGCGCAATACCAGCCTCCTCCTCCCGGCTATGGGCAGCCGCAACCCGGTTATGGTCAACCGCAACCGGGCTATGGTCAGCCTCCCCCTCCTGGCTACGGGCAGCCCCAGCCTGGCTATGGTCAGCCCGGATATGGTCAGCCACAGCCTGGCTATGGTCAGCCCGGATATGGTCAGCCACAACCCGGATACGGACAGCCTGGCGGGTACAATCAGGGCCCGCCTCCACCGCCTCGCAAGCCTCCGCCCGAGGACATGCTTTCGGTGCGTTTCGACCCGCTATCCTGGATCTTGCGTGGGCGCCCATCGCTCGAGATCGAATACCTACTGCTCGATTGGTTGACGGTAGAGGCCGTTCCGATGCTCGGCACGCAGCCGATGATTTTCGATTCCTTCGAGCAATCCGGGGCCGGAATTGGAGCGGGACTGGGCATCTGGCTCGATGGCAAAGCGTTCTCCGGGTATGTGCTGCGTCCGTTGATGCAGATCAACGCCATGCACTACAAAACAGACTACACGGGAACGCTCATGGAAAATGAATCCAACGACATCGAGCATACCGAGGTTCGTGTGGGCGGCATGATCGGCGGGCATAATCGTTGGGATTTTTTCACCATTGCCTGGGGAATCGGGCTGACCGTGGATACCAATGTGGACAACACCGACAGGACGCTTCGCATGAGTGAGGCCTCAGCGGCTAAAATCCATCAATTTGGACAGGTTTTCTCGCCCAAGGTCGATCTCATCTCCCGTTTATCGTTGGGCGTGGTTTTCTAAGTTCCCCGTCGGAGCCGTTCGCGCATGCCTCAATTGGTTTTCGAGGTTGCCTGCGTGGCAATCATTGTCCTGACGCTCGTGTGGATGGCGCGCAGGGAGCCCATCGGGGAGCTGGTGTCGAATTATGTGGCGCTCGCCGTGGCCGGTTGGCTGTCGGAAGAGTCATGTATGTGGCTTTACCGCTTCTATGGTTACGCGGATGTGTGGAGCGTGTACGCGCATCGAATGCCGCTTTTGGTACCGCTGATCTGGCCGCTGGTCATCCTATCCGGGCGCGCGTTCGTGCAAGCGTTATGGCCTGGAAATCGATGGTGGTCCCATGCGTTGCTCGGTGTGGTCGTCGCGTTCGACGCCTCGCTAGTCGAAGTCGTGGCGGTTCGCGCGGGGCTGTGGTCCTGGTCGGAACCCGGTCATCTTGGGGTGCCGCTCATCGGTATGTTGGGATGGGGCTATTTTGCCGTGGGGGCGAGCGTGGCGTTGTCCTTTTCGAAAAGGTGGCGTCCTGTCGCGATATTGGTGTTGGCAATGGCCGCCACGCATGCGTTGATCCTGGTTTCGTGGTGGGGCCTGTTTCGCTGGTTTTTGCGCGGGGATCTGGGACAGGCTTCCACCTTTGGGGTGCTGGTGATCGGGGCCATCATCACCGTTTTCGTCGTCAGGGCGCGCCGTCAGAACCGCAGCGTGTCGATGGCGGTGGCGGGGCCTCGTATGCTAGCCGCAACACTATTTCTTGTGCTGTTGGTGCTTTCGGCGGGAGCAGAGGGGCCTTATTGGTGGCATGTTCTTGCGCTGACCATCCCTTATGTCGCGGCCCTTCGTGGATGGGCGCAACAGGTCCAACCCACCACGCCCACGATGAAACAGGCGTGACGACAGCCGTGCGCAACAGGGGACGGGCAATACGCCAGCCTGCGACGACTTATCTGTAACATATTGTTTTAATTAATTTTTTCCCTGTTCCTCCGCATGCACGGGGAATTGTCGTGGGGCGATGAAAAGCACGAGCAGCACGAATACGCTCAGGGCGGTCATCCCCCAGAAGAGGTGGTCGGTTGCGATTCCGATGGAGTCACGCAGCCAGGCTCGCACGGATTCGGGGGTGTTGGCATCGTGCAGCACGTCGATCACGGAATTGACGTTGCTCGGCATGGGTTCATCGAGGGAGTGGGAAGCGGTTTGAAGGCGATTGGCGATGGCGGCATTGAATACGGCGCCGAACAGAGCCGCGCCCAGGCTTTGCCCCAAGTTGCGAGAAAACATGATGGCGCCGGTGACGACACCGCGTTGGTTCCAACCGATCACCGATTGGCTTCCGACCAGAAGAGGGGTGGAAATCAGGCCAAAGCCAGCGCCGAGGATGACCTGGTCGAGGGCGACGGCCCAGATGGGCTGAGGTTTGGGCAGGAGCAGAAAAGCCACGGAGCCAAGGATCATGAGCCCGGCACCGATCACGGCCGAATCACGGAAGCCGATGCGCATATACAGGCGTCCGGAAAGGGCCGAAGCGGTGGGCCAACCGATGCTCATGCAGCCAAGGACGAACCCCGCGCCGATGGCTCCCATGGCATGCACGGATTGCAGGAAGGTAGGTAAGTACGAGTTGGGGGCCATCATGACCAGTCCCATCCCTGCTCCGGCAAGGTTGGAGCCGGCGAGGGCCGGTATGCGCCATAACCATCCTGGCATCACGGGAGCGGAAGCTCGGCTTTCGACCCATACGGTTGCGATCACGAGCAATGCCGCGAGGGCGAAGATGGAAAGGCTTTGCCACGAAACCCACGCCCAACTTTGTCCGCCTTCTAGCAATCCGAACATGATGGTGCTTGCGGCCGCGAGCACGAGGATCGCGCCGGCATAGTCGATGCGAGGGTGCCCCTTTTCAAATTTCTCATGTAAAAACAAATGGATAAGTGCGATCGCCAGGATCCCCACAGGCAGGTTGATCAAGAAAATCCATCGCCAGGATACGTATTCCGCCAACGCACCGCCGAGCAAAGGTCCGGTGATGGCGGCGATGCCCCAGACGCTCGACAGCCATCCTTGCACCGCGGCCCGTTCGCGTACGGAATAAAGGTCGCCGGCCAACGTCGAGATGGTGGCCATGGCGCCGCCGGCACCGAGACCTTGTATGGCGCGGAACACGATCAGCGACGTCATATTCCAGGCAAGCGACGAGGTTGCGGAACCGATGAGGAAGACCACGGTGCTTCCGATCAGGACGGGCTTACGCCCAAACAGATCCGAGAGTTTGCCATAGATGGGAATCGTTACCGTTTGCGCCAGCAGGTAGATGGAAAACACCCAGCTAAACAGGCCGAAGCCACCGAGGTCCGACACGATCTGGGGAATCGCGGTCGACACGATGGTCGTATCCATCGCGGCGAGCATCATCGTCGCCATCAGCGCGGCGAGCACCAGCCCGCGCCGTCGTTTCTTACCGTGGTCTTGCATCTGTTTTGGGAAGCTGGGACGGCATCACGATGATGTCATCGCACGCATTGCCGCATCGAGTCAGGAATGCCAGCGGCGCGGAACATGCGACTATCATGGCTCTGTCGCAAGAGGCAATCTCGGGGAATGCATCGGGCAAAGCCCCTCGAGGACCCACGAACGGCGTTGAACCGCTGGCATCTGGGCGGTGTTCCTGACGAAGCGGGCGTGCTACAACCGCGCCGTGACTTCGCTGTCTTCGTCTGGAGGCGTTGCCTCACCCACGGCAACCACGAGTTGGTTGGCGGATGTGTCCATCATCATCCGGTATCACATCATGCTCATCGCGATGGTGGCGATGGTCGTTTTTGGGTGGTTGATGACGGGCAAGTACCATGTCGAACTGATGGTCTGGGTGGCTCTGGATTGGTTTCTCATCAACCTGCTCAATCGTGTCACGGACATCGATGAAGATCTGCGCAACGAAATCCCGGGGACCGAACGGGTGGCGCGTCGCAAGCGAGTGCTCACGTTCGGATGCTTTGCGCTGATGGCTGCATCGTTCGTGGCATCGCATTGGTTTTGGCCGGGATTGACGGTGTGGCGAGCGATCGTTCAGCTCATTGGGCTTGGGTACAACTACAGGATTGTGCCCACACTGAGCGGTCTGTCCCGTTTCAAGGAGATTTACTTTTTCAAGAACTTCGGGTCATCGGTGCTCTTTGTGCTGACGTGTTTCGTATATCCCTTGGCATCGGATCCCTCGGCGCGGGTGATGGGGTGGGCTGGGGTGGCCGCACTGATCCTTTTTTTTGTCCCATTCGAGCTAACCTACGAAATTTTATACGATTTTCGTGATATCAAGGGCGATCAGGCGCAAGGGGTTCCCACCTATCCGGTGGTTCATGGGCAAGAGCGAGCGCGTCAGATCATCGATGGTTTGCTCGTGGTTTCGGCGCTTGTCTTGGGGGTGGCGTTGGCGGCTGGCGTGCTTGGCGTGCGCGAGGGATTGATGATGGCTGCCCCGCTGATTCAGTTTTTTTTCTATCGTCCACGGGTTCGACGAGGAGTGACTACGCCGGACTGTGTTTGGCTCACGCATTTGGGCACGGCCCAGCTCGTGATGTTTGTGGTTGGCACGGCGGTGTGGGGGAAGCTGGGGTTGCCAGCCAACATCTTCTTGCACTAGGGAAAGCGTCTGTCCCGCGCGAGCATCGAGCGAAAACGGGTGGTCCGGGGTCTCGAAGCGTGCGGGAAACATGGTCGAGCGTCAACGTCATGCCTTCGTTCGCAACTCATCCTTACGCCTCATTCATCCAGGAAATCGAGAAGCCGGCCCGTTATGTGGGAGGGGAATGGGGGCAAGTGCGCAAGCCGTGGGATCGGACTCGCGTGCGAATATGCCTTGCATTTCCCGATATTTTCGACATTGGGATGAGTCATCTGGGCACGCGGATCTTGTATGCGGAGCTGAATGAGGCGCCGGACATGCTTTGCGAGCGTGCGTTTTGTCCATGGACGGACATGGAGCGGGCATTGCGTGAGCGCGGTCTGCCCTTGCTATCGCTGGAAAATGCGAAGCCTTTATCGGCTTTTCACGTGGTGGGCATCTCGTTGCAGCACGAGCTTGTCTACACCAATGTCCTTACGCTTCTCGATCTGGGAGGGATTGCGCTTCGATCATCGGAGCGAGCGGACAGCGATCCGCTGGTGCTCGGAGGAGGTTCGGTGGCGTCGCATCCCGAACCGGTAGCTGATTTTTTCGATGCCTTCGTGATTGGAGATGGGGAAAAAAAAGCGGCGGAGGTGGCGCGACGATGGGTGGAGGATCTCGAAAGGGGGGTAGGGCGTGAAGAGCGTCTTCGCCATCTTGCGAGCCTTGGGGGTGTTTATGTTCCTTCGCTCTACGAGCATCGCTTCGATGCGCGTTGTGGGCGCGAGGTGGTCGATCGACCGCGGTATTCCGAAGCGCCTTTGCCTGTCGTTCGCGCCACGGTTCCCGAGCTTGGGATGTTTCCCACGAGGTTTCCTACCGGCGGGCCGGAAGCGGTTTTCGATCGTCTATCGATCGAGATCGCTCGCGGATGCAGCCAGGGCTGTCGATTCTGCCAGGGGGGAATGATCTTTCGGCCGGAAAGGGAGCGCGATCCCGCGACCATCGTGGAATGCGTGCTGCAATCGCTGGCGCATAGCGGCCAAGACGAGATCTCACTCACATCGCTTTCGCCCGCGGACTACACGGCGATGGCCCCTCTGGTGGCCCAACTCTCCCACCATCCGTCCCTTTCCCATGTGGCGCTCAATGTATCGTCGTTACGAGCTTATGGTCTCGATGACCCGACATTGGACGAGATACGTCGGGTTCGTGTGAGCAACTTGACGTTCGCGCCGGAGGCCGGGACCCAGCGCTTGCGAGAGGTGATCAACAAGAACGTGACGGAAGAGCAATTGCTCGAGACGGTGCGGCGGGTCGTGCGACGAGGTTGGGAACGGATCAAGTTGTACTTCATGATTGGTCTTCCCACCGAGACACAAGAGGATGTGGAAGCGATCGTGCAGTTGACGTCGCGTGTTCGAGCGGAGGCGAGGGCCGCACGCGAAAGCAAGGGAAGATCGGTTCAGGTGACGGCATCGGCTTCCACGTTCGTTCCCAAGCCACACACACCGTTTCAATGGGCGTCGATGGTGGATCTGGATACGGTGAAGGAGAAGCATCGACGCATCGTGGTGTGGGCGCGCGAGCATAAGGTGGATATCAAGATGCATGAGCCGCATGGCAGCGTGCTGGAGGGGTTGTTGTCGCGAGGGGACAGGCGTTTGGGCCCTGTGATCGAAGACGCCTGGCGCGCGGGCTCCCGATTCGATGGGTGGGAAGGCAATGTGAAATGGGGGATCTGGCTGGCGGCGATGGAGCGCCACGACCTGCAACTCATTGATTATATAAAAGAAATTCCAAACGAAGCCACAACGCCGTGGAGTCATATCCATGTGGGGGTAAGCGAGGAGTTTTTGCGTCAGGAGTGGGAAAAGGCCCAGCGATTCAAGCACACGTTGCCGTGTTTGCGTCCCGCGGATCCCGCGTCGAAGTCGGACAAGCTCGTGTGTTATCATTGCGGGTTGGATTGCGATCTGGAGCAAGCGGCGCGGATTCGTTCGCAGCGCATGTCTGCCCCCGTTGCCGATCGAGCCCCGGCGGCGATGGTCGCGTCTTGCGATACGGTGCAATACCGATTTTGTTATGAAAAGATCGGGCGAGCGTCGTTGTTGGGTCATCTCGACATGGTCCGAGAGATGCCCAGGATCATGCGAAGGGCTGGTTTTGCAGTCGTATACACGCAAGGGTTTCATCCCAAGGCGATGATGGGTTTCGGTCCGGCTCTTCGTCTTGGTGTTCCGAGTTTCGAAGAATATGTGGATGTGAAGATGCAGGAGCTTGCGAATCCCGAAGAAGGATTGGCGAAGTTGAATGCGATCTGTCCGGAGGGGATTCGCTTCGTTCGGATGGTTCGATTACCGGACAAGGCGCCATCGTTGGTTCAAGCCATTGGGGAAGCTCGGATGCTATTGGGGATAGATCCAAGCGCGGTCGAGGCGCGCGGTGGAGTGTCGTGGTTGAAAGAGCGCCTGGGAGAATTGATGTCTTCGGAATCATTGCCGTGGATTCGAAACCACAAAGGAAAGGAGCGGACCCTCGATTTGCGTCCATGGATCTTGGAGCTTCGAATGGGAACGGAAGACGATGCGGTGAGGATGAGCGAAGCGGGGATACCGGGGTCCTGGGTCATGGTCCGTTTGCATCATGCGCTCACGGCACAGGGCAGTGTGCGAATCGACGAGGTCGTGGCGTTGATGGGTGAGCGAGAGGCGCTGCCCTATCGCGCGGTGCGAGTGGCGTTGACGAAAACGGGCGGGAGAAGTGTGATGCCGTCCGCGGAAGCTCTCGGGGTCGAGGTTTTGTAGCGATGGTCGAAGCAGGGATCGTCAGGACAAGCGGTTGCGCGTTTGGTCGACGAGATCGCAGAGGGCATCGATAAGGGGCTCGGCGGTGTTGAGACAGGGCACTCGTTCGAGCCAGAGGCC
>Ga0116187_1005175_pt1 | contig 11006 bp, 10 predicted proteins | sample AD_JPNNA6_MetaG_FD_89755 | JGI IMG/M metagenome (GOLD analysis project Ga0116187, IMG submission 89755) | Active sludge microbial communities of municipal wastewater-treating anaerobic digesters from Japan - AD_JPNNA6_MetaG | ecosystem: Engineered > Bioreactor > Anaerobic > Digestate | place... | reverse complement strand
GACGGTGTCGGCGAGTGCGGAGGTCACAGGTTCGCCTGGTCGATGGCCGACTGCAACGACCGGATGTAGGCCTCGGAGGTGTACGTCGCCCCCGAGACCATGTCGATGCCGGCACTCTGCGCGTCGACGACCTCGGCGTTGAGCACCGGCACGGCGCGGCCGTTGATCTGCTGGTCCTTGCCGTTGCTCCAGGGCACCTGGGTGACCTCGGATGCCGTGATCGCCCCGTTGGCGACGGTGATCTGGACCTGGACGTTGCCGTACCTGGTCATGATCGCGTCGCCGAGGATCGTGCGGGCCGCGGTGCTCGTCGAGGATCCGCTCGCCGCTGAGCTCTCGGTCTGCGCAGGGGTCTGCGTGGAGGTGTCAGGCTGCGTGGGGGTGTCGGTGCCATCGGATCCCGTGTCTGCCTCGGCCACCACGCTCGCCGCCACCGAGGCGGAGGCACTGGTCGACGTGCTGTAGCTGAACAGCAGGACGAGGGTCGAGATCGTGCTGAGCAGCCAGAGGGTGATGCGGCGCATGGGTGCGTCCCTTCTCGGGTCGGGTGGATCAGGAGGTGAAGCGCTCGAGGTGCACGCGCCCGGCGGGAACTCCGGCGGCCAGGGCCGCGGCCCGCGCAGCCGTCATCCAGCCGTCGGCACCGCACAGGTACACGTCGTGGTCAGCGATGTCGGGCACGATCTCGCGCAGGGCCTGGTCATCGCTGAGGTCTCGGGCCTGCTCCGGTAGCCAGCTCGCGCGGCTGGTGATCCGGGGGCCTTCGATCAGGAGGTAGCGGGCACCCCGCGCGGCGGCCAGGTCAGCCAGTTCGTCGGCGAGCACGGCCTCGCTGCGACTGCGCACCCGGTGCACGACGGTGACGTCACCCGGGCCCTGGGGCAGGTCCTCGAGGATGGCGCGCAGCGGCGTGATGCCGATGCCACTGCCCATGAGCAGGACCTTGCGCTGGGTGCGGACCCCGTCGTGCAGGCGCCCGTAGGGCCCCTCGACCATGACCCTCGTGCCCGGACGAAGGGTGGCCAGGCGACGGGAGCCGTCACCGACGTGGGCTGCGGTGAAGCGCAGGGTGGCGCCGTCCGGTGCCGCGGAGATCGAGTAGGGGTTGGCCCGCGACCAGCCCGGCCCGTCGAGGAAGCGCCACTGGAAGAACTGCCCGGCGCGCACCGGCATCCGACGGACCGAGCGGCCGGCGACGGTCACGGTGGTGGCATCCGGACCCTCGGCGCGAACGTCCACGACGCGCAACGACCCGGCGAATGAGCGCCAGAGCGGCAGCAGCACCCGGAAGATGATCACGGCGCCGGCGGTGCTGGCCCACAGCCCCCACCAGAAGACCGTGGCGAGCGTCGAGGAGAGGAACTCCGCGCCCGTCCACAGCTGGTGCGGCAGGGCCAGCCCCGCCCCGAGGTAGGCGTAGAGGTGGATCAGGTGCCAGGACTCGTAGCGCAGTCGCGCCCGGGCCTTCTTCACCGACGTGACCACGACCATGACGAGCGCGAGCGTCCCGGCGACCGCCAGCAGCATCCCCGGATAGGTGACGACGAAGTCGACGAGGGTGCCCCACACGCCAGCGTCGGTCGAGGCGGCGTACCCGAGGGTGATGAGCGCGATGTGGGCGAGCATGAGGGTGAACGAGGTGAACCCGACGAGGCGGTGGACACGGGTCAGCTCGTCCTGGCCCCAGGCCTGCTCGACCCACGGGATGCGGGCCATCAGCCCCACCTGGAGCAGCAGGAGCGCCGAGGCGACGAGACCGGTGAGCCGACCCGTCGAGGTGAGGAACCCTGCGGTGGTGCCGAGTTCCTGGATGCCGCCGCCGCCCACCCACAGGGCGATGGTGAAGAGCACCACGCCCCAGCCGAGCGCGGCGCTGAGGTCGCGCCAGCGGCGAGGCACCGGCCCGAGGCGGCGGCGCCGCGTCGGTCCCGTGGGACGCGAGAGGTGTGACGCGCCACGAACGTGCGCGGACGGCATCCGGGAGATGGTGACGGTGCTCGAGCTCATGCGACCACCGTCACGGCGCAACCTGTGCGTCCCCTGTGGTTGGTCTGGGCCTGCCCTGTCGCTTGTGTCCGGCACTGTGGCGGCCTGGGCAACCAACATGCCGGACACAACGGGACACGACAGGATCACCCGCCGGGACGTCCGGCACTGTGGCGGTCTGGGCAACCACCATGCCGGACGCACGCAGACGTCTGCCCCGCCATCGGCAAGAATGCCCGGGTGAGCGCTGCCGTGCCCCCGCCCCTGGCCGCGACGTCTGCCGCGTCCCCTCCCCCAACCTCCCTTCCTGCCGGGGTCTCACCCGACCGGGAGGTGATGTTCCGCGCCCGCGTCGCCCGCTGGTGGCCCGACCTGGTCAACGGCCTGCGGATGGCCTACGGCGACGAGCGGGCCGGGGCGCTCGGTGCCGACCTGGTCGAGCTCGCGGGGGCTGCCTTCGCCGCCCGCTCGGACCGCCTGCACGTGCGTGACCTCGAGCGCATGCTGCGCCCCGACTGGCTCCAGGACCCGTCGATGGTCGGCTACGCGGCGTACACCGAACGCTTCGCCGGTGACCTGCGTGGAGTGGCCGACCACCTGCCCTACCTCGACGAGCTCGGGGTGCGCTACCTGCACCTCATGCCGCTGCTGCGCCCGCGCGAGGGCGACAGCGACGGCGGGTATGCCGTGGCCGACTACCGGTCGGTGCGCGCCGACCTGGGCTCGATGGACGACCTCGAGCACCTCGCGGCCCGGCTGCACGACGCCGGGATGAGCCTGGTGCTCGACCTCGTGCTCAACCACGTCGCCCGAGAGCACGAGTGGGCCGTCAAGGCGCGCGCCGGCGACCCGACGTACCGCGAGTACTTCCACGTCTTCCCCGACCGCGACATGCCCGACGCGTACGAGGCGACCCTGCCCGAGGTCTTCCCCGACTTCGCGCCCGGCAACTTCACCTGGGACGAGGACCTGCAGGGCTGGGTGTGGACGACGTTCAACGAGTTCCAGTGGGACGTCAACTGGAGCAACCCCGCGGTGCTGCGCGAGTACGCGTCGATCATCCTCGACCTGGCCAACCGCGGCGTCGACGTGCTGCGCCTGGATGCCATCGCCTTCCTGTGGAAGCGCCTCGGCACCGACTGCCAGGGCGAGCCCGAGGTGCACGCCCTCACCCAGGTGCTGCGGGCCGTGACCCGGATCGCGTGCCCCGCGGTCGCGTTCAAGGCCGAGGCGATCGTGGCCCCGACCAAGCTGCTGCCCTACCTCGGCACCGGCGCCTACAGCGGCAAGGTCAGCGACCTCGCCTACCACAACAGCCTCATGGTGCACGTCTGGTCGATGCTCGCCTCGCAGGACGTGCGGCTGGCGGCGCACGCGCTCGGCTCGCTGCCGCCCAAGCCCACGACGGCGACGTGGCTGACCTACCTGCGCTGTCACGACGACATCGGCTGGGCGATCATGGACGAGGATGCCGGTGCCGTCGGCCTGAGCGGGCACGCGCACCGAAGCTTCCTCTGGCACTGGTACGCCGGCGACCACTTCGGCTCACCGGCTCGGGGGCTGGTCTTCCAGTACAACCCCGAGACCGACGACGGGCGCACGAGTGGCACCGCGGCATCCCTCATCGGCCTCCAGTCGGCCGGTTCTGCGGCTGAGGTCGAGTCCGCGGCGGCGGCCCTGCGCCTGGCCAATGCGATGGTGCTCGGCTGGGGCGGCATCCCGGTGATCTGGAGCGGTGACGAGCTCGGGCAGCCGAACGACCCGCGCTGGGCGCTCGAGCCCGGGCACGGTGACGACAACCGGTGGGCGCACCGGCCGCGGCTGGACTGGGAGCGTGCCGAGCACCGCCACGACCGGACGACCACGGCGGGGCGCGTGTTCGGCGATCTCGTCGAGCTCGTGCGGGCCCGCGGCTCGTTGGTGCACCTGCACGGGTCGGTCGAGACGCAGATCGCGCCGGTCGATGACCCCGGTGTGCTGGTGACCGTGCGTGAGCACCCGGTCGGGCGGTTCGTCGGGGTCTACAACGTGACGCCGCAGTGGCGGATGTGGCCGGGGTGGCGGGTCAACGAGCTCGGTGTGGCGGATGCCGTCGACCGGATCACCGGGGACGCCTTGCCGTGGGGTGGCGACGGCAACGTGTGGCTGCCGCCCTTTGCCGTCCTCTGGCTGACCACCTGACCCTGCCACCTGACCCCTGACCCCTCGGGTGCGGCTTCTCGCGAACGTGGGTGAAGATCGTCGGCTGGACGACGATCTTCACCCACATTCGCGGAGAGTCACCAGGCGCCGAGGAGGTCTCCGGCGATGCGGATGATGAAGGCCCCGACGACGATGATGAACACGACGCGCACGAAGCCGCTACCCTTCGCCACCGCGGTTCGGGCCCCGACGTACCCGCCGAGCAGGTTGGCCACGGCCATCACGCCACCGACCACCCACATGACGTGGCCGCCCGGGATGAAGACGGTCAGGGCCCCGAGGTTGGTCGCGAAGTTGGCGATCTTGGCCTTGGCGCTGGCCTCGAGGAAGGCGTAGCCCATGAGCCCGACGAGGGCGAACACCATGAACGAGCCAGTCCCCGGGCCGAGCGCGCCGTCGTACACGCCGATGACGAAGCCGGTGAGCATCGCGAAGACGGTGTGCCGACGCCCACTGAAGCGCAGCGCCGTCGACTCTCCCAGCGACGGCTTGAACAGGGTGTAGGCGCCGACCGCGATGAGGAGCACGAGGATGATCGGGTAGAACGCCGCCTTGGGGATGTGCAACCCGATGAGGGCTCCGACCACCGCGCCGACATAGGCCACGCCGGCCATCGGCAGGGCGGTGCGAAGGTCGGGCTTGACCCGGCGGTAGTACGTCACCGACGACGTGGCGGTGCCCCAGATCGAGCCGAACTTGTTCGTCGCGAGGATCTGCGCCGGCGTGGCCCCGGGCACCCCGAGCAGCAGCGCGGGAAGCTGCACGAGCCCACCCCCACCGACGACCGCGTCGATCCACCCGGCCAGAAAGCCCGCGAGGCCGAGCAGCGCGATGACCTCGACCCCCGGGTCGCTCACGGGCGGGTCACGCGGCCATCCAGGCGTCGACCAGGGCGAGCACGTCGAGCAGTTCGTGGGCCCGGCCGTCGGGCACGGCCGTGACCTCGACCCGCTGGTTGGCGGGGATGTCGGAGTGCGGGATCCAGATCGCTCGCATGCCGACCTGCTGCGGGCCGTGCACGTCCTCGAAGATGCGATCACCTACGTAGACCGACCGTCGCGGGTCGACGTCGAGCTCGCGGCAGATCGCCCGGAACGCCTCCGGGTGCGGCTTCACGTGGTCGAGCTCGCTGGAGTACAGGTCTGCGTCGACGAGGTCGAGCACCCCGTCACGCTCGAAGATGCCCTGGTGGTACTCGCGCGACCAGATGGTGTTCGAGAGCACCCCCACCTTGATCCCCCGAGCGCGCAGCCCCTCCCACAGCGGCCGCACCTGCGGGTCGGTGTGGGTGTGCGGCTCCCAGAAGCCGCGGTAGGCCGCGAGCGCCAGGTGGTGCCGGTCGTGCGCGGCATCGATCCCAGCAGCCTCGAGGATGTCTGCCAGCGCGGCCGACGTGTGCTCGTCGCGACCCCTCGTCCAGGCAGCGCTCTCGACCTCGAGGATGCGGTCGGCGAGCCGGTGCGCCTCGTCAAGATCGGCCTGCGAGACGTCCGGGGAGTCAACGGGGATGCCGTGGACCTCCCGCGCGAAGACCCGCCACTGCTCGGGCAGGTCAACCTCGTGCCACGGGGTCAGCGTGCCGCCCCAGTCGAAGACGACCGCGTCGACCGGGTGGCTCATGCCTGCCCGATCTCCGCGAGGATCTCCTGCACCGCTGCGTCGACCGCGACCTCGCGCCGCTCCCCGGTGCGCCGGTCCTTGACCTCGATGACGCCCTGCGCCAGCCCACGCCCGATGACGACGATGGTCGGGACCCCGATGAGCTCGGCATCCTTGAACTTCACACCCGGGCTGGCCTGGCGGCGGTCGTCGAGCAGCACCGCCACACCGCGCGCCTCGAGCGCACGAGTGAGCTCTTCGCCGTAGGTCGCGACGGTCTCGTCCTTGCCGGTGACGACGACGTGCACATCGGCCGGGGCGAGCGCGCGGGGCCAGATGAGGCCGAGCTCGTCGTGGTTGCCCTCGGCGACACAGGCCACGGCCCGCGAGACACCGACGCCGTACGAGCCCATCGTCACGGTGCGCAGCTTGCCGTTCTCGTCGAGCACCTTGAGGTCGAGCGCCTCGGCGTACTTCGTGCCGAGCTGGAAGATGTGCCCCATCTCGATGCCGCGGGCGCTCTCGAGCCCGTGACCGCACGACGGGCAGGCGTCGCCGTCGCGCACCTCGGCCGCCTCGATGGTGCCGTCGCCCTCGAAGTCACGGCCCTTCACGAGGTCGAAGACGTGCTTGCCAGAGATGTCGGCGCCCGTGATCCACGCGGTGCCGTCGGCGACGCGGGGGTCGAGCAGGTACCGGATGCCGGTCGACTTCTCCAGACCCAGCGCGCCGGGGCCGATGTAGCCCTTGGCCAGCGTCGGGTAGGTCGCGAAGTCCTTCTCCTCGAACGCCTCGACGCGGGCCGGCTCGACCTGGGCACCGAGGCGCTTCTCGTCGACCTCGCGGTCGCCGGGCACGCCGATGGCCAGCGGCTCGCGGGTGCCGTCGGGCAGCACGAGCATGACGACGACGTTCTTCAGCGTGTCGGCAGCGGTCCAGGCCCGCCCATCCGCCCGGGGGTGGTCGGCGTTGGCGGCAGCGACCAACGTGTCGATGGTCGGGGTGTCGGGGGTGTCCTCGACGTGCGCGGCGGGCAGGGAGGTGACGTCCACGGCATCCGGCGTCGGGACGCGCACGGCCTCGACGTTCGCGGCGTACCCGCAGTTCACGCACCGCACGTAGGTGTCCTCGCCGTTCTCGGCGGTGGCGAGGAACTCCTCGGACTTCGAGCCGCCCATGGCCCCGGCCATCGCCTGGACGATGACGTAGTGGAAGCCGAGCCGGTCGAAGATGCGCACGTAGGCGTCGCGGTGCAGCTGGTAGCTCTTGTCGAGCCCGGCGCCGTCGATGTCGAAGGAGTAGGAGTCCTTCATGACGAACTCGCGGCCACGCAGGATGCCGGCGCGCGGGCGGGCCTCGTCGCGGTACTTGGTCTGGATCTGGTAGATCGACAGGGGCAGGTCCTTGTACGAGCTGTACAGGTCCTTGACGGTGAGGGTGAACATCTCCTCGTGGGTGGGGCCGAGCAGGTGGTCGGCCCCCTTGCGGTCCACGAGCCGGAAGACGTTCTCGCCGTACTCGGTCCAGCGCCCACTCGCCTCGTAGGGCTCACGCGGCAGCAGCGCCGGGAAGAGCAGCTCCTGGCTGCCGATGGCGTCCATCTCCTCGCGCACGATCGTCTCGACCTTGCGCAGCACCTTCAGGCCGAGCGGCAGCCAGGTGTAGACACCGGGGCTGACGCGCCGGATGTAGCCGGCCCGCACGAGCAGCTGGTGGCTCGGGACCTCGGCGTCCGCCGGGTTCTCGCGAAGGGTTCGCAGGAACAGGGACGACATGCGCATGGCCACGGGAGGGCTCCTCGGTGCGGTCGGGTCGGTCGGGCAACCTGCCAAGGATAACGACGTCAGCGGATGCCGTGCGCGTCGCCTCGGTTGACGCGCACCTCCGCGCCCCACCCCCGGTCGAGAGTAGGCGGATCGCCGTCTCGCCGCGGATGCAGACGGCGATTCGCCTACTCTCGACTGGAGGGGTCAGGCGGTGAGGGCGCTCTGGCCGAGGACCAGAACCCCCATGACGAGGACGAACCAGCCGAAGCCCTGACGCAGCCGGTCCTGCGGCACCCGGCCCGACAGCAGCGCACCGCCGATGCTGCCGAGCACGGCCATCGCGGTCACGGCGGCCGCGAGCCCCCAGTCGATCGACACCGACGACAGGTAGCCGGCGAGGCCCGCGAACGACTTCATGGCGATGACGAGCAGTGAGGTGCCCACGGCCACCGGCATGGGCAGCCCACCGAGGAGCACGAGGGCGGGGACCACGAGGAACCCACCGCCAGCGCCGACGAGACCGGTGACGAGGCCGACCACCACTCCCTCGAGCAGCACGAGCTTGACGGGCAGCTCGCGCACCGAGGCGCTGCCGCCAGCGTCACCGGCAGCCGACCCCGAGCCCGGCCCGGCGGCATCCTGCCTGGCCCGGCCCCTGATCATGGCGACCGCCGTCGCGACCATCATGAGCGCGAAGGCCACGAGCAGGACCGTGCCGGGGATGAACTCGGCGATCCTTCCACCCGCGTAGGCCCCTGCCATCGCCGCGGCACCGAAGATCGCGCCGGTCCGCCAGCGCACCCGTCCTGCGCGGGCGTGCGGCACGAGAGCCGCGAGGCTGGTCACCCCCACGACGAGCAGCGACGTCGCGATCGCCTCCTTCGCGTCGAGCCCAGCGATGTACACCAGCAGGGGCACGGTCAGGATCGAGCCGCCACCGCCGAGCAGGCCCAGGGCCATCCCGACGAGCACGGCGAGCAGCAACACCACGGGAGACATGAGCCCAGCATACCCCCTAGGGTATATCGCTCGGGACGTCCTTGCCCTGGATGGGCCCCACCTGCTGGTAGCGCGCCCGCACACCCGAGTCCAGGAAGCCCAGCGAGCGGTACAGCGCGCGGGCACTCGGGTTGTCGACGTTCACCGCGAGCCAGGCCTGCTCGTAGCCGGCCTTGCGCAACGTCCGCAGCGACCGGACGACGAGGTGCGCACCGAGCCGCTGGCCCCGCCACTCGGGCACCACCCCGACCTGATCGATCCAGTTGTCGGAGATCGTCACGAACCCCGCCACGTGTCCGTCCTCGTCGAGCGCCACCCGCGAGAGGTCGGGGTGGAAACCCTCGTCCTCCTCGACCGACCTGACCCACTCAGCGAACGGGGTGTCGGGGAAGCCCGGGCGGTTCGCGAACGACCGCGAGTAGGCGGCGTGGAAGAGGTACTGGGTGTCCGCGGTCCACGGGTAGGTGTGCACCTCCGCGGGCCGCACGATGCGCGGGACCTCGACGAGCGGGCGACGCATCACGTGCTCGGCGAACGTGCGCTCGAGGCCGAGGCGTGCCGCGAAGGCGTCGGACTCTGGTGACGCGGTCTCGGCGACGACGCGCATCGGCCCTCCCCCGGCCTGGGCGAGCCACCACTTCAGCAGCTGCTCGCCGATCCCCTGCGAGCGCACCGACGGGTGGACCAGCGCCGTGACCGAGCGGGTCGCCGACGCGTCGAGGAAGGCTCCGGCCGCCGCGATCAGCTCACCCGTCTCATCGCGCCCGCCGACAGAGTGCCCGGAGAGGAAGAGCTGGCGCAGCATCGGCTCGGTCGCCAGCAGCGGCAGCCCACCGTCACGCTCGAGGCAGCACTGGGCCAAGTGGGTCAGGGCAGGAAGGTCACCCTCGGTGAGAGGCTTCCAGTCCAGGGTCGACATGCCGGGCTCAGCGAACCGGGGCGGCGACGGGGCGGATGCGGGCTGCGTGAGCCATACCCCATCCAACCACGACGGGCACGGGCCCCTACAGCAGCACCGTCGCGAAGTCGCCCGCGTCACGGAACCCGAGCCGTCGATACGTCGCCCGTGCGGCCGTGTTGAAGTCGTTGACGTAGAGCGTGACCAGTGGCGCCGGACCGAGCATGACCTGCTCGACGACACTCGCGAGCATCGGCGCCGCCAAGCCCTGGCCGCGCAGGTGCGGCGCGAGCCACACGCCCTGGAGCTGGGCGCAGCCGAGCGCGAGGCTGCCGATGTCGGTCTTGAAGACCACCTCACCGTGCTCGATGACGACGTAGGTGTGGCCGCGCTGGGCCAGGGTCGCCAGCGAGGCCAGGTAGCCCCGGGAGCTCCCCCGGTAGGGCGGGTAGCCGATCTCGGCGGTGAACATGTGCTCGGCCGCCGGCAGGACGAGGTCGACCTCGTCCACGCGCGCCGGGCGCACCCGCTGGTCGATCTGCACCCCCAGCGTCGACGGCAGTCGGTCGGCGACGAGCAGGGGCTGGCGGGTGCGGATCGCTCGCGCGGGCCCCCAGTGGGGCGCAAGGTGCGACCAGAGCCCCTCGACCTCGTCACGGCGCCCGAACAGTGACGCGCAGCGGCCCTTCCAGCGACGGACCCTCTCGGCGATCAGGGCCTGGCTCTCGGTGGTGGTGGCCACCGGGACGACGTTGGCACTGGCCCAGCACAGCGAGGAGAGCTCACCGTCGACGCGGTGTCCGAGCACGCTCATCAGCGACCCGGTGCGGGCCCCCTCGAGGATGCGCGCCGCCACGAACACACTGCCCGGGAGGTCGCGAGAACACAGGTCCAGGGCGTCGTCGCGGTCAGCGAGCGAGAGGGGCCTGATCGGGGAGCGCGTGCGCAGCACGACCCCAGCCTAGGCGTGAGGCGCCGGGATCGGCCGGGTTATCGGCCCGATGGCAGGCCGGCGACCTGTCGGCCGACGTCCGACCCCGCGGCCGGGAGGGGCTGTGGGACGGCATCCGGCCGCCACTGACGCACGAGCTCGCGCGCCGCCCAGCCCATCACCGCCAGGCACCCGAGCATCACGGCAACGCCCAACCACTGGCGCGCCGACATCGAGGCCCCGAGGTCCGCCACGATCACCCCGTAGAGGGTCAGGCCGACGAGAGCAGCGCCCGGCACCATCAGCCACCGGCGGCGATCGAGCAGCATGACCACACCGACGACCCCGGGGACCAAGATGACGCCGGCCCCGGCGAACATGAGGATGAACGGGAGTCCGAGCAGCCGCCACCACGAGCTCCGGCCGGCCAGCCGCTGCTGGCGCACGACCGCGACCAGCCCACCGACGACCGTTGCCGTGCCGACGATGGAGAGCGTTCCCGACCACGTGAACTCGGGGGTCACCGTCATCAGCCGCATGAACCCCCAGGCCACGACGCCCCAGACGAAGCCCGCGGCCCCCGACAGTGGCCGCTCGCAGGGTCACCACTGGACCGGGAGGCACG
>Ga0116187_1005164_pt1 | contig 11019 bp, 7 predicted proteins | sample AD_JPNNA6_MetaG_FD_89755 | JGI IMG/M metagenome (GOLD analysis project Ga0116187, IMG submission 89755) | Active sludge microbial communities of municipal wastewater-treating anaerobic digesters from Japan - AD_JPNNA6_MetaG | ecosystem: Engineered > Bioreactor > Anaerobic > Digestate | place... | reverse complement strand
TCCTCCCGAAGGGTGTCGAGATGATCATGCCCGGTGACAACACCAACATCGACATCGAGCTGCTCACCCCGATCGCCATGGAGAAGTTCCAACGCTTCGCCATCCGCGAGGGCGGTCGCACCATCGGTGCCGGTCGTATCACGGAGATCACCGAGTAAGTCCAACTTAAGCGGTTACCGCGTACGCCGAGGTCTCGCCGCGGGGCCTCGGCCGTACTGTCTCAAGAATCATTTCACAGGGCAGTAGCTCAATTGGTAGAGTAGCGGTCTCCAAAACCGTTGGTTGGGGGTTCGATTCCCTCCTGCCCTGCCACCTTTGTTCATGAAAAACCCATTCGGCAGTATCCGTGTCTTCACCGGCGAGATGATCGCCGAGCTCAAGAAGGCTTCATGGCCCACGTTCCAGGAACTGCGTGAGTCGACCTTGCTCGTCATCGTCGCCTCCATCCTCATGGGGCTTTTCACCAGCCTCTCCGACTTCTCGCTCTACCAGGTCGTCGACCTGTTCACCTCTTGGGTGAGCTGAGCACCGCATCCCATGCCTGCCGACAAGACTGTTCCCCAGGGTACGCAATGGTTCGCCGTGCACACGCTCTCCGGCCAGGAGGGCAAGGTGAAGAAGTACATCGAGAAGTTCGCACCGATCGAAGAGTTGGGTGAGAACATCTTCGAGGTGCTCCTGCCGACCGAGCAGGTCTCCGAAGTCAAGCGGGGCAAGAAGACCAGCCAGGAGCGTAAGCTCATCCCAGGCTATGTGTTCGTGCAGATGAAGCTGTACGACGAAAACGGCAAGGTGATGAACAAGCCGTGGTATTTTGTGCGCGAGGCCCCCGGCGTGATCGGTTTCGTCGGCGGCGATCGTCCGGCTCCGCTGCGCCAGGCCGAGATCGACGACATCCGTAGTCGCGTTGAGGCCGCTTCCGGCAAGGAAGTGCCGAAGGTGAGCTACGAAGTGGGTGAGGAGGTCAAGATCAACGACGGCCCCTTCCTCAACCTCACCGGCCGGATCGACGAGATCGATCCCGAGCGCGGCAAGCTCAAGATTTCCGTCTCCATTTTCGCTCGTTTCACCCCGGTCGAGCTCGAATACTGGCAGGTCGAACGCGCCGCCAGCTAACCTGTCCCCATCCGCTAACTACTTTTTCCCATGGCCAAGAAAGTTCAGGGCATCATCCGTCTCCAACTGCCTGCCGGCGCCGCCAATCCTGCGCCCCCGGTCGGTCCCGCGCTTGGCGCCCAAGGCGTCAACATCATGGCGTTCTGCAAGGACTTCAACGCCAAGACCAAGGACCAGAACGGCTTGATCCTGCCCGTGGTCATCACGGTCTACAGCGACAAGTCCTTCACCTACATCCTCAAGTCGCCGCCGGCGTCCGTCCTTCTCAAGAAGGCCTGCAACATCGCCTCCGGTTCCGGCAAGCCGAACAAGGACAAGGTCGGCAAGGTGACCAAGAAGCAGCTGCTCGAGATCGCGAAGATGAAGCAGAAGGACATCAACGCGACCAGCGATGACGCCATGATCAAGGTCATCGCCGGCACGGCCCGCAGCATGGGCATCGACGTCGTCGACTAATCTTTCCGTCACATCAACCGCGGGAGTCTCGCAGCGCGGGACGTTCGCACCGCAAAACACACAACATGGCCAAGCAAAGCAAACGGTTCCGCAATGCGCTGAAGGTTGCGGACCTCACCAAGGAATATTCCCTCCAGGAGGCGGTCGAGCTGCTCGCCCGTTTCCCGAAGACCAAGTTCGACGAGACCGTCGAACTCGCGTTCCGCCTCGGCGTCGATCCGACCCAGGGCGACCAGATGGTGCGCGGCACCACCCCGCTCCCGAATGGCAGCGGCAAGAAGGTGCGCGTGCTCGTCTTCACCGATGACCCCGCCGCGGCCCTTGCCGCCGGCGCCGATGTCGCCGGTCTGAAGGACATCCTCGCCAAGATCAACGAGGGCTGGCTCGACTTCGATGTCGCCGTCTCCACCACCGCCGCCATGAAGGAAGTCCGTGCCGCGGCCCGCGTGCTCGGCCCCAAGGGCCTGATGCCGAACCCGAAGTCCGGCACCGTCACCGACAACATCGCGCAGGCGGTCAAGGAAGTGAAGGCCGGCCGTGTTGAGTTCAAGATGGACAAGGCCGCCAACCTCGGCGTTCCGATCGGCAAGCGCTCCTTCACCAACGAGCAGATTCTCGAGAACGCCGCCGCCGTCATCCAGGCTGTCGGCAAGTCGAAGCCCGCCTCGCTCAAGGGCCGCTTCATCCTCAATGCCACGCTCTCGGCCTCGATGAGCCCCGGCATCGCCCTCGCCTCCGGCGAGTACTCCAAGTTCTAACGCCGTACCGCCATGCGTACCGAGAAAAAGTATCTCATCGAGGAAGTCGCCCGCCATCTCAAGAAGTCGGACTACCTTCTCATCACCAATTACCAGAAGGTGACCGTGGCCGATGTCGCGGCGCTCCGGGCCAGGCTCGCTCCCGCGCAGGCCGAGTTCCACGTCGTCAAGAACAGCTCCCTGCGCGTCGCCGCCCAGGAAGCCGGTCTCCCGGGCTTCGACACCATGCTCGCCGGTCAGACGGCGATCATCGTCGGCGGCCGCGACAGCTCCGGCGTCGCGAAGATCGTCAAGAAGTTCTTCGACGAGAAGCAGAAGCTCGAGATCAAGGGCGGTGTTGTCGGTGGCAAGCTCTTCAGCTCCGCCGAGGTCATCAAGCTCTCCGAGCTGCCCTCGCTCGAGGTGCTCCGCGCCCAGCTGCTCGGGCTCCTCAACCAGCCTGCGACCAGCCTCGTCCGTGTCATCAACGGCGTGCCGCAGGCCTTCGTCAACGTTCTCCAGGCCAAGGTTCGCGCCGCCGCCTAAGGCACGCGTCCCGGCCCTCTCAACCCTTTCCCGCAAGCCTCACGGCCCAACGGAATATCAACCGCAACAGTCAACTGAAGGCAGGCTAGGGGATTCGTCTCTTAAATGCCCGGCACCAATCGCTCGGGCGCTAGCCGTCTCACTGATACCATGTCCGACATCACCAAAGACCAAGTCATCGAGTGGCTCTCCAGCCAGTCCGTTATCGAGATCGCTGCCCTTGTTAAGGATCTCGAGACCAAGTGGGGCGTTTCCGCCGCCGCTCCGGTCGCCGTCGCTGCCGCCCCGGCCGCCGGTGCCGCCGCTGCCGCTCCCGCTGAGGAGAAGACCGAGTTCAACGTCATCCTCGCTGACGCTGGCGCCAACAAGATCGGCGTCATCAAGGAAGTTCGCGCCATCACCGGCCTCGGCCTCAAGGAGGCCAAGGACCTCGTCGAGGGCGCGCCGAAGGCCGTCAAGGAAGGCGCTTCCAAGGCCGACGCCGAAGAGATCAAGAAGAAGCTCGAGGCCGCCGGCGCCAAAGTCGAACTCAAGTAAGTTGCGGGACTTCATCTCCTACAACGTTTTCGCCTATGGACAGGTCGGGTTCGTCCCGGCCTGTCCTTCGGCGTTTCTAAAAACTCCGTTCTCTCACGCCTGCGCATCCCTGCATGGTGCGCAGCCGTGAGAGCTCGGCGAAATCCACGCCAGCTCGTTATCTAACACTCGGGAATTCCTATGGCCGCCACTCAAGAACGCCAAAATTTCGGCAAGCTCCGCGAAGTCATCCAGCCGCCGAATCTCATCGAGATTCAGATCAACTCCTATCTGGAGTATCTGCAGAAAGACGTTCCGCAGAGCCAACGCAAGCCGCAGGGCTTGGAGGCGGTCTTCCGCGAAGTCTTCCCCATCAACTCCTACGACGAGCGTCTCGTTCTCGAGTACGTTTCCTATACCATCGGTGATCCCAAGAACACCGAGATCGAGTGCTTGCGTGAGGGCATCACCTATTCGGTGCCGCTCTACGTGAAGCTCCGCCTCCGCGAGGAGGACTACATCAAGGACGAGGAGATCTACATGGGCGAGATCCCGATGGTGACCGAGCGCGGCTCCTTCATCATCAACGGCGCCGAGCGCGTCGTCGTCTCCCAGCTCCACCGTTCGCCCGGCCTCTGCTTCGAGGTCGCCACGCACCCCAACGGCAAGCTCCTCCACTCCTTCCGCATCATCCCCGATCGCGGCACCTGGCTCGAGGTCCAGTTCGACAACAACGACCTGCTCTACGTCTACCTCGACCGCCGCCGCCGTCGTCGCAAGTTCCTCATCACGACGCTGCTCCGCGCCATCGGCTACTCCAGCGACATCGACATCCTCAATCTCTTCTACGAGATCAAGGATCTCAAGGTCTCCAAGGCCCTCGACATCGAGAACGTCTCCACCCTCGTCCTCGTCGAGGACGTCATCGACGCGCAGCAGGGCGTCGTCCTCGCCCGCGCCTTCGAGCCGCTCACCAAGGCCATCGTCCGCACCTTCGAGAAGCACGAGATCACGACCATGCGCGTGATCGACACCGCCAACGACGAGGGCGTGATCATCCGTTCGCTCAAGAAGGACCCGACCCGCAACGAGGAGGAGGCCCTCAAGGAGATCTACAAGCGCCTCCGCCCCGGCGAGCCGCCGACCACCGCCAACGCCAAGGCCCTCCTCAAGCGCCTCTTCTTCGACCCGAAGCGCTACGACCTCGGCCGCGTCGGCCGCTACAAGGTCAACCAGAAGCTCGGCCTCAAGACCGACCTCGACACCCGTATCCTGAATTCCGAGGACGTCGTCGAGTCCACCAAGTATCTCGTCCGCCTCCGCAAGGGCGACGGCATCGTCGACGACATCGATCACCTCGGCTCCCGCCGCGTCCGCACCGTCGGCGAGCTCCTCGCCAACCAGTGCCGCGTGGGCCTCTCCCGCACCGAGCGATTGGTGCGCGAGCGCATGACCCTCTATGACCAGAGCGTCGACTCGATCACCCCGCAGAAGCTCATCAACCCGAAGGCTCTGACGACGGTGATCCGCGATTTCTTCGCGCGCAGCCAGCTCTCGCAGTTCATGGACCAGATCAACCCGCTCGCGGAGCTCACGCACAAGCGTCGTCTCTCCGCCCTCGGGCCTGGCGGCCTGAACCGCGACCGCGCCGGCTTCGAGGTGCGCGACGTGCACCCCTCGCACTACGGCCGCATCTGCCCGATCGAGACCCCCGAAGGTCCGAACATCGGCCTCATCAACTCCCTCTCGCTCTATTCCCGCGTCAACGAGTTCGGCTTCATCGAGACGCCGTACCGCGTTTGCAAGGACGGTCGCGTGACCGACAAGATCGAGTACTTCACCGCCGACCAGGAGGAGGGCAAGGTCATCGCCCAGGCCAACTCCGAGCTCGACGAGAAGAACCACTTCGTGGGCAAGGTCACCGTCCGCGACCGCGGCAACTTCCTCGAAGTCGACCCCAAGCAGGTCGACCTCATGGACGTCTCGCCCAAGCAGCTCGTCTCCATCGCCGCCGGCCTGATCCCGTTCCTCGAGCACGACGACGCCAATCGTGCGCTCATGGGTTCGAACATGCAGCGCCAGGGCGTGCCGCTCCTCCAGGCGGATGCGCCCGTCGTCGGCACCGGCATCGAGGAGCGCGTCGCGCGCGACTCGAAGACCGTCATCATCGCCGACGAGGCGGGCATCGTCGCCTCCGTCGACGCCAAGCGCATCGTCGTCACCAAGGACGGCGAGATGCCGCGCAACTTCGACCGCAACCCGAAGACCGACGCGAAGAACCACGTCTGGGTGTATGAACTCCGCAAGTTCATGCGCTCGAACGCCGGCACCTGCTTCAACCAGCGCCCGATCGTCAAGAAGGGCCAGAAGGTGAAGGCGGGCGACATCATCGCCGACGGTCCCTCGACCGACAAGGGCGAGATGGCGCTCGGCCGCAACGTGCTGGTGGCGTTCATGCCGTGGAATGGCTACAACTTCGAGGACGCCATCCTCATCTCCGAGAAGGTGCTCAAGCACGACATCTTCACCTCGATCCACATCCAGGAGTTTGAGGTCACCGCCCGCGACACCAAGCTCGGGCCCGAGGAGATCACCCGCGATATTCCGAACGTCGGTGAAGAGGCGCTCAAGAACCTCGACCACAACGGTATCATCCGCATCGGTGCCGAGGTGAAGCCCGGCGACATCCTCGTCGGCAAGATCACCCCGAAGTCCGAGACCGAGCTCGCCCCCGAGGAGAAACTCCTCCGCGCGATCTTCGGCGAGAAGGCCGCCGACGTGAAGGACACTTCGCTCGTCGTCCCCTCCGGCGTCTATGGCATCATCATGGACGTCAAGGTCTCCAGCCGCGTCGACTTCGAGAAGGACAAGCTCAGCCCGTCCGATCGCCGCCGCCAGAGCAAGCAGATCAACGAGGAGTACAAGACCCAGATCGACAAGCTCCGCGAAGGTCTCACCGAGTCGCTCTCCAACATCCTCCTCGGCGAGAAGATCCCGCTCGACGTCATCAACGGCGAGACGGGCGAGATCATCATCCCCGCCAACCGCAAGATCACCAAGACCCTCCTGCGCAAGCTGGCCGCCGTCTCCAAGCACATCGAGATCGATCCGTCCCCGGTTCGCATCAAGATCATGGAGATCATCGGCTCCTTCCAGTCGAAGTTCGACGAGCTCGAGGGCGACCGCGAACGCAAGGTCAACTCCATCGAGGCCGGCGACGACATCTCGTCCGGCGTGATCAAGCAGGTGAAGGTCTACGTCGCCACCAAGGAAAAGCTCCAGGTCGGTGACAAGATGGCCGGCCGCCACGGCAACAAGGGCGTCGTCGCCAAGATCGTGGCCGAGGAAGACATGCCGTTCCTGCCGGACGGCACTCCGATCGAGATCTGCCTCAATCCGTTGGGCGTGCCTTCGCGCATGAACGTCGGACAGGTGCTCGAGACGCACTTGGGCTGGGCCTGCAAAAAGCTCGGCATCAAGGTCGCCACTCCGGTCTTCGACGGCATCCCGGAGAAGAAGATCCGCGAGTACCTCAAGGTCGTCTCCGACAACGAGCGCGACACGGCCGCCAAGCGCGGCGACACGTGGAAGGCTCCGAACGTCGGTGTCCACGGCAAGGCTACGCTCTTCGACGGGCGCACCGGTGAGAAGCTCGATCAGGATGTGGTCGTTGGCTACATCTACATGCTCAAGCTGAACCACTTGGTTTCGCACAAGATCCACGCCCGCGCGGTCGGTCCGTATTCCCTCGTCACCCAGCAACCGCTGGGCGGCAAGGCCCAGTACGGTGGCCAGCGCTTCGGCGAAATGGAAGTCTGGGCACTCGAGGCCTACGGCGCCGCCTACACGTTGCAGGAACTCCTCACGGTCAAGTCCGACGACGTCAACGGCCGCACCAAGATCTACGAATCGCTGGTCAAGGGCGACAACACGCTCCAGGCCGGCACCCCGGAATCGTTCAACGTTCTCGTGAAGGAAATGCAGAGCCTGGGCCTCGATGTCCGACTCTCCAAGAAGACCGCCATCTGAGCGGCATCCCACCACCTGCACATAACTCCGAGCCTTTACATAGAATGAGCACCGAAGAAGCACGCCAGGTCATGGGCCTTGAGCAGCCGCAGTTCGATGCGGTTTCCATCACGGTGGCCTCGCCCGACACGATCCGCTCGTGGTCGCGCGGCGAGGTGAAGAATCCCGAGACGATCAACTACCGCACGTTCAAGCCGGAGACCCTGGGCCTGTTCTGCCAGAAGATTTTCGGCCCCGTGCGCGACTACGAGTGCGCTTGCGGCAAGTACAAGCGCATCAAGTTCAAGGACGTCGTCTGCGATCGCTGCGGCGTCGAGGTCACTGTCGCCCGCGTCCGCCGCGAGCGCATGGGCCACATCGAGCTGGCCGTCCCGGTCGCGCACATCTGGTTCCTGAAGAGCATGCCCAGCCGCCTCGGCCTCATGCTCGACATGACCGCCCGCGCGCTCGAGCGCGTCATCTACTACGAGGACTACATGGTCATCGATCCGGGCAAGACCCCGCTCGAGGCCAAGCAGCTCCTCACCCCCAACGAGTACGTCCAGGCGCTCGACGAGTACGGTGACGACGCCTTTGTCGCCAAGATGGGCGCCGAGGCCGTGCGCGATGCGCTCACCCGCCTCGACATGCCCGCCATCGTCGACGAGCTGCAGGAGCAGATGCGCGCCACGCGCTCCAAGCAGATCAAGAAGAAGCTCTCCAAGCGCCTCAAGGTGCTCCAGGGCTTCATCAAGTCCGGCTCCCGTCCCGAGTGGATGGTGCTCGAAGTCCTCCCGGTCATCCCGCCGGACCTGCGTCCGCTCGTTCCGCTCGAGGGCGGCCGCTTCGCCACCTCCGACCTCAACGACCTCTACCGTCGCGTCATCAATCGCAACAACCGCCTGCGGAACCTCCTCCAGCTCAAGACGCCCGACGTTATCATTCACAACGAGAAGCGCATGCTGCAGGAGGCCGTCGACGCCCTCTTCGACAACGGCCGCCACGGCCGCCCCGTCACCGGCGCCGGCAACCGCCCCTTGAAGTCGCTTTCCGACATGCTCAAGGGCAAGCAGGGCCGCTTCCGCCAGAACCTGCTCGGCAAACGCGTCGACTACTCGGGCCGCTCCGTCATCGTCATCGGTCCCGAGCTCAAGCTCAACCAATGCGGCCTGCCCAAGAAGATGGCGCTCGTGCTCTTCGAGCCGTTCATCATCCGCCGCCTCAAGGAGCTCGGCTTCGTGCACACCGTCCGCGGTGCGCGCAAGATGATCGAGAAGCAGTCTCCGGAAGTCTGGGACATTCTCGAGGAGGTGACGAAGGGCCACCCGGTGCTGCTCAACCGCGCGCCGACGCTCCACCGCCTCTCCATCCAGGCCTTCGAGCCCGTCCTCATCGAGGGCGAGGCCATCCGCGTCCACCCGCTCGTCTGCACCGCCTACAACGCCGACTTCGACGGCGACCAGATGGCCGTGCACGTGCCGCTCTCCCTCGAGGCCGTCCTCGAGGCGAAGACGCTGATGATGTCCACGCACAACATCTTCTCGCCCTCGTCCGGCAAGCCGATCCTCACCCCGTCGCAGGACATCGTCCTCGGCGCGTACTACCTCACGCTCGAGCCGCGCAAGAAGCCCGAGAAGGGCGACCACGTGCAGCTGTTTTCCACGGTGCAGGAGGTCCAGTACGCCTTGGCCGACGGGGCCATCAAGACCCATTCGGTCATCGACTACCTCAACCCCGACCTCGGTCGCGACACCGTCTACGGCAACAAGGAGCGCAAGCTCCTGCGCACGACCGCCGGCCGCGTGATCTTCAGCCAGATCTGGCCCACCGGCCTGGGCTTCGTGAACTTCGCCGTGCCGAAGGGCAAACTCGGTGACCTGATCCTGAATACCTATAAGGTCGCCGGCCCGCAGACCATGGTCGAGACCCTCGACCGCCTCAAGGAGCTCGGCTTCCAGACCGCCGCGAAGGCCGGCATCTCGATCGGCATCGACGACATGATCATCCCCGAGTCCAAGAAGGACATCGTGGGGGCCGCCCGCAAGAAGATCGACGAAGTCGAGAGCCAGTACAAACGAGGCATCATCACCACCGGCGAGCGCTACAACAAGATCATCGACATCTGGACCGGCGCCACCGACCAGATCGCGAAGGCCGTGTTCGCCAAGCTCGAGTCCAACGAGGGCAAGGCGGACGTGAATCCCGTCTACCTGATGATGGATTCCGGTGCCCGTGGTAACAAGCAGCAGGTCCGTCAGCTCTGCGGCACCCGCGGCCTCATGGCCAAGCCCTCCGGCGAGATCATCGAGCGCCCGATTCTGTCCTCCTTCCGCGAGGGCCTCTCGGTGCTCGAGTACTTCATCTCGACCCACGGCGCCCGCAAGGGTCTCGCCGATACCGCCCTCAAGACCGCCGACGCCGGCTACCTCACCCGTAAGCTGTGCGACGTCGCCATGGACTGCATCATCTCCGAGGAGGATTGCGGCTCCCGCGACGGCATCTGGAAGAAGGCCATCTACGAAGGCGACGACGAGATCGTCTCCCTCCGCGAGCGCCTCGTCGGCCGTTGCACCTGCGACGACATCCCCAACCCGCTCAACCCCTCCGAGATCCTCGTCGCCTCCGGCGAGCTCATCACCGAGGAGACCGCGCGTCGCATCGAGGACGCCGGCATCGAGCGCGTGAAGGTCATGTCGCCGCTCACCTGCAACAGCGAATACGGCATCGACGCGAAGTCCTACGGCATCAACCCGGCGACCAACAAGATCGCCAAGGTCGGCGACGCGGTCGGCATCATCGCCGCCCAGTCCATCGGTGAGCCCGGCACGCAGCTCACGATGCGTACCTTCCACATCGGTGGTATCGCCAGCCAGGTCTTCAAGAACCCCGAGCTCCGCTCCCGCTACGACGGTGTCATCCGTTACAAGGGCCTGCGCGAGGTCGAGGCTTCCGAGGGCGCCCGTATCGTTCTCAACAAGACCGGCACCGCCTCCATCTACGACGAGGAGGATCGCGAGATCGAGACCTTCAACGTCATCATCGGCTCCGTCCTCACCATCCCCGAGGGCGCGAAGATCAAGAAGGGCGACATCATCGCCCGCTGGGACCCGTACAACATCCCCGTTCTCTCCGAGAAGAAGGGCCGTATCGGTTTCCGCGACATGATCCCCGGCGTCACCGTCAAGCGCGAGCTCGACGAGTCCACCGGCCGTATCGCCACCGTCGTCATCGAGCACAAGGAGGACCTCAACCCGCAGGTCGAGGTCAAGGACGAGTCCGGCAAGGTCGTCGCCACCTACGCGATCCCGACCGGCGCCCAGGTCGTCGTCAACGAGGACGACACCATCACCGCCGGCGCCCTGCTCGCCAAGACCCCCCGCCAGATGTCCAAGACCAAGGACATCACCGGCGGTCTCCCCCGCGTCGCCGAACTCTTCGAGGCCCGCCGCCCGAAGGAGGCCGCCGAGATGGCGCGTATCGACGGTGTCGTTTCCATGGCCGGTTCGATCCGCGGCAAGAAGCGCCTCGTGGTCACCAACGAGGATGCCGGCCAGGAGGAGGAGCACCTCATCCCGCACGGCAAGCAGATCATCGTCCAGCCGGGCGACGTCGTCCACAAGGGCCAGCTCATCACCGAAGG